>Ga0182738_1007455_pt1 | contig 11118 bp, 8 predicted proteins | sample eDN5th30CBELigMG_FD_128876 | JGI IMG/M metagenome (GOLD analysis project Ga0182738, IMG submission 128876) | Enriched Miracle-Growth compost microbial communities from Emeryville, California, USA - eDNA 5th pass 30_C BE-Lig MG (version 2)... ... | reverse complement strand
CGCTCCAGTAGCCGGCCTGGTCGATGTCCTCGCACGCGGGGATCATGTCCTCCATCGTCATGCGGGTCGCCAGCAGGCTTTGGTGGGCGTCGCGAAGGGCCAGTTCCGTGACTTCGACCGTGCGCGTCATCTTCCAGAATCCTCCGCTAGAGCATGTTCCGTTCGATCGTATCGGCGGGGCGCCCCGGCGCGCCGCGACCGAGATTCCGTGTTAAACTCAGGAAACGCGCCCGGATCGCCGGGCCATTCCAGGCCCGCGCGGGGGCCTTGTGATTCCGTGGGAGCCCTCGAACATCATGGAGACCACGCTTGACCTCATCGTTCGGCCCACCGAGATCGACGTGAACGGGCACGTCAACAACGCCAAGTTCATCGAATACCTGGAGTGGGGACGGGAGGAGTGGTACGAGCGCAACCAACTTCCCTACGACAGGCTCTTGACCCTGGGCGCGGCGACGGTCACGGTGAACGTCAACGTCAACTACCGCCGCGAGTGCCGGCAGGGAGAGACGCTGACCGTCGTGACCCGTCCCGAGCGCCTGGGGCGGACGAGCTTCAGCTTCCGCCAGGAGATCAAGGCGGCCGATGGGACGATCGCCGTCGACGCCCTGATTACGCTGGTGACGATCGACCCGCAAACCCGAAAGCCGACGATCGTCCCGCCCGAGCTGGCCGGGGCGATCGGGGAACGGGCCTGAGTCGTCGTCGGGCCGCGCGGTCATGGCGATTGGGCCTCCCCCCGATCCTCCGTCGCGTCGGGATTGAGGATTGGCGGCACCCGGCTAATGGGGCGGTCGCCCGATCGAGGGGGGGCGAACTCGCCCGACCAAACCGGGGCGAGCGCCTCCCAACGGTGCTCGGCCTTGATCGTTCGGATGGTTCCCGACCGCGACCGCATGACGATCGATTCGGTGGTCGCTCCTTCGATCGTGTGTCGGACGCCCCGAAGCAGCGAGCCGTCGGTGATTCCCGTGGCCGCGAAGAAAACGTCGTTGCCCTTGATGAGGTCGTCGGTGCGGAGGATCTTGTCGAGGTCGTATCCGGCGTCGAGGGTGGCCTTGCGCTCGGCCTCGCTTCGGGGGCGCAGGCGCCCCTGGATCTCGCCGCCGATGCACTTGAGGGCCGCGGCGGCGATGACCCCCTCGGGCGTGCCGCCGATGCTGTAGAGCATGTCGACGCCCGTGCCCCGGGTGGCGGCGGCGACGGCCCCGGCGACGTCGCCGTCGGGGATCAGGTGGACGCGCGCGCCGGTGGTCCGAATCCGCTCAATGGCCTCGTTGTGCCGCTCGCGGTCGACGACCAGGACGGTTAGGTCGCCGACGTCCATTCCGCACGCCTTGGCGAGCTTGCGGACGTTGTCCTCGATCGGGGCCTCAAGGTCGATCACGTCGCGCCCCTCGCGGCCGACGACGAGCTTCTCCATGTAGAAGCAGGGGCCGGGGTCGAACATGGTTCCGCGCTCGGAGACGGCGACGACCGAGACGGCGTTGCCCTCTCCGCGCGCCGTGAGGCGGGTGCCGTCGATCGGATCGACGGCGACGTCGACGCTCGGGGGAATGCCGACGCCCAGGCGCTCGCCGTTGTAGAGCATCGGCGCCTCGTCCTTCTCGCCCTCGCCGATGACCACCACGCCGTCGAAGGGGATCGAATTGAACAGCCGGCGCATCGCGTCGACGGCCGCCTGGTCGGCTCCGTTCTTGTCGCCCCGGCCGATCCAGCCCGCGGCCGAGAGCGCCGCGGCTTCGGTCGCGCGAACCAGGTCGAGCGCCAGGTTGTGATCGGGAGTGACTTGCACCCGGTGGTGATTGGACATCGTCGCGCTCCTGGAGCGGGTGGTCAGGTTTATTCCGTCAGTTGGGTCGCCCACCGGCACCGATCCCGGCCTCACGGAGGCCGGCTACAACGGAGGCCGCTTATTGTGGCCGGGGTCTGTGACCCCGGGACGCTGGCCACCGCGATCCGGGAAAAACTTCGACCCCCCCGCTTAGCTCCGCCGGTCGCCGGCGCGGCGGCCGCGCCGGCACGTTTCGATCCGGGACGGGCTTCGATCAACCCACCCGAATCAGACCGTCGGGTGCCAGCCGGCGTCAGCCCAAAGCTGGCCGCTGACGGCCGAGTTGGTGATGAGGAAGTAGATCGCGTCCGCGATCTCGGCCGGGTCGATCAGGCGGCGGAGTTGCGTGTGGGGCAGGATATGCTTCTCGATGTACTCCTTGCCCAGGGCGCGAACCATCGGCGTGTCGGTGTATCCGGGGTGAATCACCGCGCAGCGGACGCCGTGGCTGATCGCCTCCTTGCCGAGCGTGGCCGCGACCCCCTCGAGCCCGCTCTTCGACGCGGCGAAGGCCACCTGGCCGGCGTTGCCGTGGGACGAGACCGCGCCGAGGAAGACAATCGTGCCCTGGACGTCCTCTTCGGGGGTCCAGGCCCCAAGCCCCCGCTTGCGACGGTCTTCGGCGATCCTGGCGATCATCTCGATCGCCCAGGCGGTGGGGGCGATCAGGTTGACCTCGACGACCTCGCGGAACGTCTCAAGCGGATACTTGACCGCCTTGCCCGTCGCGTCCTCGACGTTGACGGAAAGCTGGTCGCGGTTGATCCCGGCCGACGGGACGAGGATGGTCGGAACGCCGAACTTGTCGGCCACGAGATCGAACGCCCTGGCCCGGAAGTCGTCGTCCGTCACGTCGCCGATCAGGGCCTCGGCGACGGGTTTGCCCATCCGGTCGTTGATCCCCCGGGCCACGCTGATAACGTTCTCGGCGGTGTCAACCAGGCCGAGCCCGCCGATGCCGCGCTCGGCCAGCTCAAGAGCCACGGCGTGGCCGATCCCGCTGCCCGCGCCGGTGACGACGGCGACCTTGTCTTTGATGATCATGGCTCAATCCCCTTCAAACGACCCTTCGACGTTGATCGAGACCCGTCCCGCTTCGGCCAAGGGACCGAGGCGCCGAACAACCAGACGGCGCATTCCAAGGCTTCGATACTACCAGCCGGCTTTCGGAAATTGACTCCCCCGGCGCTGACTCTCGCGAATTTCACCCGCCGCGCCTCGGCGCTCGCCGAGGCGGGGGAGTCTCCGGCTCCGGAGGGCCTCTCGCCAACCGGCGCGGCGGGGGACTTCTTCGTCCCAATCCCGACAGCCCGCGCCCTTCCAGGCCAACCGATTCGCTCGCTCCGGGAAGCCCTTCGATTGACCGCTTCTCCCAACCTCGCGAGCCTCTCCATCGTGGCATTTTCGCGCGTAATGTCAAGAGCCCGCGGCCCCCTGAAATCAAAAAAGCCATGAGTTGACAAACTTTGAAACGTATGGGGTTGGCGCGCGATTCGCGGACTTCCATCGTTTCGCAAATTTTGAAATGCGCCCACGTTGTGAAATTCGCGAAACTGGCTTCCCGGACGCTTCATCGATGGCCGAGACCCGGCGAATCGAGTATCCTTGAGACATGGAGGCCGAGGCCCTCGGGGCCGTCCCGCGATGCCGGGATCGAGCCTTCGAGTCCGGGCGACGTCGCCTCGATTCATCGGCGATGATCGCGAGTCTTCGGGGAAGTTGAGGGCCGTTGAGAATTCGGCCCGGCCCGAGGAAACCGGTGCCGTTGGCGAAGAGCCGAGAAGGAAGGAAAGGGGTCCGACCATGAGTGACGCCTTGCCGAATTCGTCGCGACTGAGTGATTGGGAGAAGGCCGCCTCCAAGTTCGCGCCCGAGGGGAGCGTCAAGAACCTGGAATGGAGGACTCCGGAGGGGGTCGACGTCAAGCCCCTGTACACCCGGAAAGACCTGGAGGGCCTGGATTACGCCGACACCCTGCCGGGCTTCGAGCCCTTCGCCCGGGGTCCACAGGCGACGATGTACGCCGGCCGTCCCTGGACGATCCGCCAGTACGCCGGCTTCTCGACGGCCGAGGAATCGAACGCCTTCTACAAGCGGACCCTCGCCGGCGGCGGGCAGGGGATCTCGGTCGCCTTCGACCTGGCGACCCACCGCGGATATGATTCCGACCATCCCCGAGTTCCCGGAGACGTGGGCAAGGCCGGCGTGGCGATCGACTCGGTTGAGGATATGAAGATCCTCTTCGATGGGATCCCGCTCGACCGCGTCTCGGTCTCGATGACCATGAACGGCGCGGTGCTGCCGATCCTGGCCGGCTACATCGTCGCGGCCGAGGAGCAAGGGGTCGGCCTCGACAAGCTCTCCGGGACCATTCAGAACGACATCCTCAAGGAGTTCATGGTCCGCAACACCTACATCTATCCCCCCGGCCCGTCGATGCGGATCGTCGCCGACGTGATCGAGTTCACGGCTCGCAAGATGCCGAAGTTCAACTCGATCTCGATCTCGGGCTATCACATGCAGGAGGCCGGCGCGACCCAGGCCCTGGAGCTGGCCCTGACGCTCGCCGACGGCAAGGAGTACGTCCAATCCGCGCTCGACCGGGGGCTCGACGTCGACGACTTCGCCGGCCGGTTGAGCTTCTTCTTCGGCATCGGCATGAACTTCTACCTGGAGGTCGCCAAGCTCCGCGCCGCTCGAATTTTGTGGTGGCGGATCATGAAGGGCTTCAACCCCAAGAAGCCGAAGTCGATGATGCTTCGGACTCACTGCCAGACCTCGGGATGGTCGTTGACCGAGCAAGACCCCTACAACAACATCGTTCGGACGACCATCGAGGCGATGGCCGCGGTTTTCGGCGGCACGCAGTCGCTGCACACCAACTCGTTCGACGAGGCGATCGCCCTGCCGACCGACTTCTCGGCCCGGATCGCCCGCAACACCCAGATCATCATTCAAGAGGAGACCCATATCTGCAACGTGGTCGACCCGTGGGGCGGCTCGTACATGATGGAGCGGCTTACCCAGGACCTGGTCGACAAGGCGTGGGCGATCATTGAGGAAGTCGAGAGCATGGGCGGCATGACCCGGGCCGTCGAATCGGGCTGGGCCAAGCTGAAGATCGAGGAGTGCGCCGCGGAGAAGCAGGCCCGGATCGACTCGGGCCGCGACGTGATCGTCGGCGTCAACAAGTACCGGCTCGAAACCGAAGACCCGGTCGAGGTCCGCGAGATCGACAACACGGCCGTGCGAAACTCTCAGATCGCCCGGCTCGCGACCGTCCGCAAGACCCGCGACGCCTCGGCCTTGAAGGCGGCGCTCGACAATCTGAGCGAGGTCGCCCGCTCGGGCAACGGGAACCTGCTTGAGGCGACCGTCGACGCCGTCCGCGCCCGGGCCACCGTCGGCGAGGTCTCCGACGCCCTGGAGGCTGTCTTCGGCCGCTTCCGGGCCAATAACCAGGTAATCTCTGGCGTCTACGGCGGAGCGCTCGCCCAGGACGCGAACTGGACCGAGTTGAAGGCCGAGGTCGATCGGTTCGCCGAGGAGGAGGGCCGTCGCCCCCGGGTGATGATCGCCAAGCTCGGCCAGGACGGGCACGACCGAGGCGCGAAGGTCGTGGCCACGGCGCTCGCCGACCTGGGCTTCGACATCGACGTGGGCCCCCTCTTCCAGACCCCCGAGGAGGCCGCTCGCCAGGCGATCGAAAACGATTGCCACGCCGTCGGCGTCTCGACCCTGGCCGCCGGCCACAAGACCCTGGTTCCCGCCCTGGTCCGGGCGCTCCGAGAGCAGGGGGCCGACGACATCGTGGTCTTCGTCGGCGGAGTCATCCCGGCACAGGACTACGGCGAACTCCGCGAGGCCGGCGCGGCTGAGATCTTCGGTCCCGGCACGCCGATCCCGAACTGCGCCCGGCGAATCCTAAGCGCGATCCGGGCGCGCCAGGTTCCAGTTTGAGTTCGTTATGATTTGGAGTTGTCGCGCGATCGCGACGGAAACAACCATGTGTTGTAGGGGCGGCCCCCGTGGCCGCCCTCCGGCGATCGACGGGGGACGCGCGCCCGACGAGGGAGGCCACGGAGGCCGCCCCCACGGGATTCCTTCCTTGGGTCAAGAGAAGAAGTTTATATCAATAATGACGGGCAAGGGATCCACCACCGAGGCGTCTTCGGCCCTGGAATCGACTTCCGTGGGGCCCGCCGACCGCTGGCTCGTCGACGGGGTGATCGAGGGCCTGCGGCGCCCGCTGGCCAAGGCGATCACGCTGGTCGAGTCGACCCACCCGGATCACCGTCGACGGGCGGCGAGGGTTCTGGACGCGCTTTTGCCCCGCGCGGGGGGCTCGATCCGGCTCGGGATCAGCGGCTCGCCGGGGGCCGGGAAGTCGACGTTCATCGAGGCGCTGGGGCTGGAGTTGATCCGCCGGGGGCTTCGCGTGGCCGTCCTGGCGATTGATCCATCGAGCACGCGGTCGGGCGGCTCGATCCTCGGCGACAAGACCCGGATGGAGCGGCTTTCGGCCAACCCCAACGCCTTCATCCGGCCGTCTCCCTCGGGGGGCGCGCTCGGGGGCGTGGCCGACAAGACGCGCGAGGCGATGCTGATCTGCGAGGCCGCGGGCTTCGACGTGGTCATCATCGAGACCGTCGGCGTGGGACAGTCGGAAACGACCGTCGCCGGCATGGTCGACCTGTTCGTCTTGATCCAGCTTCCGAACTCGGGCGACGACCTTCAGGCGATCAAGAAGGGGATCGTCGAGATCGCCGACGTCATCGTCGTCAACAAGGCCGACATCGACCCCGTCGCCGCGAAGCTGGCCCGCCGCCAACTGGCCGGCGCCCTGACGCTCTTGCGATCCTCCGCCCCCCATCGCAAGCCCGTCGTCCTGACCACCAGCGCTTCGAAGCACCAGGGGATCGACATGTTTTGGGATGAGGTTGAGCGGCTCCATCGGTCGATGGTCGACGGCGGCGAACTCGACGCGAAGCGCAGGCGCCAGGCCGTCGACTGGATGTGGGGCCTGATCGACGCCGGTCTTCGCGAGCGGTTTCGCGAGAACTCGAAGGTGAAGCGCGACCTCGACTCCTTCCGCGAGGCGGTCGCCGCGGGGCGTCTCTCTCCTGGGGCGGCGGCGTCGCGGCTCCTCGATCATCTGGAACCCCGGGCCGGAGAACCTTGATGCGAGAGATCGTGCGGCGGCTCGACGAGAAACGCGCGGCGGCTCGGCTCGGGGGAGGACCCGGCCGGATCGCCGCCCAGCACGCCAAGGGGAAGCTCACGGCGAGGGAGCGCCTTGAACTCTTGCTCGATCCCGACTCATTCGAAGAGTGGGATATGTTCAAGGAGCACCGCTGCGCCGATTTCGGCATGGCGTCGAAGCTCATCCCCGGCGATGGCGTCGTGACCGGCCACGGGACGATCAACGGCCGCCTCGTCTTCGTCTTCAGCCAGGATTTCACGGTCTTCGGCGGCTCGCTCTCCGAGGCTCACGCCGAGAAGATCTGCAAGATCATGGACCAGGCGCTGAAGGTCGGCGCCCCGGTCATCGGGCTGAACGACTCGGGGGGCGCCCGTATTCAGGAGGGCGTGGCCTCGCTGGGCGGCTACGCCGACGTGTTTCAGCGCAACGTGCTGGCCTCGGGCGTCCTCCCCCAGATTTCCCTGATTATGGGCCCCTGCGCGGGGGGTGCCGTCTATTCGCCGGCCATGACCGACTTTATCCTCATGGTCCGCGACTCGTCCTACATGTTCGTGACCGGCCCCGACGTGGTGAAGACGGTCACGCACGAGACCGTCACCGCCGAGGAGCTTGGCGGAGCCTCGGCCCACTCCACCAAATCGGGCGTGGCCGACCTGGCGTTTGAGAACGACGTCGAGGCCCTGATGATGGCTCGGCGTCTTTTTATGTTCATTCCATCAAGCAACCGGGAGACGCCGCCGATCGTCCCGACCGAGGATCCGCTCGACCGGGTTGAACCGTCGCTCGACACCCTCGTTCCCGACGATCCCGACAAGCCTTATGACATCCGGGAATTGATCGTCAAGGTCGTGGACGAGTCCGACTTCTTCGAGCTGGCCCCCGACCACGCGCGCAACATCGTCGTCGGCTTCGGCCGGATCGGCGGCCGGAGCGCTGGGTTCGTCGCCAACCAGCCGTTGCACCTGGCCGGCTGCCTCGACATCAAAAGCGCGATCAAGGCCGCCCGGTTCGTCCGGTTCTGCGACGCCTTCAACATCCCGGTCGTCACCTTCGTCGACGTTCCCGGCTTCATGCCCGGCACCGCCCAGGAGTACGGCGGGATCATCAAGCATGGCGCGAAGCTGCTTTACGCCTACGCCGAATGCACCGTGCCCAAGGTTACGATCATCACCCGCAAGGCTTACGGCGGCGCCTACGACGTGATGGCCTCGAAGCACCTTCGCGGCGACGTGAACCTCGCCTGGCCCACGGCCGAGATCGCCGTCATGGGCCCCAAGGGCGCCGTCGAGATCATCTTCCGCGACGAGAAGGGCGACCCCGAGAAGCTCGCCGCGCGTGAGCGAGAGTACCGCGAGAAGTTCGCCAACCCGTTCGTCGCCGGCCATCGGGGCTTCATCGACGACGTCATCATGCCCCGCGAGACCCGCAAGCGGATCGCCCGATCGCTGGAGATGCTCCGAGGCAAGAAGTTGGAGAACCCCTGGCGCAAGCATGGCAACATACCCCTATAAAATAAGGTTCGCGAGGTCCGCATGTTCCGGAAAATCCTGGTGGCGAACCGAGGGGAGATTGCCTGTCGGGTAATCCGAACCGCCCGCGCGATGGGCGTCCAAACCGTCGCCGTCTTCTCCGAGGCCGACAAGAACGCCCGGCACGTCGCCCTGGCCGACGAGTCCATCCGCATCGGCCCCGCGCCGGCCCGGCAGTCGTATCTCGACATCGACCGAATCTTGGACGCCTGCAAATCAACCGGGGCCGAGGCCGTCCATCCCGGCTATGGCTTTCTGGCCGAGAACCCCGAGTTCGCCCGACGGCTTGAGAAAGCGGGCGTCGTCTTCATCGGCCCAAGCGCCGGGGCCATCGCGGCGATGGGAGACAAGATTGCCTCCAAGCGGATCGCCCGCGAGGCCGGCGTCGCCATCGTTCCGGGTGTCGACGAGCCGATCGAATCGCCGGATCGCGCCGTGGCGGTCGCCCGCGAGATCGGCTATCCGGTGATGGTCAAAGCCGCGGCCGGGGGAGGGGGCAAGGGACTTCGGATCGCCCGCGACGACGCCGAGACAACCGAAGCCTTCGACGCCTGCAGGGCCGAGGCCGCCAACGCCTTCGGTGACGACCGCGTTTTCATCGAGAAATACATCGAGCGCCCCCGGCACATCGAAGTTCAAGTGCTCGGCGATTCATTCGGCCGCGTGGTTCATCTGTGGGAGCGAGAATGCTCGCTCCAGCGACGGCATCAGAAGGTCGTCGAGGAAGCGCCCTCGCCGTTTCTCGACGAGTCGACCCGCGCCGCGATGTGCGGCGAGGCGGTCGCGTTGGCCAAAGCCGTCGGCTACCGATCGGCCGGGACCGTCGAATTCGTCGTCGGCGCGGATCGGCGGTTCTACTTCCTGGAGATGAACACGAGGCTCCAGGTCGAGCATCCCGTCACCGAGATGATCACCGGGTTGGATCTCGTCGAATGGATGATCCGCGTCGCCGTCGGCGAGCCCTTGGGGTTTTCCCAGGAGGAGGTTCGCCGCGACGGCTGGGCCGTCGAGTGCCGGATCAACGCCGAGGATCCGATCCGCAACTTCCTCCCCTCGATCGGCCGACTCACGCGGTTTCTCCCCCCCGAGCCCGACCCCGGCGCGGTCAGGTTGGATTCGGGGGTCGTCGAAGGGGACGAAATCTCTCCCCACTACGATTCGATGCTCGCCAAATTAATCACGCATGGCGCGACCCGAACCGAGGCGATCGACCGGATGAGTGACGCGCTCGACGCCCTTGTGATTCGCGGAGTCGCCACCAACGCCGCGTTTCAATCGTCCCTGATGGCGAATCCCCGTTTCCTGGCCGGCGACATCCACGTTGGGCTGATCGCCGAGGAGAATCCCGAGGGTTTTCGGCCCCCCGCGCCGTCCGACGAAAACCTGTTGCTCCTGGCCGCCGTCGCCGCCTACGCGCGTCGCCGCTACATCAAGCGCGCCGCGGCCACCAGCGGCCAGCTCGCGGGGCGGGGGCGGAAAGTGGCCAAGGACTGGGTCGTATCCCTGGCGGATCATCGGCGCACCTTGCGCGTGCTGCTCAACGACGGCGGCTGCGCGATCGTTCACGAGGGAAAGACCCACGACCTTCGAACCAACTGGAGGCTCGGCGAGCCCTTGCTCGACGGGACCTGGGACGGCGAACGGGTTCGCGTTCAGGTTGAGCGCGTCGGGCTCGGCTATCGGGTTTCCCATCGGGGCGTTCAGGTTGACGCCCTCGTGATGACGGCCCGCGCGGCCGAGCTGTTGGACCTGATGCCCCAAAAAGAGCCGCCGGATTTGTCCCGGCTTTTGCTCTCTCCCATGCCCGGGCTATTGGTGGAACTCATGGTCGAGGTCGGCCAAACCGCGCGCGCCGGCGAGAGCCTGGCCGTGGTCGAAGCCATGAAGATGCGGAACGTTCTCAAGGCCGAGCGCGACGGCGAGGTCGCCGAAATCCTGGCCGAGCCCGGCGCGAGCCTGGCCGTCGATCAGCCCATCCTCCGTTTCGCCTGAGACACCGGGCGGAGGACGATCCGAATTTCTTCGGCGGCTCGTCGCGGTTTTCGCTCATCCTTCGAAGTATAATTCGTTGCGCGGAAAATTTCGCGAATGTCCGAACTCGCCGGGCCGCTCTGTGTCTTAGGTTGCGGAGGGTCTCGGCGACGGACGATCGCGGGTGTCCGGGAAGACCCTTCGACGGCTCGCCTAACGGTACGGAATTGGGGACGGGCATGCTTTTCTACAAGGTTGGTCTGCATGACGGAGCGGCCGCGTTGACCGACAAGGTCGCGAATATTCGGTCTGTTTTGGCGTGGGAGCCGGCGGGGCGCTACTCCATCGACGCCCTTACGGGGCAGTCCCGCTGGTTCGGGTCGCGGACGTCCCAGCGCTGGGGATGCGCGATCAAGCATGAGGACGGACGGGTCGAATTCCTCAGAGCCGAAGGAGACGCCTGTCCGCTCGCAAGGCTCGCCGCGCCTGTGGTCGCCTAGAGCGATTTATTTTTGGGTGTATCGCTTGATTGTTGGACCTGGTATCCGCTATGGCGGAACCAGCCGATCAGATCCTTTGGG
>Ga0182738_1007453_pt1 | contig 11119 bp, 10 predicted proteins | sample eDN5th30CBELigMG_FD_128876 | JGI IMG/M metagenome (GOLD analysis project Ga0182738, IMG submission 128876) | Enriched Miracle-Growth compost microbial communities from Emeryville, California, USA - eDNA 5th pass 30_C BE-Lig MG (version 2)... ... | reverse complement strand
TGCCGATGAATCTCGGCTTCTTCGGCAAGGGCAATACCAGCAAGCCTGCCGGCATCAAGGAGCAGGTCGACGCCGGGGCCTGCGGGCTCAAGCTGCACGAGGACTGGGGCAGCACGCCCGCCGCCATCGACAACTGCCTCACGGTGGCCGACCGGATGGACGTGCAGGTCGCGATCCACACCGACACGTTGAACGAGGCGGGCTTCGTCGAGGCCACGCGCGCCGCCTTCAAGGGCCGCACCATCGCGACCTTCCACACCGAAGGCGCGGGTGGCGGCCATGCGCCCGACATCATCCGGCTGGCCGGCGAGAAGAACGTGCTGCCGTCCTCGACCAATCCGACGATGCCCTACACGGCCAATACCGTGGACGAGCATCTCGACATGCTGATGGTCTGCCACCATCTCGACAAGCGCATTCCCGAGGACGTGGCGTTTGCCGAATCGCGTATCCGCAAGGAGACGATCGCGGCGGAGGACATCCTCCACGACATGGGTGCCTTCTCGATGATGTCGTCCGACAGCCAGGCGATGGGCCGCGTCGGCGAGGTGATCATCCGGACCTGGCAGACCGCCGACAAGATGAAGAAGCAGCGCGGCCGACTGCCTGAAGAGCAGGGCGACAACGACAATGTCCGCGCCAAGCGCTACGTCGCCAAGTACACGATCAACCCGGCGATCACCCACGGCATCTCGCGCCATGTCGGTTCGGTCGAGGTCGGCAAGCGCGCCGACCTGGTGTTCTGGTCGCCGGCCTTCTTCGGCACCAAGCCCGACATGGTGCTGATCGGCGGCTCGATCGTGGCCGCGCCGATGGGCGATCCCAACGGCTCGATCCCGACGCCGCAGCCGGTGCATTACCGGCCGATGTTCGGCGCCTTCGGCAAGAACCTGGTGGCGAGCCCGGTGATCTTCACGTCCGCTGCAGCGATCGCTAAAGGTGTCGCCAGGAAGTGGGGCATCACGCGGCCGATGGCGGCCGTGAAAGGCACGCGCAGGATCGGCAAGAAGGACATGGTGCACAATTCGCTCTGTCCCAGGATCGAGGTCGATCCCGAGACCTACGAGGTTCGCGCCGACGGCGAGCTGCTGACCTGCGAGCCGGCCCAGGTGCTGGCCATGGCGCAGCGGTATTTCCTGTTCTGACGATGAAACCGAATAAATGCCGGGGGCGCGCCACTCCAGTGGCGCGATCTTCCGCCTGCACCACCCATGACGCGCCACCGGAGTGGCGCGCACCCAGCCAATGAAACGCGCAACGGACGTCATCCGCGCCGGCGCCTGGCCGGTGGCGGAGAGGATCGACAGCGTCACCCTGCTGTTCGACGATCGCTATCGCCGCCGCCTGCGCATGCTGGGCGATGGCGGCCTCGATTTCCTGCTCGACCTGGTCGAGCCGATCGTGCTGCACACCGGCGACGGCCTCAGGCTGGAAGAGGGCGGCTTCGTCGAGGTCAAGGCGGCCGAGGAGGACCTGGTGGAGGTGCGCGGACGCGATCCTGCTGCCTTCGCGCGCCTCGCCTGGCATCTCGGCAACCGGCACCTGCCGGCGCAGATCGAGGGCGACCGCATCCTGATCCGCGACGATCACGTCATCGTCGACATGCTGCGCGGCCTGGGCGCCGCGGTGCGCAAGGTGCGTGCGCCGTTCGATCCCGAAGGTGGGGCCTACGGCCAGCACAACCACGATCCCGACCATCGCCATGGTGCCCTGCATGCCGAGCGCCATGGCTGAGGATCGCTGTTTCCCTGTTCCTCCCTGCGCGCCAGCGCGGCGAGGTGGCGCGGTCGTCCGCGACGGAGGGGCCACGGGCTGCACCGATCCTCTCTATCGGCTGCTCGCCTGGCTCTCTCCCGCCTATCCGATCGGCGCTTTCAGCTACAGCCATGGCGTCGAGACGGCGGTCGAAGAAGGCTTCGTCACGGACCGCGCTTCGCTCGTCGCCTGGCTCGAAACGGTGCTCGCGGGCGGCACCGGCGCGGTTGACGGCGCCCTCTTCGCGGCCGCCTGGCGCGCTGCCGAGGCGCAGGACTGGCCGGCCTTCGATGCCGTCGCGGAGCGCGCTGCCGCCTGGCGTGGCACCGCCGAAATGGCGCTCGAATCGCGCCAGCAGGGCGGTTCGTTCCTGTCGATCACCCGCGCGGCCTGGCCTCATGCCGATCTCGACGCGGCGCACGAGCGGCTGGCCGGGGAGATCGCCCTGCCGGTCGCCGTGGCGTTGGCTGCGGCCGCGCATGGCATCGCCGTCGAGATGGCGCTCGGCGGCTACCTGCATGCCTTTGCGGCCAATCTCGTCTCGGCGGCGGTACGCACGGTGCCGCTCGGCCAAACCGACGGCCAACGGGCATTGGCGGGCCTCGAAGGCACGGTGCGTCGCGCCGTCGAGGCGGCGCTGGCCGTGACCGATCTCGACGAGGTCGGCACATCGACGCCGTTGCTCGACTGGTGCTCGCTACGCCACGAAACCCAGTACACGCGGCTGTTCCGTTCGTGAGGGCGCTGCTCGCTTTCCTCCTGTTCGCGGTCGTGTTCGCCCTGTCGTTCGTTCATTTCCAGTGGAGCCGGGGAAGTCACTGGCCGGAGGAGAACGAGACGGCCCTGGCGCGGGCGGTCATCGGAGACGGCCGCCGGCGCATGCCTCCTCGATTTGCCTGTCTCGCCTTGTCGATCGTGCTGGCCATGGTGGCGCTATGGCCGCTCTGCATCGTGGATCGCGCCACCGAGCTGCCGATGCGCCAGGTCTCCATGGTGATCGCGGGCACATTCGTGGCGCGCGGCATTGCGGGCTATACTCCGCGCTGGCGCGGGTACTTCCACGACCAGCCCTTCACGACGCGTGACAAGCGGTACTACTCCCCACTCTGCCTTTTGCTTGGCCTGGGCTACGCTGCCTTCGCTTCCGGAGACTTCGGCGCATGACGCTGCCCATCGTCCTTTCCCTGGCCGTCGCGTTGCTGGCGGCGGCGCATGCCTGGTGGGCGACGGGCCGGATCTGCCCGTCGGCCAGTGCGTCGGCGCTGGCGCATGCGGTGATCGGCGACGGCCGCAACCGCATGCCTGCGCCCTGGCAGTGTGCCGCCGTCGCCGCGGCGCTTGCCGCCATCGCCGCCTGGCCCTGGGTGATGCTGCGCTGGCCCGACAGCCCGTTCGTCCTCGTCGGGTCGATCGTGATCGGCGCGATGTTCTTCCTGCGCGGCACCGCGGGCTATAGTCCGCGCTGGCGCGGGCGGTTCCCGGCCCGGCCGTTCCGTACCCTCGACTTCTACCTGTACTCGCCGCTCTGCCTGGCGCTGGGCGTGGGCTTCATCAAGCTGCTGACGAGCGAAATGCACTGAGGTGTGGCGGTTCGGGTCAGGCGCGATGCAAGTATTCGCTCCTTCGACCTCTCCCCGTCGTCCTCCGGTTGGTGTAACCGAGGACCGGCGCCGGAACTTGGTCAGGCGATGCAGTCTCATGGCGGCATTGCGCGGGGAATGGAAAATGACGTTGCGGGGTCCATTGCGGGTGGGTGTCGGCGGGCCGGTCGGATCGGGCAAGACCGCCCTCGTCGAGCGGTTGTGCAAGGCGATGCGCGAAACCTATGACATCGCCGTCGTCACCAACGACATCTACACCAAGGAAGACGCCGAGTTCCTGACCCGGGCCGGGGCGCTCGCTCCCGACCGCATCGTCGGCGTCGAGACCGGCGGCTGCCCGCATACCGCGATCCGCGAGGACGCCTCGATCAATCTCGCCGCCGTGTCCGACATCGTGCGCAAGTGGCCGGACCTCGAGATCGTCTTCGTGGAATCCGGCGGCGACAATCTTGCGGCGACCTTCTCGCCGGAGTTGGCTGACCTCACGATCTACGTCATCGACGTGGCGGCCGGGGAGAAGATCCCGCGCAAGGGCGGGCCCGGCATCACCCGCTCCGACCTGCTGATCATCAACAAGATCGATCTCGCCCCGCTGGTCGGCGCCAACCTCGAGGTGATGGACCGCGACGCGCGCAAAATGCGGGGCCAGCGGCCGTTCCTGTTCTCGAATCTGAAAGAGAACAAGGGTATCGGCGAGGTCGTCGCCTTCATCGTCCGGCAAGGCGGCCTGCCGGCGCGTTAGAGCGGAGCTCATTGGACCGCGCGCATCCTGCGCGCTCATACGCGCCTATGAAGGCGCTCGATCAAGAGCGCGCAGGATGCGCGCGGTCCAATGAATCTGCTGGCGTCGGAGCAGCTGCCGGATTTGCAGGCATAAAAATGCCCGTCTCCGGGGCGGGCTGATGAAGCGGGTCAGCCGACCTTGTATTTTGGGCTTCCGGACGAGTTGGCACGACTTTCGCTTCCCTTCGTTCCGGCGGGGTTCCGTCGGGAAGAAAAGGAGAAGCGGGATGAAGTTGGGCTCCATGATACGGACGGGCGTTGTCGCGGCCAGCCTGCTGGCCAGCGCTGCGACCAGCGCGTTCGCCCAGGCAGGCGATACGATCAAGGTCGGCATCCTTCATTCGCTGTCGGGCACGATGGCGATCAGCGAGACGACGCTGAAGGACGTCATGCTGATGCTGATCGAGGAGCAGAACAAGAAGGGCGGCCTGCTGGGCAAGAAGCTCGAGGCCGTGGTCGTCGATCCGGCATCGAACTGGCCGCTGTTCGCCGAGAAAGCGCGCGAACTGCTGCAGAAGGACAAGGTGGCGGCGGTGTTCGGCTGCTGGACCTCGGTCAGCCGCAAGTCGGTGCTGCCGGTGTTCGAGGAGCTGAACGGCATCCTCTTCTACCCGGTCCAGTACGAGGGCCAGGAGAGCCAGCGGAACGTGTTCTATACCGGCGCCGCGCCGAACCAGCAGGCGATCCCGGCCGTCGACTACCTGATGAGCAAGGACGGCGGCGAGGTGAAGCGCTGGGTCCTGGCCGGCACCGACTATGTCTATCCGCGCACGACCAACAAGATCCTCGAGGCCTACCTCCTCCAGAAGGGCGTCGCGAAGGAAGACATCATGATCAACTACACGCCGTTCGGTCATTCTGATTGGCAGTCGATCGTGGCCGACATCAAGAAGTTCGGGTCGGCCGGCAAGAAGACCGCCGTCGTGTCGACCATCAACGGCGACGCCAACGTCCCGTTCTACAAGGAGCTCGGCAACCAGGGCATCAAGGCCAAGGACATCCCGGTCGTCGCCTTCTCCGTCGGCGAAGAGGAGCTGGCCGGGGTCGACACCAAGCCGCTGGTCGGCCATCTGGCCGCCTGGAACTATTTCGAGTCGGTCAAGAACCCGGCGAACGAGAAGTTCATCAAGGATTGGCAGACCTTCACCAAGAATCCGAAGCGCGTGACCAACGATCCGATGGAAGCGCACGTGATCGGCTTCAACATGTGGGTCGAGGCGGTCAAGAAGGTCGGCACCACCGATCCCGACAAGGTGATCGACGGCATCATCGGCATCAAGGTACCGAACCTCACGGGCGGCACCTCGGAGATGCTGGCGAACCACCACATCACCAAGCCGGTACTGATCGGCGAGATCGAGGCCAACGGCCAGTTCGACGTCGTGTGGAAGACTCCGGGACTTGTCCCCGGCGCCGCCTGGTCGCCGATCCTCGACGATTCCAAGAACCTGAAAGCCGATTGGACGAAGCCCGTGAGCTGCGGAAACTTCGACACCGTCGCCAACAAGTGCATCGGCAAGACCGCGGCCAAGTAGGCTCGGCGCTCGAGACCACAGGACGGGACGGCTTCGGGTCGTCCCGCTTCCTCTTCCGGGTTGAAGCAATGCTGTTCTTGCGACCGTTCGCGTTCCTGCTCCCGGTGCTGGCCTCGCTGGCACTGGCCGGAACGGCTTCCTCGGCCGACCTTGCTGCCCTCGTCGGCAATCTCACCGTCGGTGGATTCGGCGAGCGCGGATCGGCGATCGCCGCGCTTGCCGCATCGGGCGAGGACCGCGCCGCGCCGATCCTCGAAGCGTTGGCAGCCGGGCAGCTCTATGTCCGGACCGCCGACAAGCTCGTGGTCATCGGCAAGGGTGACGGCAACGCGCTGGCGTTGAGCGACGCGATCTCCGGTAAAGCCGTCGGCAGTGCGCCGGAGGCCGATCTCGAGCGCGTCCGCGTCAACAACCGCCTGCGCGGCGCGATCGAGGCCGCAGTCGGCTCGCTCACCCTGATGAGTCCCAATCCGGCGACCCGCCTCAATGCGGCCGACGCTCTCTTCAAGCGGCGCGATGCCTCGGCACTGGCGGCACTCGATCAGGCGCTTGCCGCCGAAAAGGATCCGCGCATCAGGCGCGCGATGAGCGAGGCCCGCGCCGCCATCGTGCTCGCCGCGGCCGATTCGACACCGGCGCAGAAGCTGGAGGCGATCGCCTTCATGCGCAATCGCGGCGACCGCGATTCGCTCGGCATCCTGCAGCTTGCCGCCTCGACCTCCGACGGCGAGGTCAAGGCGGCGGCGAGTGCCGCGGCCGCTTCGATCGAGCAGACGCTGGCCGCCTGGCAGATGGCGCAGAACGTCTGGTACGGCATCTCGCTCGGCTCGGTGCTGCTGCTGGCCGCCATCGGGCTCGCCATCACCTTCGGCACGATGGGCGTGATCAACATGGCCCATGGCGAGATGGTCATGCTGGGCGCCTACACCACCTTCATGGTCCAGGAGATCATCCGGACCGCGGCGCCGCACCTGTTCGACGTTTCCCTGCTGATCGCCCTGCCGCTCGCCTTCGTCGTCGCGGGCGCCGTCGGCATCCTGATCGAGCGCACGATCATCCGCTTCCTCTATGGCCGGCCGCTCGACACGCTGCTGGCGACCTGGGGCCTCTCGCTGGTGCTGCAGCAGGCGGTGCGCTCGATCTTCGGCTCGTCCAATCGCGAGGTCGGGGCGCCGTCGTGGATGTCGGGCACCTTCCGGCTCGGCCAGCTCGACATCACCTACGGGCGCCTCTGGATCGTGGTCTTCGCGGTGGCGGTCTTCGTTGCGCTCATCCTCGTGCTGCGCAAGACCCCGCTCGGCCTCTACATGCGGGCGGTGACGCAGAACCGGCCGATGGCCTCGGCGATGGGCATCCGCACGCCGCGGGTCGATGCGCTGACCTTCGGCCTCGGCTCCGGCATCGCCGGGCTGGCCGGCGTGGCGCTGAGCCAGATCGATAACGTCAGCCCCAACCTCGGGCAGGGCTACATCATCGACTCGTTCATGGTCGTGGTGTTCGGCGGCGTCGGCAACCTGTCCGGCACGCTGATCGGTGCGCTGACGCTCGGCGTGGTCAACAAGTTCCTCGAGCCCTACGCCGGCGCGGTGCTGGGCAAGATCCTGGTGCTGGTGTTCATCATCCTGTTCATCCAGCGCCGGCCGCGCGGGCTGTTCGCGCTGAAGGGCCGCTCGGTCGAATGAGGGCGGTCGAACAATGATCACGCGGTTCCTCTGGCAGGGCATGACCCGCAACCTGCGCCTCTTCGTCCTGCTGGTGCTGGCGGTCGGCATCCTCGTGCCGCTGTCGAACCAGCTCCTGCCGGCCGACAGCGCATTGCGCGCGCCGTCCTGGGTGCTGCAGCTCATCGGCAAGTATCTCTGCTATGCCTCGCTGGCGCTGGCGGTCGATCTCGTCTGGGGCTTTTGCGGCATCCTCACGCTCGGCCATGCCGCCTTCTTCGCGCTCGGCGGCTACTGCATGGGCATGTACCTGATGCGCCAGATCGGCACGCGCGGCGTGTACGGCAATCCGCTCCTGCCGGACTTCATGGTCTTCCTGAACTACAAGGAGCTGCCCTGGTTCTGGCACGGCTTCGACAGCTTCTGGTTCGCAGCACCGATGATCGTGCTGGTGCCGAGCGTGCTGGCGCTGGCGCTGGGCTGGTTCGCCTTCCGCAGCCGCGTCACCGGCGTCTATCTCTCGATCATCACGCAGGCGACCACCTTCGCCCTGCTGCTCGCCTTCTTCCGCAACGACATGGGGCTGGGCGGCAACAACGGCTTGACCGACTTCAAGGACATCCTGGGCTTTTCCGTGCAGTCCGACACGACGCGCGCGGTGCTGTGCTTCGCCTCGGCCCTGGCGCTGGCGATCTTCCTCGTGATCTCCGCCGCCGTCGTCGGCTCGCGCTTCGGCAAAGCGCTGACCGCCGTGCGCGATGCCGAGAGCCGCATGCGGTTCCTGGGCTACCGGGTCGAGGGCTACAAGCTGTTCGTGTTCGTGCTGTCGGCGGCGATGGCCGGCATCGCCGGCGCGCTCTACGTGCCGCAGGTCGGCATCATCAATCCCAGCGAGTTCGCACCCGGCAACTCCATCGAGGCGGTGCTGTGGGTTGCCGTCGGCGGCCGTGGCACGTTGATCGGTCCGGTGATCGGCGCCTTCCTCGTCAATTTCGGCAAGACCTGGCTGACGGGCGCGCTGCCCGAGGTCTGGCTGTTCGCGCTCGGCGCGCTGTTCATCGTGGTGACCCTGCTGCTGCCCAAGGGCATCGTTGGCCTGTGGAGCCAGTTCGCGACCCGTTCGCAAGAACGCAAGGCGAGGGCCATCGCATGAAGGCGCCCCACATCACCCATGCGCGCACCACGTCGGCGCTGCTCTATCTCAGTGGCGTGACGGTCTCCTTCGACGGCTTCAAGGCGCTGAACAATCTTTCCCTGCTGATCGAACCCGGCGAGATGCGCGCGATCATCGGCCCCAACGGCGCCGGCAAGACCACGATGATGGACGTGATCACCGGCAAGACGCGGCCGGACGAAGGCGAGGTGGTGTTCGACGGAACCGCCGACCTCACCAGGCTCGACGAGGCGCACATCGCCACGCTCGGCATCGGCCGCAAGTTCCAGAAGCCGACGGTGTTCGACAACCACACGGTGCGCGACAATCTCCTGCTGGCACTGGCCGGCCTGCGGAGCTGGTACCGGCTGCTGCTGGCGACACCCACCAAGGCCGAGAACGATCGGCTGGAGGAGATCCTGTCCATCATCCGCATGGGCCCGCAGCGGCACATGCCGGCCGCGCGGCTCAGCCACGGCCAGAAGCAGTGGCTCGAGATCGGCATGCTGCTGGCGCAGAATCCCAAGCTGATGCTGGTCGACGAACCGGTCGCCGGCATGACCGACGTCGAGACCGAGACCACCGCGCAGGTGCTGCGCGAGGTCAACAAGTCGCATTCGGTCGTCGTGGTCGAGCACGACATGAGCTTCGTGCGCGCGCTCGGCGTCAAGGTGACGGTGCTGCACGAAGGCTCGACGCTCGCCGAGGGGTCGCTCGACCAGGTGAGCGCCGATCCGCGCGTCGTCGAAGTCTATCTCGGGCGCTGATCCATGCTCACGGTCCAGAACGTCAATCTCTATTACGGCGCCGCCCAGGCCCTCCGCGGCGTGTCGCTGTCGGCCTCGATCGGCCGGGTGACCTGCCTGCTCGGCCGCAACGGCGTCGGCAAGACCAGCCTCCTGCGCGCGATTTCAGGCCTGCAGCCGATCGCCTCGGGCTCGATCCAGCTCGACGGCGAGGAGGTGTCGAAGCTGCCCGCCTACGAGCGCGCGCGGCGCGGCGTGGCACTGGTGCCGCAGGGCCGCGAGATCTTTCCGCTGCTGACGGTGAAGGAGAATCTCGAAACCGGCTTCGCGCCGGTCAGCCGCGAGCACAAGAAGGTGCCGGACGAGGTGTTCGAGCTCTTCCCCGTGCTGCAGTCGATGCTGCGCCGTCGCGGCGGCGACCTGTCGGGCGGCCAGCAGCAGCAGCTCGCGATCGGCCGCGCTCTCACCATGCGGCCCAAGCTGCTGGTGCTCGACGAGCCGACCGAAGGCATCCAGCCCTCGGTGATCAAGGACATCGGCCGCGCCATCATCTACCTGCGCCAGCGCGGCGACATGGCGATCCTGCTGGTCGAGCAGTATCTCGAATTCGCGCACGAGCTGGCCGACGACTTCGCGGTCATGGACCGCGGCGAGGTCGTGATGTCCGGCACCCGCGAGACGTTCGACCCGGAGGCGGTGCGCAAGCATATGACGGTCTGATCTTCATTTTCCTCCCCTTCGCGGAATCCGCGAAGGGGAGGTACCCGCGTGTTCGCGGGCGGAGAGGTCATGGGACGGACCATTGGTGCGGCCCATGACCCCTCCGTCGCCGTATGACGGCGCCACCTCCCCGCGCGACGACGCGCAGGGAGGAAATTACGCCGGCGTCTGCGCTCCGCGCACCACGCCACCGGGTGTCGCGCCGGTCAGTTCGTCGTTGCACAGCGTCTCGACGCCGGCGTTGAAGGTGTGGCGATAGCCCGAGGCGCGCTGGATCAGGCGGCGGCCGCCGGCGGGCAGGTCGTAGACCACCTCGGGGCGCTTCAGGGTCAGGGCGTCGAAATCGATGACGTTGATGTCGGCCTTGTGGCCCGGCGCGAGCAGGCCGCGGTCGAGCAGGCCATAGGCCTCGGCGGTGCCGCGCGTCTGCTTGGCGATCAGGAATTCGAGCCCGAGCCTGGGTCCGTGCTGGCGGTCGCGGCCCCACAGGGTCATCAGCGAGGTTGGCGACGAGGCATCGCAGATCACGCCGACATGCGCGCCGCCGTCGGCCACGCCGAGCACGGTCGCGGGATCGGTGATCATCTCGTGCACCACCTCGAGGTTCCCGTAGGAGTAGTTCTCGAACGGCAGCATCAGCAGGCCTTTTCCGCCATGCGCCATCATGGCCTCGAGCGCCGCCTCCTGCGGCGTGCGGCCGGTACGCTGCGCGACCGCCGCGACCGAGTTGGCGGCGGCGGGCTCGAAGTCCGGCCGGTCGCCGATCGGGAACATCTTGTGGAACCACTCGCCCATGTAGGCGGCCGTACCGTCGGCCTCGCGCGGCGCGGTCAGGCGGCGACGCAGGTCGGCATCGCCGGCGAGCCGAGCTTGCAGCTCGGCAGGCGAGAGCTTGCGCAGTTCGCGCCACACCGGGTGGGCGGCGAACGGATGCACCGTGGTTTCGAAGCCCATGATGACGCCGATCGGCCGCGAGCCGACTTGCGCGTTGGCGGCACGGCCCTGCGCGCGCACGCCGTGGATCTGGTCGAGCGTCTCGCGCCACAGGTTCGGATGCGCATCGACCTGCACCAACAGGACGGACAGTGGCCGTCCGGCAAGCTTCGCCGCCGCGTCTAGCGCCTCGAACTCGCCGGGCCCGAAGTCCGAATTGACCTGCAGCACG
>Ga0182738_1007451_pt1 | contig 11120 bp, 10 predicted proteins | sample eDN5th30CBELigMG_FD_128876 | JGI IMG/M metagenome (GOLD analysis project Ga0182738, IMG submission 128876) | Enriched Miracle-Growth compost microbial communities from Emeryville, California, USA - eDNA 5th pass 30_C BE-Lig MG (version 2)... ... | reverse complement strand
CGCGTCGCTATGACCCGGGCGCCGGCACGACGCGCGGCAGCGACGTGCAAGGCATCCTCGAAATCGGGAATCGCCGATGACAGTGCATAACGCACATCGTCGCTCCCCACTTCCGCGACGGAGATCATCGTCATCAGCTCGACGATTGCCGACCGCGATGCCGCGGCGCCGATCCGCTTGCGAGCCACGTAATCGAGAGTAGCGAGCGCATGGACAGTGGCCACGACCTCGATATCACCTCGTACCGCCGCCGCGAGCAGGCTCACCGCGTCGGCGGCCCATCGCATACGAACGAGGACCGCATCCAGGAGCACGTTCGTGTCGACGAGGATCACGGGTGGAGGGGATGGCGCACGCTCTCGCACCCGCCGGCTGCGACGTGGGCGCACCGTGGTCACTTCTTCCTGCCCTCGCGTACGTACTTGTTCGCCACGTGCTCGCGGTACTCCTCGCGCCAATCGATCGGGGGGCCGTCGCGCACGAGCACTTCGCGTAGTTGCCGAAGCTTCGGGGGCAGTTCATCCTCGGCGGGATTCCGTTCACTCGGGAGCGCGCGAAGCATCTGATCGATGAGCGCCGAGAGCGAGAGTCCCAGAGACGCGCTGTATCGCTCGCCGCACGCTACGGCCTCGTCGGAGAGCGACAGGTTCCGGGCGCGGCGGGTGCGGCCGGGTAACTTGCGGGGTCGGACGTTCGGCATGGTGGACTCCGGTATGCGCAACATGTTAGTATTAATATGCGCATATCATGGCGGCTTAACAAGTGCGTGCGGAGACGTTCGAATGGATTGCCATGAACACCACTGATACCAGCTCGGCCTCGCTCGCCCTCTCCCCGCACGGCCGAGTCCACCTCGAATCCCGACTGCCGGGTGAAGGCGCGGGCCTCGAGCCTCGCGCCTTCGCCGCCCTGCAGGCCGCCTTCGACCGCGGCTCCGGCGATGGTCTCCTCCATCTCGGCGCGGTTGAAGCGGACACGATCCTCCCGCCCACGCTCGCCTTCTGGCGCGACTTCGGGAAGCGCTTCATCGGCCGGGCGTGCGCGCTCATCGCGTCGGGCGAAGCCACCAGCGCGGAAAGCGTGGACCCGCCGCCGGGGTTGTTCGACGAGCTGGTCTCCGGCGCGCCGCCCATGAAGGGCGCGGAATATCTATCGGCGGATGTTCTCTCGAGTCTCTGGCGCGATATCGCGAGCACGCTCTCGCGCGAGGCTGCCGCGAAAGATCGAAGCGTGCACGAATTTCTCGCCGCTCTCGATCCCGCCTGGCGGCTGGTGGGACGCGTGTGCTTTCACCTGGCCGAGCTGCGCGACAACAAGGTCACGCCATTCGCCTTCCTCGCCACCTACGTGGGCGAGCCGTCGCGCGGCGGCCGGGCGCGCCACGTTCGGCTCAGCGATGCGGTAGAGCATTCCGGGAAGGCACGCGACAACTCGAGCCTCCTCACGCTTCTCGCTCCGGTCGAGCGGGCCGCGGCGGCCAGCCCGTTCATCAGGGAGCTGGTCGACTCCGGCGCGATCTTCCAGACCAACGCGTGGACGCCCGACGAAGCGTACGAATTTCTGAAGTCGGTTCCGGCGCTCGAGGCCAGCGGCGTCACGGTTCGCATACCGGACTGGTGGAAGCCCAGCCACCCGCCGCGTGTCAGCGTACGCGTCTCGGTAGGCGGCGACGCGCCGAGCACGCTCGGAGGCGACTCGCTCCTCGATTTCTCCGTGGAGCTCGCGCTCGACGGCGAGAAGATCTCCGCCGCCGACTGGAAAGCCATCCGCCAGGGCACTGCGGGGCTCGCGCTCGTGAAGGGTCGCTGGGTGGAAGTGGATCGCGCGAAGCTGGACGAAGTGCTTCACAACTGGAAGGCCGTGGAGCGAGCCACCGACGGCTCGATCTCCTTCTCCGATGGGATGCGGCTCCTCTCTGGTGCGCCGCTGGGCGGTGGCATCGCCGAGGACGTGACGGAGGAAACCGCGGAGTGGACCAGCGTGGCGGCCGGTCCATGGCTGAAGGATCTGCTCCATCGGCTGCGCAACCCGGAGCTCGCCGGCAAATCCACGCTGCGCGCAAAGGGCTTCACGGCCGAGCTTCGACGGTATCAGGAAACGGGAGTGCAGTGGCTGTCGCTGCTGCGCGGCATGGAGCTCGGCGGCTGCCTCGCGGATGACATGGGATTGGGCAAGACCATCCAGATGCTCGCGCTCTGGTGCGACATCAAGGCGCGATCGCCGCGTGCGGTTCACCTTCTGGTGGTACCCGCATCGCTCCTCGGGAACTGGCAGGCGGAAGCCGCGCGATTCGCGCCGCGGCTCCGCGTGCTCGTCGCGCATCCGTCGGCGATGACGCGCGCGGAGCTCGACGCTCTCGAGCCGCGTGCGCTGAAAGATGTGGACGTGGTCATCACCACCTACGGCTACGTGCAGCGCCTCCCGTGGCTCGCCGAGGTACAGTGGGACACGGTGGTGCTCGACGAGGCGCAGGCGATCAGGAATCCCGGTACCCGGCAGGCGCGCGCGGTGAAGTCGATGCGCGCACGAAGCCGCTTCGCGCTCACCGGAACGCCGATCGAGAACCGCATCGGCGACCTCTGGTCGCTCTTCGACTTCATCCGGCCGGGGCTGCTCGGCTCGTCGACGCGGTTCAAGTCGTTCGTCAAGCAGCTTCGTGGGGAGAACGGCATCGCGGACTACGGCCCGCTTCGCGCGCTCGTACAGCCGTACATCCTCCGGCGTCTCAAGACGGACAAGCGGGTGATATCCGACCTGCCGGACAAGACGGAGGTGCACGCGTTCTGTACGCTCACGAAGAAGCAGGCTGCGCTCTACCAGACTGCCGTGGATGCGCTCGCCCGCAAGCTGAAGGAGACGGAGGGGATCGAGCGTCGCGGCATCATCCTGGCTTTTCTCACGCGCTTCAAGCAGATATGCAACCATCCGGCGCACTGGCTGGGCGATGGCACGTTCGATCCCGTAGCGAGTGGAAAGTTCATCCGCTTGAAGGAGCTGTGCGAGACGATAGCGTCGCGCCAGGAGAAGGTGCTCGTCTTCACGCAGTTCCGGGAGATCACCGAGCCACTGAGCGACTTCCTCGGTGAAGTCTTCGGGCGGCCCGGCCTCGTCCTTCACGGAGCGACTACGCCGCGGCGCCGCTCGGCGATGGTCGAGAGCTTTCAGCGCGATGACGGGCCGCCCTACTTGGTGCTATCGCTGAAGGCCGGCGGCACCGGGTTGAATCTCACGGCCGCGTCGCACGTGGTGCACTTCGACAGGTGGTGGAACCCGGCGGTGGAGAACCAGGCCACCGATCGCGCCTATAGAATCGGACAGCACCGGAACGTGTTGGCGCACAAGTTCGTGTGCCGGGGGACGGTGGAGGAGAAGATCGACGATCTCATAGAATCGAAGCTGGCGTTGGCGCGCGATGTTCTCGAAGGCGGCGGCGAGACGCTCATCACCGAGATGGGTGATGAGGAGATCATCTCGCTGGTCACGCTCGACATCGATGCCGCGACGCAGGAGAGAACATGAGCCGGTATGACGATGACTACTTCGGTGGCTGGCGTTCATGGCCCAAACCAGCGAGCAAGGCCGAGCGCGTTGCGAGGGCGACGCGGGCCGCGATGAAACTCGGGCGCGGCGGACGGAAGCTTCACCCGGTAGTGGTGAGGGGACGCTCCGCTGCGACGAGCACGTGGGGAAAGGGTTGGTGCACCACCCTCGCATCGTACGGTGATTACGAGAACCGTCTGCCGCGAGGGATGAGCTATCTGCGAAGCGGCGCGGTGATCGATTTACAGATCGAGCGCGGCCGCGTGGAAGCTCTGGTGTCGGGCACCCGCGTCTACAAGGTCAGGATCGGTATCCGGCCTCTCACCAAAGCTCGCTGGAACGCGATGAAGGCGCAGTGTGCGGGAGGGATCACTTCGCTCGTGGCATTGCTGCGAGGAGAACTATCGCCGCCAATCATGGATGTGATCGCGCGCCGGGAGGGCGGCCTCTTTCCCGCGTCCGCCGAGATCGACCTTGCATGCTCGTGCCCCGACTCGGTCGTCATGTGCAAGCACGTGGCGGCGGTGCTGTACGGGATCGGTACCAGGCTCGATACGGAACCCGAGCTACTCTTCGTGCTCCGTGGGGTGGATCACCACGAGCTGATCACCGACGCGCCAGCCGCGGCAGTGAAGCGCGGCCGCCGCACGTCGAGCCCTGCCGGCAAGATGGCCTCGGCCGAGCTGGAGTCGGTGTTCGGGATAGAGCTGGCCGATCAGCCAGCAACCGGGCTCGCGTCGGACGAGACACGTTCCTCCGGGAAGCCGACGAAGCGGAAAGCACCGAGGCGGAAGGCACCGAAGCGGAAGGCGCCGAAGCGGAAGGCACCGAAGCGGAAGGCGCCGAGCGAGCGGCCGAGATCGGCTCCTGCTGGTGGGAAAGCGAAGAGCGCGGGGAAAAGTGGAAGGGCAAAGCGGGCCGCTGCATCCAAGTCAGGCGGCACGGCAAAGAGAGCTGCAACGGCACGGAGCGCCAGGCAGAGCGGGAAGGGCAAGCGCTGACCGCTCAGCAGTCATCCCCGCGTAAGCAACACGCGTCATCCCGGCGAAAGCGGGGATCCATGTTTGATGGAGTAACATGGATTCCCGCTTTCGCGGGAATGACGCGTGTTGCTTACACGGGGATGACGACGATCGCTTACGCGGGAATGACGGGTTCCGCTTCCGCGGGAACGTCCTCCCCTTACACGTACGGCAGCCACCAGTCCGTTCTTCTCGCCTTGACGCCTGCGTACCAGCGGCAGACCACGTAGAGAATCGCGATCGCCACCGCCCACACTACGTACAGGAGCCATAACGGCCACGTGTACCCCTCCGGCGGCGGAGGGTTGCCCATGGGATGGTTCGCGAACAGCCACGGACTCACGCCGCCGAGTCGGATCGCCGACACCACGATGGCGAGCGCGTGAATCAGCGGGATGTGCAGCATGTAATAGAAGAACGGCACGCGGCCGAACACAGTGACGAAGCGCGCCGCTCCCCCACGCGCCCGCTCGAGCAACGGTATCAGGGCAATCGCCGGCCCCAGCGTCATCAGCAGGAAGAGCAGCGACGCCGGGTACTTGGTAGTGTCGAGAAAGGCGAGGAGCGCCGGCATCGCGGGTCCACCATCCGATCGCGCCGCGGCGCTCCATGGCTGCGGATCTCCGTACAGGTTGAATCCGCGCAACACGAAAAACAGCGCGACCGCACCGAGTCCGATGCGCAGGCATATCCGGTTGCGCCGCTCGGGCTCCAGCGCCAGGATCGCTCCGAACGCGTAGCCGGCCGCCATGACACCTATCCACGGCACGATCGAATAGAGCACGATGAGATTGGGACCGTCGGGACCGAAGCTGATCGGGCCGGCGAAGAAGCCGACGTACAGCACCTTCCACAGCCCAGAAAACTGCCCGTCGTTCAACGTCTGCAGATTCGGCCACACGACAGGATCGAGCAGGTTGTGCCCGGCGATGATGACGATCCCGATCACCCCAGTCACGCGCAGCGGCAGGCGTACCAGTCCCGCCAGGAGTATCATGCACCAGCCGATCGCCCAGATCACACCGGCCATCTCGTAATGGGCGAAGTCGAAGTTGAAGGTCCACGCCACGCGCAGGTAGGTCAGCTCGAGCACCACCAGCCACGCACCGCGGGTCAGGAGAAAGCGCGAGAGGTCCGGGTGTCGCCGGCCGTAGAAGTACGCGCTGCTGCCGGCCAGGAACACGAAGGCAGGTGCGCAGAAGTGCGTGATCCAGCGGGTGAAGAAGATCCCCGCTGTTGGGCCGCCCGCCGGAAGTCCGGAGTAGACGCGGACGTGATCGATCGCCATGAGGATCATGGCCGCGCCCCGGATCAGGTCGATGGACGCGACGCGGGACGTGTGCGGTGTCGTCGCACTCGCGGGCGCGAACGCTGACGAAGTCGGGGATGCCGTCGTATTCACGAGCACGAACGTCGGTGCCCGCGGTGGGTCGGTCAAATTCCGCGCGGTGAACGGCAGGATTTGCGCGGCTAGTGGTCGGGTGGGCAGAGCCGGTCCCTGAGTGCCGCGAGCCGCCGCCGGCTCACGGGGAGCTCGGTGCCGTCGCGCAGCCGCGCGCGCCACTCGCCGCTCCCGCTCACGGCGGCCAGCTCGCGCACCTGGTCCAGGCGCACCAGCGCCGAGCGATGGACCCGGACGAAGCGGGCCGGATCGAGTCGCGCCGCGATCGCGCCGAGCGTCTCGCGCAAGCGATAGCATCGCGCCCCCGCATGGATCTCGAGGTGATCGTCGTGGGCCGCGATCCAGTCGATCTCGCCCGCGTCGAGCCACAGCTCTCCGTCGGTCGTCGGCACGCGGAGCCGTGCCGAAGTGCGATTGCGCACTTGCTCGAGCACGCGCGTCATCGTTCGGTGAAACCGGGCTTCGCTCAGCGGCTTCACGAGATAGTCCAGCGCCTCGGCCTCGAAGGCCCGCACGGCGAACTCGTCGTGCGCGGTGACGAATATCGTGATGGGCATCCGCTGGACGCCGTGCACGCGAATCGTCGAGAAACCATCGAGTCCCGGCATCTGGATGTCGAGGAAGACGATGTCGGGCTGCAACACGCGCAGCGCTCGAACCGCCTCGGTACCGTCGCGGCACTCGCCCACCACCACGACTTCCCGGTATGGAGCGAGAAGTTGGCGTATCCCGCGGCGCGCGAGCGGCTCATCGTCCACGATCAGCGCGCGGATCTCAGCCACGGCGCGGCTCTAGCTCGCGATACGGCAGTCGCACGATCGCGCGGGCGCCGCCGGGCATGGCCTCGAGCTCGAGCGTCGCTCGCTCGCCGTACAGCGTGGCGAGCCGCTCGCGGGAGTTCGCGAGCCCCACGCCGGTCGCCGACTCCACGGCGCCCCGAGGTCCCGGACCGTCGTCGCTCACGGACAGGATCAACGTGTCGCCTTCGCGTCGCGCCGAGATGCGGACCGACACGGCGCCGAGGTGCTCGGCGAGGCCGTGGCGCACCGCGTTCTCTACCAGCGGCTGGAGAATGAACTCCGGCACCGCCGCGCCCTCGAGCGCGGGCTCCACTTCGAAGGCCGCCCGCAGCCGGTCGGAGAAGCGCACCTGCTCGATCGCGAGGTAGTGGCGCACGAAGTCCAGCTCATCGGCGAGCGGAACTTCCTGCGGGCGGTCGGATCGCATCACGCGGCGCAGCATCTCCACCAGTTGCTCCAGCACCCGGCTCGCGGTGACCGGGTCGCGATCGCGCACGATCACGTTCACGGCGTTGAGTGTGTTGAAGAGGAAATGCGGCCGGAGCTGCGTGCGCAGCGCACCGAGCCGCGCCTCGGCGAGCTGGGCGGAGAGGCGCGCCGCCTGCGTCTCGCGCTCGCGCGCTTCGAGGAAGAAGGACGCCGCGTGAGCCACGCCGAGAATGGCGAAGTACACCGCCACCCCGAAGGGGAGCGTGGTGAAGAACCAGCTCGGCGCACCGCCGTCGTACGGAGTCGTGCCGAGCATCGCCTCGCTCAGAGCGATGCCCGCGCCGGCCCACGCCACGCAGAACAGGATCGCGCCGAGCAGATGCAGCGGCAGGTTGCGCACGAACGTGGCGCGCGTGAGCGGGAAGCGGCCGGCGAGCCAGAAGACCGGCGGCGTCAGGACGGCGCAGATCAACCAGTCTCCACCCTGCCAGAGCAGCGCCCGCCAAGTGGCCGGTTCCCTGCCGCCCAGCCGAGCCTCGACGTACACCTGAAATGCAGCCAGCACGGCGGGACCGAGCCACGCCGCGGACACGAAGGCCCAGATCGGGAGCCTGGCGGTGGATGCCGCACTCGGTTCACCTCCCTTCACGCCGACCTCCCGACATGCATCGTTGGCACGTCGGGAGCGTTCGCCGCCGTCACGGGAGGGCTCCTGGCGAGGAGTGAGACGCTGGGCGCATCATGCGTTCGACGGTGACCTTGCCGCCACGTAATAGTGGTTCTCGCCTTCGTCCTCCATCTCGTCGATCAACGTCAGGCCGGCGTTCTCGAGGAGTCGTCGATAGCTCTGCGCGCCGAGCGATTGCGATAGCCTACCGGTCATGCTGTCGGACCACCCGCACGGCTCGCGCGGAGCGGTGAACAGGAACTGGCCACCCGGCGCGAGTGCGCGTGCGACCTTGTCGATGAGCTGCGCCTGTGCGTCTGGCGTGAGGAGGAAGAGCAGGCCCCACGCGATCACGCCGGCGAACTCGCGCGCGAAGAAGTCGGAGCTCAGCACGTCGTTGCACTCGACCGGCACGCCGGGGAATTGGGCTCGGAACGCGGCGACCATGCTCGGCGATGCATCCACGCCGTGAGCCGCGAGCCCGGCGTCGACGAGGAGCTGCGTCATGGGATAGCCCGACCCGCAGCCGATGTCGAGCACCGCGCCGTCGGGTCGCAGCGTCCGCGCCCATTCGCGGACGCTGCGCACGCCGACGGCCGGCCGGGTGTCGCTGGGCGTCCCGCGGACGGCGATGAACTCGGCGGCGATCGCCTCGTAGCCGTTGGAGTCGTCGCTAGTGGGCGGCTTCGGCATTGCTGGCTCCGATGTGGCGACCGGCCTGCGCGACAGGCGCGATCGCTCGCCGAGCGTTCAGCGCGTCGGCAGGCTCTCGTCGAGGTCGAAGAATTCGACGCGCTTGCAACGCGGGCAGCGATACACGTCGAGGGGGAAGACCTTTTCGGTCACGTCGGCGAACTCCCCGAGGAGGAGATGCCAGCCGCCGGAAGTACCGCCGGTGCGAATGGGAATCTGGCCGAGCGACTGCATCTCGGTCTGACACACGGAACATTGCATGAGAGCACACTCCAGGTAACGGAATCGAGTCGTCCGGAGGGGCCGGGATTCAGCTACCGGCGCACGACGTCCTGACACGAAGATGCAGAAGGCGCTGGGAACGCGCCACCTGACATCGTAGTCCCCGCGACAAGCGGCATATGTCATCCGCGTCAAGGCGAGCCTGCGTCATCCCCGCGAAGGCGGGGATGACTGCGGAATGGATCCCCGCTTCCGCGGGGCTGACGTATGGAGCTTACGTGGGATGATCGTAGGCTTGCTTTCGCGGGGAAGGCGGCTTGCGCTGGGAGGGCATACTGAGCGATTTCAGACCGGCCGCCACCTCACCTTGCGTCACATACTACTATCGCATACTATGCTGTCATAGTTAGCTGGGCCTACGGCTCAGTGCCGGTGAGTCTCCTACTCACTTCCTGGAGGATGGATGAGACCTCGTCGGCTCCTCGGCATTGCGATCTTGATAGTCCCGGCGGCGCTCTCCGCCCAACAGCGATCCGCCACCTCAGAGCAGACGACGGCGAATCCCATCACTCGGACGTTCCACGGCTTCGGCTTCTACGGGAGCTGGCTGCTGGATGCCTTCGATTCCATTCCGGCCAGCAAGTACGACTTCAAGCCGACGCCGGTGCAGCAATCGGTCGGCTACATCGCCCAGCACCTCGAAGACGCGAACTACGGTCTCTGTACGATAATCGGCGGTGCGCCACCGACGCTGACTGCCAGGGACACGCTCGTGGACACGGTGAAGGCGAAGTGGCCCAAGGACACGCTCGTCGCGCGTCTTCGAAAGTCGCTCGTCTTCTGCGACAGTGTGATGGCGCGCGTGACTGACGCCAGCCTCGCCGATACGCTGACGGTCGGTCCGCCGGGCTCGCGGCGGACGGCTCCGCGAGTGAGATGGGTGATCCTGCTCGTGACCGATCTCGCGGAGCATTACAGCCAACTCGCGAGTTATATGCGGTTGCTCGGTCTCGTTCCGCCATCGGCCTTGCCGCGAACTGGCCGATAAAGTGTCAATACTTCCCCTGCATCCCTCGAGAGCTCCGAATCCATGAAGCCCCACTGGTTCTTCATCCTCCTCTCCGTCTCCGCCGCTCCTCGCTACGGCACCGCCATCCAGGACGACGTGCGCGAGCTCAGCGATGGGAGCGTGCGGCTCTGGCCGGCCACTCTTTACGGTTCGCTCGAGGAGCTCGTCGAGCAGAAGTGGCTGGAGGAAATCCCGGATGACAAGCGTCCCGAGGGGATTTCCGGACGCGAGCGCTTCTACAGGATCACCCGTGCCGGCCGAGTCGCGCTCGAGCGCGAGGCCGCGCGCCTGGAGTCGCTCGTCCGTACAGCACGTACGCGCCTCGCGGCCGGGAGAGCATGATGAGCTGGACGCGCACCTATCGACTCGCTCTCTACGTACTCCCGACCGGGCTGCGCCGGAAGCACGGATCAGCGATGGAAAGGCTTTTCGCGCGCGAGCTCCAACGGGCACGTGAGCGCAGCCGACTGCAGGGCATGGCCGCCGGCGCGGCGGGTATATGGGATGTAGTTCGACGAGGCGCCTACGAGCAGGTACGCCCATCATGCGACGTCCCGGCCGAAAGTCACGACGTCATGCCCTGGGAACGGTGGGACATCCATGCGCACGAGCCGCAGCGGGCCGGCGCCGACTCCGGAGATCCGCACATGCAGAACTACACCACCCGGCAGCTCCTGCGCCGCCACGCCAGCTCGTTCGCCATCGCGTTCCTCGCGCTCACCGCCATACTGCTCGTGAACTTCGCGAGAAAGCAGATACCGGAGCTGAGCGCGCGGGGAGCGTCGGCCGGCACTATCGCGGAAGCGATGCTGTTTGCCGTGCCGTTCATCGCGGCGATGACAATCCCCATGGCCGTCTTCATCGCGGTGCTCAGGGAGTTCACACGTCTCCGCGCCGACGGTACGCTCGCCGCAGCGCTGCGGGAGCGCAACGGACTACGTCGCCTGTTGCGACCCGTGCTCCTGGCCGCCGTCGGAATAGCGGTGCTGGAGCTGGTGGTGGCGGCGGAGGTGGTGCCCCGCGCGAACGCGCAGCTCGCGGCGGTGATCAAGCCGGATGGCAGGACGCCGCAGAGCGATCGCACGATGACGATCGGCCAACTGCGGGAGGCGGAACGGAGCATCCAGGCGGTGACGGAGTCCGACGTCCTCGGGCGCGCGGCGGCGTACGAAGTCGAGGTTCAGAAGAAGCTGGCACTCGCGGCGGCGTGCGTGGTGCTGGCGCTGGCGGCCGCGGCCATCGCGCTCCGCGTCCCGCGCGGCGGCATGTGGCTGGT
>Ga0182738_1007450_pt1 | contig 11120 bp, 8 predicted proteins | sample eDN5th30CBELigMG_FD_128876 | JGI IMG/M metagenome (GOLD analysis project Ga0182738, IMG submission 128876) | Enriched Miracle-Growth compost microbial communities from Emeryville, California, USA - eDNA 5th pass 30_C BE-Lig MG (version 2)... ... | reverse complement strand
GTCACCGGCGCGGCGGGCGGCGTCGGCTCCGTCGCCGTCGCGATCCTGGCCAGGCTCGGCTACCAGGTCGTGGCCGCGACCGGCCGGCCGCAGGAAGGCGACTATCTGAAGGGGCTCGGTGCGGCGACGATCCTCGAGCGCAAGGAATTGACCGAGGCGCCGGACCGGCCGCTCCTGTCGGAGCGCTATGCCGGCGTCGTGGATACCGTGTCCGGCGTGATGTTCGCCCGCGCCCTCGCCCAGGTGAAATATGGCGGCGCGGCAGCGGTCTGCGGCCTGGCGGGCGGGCCGGCGTTCCCCGGCTCGATCCTGCCCTTCATCCTGCGCGGCGTGTCGGTCTACGGCATCGACTCGGTGATGCTGCCCAAGGCGCCGCGCGAGGAGGCCTGGAGGCGGCTCGGCGCCGACCTGCCGCTCGACAAGCTCGATTCGACGGTGAGCGAGGCAGGGCTGGGCGACCTGCTCGGACTCGCGCCCCGGATTCTCAAAGGCGATGTGCGTGGCCGCGTCGTCGTCGACGTGAACAAGTAAGCTCATTGGACCGCGCGCATCCTGCGCGCTCATGCTCCTGAGCGCGCAGGATGCGCGCGGTCCAATGAGATCGCCCCAGAATTCCTCAAAGGAACGATACCGCGCCACGTGGCCGCGAGCTTGAACAGATGATAGGTTCTCGGCCACGACCTACTGCCGCCAAGGGAACCTCCGCCGATGACCCCGCCGAAATCAGCGCCTGTCGCGAACAATCTCGACGCCTTCTTCATGCCGTTCACCGCGAACCGGCAGTTCAAGGCCAATCCGCGCATGCTGGCGAAGGCCAAGGGCGTGCACTACTGGACGCCGGAAGGCCGCAAGATCATCGACGGAACCGCCGGCCTGTGGTGCGTGAACGCTGGCCACGGCCGCGAGGAGATCAAGGCGGCGATCGCCCGGCAGCTCGACGAGATGGACTACGCGCCGTCCTTCCAGATGGGCCATCCCAAGGCATTCGAGCTGGCGGCGCGCCACGCCGCCCTCCTGCCGGGCGACCTGAACCATGCCTTCTATTGCAACTCGGGGTCGGAGGCCGTCGATTCGGCGCTCAAGATCGCGCTCGCCTATCACCGTGCCAACGGCCAGGGCACCCGGACCCGCTTCGTCGGCCGCGAGCGCGGCTATCACGGCGTCGGCTTCGGCGGCATCTCGGTCGGCGGCATGGTCAACAACCGCAAATGGTTCGGCGCGATGCTGCCGGGCGTCGATCACCTGCCGCATACCCACCTGCCGGAGAATGCCTTCTCCAAGGGCCAGCCCGAGCACGGCGCGCATCTCGCCGACGCGCTGGAAGGCATCGTCGGCCTGCATGACGCGTCGAACATCGCCGCCGTCATCGTCGAGCCCTGCGCCGGCTCGACCGGCTATCTGCCGCCGCCCAAGGGCTATCTCGAGCGGCTGCGCCAGATCTGCGACAAGCACGGTATCCTGCTGATCTTCGACGAGGTCATCACCGGCTTCGGCCGCCTCGGCACCGGCTTCGCGGCCGAGAAGTTCGGCGTGATCCCCGACCTGATGACCGTCGCCAAGGGCATCTCCAACGCGACCGTGCCGATGGGCGGCGTGTTCGTGCGCAAGCCCGTGTTCGATGGCCTGATGCAGGGGCCGGAGGGCGCGATCGAGCTGTTCCACGGCTACACCTACTCGGCCCATCCGCTGGCGGTCGCCGCCGCCTCGGCCGTGCTCGACATCTACCGGGACGAGGCGCTGTTCCAGCGCTCGGCCGAGCTATCGAGCTATTGGGAAGACGGCGTGCACTCGCTGAAGGGCCTGCCCAACGTCACCGATATCCGCAACCTCGGTCTTGCGGCGGGTATCGACCTCGCGCCGGAAGCCGCCGTCGGCACGCGCGGCTTCAAGGCCTTCACCAAGGCCTTCGAGCTCGGCCTGATGGTGCGCCAGTCGGGCGACGCGATCGCGATGTCCCCGCCGCTGGTGATCGAGAAGGCCCAGATCGACGAGATCATCGACATCACGGCCCGGACGATCAAGGCGGTCGCCTAGCGGAGCCTGTGGCAGTCAGCTCGGACCTGGCCTGGCTCGTCGGTGAGCTGGCCGCGGTGGCACATCTCGCCATCGCGGCCAGCGTCACCGTCCATGTCCTTCTGAACAAGCGCAACATCGGCACCTCCATCTCGTGGATGGGGATCGCCTGGCTGTCGCCGTTCATCGGCGGCGTGCTCTACTACGCATTCGGCGTGAATCGCGTGAAGCGGCGCGCGCGCAGGCTGCGGCGCGAACGCAGCCGCATGTTCCTGGTCGACGAGATGGCGCCCGACGCCCCGGGGGCGGGGCCGCTGACGCCGCTCGAATATGCCATCGGGCGGCTCACCGGGCTGTCGGCCGAGCGGGGCAACAGGATCGCCCTGTTGCGCAGCGGCGATAACGCCTATCCGGCCATGCTCGGCGCCATCGACGCGGCGGAGAAATGCGTCGGCCTGTGCAGCTACATCTTTCGCGACGACGAGGCGGGGATGCCCTTCATCGACGCGCTGATCCGTGCTCATCGCCGCGGCGTGCAGGTGCGGGTGCTGATCGACGGCATCGGCGCCGGATATTTCTGGTCGGGCACCTATCGGCGCCTGCACGAGGCGGGCGTCCCGGTCGACCGGTTCCTGCATTCCTACGTGCCGTGGAAGACGCCGTTCCTCAACCTGCGCAACCATCGCAAGCTGATGGTCGTGGACGGGCGCGTCGCCTTCACCGGCGGCATCAACATCGGTCACGAGAACCTGCTGGCCGCCAATCCGGCGCATCCGGTGCGCGATACGCACTTCCGGATCGAAGGTCCGGTCGTCGAGCAGCTGACCGAGGCCTTCGCCGACGACTGGCTGTACGAGACGGGCGAGAAGCTGCCGGACGACCGCTGGTTCCCGAAGCTCCATCCTGTCGGGAATGCGATCGCGCGCGTGATTACCTCGGGCCCGGACGAGGACCTCGAGCAGATCGAGTTCGCGATACTGCACGCCATAAGCTGCGCCCGCCATTCTGTCCGCGTGGTGACGCCCTATTTCCTGCCACCCGATGCGCTGACCACGGCGCTTTCCCTCGCGGCGATGCGCGGTGTCACTGTCGACATCTCGGTGCCCGAGAATTCCAACCACAGGATCCTCGACTGGGGCAGGCGCGCGTCGGTGCGCATCCTGCTCGAAGCCGGTTGCCGGGTCTGGCTGATGCCGCCGCCGTTCGATCACTCCAAGCTGATGACGATCGACGACGCCTGGTCGCTGATCGGCAGCGCCAATTGGGACACGCGCAGCTTCCGCCTCAATTTCGAGCTCAACGTCGAGATCCAGGACGAGGCCTTCGCCCGCCTGCTGACCGGGGAGACGCCGGCCGGCCGGCGGCTCACCCTGGCCGAAGTCGACGGCGCTTCGCTGGGCCGCAGGCTGCGCGACAACGCCGCCCGGCTTCTGCAGCCCTATCTCTGACGGACGGCGCGCAGGATGCGCGCCGTCCCGTGATTCACCGGAAGGCGGCGCGGATCTTCACCAGCCGGCGGCGGGCGCGCTGCAGCGGATGAAGGCGCGACCCGGTTTCGGCGACCTGCAGGTCGAGCACGATCGGCTTGTGGTCGGACGGTCCGAAGTCGAGCGTGCCGGTGAAGGTGCAGGAAAGGCCGTGCGTCAGGCAGCGGTCGAGGCGGAACGGCACGACGTCGCCGCCGAAATGCGTCGGCTCACGCGGCCCCACGTCGGCGAAACCCGGGATGAGGCTGGGGCCGACCGCGTTGTAGTCGCCGATGATCGCCGACGGCTTGCCCTGAAGCGCGGCCGCGATGCGCAGCAGCTGGCGGCGGTTGAGGAGCTGACCGTGCGAGAGATGGACGTTGGCGAAGGTGACGTCGCCAACCTGGACGATCTGGCTGCGTCGGCGCGGCAGGCGGCCCGGCAGGGCGGAGGCGGGGAGCGGCAGGGCCTGCGGCGTGGCGAAATTGTGCCGGCTCCAGACGGCGAGGCCATGGATGCGGCCGGGCCACGGCAGGCGGTGGTAGTGGCCGGGGACCTTCGCGGGCAGCGTGTCCATGCGCTGCGTCACTTCCTGCATGAGCAGCACGTCCGGCCGCTCGCGCTCGAGCAGCTCGGCGACGTCGCCCACCGCGGCTCCTTCGAGCCGCAACAAATTCCAGCTGATCACCCGCATCCCGGCACAACATAGACTGTCGGCGACGTTCTGTGCACACTCCGGGCTGCATAAAAATCAGGACGGAACGAACATGAAGGTGCTGATCACCGGTGGCGGCGGCTTCCTCGGCAGGAAGCTGGCGCGGCGCCTCCTGCAGCAGGACGCTCTCGCGGATGCAGACGGCAGGCGGCAGAAGATCACCGAGCTGCTGCTGTTCGATGTCGGCCTGGCCAGCGGCCCCGGACTCGACGATCCCCGCGTCAAGACGATCGCCGGCGACATCGCCAACTTCGCCACGGTGCAGTCGATCGTGCAGGGCGCCTCGACCGTGTTCCATTTTGCCGCAGTGGTCAGCGCCGGCGCGGAGGCCGACTTCGACCTCGGCTACCGGGTCAATCTCGACGGCACCCGGAACGTGCTCGAAGCCTGCCGTGCGCTCGGCACCAATCCCCGGGTCGTGTTCACGTCGTCCCTGGCGGCCTATGGCGGCGATCTTCCGCCCGCCGTCAGCGACGATACGCCGCTCACGCCCCAGACCTCCTACGGGGCCCAGAAGTCGATCGGCGAATTCCTGATCCGCGACTACACCCGCAAGGGCTTCCTGCGCGGCACGGCGGTCCGGTTGCCGACGATCTGCGTGCGTACCGGCCTGCCCAACAAGGCGGCCTCGACCTGGGCGAGCTCGGTGGTGCGCGAGCCGCTGACCGGCATCGACGTCGTCTGTCCGGTGACCCCGGAGACCATCATGGTGGTGCTGAGCCCGCGCAAGACCGTCGAGGCTTTCGTCCGCCTGCACGATCTGCCGCCCGACGCCTTCGGGCCCGGCCGTACCCTGCTGCTGAACGGCATCAACGTGACGGCGCGGGAACTCGAGCAGGCGGTGGGCCGCCACGCCGGCAACCGCAAGGTCGGCAAGGTCGTCTGGCAGCACGATCCGGCGATCCAGAAGATCTGCGACGGGTGGCCCCAGGGCATCGATTCCGCGCGCGCGCGCCGGCTCGGCTTCGAGACGGACGAGGATCTCGACGAAGTCGTGCGCAACTTCATCGCCGACGATCTCGACGAGCAGATGAAGATCGCAAGGCCGGCTTGACCTGCTGTCTTGCCACACCGGGCTTCATTGGACCGCGCGCATCCTGCACGCAGTTCAATGAGACCTGCTGTCCGGCAGGAAGGAAGAGGTCGGCCTCAGCGGCCGAAGAACATCCGGAAGCCGTTCTGGATGTGACGCCACGGCGACCAGACGTTGCGGGCGCCCATCATGTGCCAGCGATGCGGCTGGTTGTCGGGGCCGGCGATCGAGCCTGCCTCCGGCATGAAGGAGGTGATGCCGACGGCGTCGGTGTCCCACGGGCCGGTGGTCTTGAAGATCGTGCTGGGGCAGTTGTACGCCTGAAGCGCGCGCGACAGGCCGCCGGCGATATAATCCATGTAGCGCGGCAGGCTCTCCGGCCGGCAGAAGTAGCCGCGATTGAAGGCCACCGCCAGAAGCCGGAAGTGGAACGGGTTCTTCTCGAGGTAGCGTACCGCCTCGGTGGTGTTGGCGGGATAGCGCGGCGAGAAGAAGTCGTCGATCACGACGAGGCCATCGGAGCGGACGATCTGGTGGGCGAGCTCGAGCTCGCTGTAGACCGCCGAGCCGGTATGCTCGCCGTCGATGTGCATCCAGCGCACCGTCTGGTGCATCGCCCGCAGATCGAGGCGACCCGGCAGTTCGCTCGACGGCGCCGCAATGGTCACGATGTTGCGGCCCTTTGCCCCAACGCCTTCGAAAGCCGTGCTGAGCGCCGACGCGTCGACCTGGATGTCGCACAGGTAGAGGGTCTCGTCGTCGCGGCAATAGGAGGCCAGCACCGAGGCCGAGCGGCCGCGCCAGACGCCGATCTCGAACAGGTTGCCGCGGACGTTTTCCGCCTGGAAATCGAGGAGGCTGCGCCACAGGGCATACGAATGCGCGCCGAACCAACCGGGTATCGCGTCGACCTTTTGCCAACTGAGCGTCATCGTCCGCCTTGCTAACAGCGCCGTATTGACGCTGCAAGGTCTCTCGGCTTGCCCCCCTCGGATCGGTCCTGTAGACGCCGAAGCTGCGGCATGATTTCCAGGACCACGGCATATCGGGCGACCGTCGCACTGATCTGGGCGCTGGCTCTCTGGCATAGCTGGACATCCCGCGGCCTCTTCGTCGATGGTGCGAACTTCCTGGTGCATGTCGTGCGCCAGGAGGATTTCTTCGACTTCTACGATCCGCGCCGTTACGCCATGGTCGCGGGCCAGATCCCGATAATGATCGCGGTGACGCTGGGCAACACGGACCTGCAACTGCTGTCGCGCCTGCTGTCGCTCGGCCTGTTCGGCCTGCCGACCCTCTTCTACACGCTGGCCCTGCAGCGCGCGAAGGACGACCCCGTCCTGCTGGCGATCGTCATCGCCGCGATCGGGCTGGTTTTCATGACCACGTCGTTCTTCATCGTCGGCGAGTACAACACGCTTTACGCCGTCGTGATCCTGATGGGCGTGCGGCTCGCCACCGCCGATCGGCTGACGATCCCGGACGGGGTGGTGCTGGCGCTGCTCGCGCTGCTGGCGATCCGCATCTACGAGACCATGATCTATCTCGGCCCGCTGCTCTGCCTCATCATCCTGTGGAAGGTGTGGCGGGCGCCGTCGCGGCCGGTTGTCGCGACGCTCCTCTACTTTCTGGCCGCGGTCTTCGCGATCCGCGCCATGACGGTCGCGATCTATTCCGTCATCCATCCGCATCAGCCGGCGCACCTCGAGGAAGTCTGGCTGTGGGCGATCAATTTCTGGCAGAACCTGCAGTTCGACCTCGCCCTCTGCGCGACGGTGGTGGTCGTGGCCTGGGCCCTGGTCAGGCCGGCCGACCTGGCGCGCAACCGTCCCTACGCCTGGGCCGCCGTGTTCCTGGCGCTGCTGGCGCTGTCGCCGCTGCTCGCCTTGACCGACGGGCTGGTTCGTCCGCTCGCCAAGTCGCAGTACGTTGCGCGCACCGTGAGCGGGCTGATCATTGCAACCATGATCCTGGTGTGCGTGGCGTGGCGCGCCATGCCGGCCGTGCGCCTGCCGGCGTTCGAGGTGCTGCGACGGCCGGACGCGGCCGGGCGGTTCCTGTCCTTTTCCTTCGTCATGCTGGTGGCGGGGTTGCCCGCCGACCTGCAGCTCACCCAATCCTGGGTCGGCTATCTCGATGCCATCCGCACCAGCGTCGCGTCGCGCGGCGGCGTCATCCCGGTCGAGGACACGCCGCTCGCCCGGCCGCCCTATTCGCTGTTCGTCGAGGATTGGGTGCTCACCACCCAGAGCGTGGTGCTGCGCGGCAAGCCGAGCGATGGCGTATTGGCGCCGCCTCGGGCTTACATGGGTCAGTGGGTACCCTTCCCGCCGGAGGAGCTGCCGAACATGGGCCGCTTCCGCTGGCGCGACTAGCGACGGCATGTCACCGGCCGCCGCCTATCGGGGCACCGTCCTGCTGCTGTGGGGGCTGGCGGCGTGGAACGCGCTCGGCTGCCGCGGGCTGTTCTGGGACGGCGCCTCGTTCCTGGCGAACCTGCTGGAGACGCGGACCTTCCACGATTTCTATCCCGCTCGCGCCCACATCGCGTGGCTGACGCAGTGGCCGGTGCTCCTGCTGGTCCGCGCCGGCGTCCGCGACACGCACCTGCTGGCGATCGTCTTCTCCGCGGCGCTGCTCGCGGTGCCGGCGGCTCTCTACCATCTCGCGCTGGCGAGGGTGCAAGACCGCGGGGCGCTGCTTGCCGCGGTGATCGCCGTGATCGGCCTGGTCTATCTGCCGACCGGCTTCTTCATCGTCGGCGAGTACAACATCGCCTACGCCGCGGTGACGGCGACCTTCGCCATCGCGCTCACCGGCGCGACCCCGAATCGGTGGGACGGTGCGCTGCTGCTGGCGCTCGGCCTGCTCTGCATCGCTTCCTACGAGGCGATGATCTATTTCGGGCCTTTGACCGCAGCGGTCGTCGCCTGGTCGGCGCGGCGCGACGGAGAGCCGGTCGGACGCCTGCTGGCGTTCGCGGCCGCGCTTGCCTTCCTCGGTGCGACCGTGGTGTCGGGCAACGCCGTCGTCGAGTACTGGGACCATGAGCACTTTGCCAAGGTGCGCGGCGCGACATGGGAGTTCTGGCAGAATCTGCAGTTCGTGGTGGTGCTGGCCGGCTTCGCGACCATGGCCGCGGTGTCGCTGGTCTTGCCGTCCTGGCTCGCCGGCCGAGGCCCGGTCGCCGTGGCCATGGTCGCGGGCGCAGTACTTGCCTCGACGCCGTGGTTTCGCCTGCTTTTCGGGCCCGACTCGATGATCTTCCCGCCGGCGCACTATCTCGCACGATCGGCGGCCGGCGGGTTGCTGGCCGTTCTGCTGTCGGCGATGTGGCTGCACGTCGCCCGGCCGGCGGCGGGCTGGCGGCCGCTGGCGATGCTGCATCGGCCAGTGGTCGCCCAGCGCCTCGCAACGGCGATGTTCGTGCTGGCGCTCGCCGGCGCCGTGCCCGATCTCGCCCTGTCGCGTTACTGGAGCGACTATCTCGCGTGGTTTCGCGGCATCGTGACCACGCGCACGGGCCTCGTCTACGCCGACGAACTGCCCATGCGACAATGGCCCTATCGCCTGTTCGCGCAGGACTGGACCTATCCTGCGCTCAGCGCGCTCGTGCGCAGCGCGCCGGGCCAGGCGATCGTCGTGACCCGCAACGACTACCGCAGCAATCCGCCGTTCGACCCGTCATGCGGGACGGTGCCGGCGCTGGAGGGCTTCCATTGGCGTTGAGTGGCGGACGCCTCGCCTGAGGCGTTCACGCGTGATGGTCCTTAAGGCCTCATGCCGAAGCGGCTCGGGCCGGAGCCGCGCACCGGGGCGGCCAGCTCGACGAACTCGCAGAGGATCTTGCGGGTGTCGCGCGGGTCGATGATCTCCTCGATCCAGAAGGTCTCGGCGCTGCGGAACGGCGAGCGCAGCTTGTTCAGCCGCTCCTCGATCTCGGTCATCTTGGCTGCCCGGTCCTCGGCGGCGTCGAGATCGGCGCGGTAGGCCGCCTCGATGCCACCCTCGAGCGGCAGCGAGCCCCAGCGGCCGGACGGCCAGGCATAGCGCCAATTGAGACGCCCGCCGTTCTGGTGCGCGGCACCGGCGACGCCGAAGGCGTTGCGGATGATGAAGCTGCACCACGGCACGGTGGTCTGGAACATCGCCGACATGGCGCGCACGCCCTGGCGGATCACGCCGCTCTTCTCGGCCTCGAGCCCGATAAGGAAGCCCGGGCAGTCGCAGAAATAGACCACCGGCAGATGGAAGGTCTCGGCCGTATCGACGAAGCGCGCGACCTTCTGGCAGGCGTCGGCCGTCCAGCCGCCGCCGTAGAACATCGGATCGCTCGCCATCACCGCGATCGGCCAGCCGTCGACCCGCGCGAAGCCGGTGACGACCGAGCGGCCGTAGAGCCGGCCCATCTCGAAGAAGCTGCCCTGGTCGACCACCCTCTCGATGATCGGCCGGATGCGATAGACCTTGCGGATGTCGCGCGGGATGGCGTCGAACAGGGACTCCTCGCGGCGGTCCGGCGAATCGGTGATCGGCCCGCGCGGCGGCACGTCGTAGACGGAGGAGGGCAGGTAGGAGAGGAAGCGGCGCGTGGCGGCGAAGGCCTCGTCCTCGCTGTCGGTCGCCTCGTCGATCGCGCCGGCACGCAGCTGGATTTCCCAGCCGCCCAGCTCCTGCTTGTCGAACTGGCGCGGGCTGAGCCGATTCACGACCGGGGGGCCGGCGACGAACATCGCCGAGACTTCCTTGACCATCACCGAGTAGTGGGTGGCAGCGAGCCGCGCCGCGCCGAGCCCGGCGACCGAGCCGAGGCCCAGCCCCACCGTCGGCACGGTGGCCATGTTCTGCACCACCATCTCCCAGCCGCGCACGCCGGGCACGTTGGCGCGGCCGGTGGTCTCGATCGTCTTGACCGAGCCGCCGCCGCCGGAGCCCTCGATGATGCGGATCAGCGGCACGCGATACTGGTTGGCATAGCGCTCGATGAAGAGGTCCTTCTCCTTGATCGTGGCGTCGGCCGAGCCGCCGCGCACGGTGAAATCGTCGCCGGTGACGGCGACGTGCCGTCCGTCGATCTTGGCGCGGCCCATCACGGCATTGGCCGGCATCAGGTGGACCAGGTCGTTCCTGCCGTCATACTCGGCCTTGCCGGCGACGCTGCCGACTTCGCGGAACGTGTCCTTGTCGACCAGCCGGTCGATTCGCTCGCGCACCGTGAGGCGGCCGCCATCGTGCTGGCGCTTGACCTTGTCGGCGCCGCCCATCTGCCGCGCCATCGCCTGACGTCGCCGCAGCTCGTCCATCTCCGGTTGCCAGCTCATCTCGGTGCATCCCCGGTAAGGTGTTCCAACGTTTCCAGCCCTTCGCGTCGTACCAACGAAGGCCCGGGGCGGCTACACTAAAGCGGCCGTCCGAGGGGGATCGACCGATGGACGAAACGGCGATCACCTCGTCGCGCTGCTGCATTTCCCGATCGTAGACGATGCCGCTTCCTGTCCAGCTCCGGTAGCGGAAACCGCACCAGCCCCTGAGCCTTTTGATCCAGGCCGGCGTGATCATTGGACCGCGCGCATCCTGCGCGCTCATGATTCTAAGCGCGCAGGATGCGCGCGGTCCAATGACGGATGACTACACGTCTTGTCCTTCCGGAAGCGCTGCTACTCGAACACGACCCCGTCGATCAGGTTCTCCTCGTAGAGCCGGGCGAGGTCGATGCCGCCGGCCGGCCGCGCGGCCTGGAAGCTGGCGATGGCGCAGGCGAGGCGGGTTTCCTGCTCGCGACGCAGGGCCTCGGCTTCCTCGACGGTGATTGCGACGAAGCGGACCTTGCGGCCGGGCAGCAGGCGGCCAAGCCGCGGCAGGTCGACCGAGGCGACCGTGGCGATCTTGGAAT
>Ga0182738_1007448_pt1 | contig 11121 bp, 15 predicted proteins | sample eDN5th30CBELigMG_FD_128876 | JGI IMG/M metagenome (GOLD analysis project Ga0182738, IMG submission 128876) | Enriched Miracle-Growth compost microbial communities from Emeryville, California, USA - eDNA 5th pass 30_C BE-Lig MG (version 2)... ... | reverse complement strand
TGCTGCGCGAGGTGCTGGACCATGAGGCGATGCGCGATCCCGGCACGCTCGCCGCCACCATCAAGCGGCTGCCACTGGTGCTGCGCTCGCCGCGCCCGATCGCCGAGGCCATCAGCAGCGCTGGCGGCGTGCGGATCGAGGCACTGGACGATGCACTGATGCTGCCCCCGCGCGGTCACCGCATCCCGGCGGGCACGTTCTGCGCCGGGGAAATGCTCGACTGGGAAGCGCCGACAGGCGGCTACCTGCTCACGGCCTGCTTCGCGAGCGGCAAGCGCGCGGGCGAAGGTGCCGCGGCCTGGCTCGCCATGCGGCGCGCGGCAGCCTCCGCTTCACCGTAGCCTTCGTCCGCCACCCATCCCCTGCCCTGGACCCGGAAGCGGGATTGCGACCTCAAAGGCCGCGTTGGCTGGTGAATTCCCGGCGCTGCCCTGTCAGCGGATCGACGAACGCAAGCCCGCGCGCCAGCAGTTTCAGCGGACGCGAGAAATCCTCCCCGGCGGCCGCTTCCAGCAGGCGCGGATAGACGGTGTCGCCGACGATCGGCGCGCCCAGCGCGGCCATGTGCACGCGCAACTGGTGTTTCCTGCCGGTGACCGGCCGCAGGCGATAGCGCCACCAGTCGCCATCGCGGGCGATCACGTCGACATGCGTCTCGCTGTTCGCCTCGCCTTCGACCTCGCGCATGCGGAAGAACGGCTCCCCGCGCACGAGCCGCGAGCGGCGGATGCACGGGAACGCCGCGCCCGGCAGCGCAGGCGCCAGGGCTTCGTAGGTCTTGTCGATGGCGCGCCCCCGGAACAGCGCCTGGTAGCGCGCCCGGGTCCGCCGGTTGGCCGAAAACAGCACCAGCCCGGCAGTGGCGCGGTCGATGCGGTGCAGCGGCACGAGATCTGGATTGCCCGACTCCCGCTGCACGCGCGCCAGCAGCGTCTCGGCCACGTAGCGCCCGGCCGGCACCACCGGCAGGAAGTGCGGCTTGTCCACCACCCACAGATCGTCGTCGGCGTGCAACACGGTCTCGCGGAACGGAATCGGCGCCTCGCCGGCCACCTCGCGGAAATAGCGCAGTTCCATCCCCACCCGGTACGGATCCGTTGCCGCAAGCGCGCGTCCGTCGCGGTCCCGTACCCGGCCACGCGCGAAACGGTCCAGCCACTGTTGGCGCGTGATCGCGGGAAAGCGCGCGCACAAGCCGTCCACGAGCGTGCGCCAGTCGCCGGGCGGAAGCTGCAGGCGGCTGGCCGCCACGCCGCTGCCCCTGCAGCCGTCCACCATCATCGGCGGCGTCGGCGCACGCCCCGGGCCACGGTCATGTCGTGGGCTTGCCTCGGTATTCGGCCATGCCGCACAGGGCGACGTCGGTCGACGAGGCGGCCGGCAATCCCTGTCCGCTCAGCGCGAGCATCTTCACCACCTCGACGTCGCCATCCATCACCCGTGCAATCGCGAGGTGGCCGGTCTTCAACGTGCCGCACAGCGCCTGGCCCGGCGCGTCGGTCGGCGGCGTCTCCTCGATCACGTGGCGCAGTTCCACCTGCTGGCGCGGCTCGATCATCATCGCATCGGCAAAGCGCGCATCGGCGGTGAAACGATCGTCGCCGTTGACCAGGGCCACGCGCTCGGTGGTGAAGCTGGCGCCGTTGGCGCCCTCGATCCCGCCGTCGGCGATGGTCAGAACGCCCGTCGCCGACTTCGCGACGGCGTTGGCGGGCTCGAACTCACCCAGCACCACCGCGCGCAGCGTCGGCGGCGCGGCACGCTCGACCGGCGCAGTCGCCGGATCGTGCTGCGGAATCGCCGGGGGAGCCGGCGCGGTATTCGCTTCGGGGGGCTGCCCGGCGGGCGCGGGCGCCTGCCCGCCCTGGGTACAGCTGGCGAGCAACAGGGCGGATGCTGCGAACGTCGACAGCGCGAAGAGGCTGCCGCGGTTGGAACAAGGCATGGATTCGATCCCGGGATGCGACGGTGCGCTGGACGACCCGTCATCTTAGGCGTGGAAATGTTCAATCGGCGTTAGCCGGCTCCTGCGCACGGCCCGCCGCCCGATCCGCAAACCACCGGACGCGGCAGGCGGTTGCCATGTGCACGCCATGCGGCAAGGTTGTCGCACTGCAGGCACGGTGCCACGGCATCGCCCCATGCCCAACCCGGGGTTTCCCCGGCTTGCCGTCGCGCGCTCAATGGTGCAGCAGCCACACCGGCAGCGCGACCAGGCCGAGCAGGAACACGATCGCCAGCAACGTCAGCGCCACGCGCAATGGCTGTTCGCGGACGACATCGGCAAAGGTCTCGGCGGTGCCATCGCGCACGGCCTGCTCGTGCTCGGCACGGACCCTGGCCTGGCGCCGCTTCTGGTAATCGGCCATCAGCCGCTTTGCCTCGGTGATCTCCGCGTCGTTCTCCACCCAGATCCCGCCGTGCGAGATCCCCCAGCGGCTGGGCCTGGTTTCGTAGAAGGCGATCGCGTTCGCTTCGAGGAATGCGCGCACGTCGGCGGCTTCGTCTTCGAGGACGTTGCGCAGGTTGAGCAGCAATTTGGCCATGCGCCATTCTATCGCCCGGCGTCGCCACGGACGTGGCAACCGGCGAGGATCAGGCCCGGGAGAATCGCTCGGATCCCGCCTCGCGGGCCGTGCCATCCCTGTGTTCGAGCTGCCCGTCGCTGCCCACGACCTGCAGCTGTGCCCGCGGCCTTGCATCGCCATCGAACACCGACACCCGGTTGCGACCCTCGCGCTTGGAACGGTACAGCGCCTTGTCCGCGTGCGACAGCATCTTGGCCAGCTCGTAACCGGACAGCGAGGAAGCGGTCACCCCGAAACTGGCCGTGATGAGGAACCGGTGCCCGCTGGGTTGGGTATCGATGCTCGCGATCCGGACCCGGCAGTCCTCCGCGACCCGCCTGGCCGCGCGCAGGTCGCAGCCCGACAGCAGGATCGCGAACTCCTCGCCGCCGATCCGGCCGAGATGGTCGACCCGCCGGCAGAACGTCCGGCAGTGCCCGGCGATGTTCTTCAGTACCCAGTCGCCGATGTCGTGGCCGAAGCGGTCGTTGATCGACTTGAAGTGGTCGAGGTCGAACATCACCAGCGCCACGTCGTCCCCCACCCGCGCCGCGTGCAGCAGCGTCTGCGCCGACTGCTGGGTGAAATGGTGGCGGTTGCACAGCCCGGTCAGTGCGTCGGTTTCCGCCATGCGCCGCAGCGACACCTGCACGCGCTTGGTCTTGAACGCCCAGTAGCCAACGGAGCCGGCCAGCACGACCAGCAGCAGGATCAACAGGCGCTGGGACTGGGCCTTCTGCTCGTTGACGCGCTGCTGCAACTGCAGCACCTGGTTCTGCTTGTTGAGCAGTTCGATCTGCTGCGCCTGGGCGCGGGTTTCGTGCTGCACGATCCGGTACGCCATCTCCCGGGTCTTCACTTCGTCCAGGTAGACCTTGTCCGCATCCGCATACTGCTTGTAGTAGGCCAACGCCGCCGCCGCGTCGCCGCGCTTCTCGGCAATGAGGTAAAGGGTCTGGTAGGCGATCACGAATGGCAGCGTGCTCGGGAACCCGCCGCCCTGGTCGATCGCGGCCCTGGCATGTGCCTCCGCGCCCGCAAGGTCGCCCTTGGCCAACCGGTACTTCGAGATCAGGGAATCGAACTCGCCGATGAGATAGCGGTAGCCCGTCGCCTTCACTTCGGCGATGTGCTCCTCCAGCAGCGCGATCGCCGCGTCGACCCTTCCTTCCGAGAACCGTTTCCTGGCCAGGTAGCTCCTGGTCAGGTTCGCCATGATCGGCTCGCCGATCGATCCGCACAGGCTGATGGTCTTGTCGTAGTCGGCATCGGGAAGCGTCTTGCCCTGCCCCTGCAGGGCCTCCAGCTTGAGGTCGCCGGACATGCACAGCAGCCGGCTGCTCGGGCCTTCCGATTGCACGAGTTCGGCGTTGCGCAGGCCAAGTTCGTACTGTCCGACCTGGTTGTAGAGGATGGTCGCCGCCAGCAATGCCTGGTGGCGGATTTCCTTGTCCTCGCCCTTGTCGAGCATGGCCGCGGTGCGGTCGATCTGCTTCAGGCCCTCGCTGAAGTCCCTCGACAGGGCGTACATGTTCACCAGGACCGCGCTGGCACGTATACGCAGGTCGGCATCCATGTCCTGCTCTTCCAGGAGACCGTCGAGCGTACGGATGCCGCCGGGAAGGTCGCCTGCGAACAGCATGCGGTAGGCGTCGAGCAGGCGCAGGTACTGGCGCTCCGCCGGGGTCGCGCCGTCGGCCTGCCGGCCCATCTCCAGTACCAGCTTGCTGAACCTTGCCGAGTTCGAGGTACGGATCGCGTCGGCCTCGCGCAACGACTGGCCGAATTCGGAGGGCGGCTCGGCATGGGCCGACGCCACACCGAGAAGCACCACGGCCAAGACCATGTGGAATGTACGCGCGACCATGCCTGCCTCCTGCGGAGCGCTCAGTCCGCTGTGTTCAATCGGGCGGAGCCCTTTCGGGCTGTTCTGTTTCCGCCTGCCCGTCGTCGTCACGACGTTCCGGCAAGTCCTCCTGGGCCTCGCCGCCATCGGGAGCGATCACGTTCATCGCCATGCGCACCCGGCCTCCCAGGAGCGAGCTCAGCTTCCCGGCGTCACGTTCCAGCAATGCCTGTTGCCGTCCTGCATCCAGGTCGAGTGCGGCCACGCGGTCGCCATAGGCCAGCAGTGCATTGCGGATCAGCACCGGGTTGCTCCCCAGCATTTCGAGAAAACGGACTTCCTTCGACACGAATCCCCCAATGTCACGATGGTGGTATGGCAAAGCTTCCGCCCCTCCGGTCAAGCAGGCCCCCTATCGAGGCCATCGCTTGCGGTCGGCCCGGACCGGCCCGGGTCCGGGGAAATGATCAGGCAACGCATCGTCCCGCGGCCGCCCGCCAGTTCATTCAGCGCAACCGGGTCGCGTTCGAGCATGGCGCGGCGCTGCGCGGCGGGCAGTGCCTTCGAGGCAGCCGTCCTTGCGCGCACGCCGTCCGTTCCCGCCGTTCCCGTCGCGGGTGCGGCCCCCAGGCTTTCCAGGCATCGAATTGCATCGGACATGCGATTTCCCCTTCAGGCGGCGACCTCTTCGTGGCGGGTTCCCTCGACGTCCAGGCAGGCGATCCGCTCCATCATGGTTTCGTCCCGCAGCAGGGCCGTCGCCGGCGGTACCACCATCGTCGTCTGCATGCGCAGTTCGGCGTCCGGCAGTTGCGAGAGCGGCATGCGCTCCATCCGCGCTTCGGCAATGGCCAGCGTCGCAGCTTCGTAAAGCGTCACGCCATGGTCGGCAGGATAGTCCTCGCACAAACGCTCGACCAGCAACCGTCGGTGGGCCGGTCCAGTACTGGAACGTCGAACCGTCGCATCCCCGGCCACGCCGACCTGCCACAGCACAAGGTAGGCAGAAGGGTCGACAACGCGGCGATAGAACATGAACTGGCTGGCTTCGTAGTGCTGGCAGCCGACCTCGCCCGGGTCGATGCCGAGGTCGGCGTAGAGGCAATCTTCGGCGGAAACACCCGGCTCCATGTGTGCCTCGAACCCTTCGGCGCGCGCCCGCGCGATGGCCTGGTGCGGCACGCCGGCGAACACGCCGGGATGGCCGTAGAACGCGCCGCACACGTGATGGCCGGCGCGGACCTCGGCGAGCATCGCCTCGATCATCTCGCGGTAGGTGTCGTGGCGGGACTTGCCCTCGGCGTAGTACGGCTGCAGGCTGCGCACGTCGGCGTTCATCTGCTGCAGCCAGAGTTCGACCAGGGGGTCGGAAACGGCGCCGAACACCACGTCGGCCTGCTCGATCGTGGCGCGCGCACGCGGACCGATATGGGCGCCGAGCATCATGCCCACGCCCACGCAGGACAAGCTTCCCTTCCCTGCCGCCATGACGCCCCCCGGTAACCAGCCGGAATCTAGCAGCTGGCCGGAGGCGATGCAAAAGCCGCCCGCGCCAGCCAGGCCTGCCGTTCCAGCTGCCAGCGCACGGGCGCCGGGTCTCCACCGACGTCATCCAGGGACGTGAAACCCAGCTTGCGCATCAACCCCGTGGCCAAGCCGTTGTCGCGCGCATGGCGCGTCCACAGGCGTCGCTGCCCCGGCCGGGCGAACACCACGTCCGCAAGCACGGCGATGGCCTCGGCAGCGTAACCGCGGCCTTCGGCGTGCCCGTGCAGCAGCACGCCGACTTCCGCCGACCCCGGATCGTCGCGGTCGGGCAGGCAGGCCATCAGGCCCAGCGCGGCTTCGCCCGTCCGCGGCACCAGGATCCAGTAGTGCGACAGCGGAGGATCGCTGGCCAGCTGCCGCAGCACCGTCCTGAATGCGCGCTGCGCGGCCTCGGGCGCCAGCGGCCCGGCCACGTGGCGCATCACGTGCGGATCGGTGTACAGGCCGCAGTACAACCGTTCGTCGGAAGCAGCCAGCGGGCGCAGCCGGAGTCGCGTGGTGGACAGCGCGGCGCGCATCGTCACCGTTTTTCGTTGACCGCGCGGCGCAGGTTGGCGCGCGCGCGCGCGTCGTAACGCTCGTGGAAGAAATCGCTCAGGTAGATCCGCGGCTTGCCGAGCAGCGCCTTGAGGAAACGGCGGCGGTTGAGCCGGAACACCCAGGCCGGAACCTTGCCGCGGTACTCGGTGGCGATGCCCCGGTCGTAGGCGTCGAACACCGCCGGGTCGGCGCCCAGGATGGCCATGTCGCAGTCCAGGAAGTGCCGGGTGTCGTCGGCGACCGCATCGTCACCGAAGTCGTCCGGGGCAAATCGTCCGTGGCGCGCGGTCAGTTCGATCAGTTCGGCCACGCGCTGCGCGTCGATGCCCGCGTCCGGCAACCAGCGCGCGATCGAAGCGACGGCCATCCCGGCCGAGCGCGCCTCGTTGTCGCTGCGACCGGCTTCATACACGGCGTCGTGGTAGAGCACCGCAAGGAAGGTTTCCACCGGCTGCGCCCAGCCGGGACCGGCGGCAACCTCGGCGTGGTGGCGCAGGACTTCGCGCACGTGGTCGAAGTTGTGGTACGCCCGCGGCGGCGCGGCGTAGGCGGCCGCCAGCTCGTCGGACTGGGCTTGCGGCAGGATCAGCGGCGCGGATTGCGGCATGGATGCATACCTGGCAGGACGCCCCATCTTACGGCGCCGCCCTCGCAGCACCGGTGCGGAAGTGATGGCGCACGACGAGGAACGCTGGTGCGCGGCCGTCGACCAGAACCGCATGCGCTGCCCGACCTGCGGGCAGCGTCCCGCGGCCTGCAGGAGGGTTGCTGCCGGATTCAGGCCTTGCGCAGGAAGCAGGTCTTCAGCACCAGCCCCTTGATCTTGTCGGAGTTGCCCTCGATGTGCTCCGCGTCGTCCTCGACCAGGCGGATGCCACGGATCACCGTGCCCTGCTTGAGCGGGATCGACGAACCCTTGACCTTCAGGTCCTTGATGACGACCACGCTGTCGCCGTCCGCCAGTGGGTTGCCGTTGCTGTCGCGCGGACGCACCTGCGCCGCTCCGGCGTCTTCGCCCACGGACATCGGCCACTCATGGCCACACTCGGCGCAGACGAAGTTGTCGCCATCGGGATAGGTGATCTCGCCCTTGCACTGGGCGCATGCTGGCGTGTTGTCCATGACGGCTGCATCGCTGGAAACGGCCGGTGATTATAGGTGCCCATGCCACGCGCGGCCCGGAGCTCACCCTCCCTGCCGGGGCACCTGTCCGGGATCCTGCCCGGGATGGCGTTCGCGCCAGGCCGCCAGCTGCGCCTCGTAGTGCGCCAGCTCTTCGGCATAGATGTCGAACACGCAGCGGTCGCAGCCACTTTCGCAGCAGTCCAGTGCCAGGGGTTTTTCCGGTGCGACCGGTGGAAGGTCGGGCGACATGGCGGCGGTGCCGGTCAACGCAGCTGGCTGTCCTTGCTGCCGCGCCGGTTGTAGCCGCTGGCGGACGCCCCCTGCTCGGCATCGCGGGCCTGCTGGCAATCCACGCACAGGCGCACGCCGGGCACGGCCTTGCGCCGCGCCTCGGGGATCCCCGCGTCGCACTCCTCGCAGTGCGTCAGCCCCGGCCCCTGCGGGATCTGGCTGCGCACGCGCTTGATCGCGTCCTTGACGGTCGCGTCGATCTGGTCCTGGACGGCGCCATCGCCTGCCCAACCGGTCGCCATGTCGCCTCCTGTAGCACCGACGTGTGGTGGAACCCACGATATCGAGGTTCCCGTGGACGATATCAAGCCAGCGCACCGCGGTGCATCCGCCGGTGCGGGCCGGTACCATGCGCCCTCACCCCTTCCAGCCCCGGACACCGAACGATGCCCAGACTGCTCCTGCTCTGCGCCCTGGCGATGTTTTCCACCACACCTGCCATGGCGGGCAGTTTTGCCGGCACCTCCGCCGGTGCGTCCTCGGCGGGCTCGTCGGCGTCCTCGGGGAGCACCTCCGGCCCCGACAAGGTCGTACTGCAGGCGCGCGACGACGCGGCGGGCTTCGTCGCCAGCGACGGACAGATCCGCGGGGCAATGCTGGAAGCCGCGCTGCGGCACCTGCGCGAGGCCGATCCGCGGGCACGCCAGGCCAGCGACATGGCGCTTGCGCGGGCGATCCTGGCGCAGTGAGCCGCGGCGCCCCCGGCGCCTGCCCGACTTTCCGCATGCGCCGCGCCGCGCCGTGGCTGGCGGCGTGCGTGCTGGCTTGCACCGCGCCGCTGCAGGCCGCGCCGCGCCTGCAGCTGCGCGACGGCACGCTGACGCCACCGCAGGCCGCAGCCGCACGGGAGATCCTCGACGAGGCCATGCAGCGCCTTCCCCCCGCTTGGGCGGATACGCTGGATCCACGCATCGCCATCGAATGGCGCGACGACCTGCCACCCGACGTCCACGGCCGCGTGCGCGGCGACAGGCTGCTGCTGCGGCGCGCGCTGCTCGACGACTGGATCGCGCGCCCCGACGACGCCGGCGATGACGAGCCTGCGACCCGCGCGGCGCTGGCGGCCGTCATCCACGAACTCGCCCACGTCCATGACCGCTCCCCGCAGGGCCGGTTGTCACGCGATCCGCGCCTGCTCGACCTCGCCGGCTGGCAAGTCGGTCCGATGCGCTTCGGCCTGCGTCTCCGACGCAATGCCTTTGCCGATCGCAGCCCCGACAGGTACGAACTGGAAAGCCCGGCCGAATTCGTCGCGGTGAACCTCGAGCATTTCCTGCTCGACCCGGACTATGCATGTCGCCGGCCCGCGCTGCACCGCTACTTCGCCGCGCATTTCCGCAGCGCACCGCCCCAGGCCGACTGCGCACCCGGACTGCCCTGGCTGCAACCGGACGCCGATGCCGGGCAGTCGCCGCTGCTCGAACTCGACCCCGCGCGTGTCTACGCGGTCGACTACCTGTTCGCCGAAGGCAACGACCGCCCCATGAGCCGCTGGGGCCACGCCATGCTGCGGCTGGTGGTCTGTGCACCCGGGCGCCCGCGCGGCCCGGACTGCCGCCTCGACCTGGCCGAGCACCGCGTGCTTTCGTTCCGTGCCTTCGTCGACGACGTGCAGGTCTCCAGCTGGCGCGGACTCACCGGCGACTACCCCTCGCGCCTGTTCGTGCTGCCGCTGCGGCAGGTGGTGGACGAGTACACGAAGGTCGAACTGCGCGGGCTGCAGTCGATCCCGATGCGATTATCGGAAGACGAGATCGCGCAATTGCTCGAACGCGCCGCGCGCGTGCACTGGAGCTACGACGGCCGCTACCGCTTCATCAGCAACAACTGCGCAGTGGAGACGTGGAAGCTGCTGCACGACGGCGTGCCGCGACTGGCCGGCGAACGGCTGTCGAGCATCACGCCCAACGGCCTGCTGCGGAAACTCGCGCGTGCAGGGATCGCCGACACCCCGGTCCTCGACGACCCGGCCGAGGCGCTGCGTTTGGGCTACCGTTTCGCAGCGGCGAACGCGCGCTACCAGGCGATGTTCGACGTTGCGCGCGACGCGCTGGGGCTGCCGCAGCAGGAGGTCGAGGACTGGCTTGCCCTGCCCCCGGACCGGCGCGCGCCCTGGCTGGAACGCGCCGACCTGCGCGCCAGCGCCGCGCTGCTGCTGCTCGAGGAAGCCGCGCAACGTCGCGAGGAGTTGCTGGCGCGCGACGAACTCAAGCGCCTGCTGCCCGGTCGCGACGCGCCCGGTCGCGACGCGCCCGGCGAAGCATCCCCCGGCGAAGCGCGCGCACGCCTGCGCGCCGTGCTCGAACTCGAAGGCCTGCTCAGCCGCCCCGCCGCGCTGCTGGCTTCAGGCTACGGCCTGCCGCAGCGCGCGGAGCGCGAGGCACTGGCCGCCGAATCGCAGCGGCAAACCGCGCGCCTGCGCGAACAGGATCGGCACCTGCACGACGAGGCGCGCGCGCTGCTTCCGCCGCAGCGGCAGTCGCGGCTGGCGGCGATCGACGACAACCTCGCCCTGCTCGGCCGGCGGCTGCGCCAGCTGCACCGGGAAAGCGGCGGCCTGGAGCTGCACTCCCCGCAGCCGGATTGAAGCGGGCGGCGTCTCAGCCGCTGCAGCCGCCGCAGCAGATCGACGGCAGCTGGCTGACGCGGTCACGATCCACCGGGTAACCCGCCACGCCGAGCAGTTCGACCAGCTCCCGCGCGCTCACCGCAGCGGCCACGCGCATCACCGAGCCGCTCGGATCGACGTCGAGCACCGCAGCGGGGTCGATCTCGCGGATCGCATCATCGACCGCGACCAGATCGGGCACGGGGCCGTCGAGGTAGACATGGAATTCCATCGGAGCCTCCCGGGCAGGACACGACGCCATCGTGTCGGCGCCCCGGCCACGGCGCGCTGATCCGGGTCAAGCCGTCGTCAATCCGCATGCCGCGCAGGGCCGATCCGTCACAATGGCGACCCTCTCCCTGCCGGGCCCGCCCCGCGTGACCGACGACGCCCCCCGCATCTGGGTCGATGCCGACGCCTGCCCCGGCGCGATCAAGGACATCCTGTTCCGCGCCGCCGAACGCACGCGGGTGCGGGTGACCCTGGTCGCCAACCAGTGGCTGCGCACGCCGCCGTCGCGCTTCATCGACGTGCTGCAGGTGCCCGGCGGTTTCGACGTAGCCGACAGCGCGATCGTCGAGCGCGTCCGCAGCGGC
>Ga0182738_1007445_pt1 | contig 11123 bp, 9 predicted proteins | sample eDN5th30CBELigMG_FD_128876 | JGI IMG/M metagenome (GOLD analysis project Ga0182738, IMG submission 128876) | Enriched Miracle-Growth compost microbial communities from Emeryville, California, USA - eDNA 5th pass 30_C BE-Lig MG (version 2)... ... | reverse complement strand
TTGCGAATGCGAAGGCTCGGGAAACGCCCATTCCAAATTCAGGTCGGAGCGAAGGCCGACGATGACGACGCGCTCCCGGCGCTGGGGGACTCCGTAATCCGCGGCGTTCAGCAGGCGATAAACGACGCGGTAGGAGAGCCCGTCATGCTTGCCCCCGGTGTGGTGCTTCTCAAGCCGCGAGAGATGATCGCTCCAACCCTCTCCAGCGGCCTTCGCCACTTCCGGATACGTGATTTGGAGGATGATGTACTCAAAGTACTTCGAGAACGACTCGCGCAAGAGCCCTTTGACGTTCTCGAAGAGAATCGCCTTGGGCCTCAGTTCGCGGACGGCTCGAACCGCCTCGGGGAACATGTCGCGGGCGTCGTTATAACCCCGATGCTTGCCGCCGATCGAGAAGGGCTGGCAGGGGGGGCCGCCCGCGAGGAGGTCGATGTCTTGGGGGAAGTCCGAATAATCGAAGCTTCGAACGTCGGCTTGATAAAGCGGCCAACGGATCACGCCGCGCTCGTTGTTCAGGCGGATTGTCCCGCAGGCGTTGTCGTTCCACTCGACGACGGCGTCGTGATGGAACCCCGCCCGGGACAGGCCAAGGGACAGGCCGCCGGCGCCGGCGAAGAGCTCGATTGACCGCATAGTCCGGCTACCCTAAAAATTCCTTGATCCGCGAGGCCAGCGAGGAAGCGTCCCTCAATTCGCATTCCCAGACGACCAGGTAGTCCCAACCTTGTTCGCGCAAGCGTAGTTGATTCGCCTGGTCTCGCTTTTGGTTTCCCTCCAGCTTGGGCCGCCAGAAGTCTACCCTCGATTTGGGCATCCGGCAACGAGGGCAGCCCTCGTGGCGATGCCAGAAGCAACCATGCACGAAGATCACCTTGCGGCGGCCGGCGAAGACGAGGTCGGGATGCCCCGGAAGCGTCTTGGAGTGGAGCCGATAACGATACCCCAAGGAATGGACGAGCCGGCGAACCATTAGCTCGGGCTTCGTGTCCTTGGAACGAACGCGGCGCATCCGTTCGCTTCGGGCCTCGGGAGAGAGCGGGTCCACGCGATCCGGTTCCTCGGCCTGGGGAAACTTTGGAGTGTCGCCCATCGGCGTCCTCGGTTATTCTATGTCCAACGGATTGAGCGACTTGAGACGCCGCGCCGGTCGATCCATCCGACCCGGGCGGAACACAGGCGGACGCGACCATGCATATTCTCGACATCTTCGAGGCGAATCCGACGACGTTCAGCTTCGAATTCTTCCCCCCCAAGACCGACAAGGCGTCGAACGACCTGTTCGAGACGATGGAGCAGTTCCAAGAGCTTCAGCCGTCGTTCGTCTCGGTGACATACGGGGCGGGGGGCTCGACCCGCGAGCGCACGCATGATCTGATCGTCCGCATCCAGCGCGAGACGAACCTCACGGCCGTCTCGCACCTGACCTGCGTATGCCATTCCGAGGCCGAACTGGCGGCGATTCTCGATCGCTACGCCGAGTCGAACATCGAGAACATCCTGGCGTTGGGCGGCGACCCGCCGCGGAACCTCCCCAACCACGACCGGGCCAACGACGCCTTTCAGTACGCCGATCAACTCGTCCGGTTCATCCGGTCTCGCTCCGACCGCGCCGGCTCGCGCGGCTTCGGCGTCGGCGTGGCGGGTTTCCCCGAGGGACATCCCGGCACGCCGAACCGGCTCCGCGAGATGGACAACCTCAAGCGCAAGGTCGACGCCGGCGCCGATTACATCTGCACCCAGCTTTTCTTCCAGAACCACGATTTCTACGACTTCCGCGAGCGCTGCGACCTGGCCGGAATCAAGGTGCCCATCCTCGCCGGAATCATGCCGATCACGTCGAGGGAGACCCTGACGAGGATCGCCGAACTGGCCCTGGGCGCCCGGATCCCCGCCCGGCTGCTTCGGGCCGTCGAGCGCTGCGGCGATTCCAACGACTCGGTCGCCAAGGTTGGCGTCCACTGGGCCACCGAGCAGTGCCGCGACCTGCTGGACAACCAGGCGCGCGGGCTCCATTTCTACACCCTCAACCGCTCCGACGCGACCCGACAAATCTACGAATACCTGGGCGTGAAGGACTCGCTGGCCCTGGCCCGCCGCAACGGCGACTGAGCGGATGGGAACCGCTCGCGAGCGAATGGGGACCGGCTGATGAGCGGGCGCGAGCTGACCACAAGGCTCAAGGACAAGGCCCGGGAACTGGGCTTCGATCGCGTGGGCGTGGCCGACGCTCAGACTCCCCCGAGTTATCCCCACTTCCTGAAATGGCTCGACGCCGGCCGGGCCGCGGGGATGGAGTACATGGAGCGCCACGCCGAGGCCCGGGCCCATCCCGACGCCGTCCTCGAAGGCGTCCGCTCGGTGGTGATGGTCAGTCTCGTCTACGGCGCCCGGTCCAACGCGCCGGCCGACGCGGTGGGCAAGATCTCCCGATACGCCAAGGGGCGCGACTACCATCACGTCGTCCGGGGCAAGCTTGAGGAGCTGATCGCCTGGCTGAAAACCGAGCGGCCGGACGTTCAGGCGCGCGCCGTGGTCGACACCGCGCCGCTCCTGGAGCGCGACTTCGCCCGGCTGGCCGGGCTCGGCTGGATCGGCAAGAACGCCCTGTTGATCGACCGGAAGATCGGCAGCTTCACGTTCCTGGCGGCGGTTTTGGTCGACCTGGAGCTTGAGCCGGACGAGCCCCTGGGCGCGTCGTACTGCGGGACCTGCACCCGTTGCCTCGACGCCTGCCCGACCGGCGCTTTGGTCGCTCCGTTTCAACTCGACGCCCGGCATTGCATCAGCTACTGGACGATCGAGCACCGCGGGCCGATCCCCGACGAGCAGGCCGACCGCCTCGACGGCTGGGTCTTCGGCTGCGACGTCTGCCAGGACGTTTGCCCCTGGAACCGCAAGGCGCCCGACGGCCGGACGGCCGAACTCGACGCCCGCGACGAGTGGCTCGACCCGGATTTGGTGGAGTGGCTGAACCGCTCGAAGGGCGATTGGAAGCGGGCGCTGAAGGGCTCGGCCCTGGAGCGAGCCCGTCGCGTCGGTCTGGTTCGCAACGCGGCGGTGGCGCTGGGCTCGGCCCGCCGCGAAGACGCCGTCCCCGCCCTCATCGACCGCCTGGCCGACCTCGCCGAAGACCCAACCATCCGCGCCGCCGCCGCATGGGCCCTCCGCCGGATCGACTCGCCCGAAGCCCGCGCGGCGTTGGAGGCCTTCGGCGGCGACGAAGCTCTAAAGTAGGCCATTCTGTAGCCGGCCTCCGTGAGGCCGGTACGCGCGCCGTGGACCCGCGGCCAACGCGCCGGGGCCGCCATTGTAGCCGGCCTCTGTGAGGCCGGGATCGGCGTCGGACCCGCGGCCAACGCGCCGGGGTCACAGACCCCGGCTACAATGGGCTGGGCCGCTCATCCCAATCTCCCCGCCGGCTTAGGCGGTCGGCGGCGGGGTGTTGACGACGGTCGGGGGGTTGGCCATCCAGGTGACGGGCGAGATCTGGCCGGAGATGGTTTGGCCGAACGAGTCGGAGGTGGCGACCTTGAACGTGTTGGGGCCGTCGCCGAGCTGGACGTTGATGCTGTAGTTGCCGGCGGCGTCCGAAGTCGTCGTCGCTCCCGGCGAGTTGCCGTTCAGCTCGGTGAACGTCACGGTCGCGTCGGGCGAGGTCGCCCCGGTGAAGTGGACGACCCGGTGGTTGGTGATCCGGCTCTGCATCGGGCCGTCGGTCGCCGGGTCGAGGTTGACGTTGACGACGGGGCTGATGGTCGTCTTGGCCCCCAGGTTTTGCGAGGCGATTCGCAGGTCCATGACGTTGATCTTGCCGTCGCGGTTGGCGTCGGCGTCGAACGAGTACCCGTCGTCGGCCGTCGCCCGACCGAGCTTCGAGCCGATGGCCTGGATGTCGTTCTTGTCAACGAGGCCGTCGCCGTTGGCGTCGCCCGGCAGGTAGAAGCCCAGCAGGTACTTGCCCGTGGCCTCCGACATGCCCTTCACGTCGACCTTGTAGGTGACCGGCTCCTGGCCGGCCTTGGGAGTCCGCAGCACGGTCGTCACCGCCGAGCTAATCGGCGAGCCGAGCTTGGCGCTTTTGACCACCGCCTGCGAATAGATCGAGTGCTGAACCGACGCCGCGGGGCGGTTGTTGGCGCCTCGGATCCCCACGACCGTCGGCTTGACCTGAGAGCTCGGGTCGGCGGCCACGTCGATCCCGACGACCATCCGGCCCCCCCGTCCCCCGGTGAAGTGCGTCGGATCCAGCCGAATCTCGACCGTCGATGTCTTCCCCGCCTCGGCGACGCTTCCCGGAACAATGGCGAAGGTGCTCCCCATCCCCGCGCTCATCACCCGGCGGTCTTCGAGCATGTCGATGGAGAACAACGAGTTGCGACGCTTCCGCGACGGTTTCCGTGACGAGTTCATCATGGCCCTCCTTGGCCTGGCCGACGGCCGATGGACGTGGTGGCCGGGTTCGGCGGAGTTGTTGGATCGCCTGGACGCGACGAGACGAGACGAAGGGATGCGCCGACGTGTCGGTCTTCCGGGGGATTCCCCGGCGCTTCGGACACCCGTTGAGATTCCTAATCGGCGGCTTGGGCCGGCAGCTTCAGTTTTATCGCGAGAATCCGCAAGGTCGAAAAAGTCGGCCGGGGCGTCGGGCGAACCTCGATACATCCTCGGGCGTCGTTTTCTTTGCCGCGCGCGGCGTTGTGGGTTTCTCTCTCCTTCCTCCCCCGGGTGAGGGGGTCCAACCGTTGTAGCCGGGGTCCGTGACCCCGGCGCGTTGGCCGCGGCCGGCGGCGCGCGTCCCGGCCTCACAGAGGCCGGCTACAAAAAACCGCCTTCAGAGGCGTTTCCGTAAACCTGACGACCCCCATCCGGCCACCTCCCCCTACGGCGAGAACGATGATTGACGAGGACCTTTCCATTCGGGTTTAGTCTGGGCGCGCATCGCCCGCCGAACCAACAATCAGGAGTCGCGCAAGCATGAACAACCTGGTCGACCGCTTCCGCCACTGGTTCGCGCACGAGAGCCACGCGCACGCCAAGCTCTTCGAATCGCTGGAGAGCGTCCCGGACGAGGGCCGCTCAAGCGCCGAGTATCTTCGGGCGGTCGGCCTGGCCGCGCATTTGACCGCCGCCCGCTCCGTCTGGCTCTTCCGACTCGGCGGCGGTCCCCAATACTCGGGCGGAGTCTTTCCCGCCAATCGCCGCCTTGAGGATGTGAGGGCCGACTGGCTCGACGCGCGGAGACGTTGGAACGAGTACCTCGACCGTCTCGACGACGCCGACCTCTCCCGGGTCGTCGAGTACCAAAGCTCCAACGGCGGCCGTTTTCGCAACACGGTCGAGGAGATTCTCACCCAGCTCCTCGGCCATTCCCCCTATCACCGGGGCCAAATCGCGATGCTCGTTCGCCAGGCGGGAGGAACCCCGGCGCTGACCGACTACATCTTCTGGCGTCGCGAGCCGATCGCCTAAGCTCCGTCCGAGAAGCCGCCGGACGCGCCGAACCGGGAACGCCGATCTCCCGATCGGCATCCGGGCCAACCCGCGAATGGATGAAGAAGAGCCGCTCAGGAGAGAGCGGCGTTCCCGGCGAAGCCGGCCATGCCGGCGCTTATCGGGACACCTTCGGCGTTGCCCAAACGCAACAAGAGCGCCAACGGCCCAACGCGACGAATCACCGGGGCAACGCCGACTTTCCACCGCGCCCGCCTCGGCCCCCCAAATCCAGATCGCCCGAGGCCGACGCCCCGCGATCGTTCGTCCCTCGAAAAACTCGGAATTCCGGGCAAAGCCGACCCAAATCGGCTCCCGGTATCCTGATCCGCCCGTCTCCCCGTTTCGTCCGCCTGGATTTGGAGGATTTTTTGGGTCGGGGGACCTTGACGTTCCGCCGCGCGGAGCGCTAGCATGATCTTTAGAGTCGTATCCAGATTCGCGTCGCAAGCGGATCCGCTTACCCTTCACAGGGTGTTCCCACGCTCACCGTGGGGATGTTCTCGTCGTTCCTTTATTCTCTCCAAGGATCGCGCACATGCCTAAACGCTTAATTTCCCGCGGTTTCACGCTGATCGAGCTTTTGGTGGTGATCGCCATCATCGCCGTGTTGATCGCGCTGTTGCTGCCCGCCGTCCAGTCGGCCCGAGAAGCCGCCCGCCGCGCCCAGTGCACCAACAACCTGAAGCAGTTGGGCCTGGCCGCCGCCAACTTCGAATCGACCTACAGCACCTTGCCGCCGGGGCTTGGGCCGTATCCGACCGCGACCACGTACACGTCGCGAATGTCGACGCTCGCGCTGATGCTCCCGTACATGGAGCAGTCCGCGGCCTACTCCTCGTTCAATATTCAATGCGGAATCGACACCGGCGCGCCCATGCAGCTCACGGCGATGTACCAGATCGTCAACGGCTACGTCTGCCCGTCCGATCCGGAGAGCACGAAGTTCAGCCAGTACTCGCCGGGCGGGCTGGGCTACAACAACTATTTCGGCAGCATCGGGAACACGCCCAGCCAGACGTTGGGCTCGGCGGCCTATCAGGAGCCGAACACCAGCCGGGCCGGGGTCTTCAATATCCAACTTAAGACGGGGGGATCGCCGTTCCTCGATCCGGCCAAAACGGTGCCGAATCCCGACTACCAGGCCTGCATCGCGGTGAAGCTCGCGGCGATCACCGACGGAACGAGCAACACCGCCATGTTCTCGGAAACCAAGCGGTCTCGCGCCAATCAGAACACGACGGCGGAAATCCCCTTCGCCGATCTCATCAACGTCTACGTCTCCGGAGGCAACTTCACGGGCCCCACGTCCATTGTTCCGCCGGCCGACTGCCAGGGCTCGACCCAGACCCGAATCCGCTATCGCGGCCAGATGTACTACCGCGCCCTCCCGTCGACCAGCGTCTATTCCCACACCGTTCCGCCCAACTACAAGCTGTGGGATTGCTCGGACGCCTCTTTCTCCCAGGTCCACGGCGCGGCCCGGAGCTACCACCCCGGCGGCGTGAACGTGACCTTCTGCGACGGCTCCGTCCGGTTCATCAAGGACACGATCAACCTTGTCACCTGGGGCGCCCTGGGAAGCCGAGCCGGCGGCGAAGTCATCAGCGCCGACTCGTACTGAGCCCACGCCGCGGCGCGCCGTCCCTCTCCGCGATTGACGGCGCGCCGCATCTTTTTTCGAAGACGCGGAACAAGGGGAACTCCCTCGATGCGACAATTGGAACGGCGGCGATCGCTGGGGCTGGTGGCGATCCTCTTGGGCTTGGCGGCGGGATGCGGCGGCGGCGGCGGATCGCCAACCGCGGGGACCGTGGACGACAACGTTCTTCTCCAGATCTTCGCCGATGACTATCGGATGTACTCAATCAGCAAGAAGCATCCGCCGCGCGGCATCGACGACATGAAGACTTTGAAGACCATGGCCCTGCCGACGATGGAGGCGCTCCGCAACGGCGACATCATCGTCATGTGGGGCGCCACCCTCCCCGATCTCAAGGAGGAGCCGGGCCAGTCCACGGCCCCCGAGATCCTCGCCTACGGCAAAGACGTTCCGGAAAAGGGCGGCTACGTCCTCCACCTCGACCGGACCACCTCGCAAATGACGCCCGAGGAATTCAAGGCCGCCCCCAAGGCCGCCGGCAACGCCAATTCGGCCGCGAGCGAGAAGACCGCCAAGTAATCCCCGGCGGCGCCCGCCGGAGCGCGGCCTTTGGCCCCCCGGGATTTGTCGCGCCCCGTTGGCCCTTTTGTAGCGGGCCTCTCTGAGGCCGGGACCGGCCCCGGATCGCGAAGGCCCCGCGCCGGGGTCTTAGGGCTGTTAAGCGCCGCGCGGATCGCCAAACCGTGGCGGGACGAGGCTCCACTTACCAGCCCGAAGCGCCACAGCTTTTTTCATGGCGTGACGTAAGTCCTTATGTGGCCGAGACTCCGTAGGGTGTGTCAAGCGCAGCGCCGACGCGCCTCCCCGGACGGCGCCGCGGCCCACCCCCGGATGGTGCGTCGGCGCCGCGCTTGACACACCCTACAACTTACGTCACGCCATGAAAAATGCTGGCCAGCGAGTGCATTGTCTTGGACCAAAACCCATGCACTCGCTGGCGCTTCGGGCTGGTAAGCGGAGCCTCGAACCATTTCTTTCTTGGTGTATCGCTTGAAATTCCCAGGGTGCCCCGGGTTCGTCTCGAACCCGGGAGGCTGGCCGAGGCTCGCGTCCCCGGGTTCGCCTCGAACCCGGGCCACCCAATGTCGCGCTCCGCGTTGGGCTCGCGTCACCGCTACGGTTGGTGAAAAGTGACGGTTGGTCGAGGGGACGGCGGAGAGGGCCGGCCCGAATCCCGGCGCTCAATTCACGACGCCTGGCGCAAACATGGCGGCGTTGATGTTGATGATCAAATGGGATTGGTCGGTGAAATCGACTGATGTGAATAGCGAAGGCGCGGGTTTTGACGATTGTGGGACGGCTGGCGAAAGTTTTCCGAGAAAAGGGCCTTGAGGGGTTGGCGTCCGCTTGCCGATTCTTTATCCTAGCCTGCGGACACGCCCGGACTCCGCCGGGCGCGCGCCTGGCGGGTCCACGGTATCGAGACAATGACGGCGGTAGATCCACCCCATTGGAGAATTGTCAGATGAAGCGACACCTGATGACCCTGGCCCTCAGCGCTCTGGTTGGTTCGTTCGTTCTGGTCAACAGCGCCGAGGCCTGCCACAAGCGCAAGGCCGTCTGCGCCCAGCCGACCCCGGTCTGCGCTCCGGCCCCGGCCCCGGTCTACGTCCCGGCCCCGGTTTGCGAGCCGGCCCCAGTTTGCGCCCCCGTCGCCAAGAAGAAGCACGGCTTTGGCAACCTGATGGGCGGCATGAAGCTCGGCCACGGCCACAAGAAGGCCGCCGCTTGCGCCCCGGCCCCGGTCGCTTGCGAGCAGGTCGTCAGCTATGCTCCGGCCCCGGTTTACGCCGCTCCCCAGGCCTCGCCCCAGACCTACCCGCAGGGCACCCCGCAGGTCCCCGCCAAGGCCTCTCCCCAGGGCTAAGTTAAGCCCGCCTCCGACCGACAACGGCTCTTAACACTTAAGGGCGTTGCCGACTCCGAAACAAAACCCGGCCGGGCGCGAGACCTCAAAGTTTCGCGCCCGGCTTTTTTTCGAATCTCGAAATTGATCCCGTCCCGAACGGCGGTTTTCCTTGGCTTGTGTTCAACTTTTCTGGTACACCGCGATTCTGGCCCCGGCCGAATTCGCACTCGCAACCAGGAAACCGACGCATGACAAAGCGAAAAAGCCCCTCCCTCCTTCCAGCCCTGGTCTGGCTCTCCGCTCTCCTCGGTCCCGCCTCCGCACCGGCGTCGGCCCTCGCCGGCGAACTTCGCGCGGGAGCGGCCTCCGTCTCGATCACGCCCGATCGCCCCGTCGCGCTCGACGGGCAGATGCACACGAGGATCTCGAAAGGCGTCGACAGCCCGGTGACGGCCACCGCCCTGGCCCTGGAATCCAGAGACGGCGACGCCGTGGCCGACCAGGCCGTGTTGGTCTCCTGCGACCTGGTCTCCATCGCCAAATCGACCCTCGACCGGGTTCGCGACATTGTCAAGGAACGTCTGTCCGACCTCGATCCCCAGAAGATCGTCCTCAGCGCCACGCATACCCACACCGCCCCCGTCGTCCTTGAAGGCAAGTACCAGATCCCCGAAGACGGCGTCATGCAGCCGGCCGAGTACGCCGGCTTCCTGGCCGACCGGATCGCCGAAGCCGTCGTCAAGGCGTGGGAATCCCGCAAGCCGGCCCGGGTCGGTTGGGGCCTGGGTCACGCCGTCGTCGCCCAAAATCGGCGCTCCGTCTACGCCGACGGGACGGCCAAGATGTACGGTTCAACCAGCCAGGACGATTACCGGGGCGTCGAAGGCCCCGAAGATCACGGGGTCGAAGTCCTCTTCTTCTGGGACCAGGACGGAAAGCTCTTCGCCACCGCCGTCAACGTCCCCTGTCCGTCCCAGGAGGTTGAGGGCCAGTCCACCATCAGCGCCGATGTCTGGCACGAGATCCGCCAGGCTCTTCGCGCCAAACACGGCGAAGATCTCCAAATTCTTGGCTGGACCGGCGCGGCCGGCGACCAGTCGCCCCACCTCATGTATCGCAAGGCGGCCGAAGAGCGGATGCGGAACCTCCGCAAGCTCAACCGCCTCCAGGAAATCGCTCGCCGCGTCGTCGCCGCCTGGGACGAGGCCCTCGAAGGCGCCCAACAAGAACAGGTCGCCGACGCTCCCCTCGTCCACAAGGTCGAAAAGTTCGACCTGCCCCAGCGGCTCGTCACCGAAGAAGAGGCCGCCGAAGCCAGGGCGACGATCGCCGAACTCTCCAAGGATCCGAAAAACCAGCGCATTGTCGTCTGGCAGGGCGAGGTCCTGAAGCGCCGGGACCGCCAACAGGCCGGCCAGTCCCTCACCCACCCGGTCGAAGTCCACGTCATCCGACTCGGCGATGTCGCCATCGCCACCAACCCCTTCGAGCTATTCACCCAGTACGGCATTCAGATGAAGGCCCGAAGCAAGGCCCTGCAAACCTTCCTCATCCAGCTCGCCGGCCCCGGCTCCTACCTCCCGACCGCCGAAGCCGTCCGAGGAGGAGGCTACAGCGCCATCATCCAGAGCAACCAGGTCGGCCCCGAAGGCGGCCAGGTCCTCGTCGATAAAACCATCGAGCTGATCAACCCCCTGTGGCCGAACCCCTAAGCCGCGCTCGGATTGAGCGAGGTTCAATGCGAGATTCCGAATTCCGCGCGACGGTTTCCAGAATCATGAAATCCGGAGCACTCCGCCGCTGATCATACTGAAGCGGGAAGGTCTCGCCTGCCCTCGCTCTTTCTCAATCCAAGAATCATCAGACGCCGCGAATCGCAAGATTTTGGCCGAATGAAGCCAATTTTCCCGGCAAGACGTCCAGCGACGAGCCGCGCGATTTTGGCCGAACGAAGCCAATCTCCGCGCCGCGGCCGAGCGGCGAATCGCGCGAATCTCGCCGAACGAATCGTCATGTCCCCATTTTGGGACACCCGACCCCATGAAAAGGGGGCGGGGCTCACGCAACCCATTGGATGGCCTTGGTTTGCGGCCCAGGACACTGGACGGCCGTCGCTCA
>Ga0182738_1007442_pt1 | contig 11127 bp, 5 predicted proteins | sample eDN5th30CBELigMG_FD_128876 | JGI IMG/M metagenome (GOLD analysis project Ga0182738, IMG submission 128876) | Enriched Miracle-Growth compost microbial communities from Emeryville, California, USA - eDNA 5th pass 30_C BE-Lig MG (version 2)... ... | reverse complement strand
GTTCTATTTTCCCTCCGGTCTAAATCTCTGGTCTATTCATGGTGGAAGTCTAAAAATTTACTTTGAAGAATCCGAATTATGCCTTTGATTCAGGTTGAATTTTGACTTCATTCAAAGAAAAAATTAATTTCAACCTTATTCATCCTATAATAGCAGTCCAAAGACTTAATTTAGCTTCCTTGCAGGAATACCAAATATCTTAATCTACTAACCCCTTCCAAAGATCCTCCTTTACTCAGAAAAAAGAAGCCTTCTCTGAAGTTAGACGAAGCGATTGATTACCTACCCAAAGGTCTTTTCAAAGAAAAACTTTGACGAGAAAAGATGAGGAATTCAAAAAAAAATTTCGGACCTCTCAAAGACTTGCTTAATAATATTTGTCCAAGAAGAAGGATTACAAATCCGTAGGCAGTCTATTGAGTCACTCTTTATATCTCCTTTCTTAAAAGAATTCTGGAAAAGGTATTGATAACAAGGGGCTAGACCTTTTCAAGAGCTATATAGTGAGAGGTAACTCTTGAGTGCCTTGAATCCTCAAATAAAGATTCTCAAAGAGCCTCTTTTTGAGTGAGACCTGATATGACCAATAGGAATTTCTCCAGAATCGAATGGGAAACTGTTTGATAGGGACTTTACAGGGGAGGGGCATTATGACCTAAAATTATATTTTATGCGCCCTTTTTACACCTGAGCTTTGTGAAGAAGTCTTTTAGAAAGCTGCCAACTCATTTTTAAAATCTAGTCTTGAAAACATTTGAAGGTTAAATTTTTCAAAAAGGCCATGTTGCCCACCAAGAGGGTAAATGGACTGTTGGGTGGCGCGTCAATCCACTAAACTAATTTCCTCAAGATTTACCTGAATATTTCGCTCAAATCTTCTTAGAATGTTTCCTTTGCCATTCAACAGTCCATCTCCCCTCTATGATGACTATAAATACAGTTAAAATGACCTCAAAACTTTCCACCCGATCCATCAGTCCATCATTGGCTCACTCTCATGAAAATTTTTTTGAGCTAAAAATCATCAGGCTTTGTAAACAAAAAAATTACCTAAAAGTTTTCTTTATTTTTCTGGCAACTAAAATAGGCTCAGAAAGTGATCCAAAAAATTTTGAAAGGCATGATAAATACGCCTTGGGCTGTAACAACGCCTAAATAGGAATAAGATACCCTTGATCTCTCAAACTCTTTGCCCATAGGCTGATAAATAATTCAAAGCGAAATGGAATTTTATAAAAAAAATTTGTTCTCTGAAGCTCTAAGATGACACTCAAACTCCTATCTCAGAATTTGTTTACTTTCTCAGCTGGTTATTGATCTGGTTGAAAGGGTGTAAAAGGAAAAATTTTGAATTTTTAAAACTAAATTTCTAAATCGAGCCTAGCAGCTTGAATAAAATTTTTGCCATTTTTTTCTAATTTTAATATTTAAACGTAGCCTCTTTCTTCCTACTTTCGAAAATTTCTTTCCAGGTGACAATGAGTGAAAAATAACAAAAGCAAGCTGATTAACGACCCTTCTCATTCATCATCTATCATTAGAGCTCCAAAAAAAGTGTAAAAGAAATCTCAGCACTTGAAAGTCAGAGTTCGCTAAAATAATGGAGTTTTTATTGAATTTAGACGTAATAGACGAAACAAGGTAGTATTTTATTATTTCTCCTTCAATAGTTTCTTTTGGAAGGAAAGAAAGAATTCGAAAAAATGTGCGAAATTACAAATTTAGGCGCTATTCTCTTTTCCCTACCTTCAAAAATTTGCTTGGAGTTTCAGCAGTTGAAAGGGATAACAAGGAAGCTCTGGTGCCTTCAAGAGCTCAATTTCAGACAAGGAATCTTTCTCTTTAAAAAGCTAATTCAAAAACGAATAAAGAGTTTCCTATTAAAAATTTATTTTGATAATTTTTGAAAAGAAAATCTCGATCCCTTATCGAATACTACTACAGCCGTGCTGATAGAAAGGCTTTGAGTTGCCTCACCAATTTTCAAATCTGCTTTGTCTATGATAGAATTGCTGGAATTTGACCCTTGGCGCCGAGTCAATTTTTAGATTTTTATACTCTTTTCATTCATTCTTGATTGATTCTTTATTGAAAGCATTCTTTCCTAATGTCAACCAGCCTTATTTCTTGATGTGCTTCAAAAAATATGCTGTTTACCCTTTGAGTCTCAAGGCAAAAAGACCATAGAATTGATTACTTAGTACCACCTCTAATAATGATATGGGGTTGGAGATTAATTTTAGAAATTAGATTTAGGCTTATTTTGATTCGAAAAGAAAATTTCAAAAAAGGGACCAAAGTTGCTGCTTGATAGAAATTCTATTCAATATCTTAATTTTGCTGATTTAGTCCTCTTTCAAATTTTTTATTACTTATTCTTGTTTAGGGAGCTTTCTTCAAAGATGATTTCAATCAAAGAATGAGCTGATAGGAAACCTTGTTTGTTTTCAATCTGTCATTGTCTCATAAATTTCTTATTTTCACCCTTGATAAAATATAACTTTCTTTTTCGTTTTACTCAAGCAGCGCGAGAAAAATTTTGTTGGGTCTGAGATCATAAAAATTGAGGGTAAAAAGTAAGGCATACCAAGAATGAGAAATCTAGGTATTTATTGAATGAGAAAAATGAAAAAGGATTTTCTTTCTCACATGATTAAGATTTTTTCAAAAATCAATTGGAGTATTTTTGTTAGGAGATGGTATAGAACCTTTTGCTTTTTAAATTCTTTGCGATCTATCCAAATTTTTATTGATCTTGGATTTTTGGGGAGTTGATTGAGTTTGGTGAAATGAGTTTTTTGGAAACGAATACGAGAACACGGAAATAACTCAGAAAAATTCAAAAAATTTATGCAAGTACATGCCAAAGTCATTGGTCAAATATTTAAATATGCTCACAAGTCTATGCCCAAAATGCAAGGATAAACATAGATGCTCGCAAGAACACCTCCTAAAATATCACAAGATCAAAATAATGACTACCTATGACATATCAGAAGAAATGCTAAAGTATCAGAAATCAAAGCAAAGCAAAAAAATCGAATTGAGCCGTACAGATATAATGAATTATGTAAATAACTTACTACAGCCTAACTTAGACAAACTAAAGGAATATTTGAACTCAAAGTAAAATAATAACCTTATCTGTACCAAACACGAAAACGTAAAGAAAAATAAATAAATTATCACAAAAATCAAAGAACAAAACAAATAATTAAAAAGAAATAAGGTGTAAATATCTATATCATCAAACAAAAGGGTCAACAATGTGGCTGATACTGGGCGCAAAGATTGTCATCGGCAGCCATCAAGATGAAAGAAAAAACGAAACATAACTGTTTTCTGAATTCATAAAATACCATTTATTTTCAAAGTAAAATCTATAAATTCTATAACTTTCTTGTCTGTACCTAACATTTCTAGTAATTAAATAGAAATTTATATATACCAATAGGCGTTCATACTATGGATTGCCGAGTCTGAGGACTCAAATAACAATAATAATAATAATAAATGAGTTTTTTCAGACAAAATAGAGGAAATTTTTATTCTCACGACGAAATGAATTCTTCATTCAAAAAGAATTTAGAAATATCATTCTTTTTTGAGAAAATTCTTCTCCACTAAAGATATTCTCTTGAAAAAAAAGTTGAAAGTCGAGATTATCAATCAAGTCTCTTTTCCATAAAAATTTCTTTTATTTATTTTAAATTTTCAAGGACTTTACAATAAATTTTTTTCAGGGGTGGAAAAAACCTCATTTTTGTCTGGGACCCCTCATTTTAGAGAAAAATTCCCAGAAATACCCACTAGAACAGATCATTATTGCTCATATAAATTCTTCGGAATTCTTTTTCTTTCAAAAAAATTTTTTGATGAAAAAAAAAAGAAATCCAAGTGGATCATGTCCCAATCAGAGATAGAAAAATAATGTTTTCAATTATGACTATTAATCAAGATAGTCTCAGAAACCCAGTACAGTTGCTGCTCTGCTCAAAATCAAGTCGTATCATTGTGAAGAGAAATCTTTGGAAATTACTGGAGAACATGTTGAGTTATATAGACTCTTTATAAAAGGTACATAAGAGTTTTTGCTGTATTTTTATGCTTTGTTTTATTTCCAGGGAAAAAAGAGGACTTAATCCCTGTGTACCTGTGTAAACGGTCAAATCCTTACAACTCTCGCAACTTAGAGAGAGACATTACGACGTAGGGGATGTAATATTCTTCATCTGAAAAAAACGCGGTTCTTGATCAAAGACTGAAATACAAAAAATTTTTTACTCTTACCCAATAAGAAAATTTTGAGAGTCGAAGGAAGTTTAAAGTTTAAAGGGCTTCCTAGATTTACAAAAAATCTAGGAGGCCTAGATTAAGGGACTTTTTTTCTGTTTTTTTTTCACCCCAAAAACTAAAAATTCTTTATCACCTGAAGATAATTCTCAAAACGGCCAGTTGTGAAAATGAAGAAATCATTGAGATGAAATAAAAATTCAAGAAAACTCTAAATTATTTTTTTTGGAAATAAGTCCGACCCTCAAATTTTCTATTGATCTCAAAACATCATTGAAAAATCTATCACAGAAAAACATTCAAAATTTTATTTCCTGCAGATTAATTTGCTCTTGGGAATTTTTTCAAGAACTTTTAGATGCATTCTTGGTTTCAAGGCAATGGAGTTTATCCCAATTTCTTACTTCCGCATAATCCAAAGAATCAATTCAACTCATTTTAATAAAAATATAAATGAAACCATCAATTCGAATCACAATCGCCACTTCATCTTGACTTGTAAGGATGGGAGAAGACCTTGAAGGTCTTTGAAGCTTTTTCCAAAGAATAATAGTTTGCTCCTATTTGTCGACAGCTATTCAATAAATTTCTCAAGAAGAAATTGATTTATTTACCTGTTAAAACCCAGAGTAAGATATTTTAAGGAAGTGAGGGTTTTGAGACCTTCTCTCAAATTATTCGTTCCATCACGTGTTATTTCAGGGCAGCTATTCAATAAATTCTTTCGAATATTTAATTACTTACTGATTAAAATCCAGAGAAAGATGCGTCAAGCGAGTCAGAACTTCAAGGTCTTCTTTCAAAGATTTCTTCCCATCATTTGTTAGCTCTTTAAAACTATTCTTCAATCTCGGGATCTTTATTGGCTTACGTGCCAAAGCTCAAAGAAAGCTGCGTTAGCGATGTTAGGACTTCCCAGCTTTCTTTCAGATGCTTCATTGTCCCGTCTGTTAGTCGATCACAACTACCAATAAATTCTTTGAAATTTGTATTGACTTACACGTCAAGGTCCAGAGAAAGATTTGTTCAGGAAGGCAGGGATTCGAGGCCTTCTTTTAATTGTTCTATCCTATCATCTGTGATAAATCTCTTGAGAAACTCATTCCCTTACTAGAAAAAATTGAGATCAAGATGTGTCAATAAATTGAGGGATTGAAGACATCCTTCGATATCTATATGACAAATAAATCTATCAATATCTTTATTGGCTTACTCCTGAAAGTTCAGAGAAAGACTTGTTAGAGAATTGAGGACTCCAATCCCTTCTTTCAGATGCTTCATTCCATCACATGTTATTTCGTCCAAACCAAAGTCAATAGAGAGAGATTTTAATGAAGGTTATTGCTTCCTCATAACTCTGAGAACTCTCTTGACTCCCAGAAGTTTCAGATAAGCCTCTTTACGAAACCTAAAAAATTCATTTTTGAAGAAAAAAGCTTATTTACCTCTTTTGGGGCTTCAGAGGCGAAATGACCTTTTTAAAGGTATCTTCTTCATAGTACCTATTCATATTATATTCCAGCGGGCCTATCTTTTACCAGTGGCTCCCAAAATGCCAAATTCTCCTTTGCGGTCTCTTAGCAAAGTGCTTTTCCAAGTTCCTTTCATTCAACTGGATAGCATAGCTCGGAGGATAGTTGGGTGCCTGGTTCATATTGGTTGAGTTGCCTGGTTACTTTCAACTGGATCGATTCTTTTTGTGATGTGGTCTTCGGGGCTAGTATGAGTATTGTCCTTTATCGGTTTGGTTTTCAATGCTTCTATGAGAAAGGTTAAATGAGTGAGTGATGGCATTAGAAGTGTACCTGCGGACTGTGCCATTGGTGAGAAAAAAATAGTTCTTTGTGCTCTTTCATCAGAGAGATTTTATTCAGAGAACTCCTGGAACAATTTAATTTTGAATTTTATCCTGACGACTATCGGTGCTTTTCCTATGAATTAAAAAAAATTCAGTATGGTTTTCTTGAAAAACCGACACTCCCCGTTAAAGTATTGAGAAATCTAGAAAAGTTCTCCAATATTATTGTCACATTGTATTGAATACTCAGGTGTTTATAGTTAAGAAGAATAAGCGCTCTAAGCTTATAAAAGGTTCAGCAACATGCACATGTAAACATCTTGACTCTTGCTGAGACATCGTGATCGTTCCTTTTCCAAAGAGTGAGACCTTCAAGGATAAGTTACACTTCGATGACTTCAGTAAAGAGAATAAAATAAAACTTTTCCTAGACGATTCATCATTACTTGAGTATAAGCATGGGGATTAATAAATCTTAGAGCATTTTCAAAATGATACAATCATAACATAATAAACAAAATCCTCTCGTATTGGTAGCCTCTCCTCTCTCCTTTGCTGTTCTTCCAAGTCGAGTCTAATATTTTCATGAATTTTTCGATAAGCGGATTTGTCAATTGACAATTTTCATGACGATTGAATACGGAATAAAGTTAACATGGTTTGGTAGCTCGCTTAATTCATTAACCAAGTGTCACTAGTGTCACTTCATGTCAGGACAAAAGCCTTTCTTGGGTGTTTAAGTACAAAAGCCCCTCCCAATATTTTTTTCTTTAGGTTAGTTAATCATCTGTGCTAGAGAAAATATTCTTCAGGGTCTTTTCAATACCAAAGATTCTGAAGAGTTTATTGATAATATACTGAATATAAATCTTTTTGAAATAATCAATTCAAAAGTCTTTGTTTGAATAGCATAATCTGTTGAATAAGAGCTCTTAATAAATCATAAAATATTATGCCTTTCTATTAACACAAAAGTCTTGAACTAAAAAATGTATGGGAGATGTTTTTTTTAAAACGGCCTAACCTTTCATCAAAATTCTCAATATGACTTGGGTCTTTTCATAAAACAATTTAGACGTTAAAATACAGAAAAGATCGAGTCCCAAAAGGACCAAATGCTGTCCTGTCAATGGTGTGTCATTATCTCACAAAATCTGTTCCAAATAATCTAATTTATTCGGATCATCGTCTTGATCAAAAGAAAAGTCAAATAACAATTGCTTTTATGTGCTCTCTAGTAAACATTTACCAAGTAATTAAACTGGTCTTTGGGGTCAGTGGCCATACAAAGTTTTCTCCTGATGGTCATTTCGGCAAAATCAAAAAGAAAGTAAAAGAGACCAATTCTTGGAGAATCCGAAAATCAGCATTGAGTAATTTTGAACTCGTATATAAAGGTCTTGTGACCTTAATAAAAAACTTTGAACGGCTTGATTGGAAAGCTTTTTTAAAATCAAAAGTTTTTAACATTTGAATGGAATTCGCAATTGGCATGAAATCATTCTAAACCAAGATAGTATTGGTTGAAATGATGTAAATGGTGAGTTTATAAGAGAATCTAATTTTGGGGAATTTCCAAATCGAATTGAGCCAGAGCCATTAAACAGCCATCGTCAAGAAGAACTTTCATTTTTTTAAATGATTTGTCACTGAAGATCGGAAGAAAGTTATGGAATTATAATTATAAATAACGATAATGTCAATTCAAGTCAAAGGATTTATGGTTGTTATTCTCCGAAGCTTTAGAAGAATAATTTCCAACATGCTTTTCTCAAAAGGCCGAACTCTCTCATGAATTTTGATAAAGAAGTTAGACAACACCCAATATTTTATTTTCTGATTTTGTGAACCCAGGGTCATGTGACTTTAGCCTTTTAAAAAACAAATCCTAAGAGAAAAAATCTGCTGAACCACATAGAAAGTTTCTTTCAGGTGAAAAATTTTGACCAAGGGGTATCAGTCTGGGGTCTGTGATCACCAAGCAAAAAAATAAAATATCATCAATTGTTGGATTGTTTGAGATATTTCAAAAAACTACGTGTTAACTTTCGCGGAAGATTTTCCAAAGAATCGAAAGTCTGGCCTAAAATTGTATTGAGTTTTCTTGCTTCAACAATCTATACCTTTAAATAGTTTAGAAGCCAAGAAATTAAAGACTCATCATTTGAAATGAGACGAGACTTGATAGTTAGTCGTTCTCTGATCTTTGATTTTAAGGAAAAAACCTTTAGGCCCATCCTCGAGTTCTGACAAGCTTTTTAACTGTCTAATCTTTGTATTTCGAATTTTTACCGAGAGAATTTCAAAACCATAAGATTTTTTACTTTTGAGAATTTTTCAGGAGAGAAATCTCTTTTGGATCAGCCTTTAAAGACTGAGAACCGATGGAGATATACTGGTTCCTAAGAAGAAATCTCTCTGAGTACGCTCACAAAAATTCCAAAACCAAGAAAAAACTTGATCTATATCTCCTACATTTCAACACCTATTTCATTATATCATTCAAACAAACGAATATGAAGATTAACATCATTCATAGAAAACTCCTCTATGCTCAAAAAAAAATTCTTTTGTTTTATGTTGAAAGGAAAATCAGAAGTTTTAAGGATATTCTGATCTTGAAGAAAGAATTTTGTTCAAGATCCATAAAAATGAGAAACATTTTTTTGCAGTGTAGGGTCTCTTCTTGAAAAACAAAGTGTATGTGCAGATTCACAGCATTTTTTTCTATACTTATATACACATTGCATCTTATGGATTGCCAGGTCGAGGACTTGGAGAAAAAAAACAAAGGAACGTTAGTTTTATTAAAGTCACAATAAAATTCATTTGGATAGGTTTAGATTCCAAAGTGAGGTGCTTGTATTCATGAATGGAAATGATGTTTTGATAAGAAAAATTTGAAATTTGACAAAACAAGAAATTTGCAAAGATTTTGGAAATAGTTGCAAAAAACAGCTAACAAAGAGACAGAATTAAAGTTAATGATTTAAGCAATCAGAGATTTATGAAATAAATAATACTTCCCAAAGGGTGAAAATAGTATAACTATTTATAAACATATTATGAAAGAATATTAGTCTTTGGGATTTACAAATTTAGAAAACTATTAAGCTAAAATATAGAAAGCACAAAGAGTGGCAAAAAGTGTGGCAGGCAAGGAAAGGATGCTAGCTCCAGAGGCAGTAGTGTCATCAACTTCACTTTCTTCAACAGTCTCTTGTTCATTTTCGCTACCAGTGTTAGAGTCATCGTTGCCATCACCATCTTGATATCCACTTCCATTGTCATCAATAGGAGTATCATTTTCTTCTTCACCTTCATTTCCTTGTTCTTCTTCTTCTTCTTCACCTTCATTTCCTTGTTCTTCTTCTCCTTCAGAGGCTTCTTCTTCGCCTTCATTTCCTTGTTCCTCTTCACCTTCAGAGGCTTCTTCTTCACCTTCGGATCCTTGTTCCTCTTCACCTTCAGAGGCTCCTTCTTCACCTTCGGATCCTTGTTCCTCTTCACCTTCAGAGGCTTCTTCTTCGCCTTCATTTCCTTGTTCCTCTTCACCTTCAGAGGCTTCTTCTTCACCTTTGGATCCTTCTTCCTCTCCTTCAGAGGTTTCTTCTTCACCTTCATTTCCTTGTTCTTCTTCACCTTCGGAGGATTCCTCTTCACCTTCATTTCCTTGTTCTTCTTCTCCTTCAGTTCTTTCTTCTTCTTGATCAACTTCAACATTGGTTTCCTCTTCTCCTTCAGATCCTTCTTCTTCACCTTCATTTCCTTGTTCTTCTTCTCCTTCAGTTCCTTCCTCTTCTTGATCAACTTCAACATTGGTTTCTTCTTCATCCTCAGAACCTTCTTCCTCTCCTTCGGATGATTCCTCTTCTCCTTCAGCTCCTTCTTCTTCTTGATCAACTTCAACATTAGTTTCTTCTTCATTTTCAGATCCAGAATCAGAGCCAGAAGATCCATTATTACCCTTTCCATGAGTAAAGTCAATGTTAACATTAACTTCGATTTCAACATTGATATCAACTTCAACATTAACATCATCTTCAGAGACATAGACCTCCTCTTCTTCTCCTTCAGATCCTTCTTCTTCTTCGCCTTCAGATCCTTCTTCTTCTTCTCCTTCAGATCCTTCTTCTTCTCCTTCGGATCCTTCTTCTTCGCCTTCAGATCCTTCTTCTTCTCCTTCGGAGCCTTCTTCTTCGCCTTCAGATCCTTCTTCTTCACCTTCAGATCCTTCTTCTTCACCTTCAGATCCTTCTTCTTCGCCTTCAGATCCTTCTTCTTCTCCTTCAGATCCGTTGTTTCCATTACCATGAGTAAAATCAATGTTGACGTTGACTTCAATTTCGACATTAATATCAACTTCAACGTTGACATCGTCCTCAGTGACATAGACCTCTTCTTCTCCTTCGGAGCCTTCTTCTTCTCCTTCAGATCCTTCTTCTTCTCCTTCAGAGCCTTCTTCTTCTCCTTCGGAACCTTCTTCTTCACCTTCAGATCCTTCTTCTTCGCCTTCAGATCCTTCTTCTTCACCTTCAGAGCCTTCTTCTTCTCCTTCGGAGCCTTCTTCTTCTCCTTCGGATCCTTCTTCTTCGCCTTCAGATCCTTCTTCTTCGCTTTCAGATCCTTCTTCTTCTCCTTCAGATCCTTCTTCTTCTTCAACACTCCTGTCAAAAAGTTTGAGTGCACTTTTTTCGGACCGGATTTTATTCTCTCATTATTTTCCCTCCTCTGAGTATCAGTCGTTTAGAAGCATGATCTTCTCCTATTCTCATAGATTTCCTCGGAACATCTTTTCCACACTCGAGATATACTTTTTTTTTTAATCTCTCTTTTAATCCTCGTCCATTTTCTTAACCTAGACCTCTGAAGCACAGAGAAGTTTTCAGGAGATCTTGACTGATTGTTATCCTTCCATCAGTCTTCTCCTCTTTTTTCATTTTTATTGACAATGCCTTTGTCGATCCTCCTAAGCGTTTTCTCATGGAATCTAATTTTACCCTCTTTCTTTCCTCTCATTAGGTACCTTCTTTAAT
>Ga0182738_1007440_pt1 | contig 11130 bp, 10 predicted proteins | sample eDN5th30CBELigMG_FD_128876 | JGI IMG/M metagenome (GOLD analysis project Ga0182738, IMG submission 128876) | Enriched Miracle-Growth compost microbial communities from Emeryville, California, USA - eDNA 5th pass 30_C BE-Lig MG (version 2)... ... | reverse complement strand
TGTCGCTGCGCTACGAGAACGGCGACCTTGTTCGCGCAGCGACGCGCGGCGACGGTTTCACCGGCGAGGACGTGACCGCCAATGTCCGCACCATCGCCGACATTCCGCACCGCCTGAGCGGCCCCGATGTTCCGGCCGTCTGCGAAATCCGTGGCGAGGTGTACATCCTCGGCAAGGATTTCATCGGCTTCAACAAGCGCGCCGAAAAGGCGGGCATCCAGACCGCCGCCAATCCGCGCAATTTCGCCGCCGGCTCGCTGCGCCAGAAGGATGCCGCGATCACCGCGTCGCGGCCGCTGAAATTCTTCGCCTATGGCTGGGGCGAGATGAGCGCGATGCCGGCGGACACGCAGTTAGGCATGGTGACATGGATGGCGAAAGCCGGCCTGCCGACCAATCCGCTGACGAAACTGTGCCATAGCGTCGAGGAACTGCTGTCGTTCTATCGCGACATCGGTGTGAGGCGCGCGAAACTCGGCTACGACATCGACGGCGTCGTCTACAAGATCGACCGGCTCGACTGGCAGGAGCGGCTCGGCTTCGTCTCTCGCTCACCGCGCTGGGCGATCGCGCATAAATTCGCGGCCGAGCAGGCGGCGACGGTGCTGAACGGCATCGAGATTCAGGTCGGCCGCACCGGCGCGCTGACGCCGGTGGCGCGGCTGCATCCGGTGACGGTCGGCGGCGTGGTGGTGACCAACGCCACGCTGCACAATGAGGACTATATCCGGGGCATCGGCAACAATGGCCAGCCGATCCGTGACGGGCGCGACATCCGCGTGGGCGATACGGTGCTGGTCCAGCGCGCGGGCGACGTGATCCCGCAAATCCTCGACGTGGTGCTGGAAAAGCGCCCGGCCGATGCGCAGCCTTACGTGTTTCCCGATCGCTGCCCGGTCTGCCACAGCCATGCCGTGCGCGAGGAAGGGGAGGCGGTGCGGCGCTGCACCGGCGGCCTGATCTGTGCGGCGCAGGCCGTGGAGCGACTGCGCCACTTCGTGTCGCGCAACGCGCTGGACATCGAGGGCCTTGGCGAAAAGCAGATAGAATTCTTCTTCAACGCCGAAGACAAGGCGCTGAGCATCCGCTCGCCGGCCGACATCTTCACGCTCAAGGCGCGGCAGGCGACATCGCTGACCAAGCTGGAGAATATCGAGGGCTTCGGCGCCGTCTCGGTGCGCAAGCTGTTCGCGGCCATCGACGATCGCCGGCAGGTGGAGTTTTCGCGCTTCCTGTTCGGGCTCGGCATCCGCCATGTCGGCGAAACCAATGCCAAGCGCATCGCACGGCATTTCCTGAGCTTCGCCGCCTTCCGCGCTACTGCCGAAAGCGCGGTCATGCCCGAGGGCAAGGGCGATCCCGGCAATGCCGCATGGCAGGAACTGAACGGCATCAACGGCATCGGCGCGGTGGTGGCCGAGGCGGTGGTGGAGTTCTTTGCCGAAGAACACAACCAGCAGGTGCTCAATGCTCTGCTGGCGGAGGTGACGCCGCTCGACGAGCAGCCGGTCGGGCAGGTTTCCTCGCCGGTCGCGGGCAAGACGGTGGTGTTCACCGGGGCGCTGGAGCGCATGTCGCGTGACGAGGCCAAGGCCATGGCCGAGAAATTCGGCGCCAAGGTGGCCGGCTCAGTGTCGAAGAAGACGGATCTGGTGGTGGCGGGGCCGGGAGCCGGATCCAAGCTCAAACTCGCCACCGAACTCGGCATCGAGGTTATCGACGAGGATGCCTGGTTCGAGCGGGTGGGACGGAACTGACGGACAATTCAGTTTCGCTTATCGGTGGCTCAAAGGTTTTCATATGACAGGCGCACCGGAGCTACCTAAATACGGACCTTCGCGAGGAATGGTCCATGTCGGTAGATGCAGTGTCGCAAAGGTCTGAAGCGGGCGCCTTCTGGCGCGGTGCGCGGCTGAGCATACCGGTGATCGTGGCGTCCGGTCCGTTCGCGATGCTTTTCGGAGCCATCGCGGTCGATAACGGCTTTTCGGTCTTCGAGGCGACCCTGATGAGTGCCGCCGTATTTGGCGGCGCCAGCCAGATGGTGGGCATCGAGCTCTTCGGGCACCATGTGGCGCCGTGGCTGATCGTGCTGTCGATCTTCGCGGTGAACTTTCGGCACGTGCTCTATTCGGCGGCGGTCGGCCGGCATCTCGCCCATTGGCCGCTGGCGCAGCAGGCGGCCGCCTATTTCCTGCTCACCGATCCGCAATATGCCTTTGCCGAAAGCGCGGGGCAGAAGGGCAAGGTGTCCTTCGTCTGGTATATGGGGGCGGCGCTGGCCGTCTATGTGCCGTGGGTGCTGCTCACGGCGGCCGGGGCGCTCTTCGGCAAGCTCATTCCCGATACCAAGGCGCTGGGGGTCGACTTCCTGCTGCCGATCTATTTCCTAGGGCTGGTGATGGATTTCCGCAAGCGCCCGCTCTGGCTGCCCATCGTGGCCGTCAGCGCGGTTGCCTCCATCCTTGCCTACAAGCTCGTCGGCTCGCCCTGGCATGTCTCGCTGGGCGCGCTGGCGGGTGTTGCGCTCGCTGTCATCCTGCCGCCGCATCACAGTGGCGTCGGCGTGGCCGAAACGGACATCGAGAAGCTGCCATGAGCGCCACATTCTGGATCATCATCGCCGGCGCCGTCGCCACCTATCTGACCCGCGTCGGCGGGCATCTGGTGATTTCCCGCTTCGAGCGTATCCATCCGCGCGTGGAAGCCGGTCTGAACGCGGTGCCGGCCGCGGTGCTGACCACGCTGGTCGCACCGGCGATGCTCGATGCCGGCCCGGCGGAATGGGCGGCAATCGTGGTCGCGGGCCTCGTCGCCCTGCGCGGCGGGCTGCTCTCCATGTTCCTGGCCGGCGCGGTCGTGCTGAGCGTGGCGCGCCAGTTCATGGCCTGAGTTCCGGCAATCGCTAATCCATCGGCTCGGTCGCGGCTTCCAGCCAGCGCAGCGTCTCGCCGTCCACCATCGGCCCGATCTCGGCCAGCACGCGTGCATGGTAGCTGTTGAGCCAGTCGAGTTCCTCGAATGAGAGGAGGTCGGTACGGATCAGCCGGCGGTCGATGGGCGCGAGCGTCAGCGTTTCGAAGGCGTGGACGGGAATGTCGCCATCCTTCATACGCTCGGCCGGCGTGACGAGAATGAGGTTCTCGATGCGGATGCCGTAGGCGCCTTCCTTGTAATAGCCGGGCTCGTTGGACAGGATCATGCCTTCGAGCAGCTTTTCGGTGCCGGTCTTGGCGATGCGCTGCGGCCCTTCATGCACCGCCAGATAGGCGCCGACGCCGTGGCCGGTGCCGTGGGCATAGTCCAGCCCATGCCGCCACAGCGCGACGCGGGCGAAGGCGTCGATATCGCAGCCGCGCGTGCCGGCGGGAAAGTTCAGCATGGAGATGCCGATCATGCCCTTGAGGACGAGCGTGAAGCGCTCGCGCATTTCCTCCGTCGGCCGGCCGACGGCCACGGTGCGGGTGATGTCGGTGGTGCCGTCCTGATATTGCGCGCCGGAATCGAGCAGGAACAGCTCGCCGTCGTTCAGCTTGCGGTTGGTGTCGCGCGAAACGCGGTAGTGGATGATGGCTCCGTTCGGCCCCGCGCCTGAAATGGTGTCGAAGGAAATGTCGCGCAGCGGCATCTGGGTTTCCTCGCCCACCTGCCTGCGGCATTCCTCCAGTTGCGTCACCACCTTGATTTCGTCGAGCGTTCCGGCTGTCTGCGCGTCGAGCCAGCACAGCAGTTTTGCCACCGCCGCACCGTCGCGGCGATGCGCGGCGCGTGAGCCCTGTATCTCGGCCTCGTTCTTGGTGGCACGGGGCAGACGGGCGGGATCGGCCTCCGGCATCACCGTGCCGTCATTGTCCTCGACCAGAGCGCGCAGCTTGTCGGCGGCGAGTGCCGGGTCGAGCGCGATGCGGCCGCCGGCCCGCGCGATCTCGATCAGGTCGGGCTCCAGCGCATCGGGCGCGCGCAGGTCGCAAAGTTGTGTCAGATAGGCCTCGACCTTGCGCGAGAGCTTGCGCTTATCGATGAACAGGCGGTGCTTGCCGTCGGCGGCGAGGATGGCGAAGCTGAGCGCCAGCGGCGTGTGCGGAACGTCGCCGCCACGAATGTTGAAGGCCCAGGCGATGGAGGACGGGTCGGTCAGCACGCAATGGGTTGCGCCCTGCGCCGAGATGCCTGCGGCCAGCCGCTCCAGCTTGTCCCTGGCCAGTTCGCCGGCATAGGCGATGGGCTGGATTTCCACCGGCGCAAGCGGCGGCTCGGGCTGGTCGGTCCAGATTTCATCGACCGGGTTGTCGGCCAGAGCCACCAGCGTGGCGCCGTTCCTTGCCGCCGCCTGTTTCAGCGCGCGCACCTCGCCGATGGTGTGCAGCCACGGGTCGTAGCCGATCTCCGCGCCCTTGCCGAGATTGGCGGCGATCCACGCCGGCGGCGGGTTTTCGATCAGGCTTTCGACGGTGAAGATGTCCAGATCGACCTGCTCGCGCACCTGCAACTGGTAGCGCCCGTCCACGAAGATATAGGCGCGGTCGGTCAGCACGATCGCCACGCCGGCCGAGCCGCTGAAGCCGGTCAGCCAGTTCAGCCGTTCCGAGCCGGGGGCGACATATTCGCCCTGATGCTGGTCGGCGCGCGGCACGATGAAGCCGTCGAGCTTGCGGGCTGCGAGCCATTTGCGCAGCTTGGCAATGCGGGCGACCGAACTTGCCGGATCACTGGCCGAATCGAAAGTCTGGAACATGCTGGCTGCCTCGGTTGCGAAGTGTTTCGCGCCAAATTATCCGCGCGGCCGGTCGCATGCAATGCGGCCGGCGTGGGCCAGCCGTCAGCGCTTCAGGTACAGCGTCGCCCAGCCTTCCTTGTGCAGCGTGCGGACATGGCGGAAGCCTTGCGCGATGTAGGCTGCCTGCACCGCGTCGGCCTGCCGGCCCAGAATGCCGGAGAGAATGATGGAGCCGTTCGGCGCGATATGCCGGGCCATCGAAGGCGCAAGCTCCATCAGCGGTCCGGCGAGGATATTGGCGACGATCAGCTCGAAAGGCCCGCGCGCGGCAAAGACCGGATGATCGAAACCGGTGGCGGTTTCGGCCTCGACATGGTCCGAAACGCCGTTGAGGCGCGCATTGCCGGCAGCGACTTCAGTGGCGACGGGGTCGATGTCGGTCGCCAGAACGGGGATGGGCGCGAGCTTCGCCACGGCAATGGCCAGAACGGCGCTGCCCGTGCCGAGGTCGAGCGCGTTGCGCGGCTTCTCCTCGCGAACGACTTCGGCCAGCAGTTCGAGGCAGCCTGCCGTGGTGCCGTGATGGCCGGTGCCGAAAGCAAGGCCGGCTTCGATCTCGATGCTGATTTCACCCTCGCGCGCCTCGTCGCGATCATGCGCGCCATGCACGATGAAGCCGCCCGCGCGTACGGGCTTCAGCCCTTCCAGCGATTTCGCCACCCAGTCGATCTCGGGCAGTGTCTCGCGTTCGATCGGCTTGGCCAGCGAGAGCGCGGTGAGCACTCCACGCATGCGCCGCTCGGCGTCGTCCGCCTCGTCCTCGACATAGAGCGACACTTCGTGGATGTCGCGTTCCTCGTCCACTTCCAGAACGGCGATGGGGAAGCCTTCTTCCTCGAATTCAGTTTCGAGGGCGTCGAAGATGCGGGTTGCATCTTCGCGTCCGGCCGTCAGGTGGAGGCGTGTCTGGCTCATTGTGCTTCACGTTCGGAAAAAGAGGGCATTGCTGTCCCGCTTTTGAACGGTTCAGCCCTTGGCTGCAAGCCGTTTCAGCTTGGCAAGCGCGGCACTGCTGTTTTCGCCATAGGCAATGGTGCCGAAGAAGTCGCCGGCATTGTCGAGCAGCAACACGGACGCGGTGTGGTCCATCGTGTAGTCGCCGCCTTCAAGCGGCACTTTCTTGGAATAGATGCCGAAGGATTTGGCCATGGCCGCGACCTTGTCCGGCTCGCCGGTGATGCCGGTGATGCGATCCGAGACATTGCTGACATAGCTGTCCATGGCTTGCGGCGTGTCACGCTCGGGATCGACCGAGATGAAATAGACCTTGATGTCCTTGCCCTCGTCGCCAAGCTGCTTCAGCCAGCCGTCGAGTTCGAACAGCGTTGTGGGGCAGACTTCCGGGCAATGGGTGAAGCCGAAGAACACCGCCGAGGGATGGCCGCGGAAGGCGGCTTCGGTGATCGGCTGGTTCTTCTGGTCGACGAGGGTGAAAGGCGCCCCGAAAGCCTGTCCGCCATGCCGTGCCTGATACCAGTCGAAGGTGAGCCAGCCGATGCCGGCTGCCATGAGAACCAGTATGCCGACGAGAATGGAACGCATCATCGTGTCGTTCTTTCCTGAATGCAGGCGGAAAGCATGGCCTGTGAAATGTCCGGTTGCGTTCGTTTCCTCGGAGCCGAACGAGATTGTCCGCAAGATAGGGGCTGTGGCGCCGACAAGAAAGAGGCCATCTTGCCGCTGCCCGCGGGTTCGCGGCGATTGTGTCTTGCGCTGCCCCGGTTCGGGCCCCAACTGTTGCAAACCACATCGGTTTTCAGGAGGTCTTCATGCGTCTGGCTGTTTTGGGTGCGGCTTTTCTGCTTGGCGTGGCAGCGCCTGCGCCTGCCGAGGAGGTCGGACGGGTCGGCGTCGACTGGCTGGGCAACGACATCGTCGTGGAAGCGGTGAGCGATCCCAAGGTGGAGGGCGTGACCTGCCACTTCGCCTATTTCGATCGCGGCGTCATCGACCGGTTGCAGAAGGGCAACTGGTTCGAGAACCCGTCGAACTCCGCCATTTCCTGCCACCAGACCGGCCCCATCACCATCGGCAAGATCGACATGGGGGAGAAGGGCGAGGAGGTTTTCAAGCAGGGCATCAGCCTGTTCTGGAAGAAGCAGGTGGTGAAGCGCATCTACGACAAGAAGAACGATGCCCTGATCTATCTGTCGCATTCGCGGCAGGTGCAGGACGGCTCGGCCAAGATGGCCATCAGCACCGTGCCGCTCTATGGCCAGAACGTCGTCTGGACCGACGGAAAGCCGCAATAGCCATGCGGCGCTTGCGGGGCGGGGCGGGGCGGCGTAAAGCCCGGCTATGGACCCCGCTCTTCGCTTCAAGGATTCCGAGCCACGCATCCACCCGACGGCGGAACTGAAATCCAGCCGCCTCGGCCGCTATGCCGTGGTCGGCGAGCGCGTCATCCTGCGCGAAGTGACGGTCGGGGACTTTTCCTATTTCGAGCGCCATGCCGAGGCGATCTACACCACCATCGGCAAGTTCTGCTCGATTGCCGCCAACACCCGCATCAATGCGCTGGAGCACCCGGTCGAGCGCCTCACCACCCACAAGGTGAGTTACCGGCCGAACGAATATTTCCGGTATCTCGGCGTCGATCAGGCGTTCAAGGCCCGCAGGCAGGCGAAGGCCGTAACCATCGGCCATGATGTGTGGATCGGGCATGGCGCGGTCATCCTGCCCGGCGTGACGGTCGGCAACGGCGCGGTGATCGGCGCTAATGCGGTGGTGACGCGCGATGTGGCGCCTTACGAGATCGTTGCGGGCGTGCCAGCGCGCAAGACGCGGTTGCGTTTCGCGCCCGGGATCATTGCCCGCATCGAGGCGCTCGCCTGGTGGGAGTGGCCGCTCGACCGACTGGCCGACGCCATCCCCGACATGCAGGCCATGAGCATCGAGGATTTTCTCGACCGCTGGGAAAACAGCGCGGACTGAGCATTTCCACGGTTTCGGCAGTCATGGTGCGCGGCTCAAGCCCGCGCGGTAACCATGCCGCTTAACCTAAAGCATTAGCGTTAAAATTTGGAAAACAGGTTGTATTAATGAAATGATACACTTGTAGGTTGTGTTTGGCGCGGCGATATGAATAATCAATATCGGAGGTAATGAACTGAAGAAGTGGATGGTTTTTCATCCAACAAGGGAGACAATACTATGAATAAGTTCGCTTTTGCATTTGCCGCAGTTGCCTTTTCTTTCTCGGTCGCTACCGCGCATGCGGGTGGCGGCTTCGGTTCCCGTTCGGCCGGCAATGTCGGCCACTCCAGCGGCGGTCTCATCAACATCTCGCCGTCGCTGGGGCTGAACAATATCGGCGTGAACCTGCTCAACGGCTCGCCCATTCTCAGCGGCATCAACGTCTCGGGCATCCTGAGCGGCAACAAGACGGGGGTCGTCTCCGGCGTGCTCAACGGGCTGGGCGTCGGCATCCTGGGCACCGGTGCCGGCGGATCGAGCTACAAGGCGAAGGGCCGCCGCTGATCCATCGCATACTGCCTGACATATATTGAAACTATACTGTCACGCACGGGCAGGAGGGTTCGCGCCCTCCTGCCTTTTTGGTTCGGCAGGTCCTGATCCTAGATCTTCGTGCGGATGCCGACAAAGGCGTCGAAAGCTTTCTTGCGCATGTCGAAAACGGTGAGATAGCGGTTGGTATAATCCAGCCGCATGACCAGCGAGACATGCCGCGTGGCGTCATAGATCGCCTCGGCATAGAGGCCGTGAGCGCGCTCCTTGTTTTCAAGCAACAGGTTTTCCTTGAGTTCGGCGAACACGCCGGTGCCCAGCGTGAGTTTTTCGCCGCAGCGCAGCCGCGCCTCGATCTCGCCGCGCTGCAACCAGGAGGCCAGCGGATCGTCGCTGTCGGTGGTTTCGAAGCGGCCGAAGGTGGTGCCGCGCAGTTCCAGCCCGTGCGGCAGCATCTTCACGAAGCCGGCCTGCCATGTCGGGCGGATGTCCTGATAGATGCGCTGCGCGCCACGCAGCATCTGCAGGCCGATTGCCGCGCCAAGGCTGGAGCCGTCCGCACCCTTCCATGCGGCTTCGGCGCGCAGCGTGTATTCGCCCAGTGACAGGCCGACCGGAGGCGCGCCCAGCCTGTCCACCGATACAAGATTTGCGGTCGCGGCCACGGCATGGGCGACCTGCCCGCTGGTGCGGGTGAGCCTTGCGCCGAAGCGCAGCCGGTTCCTGTCCGGGTCGAGTTTCGCAGGCAGCAGCAGATCGTCCTGAAAGCGTGTCCTGCCGACCTTTTCATAGGCATCGGCCAGTTCGAAGACCAGCGCCGTGCCGCCGCCGAGATCGAAACCGAGCTGGGTCTCGGCGCCGAAGACGTGTTTGGGCGTGCGCATCCCCAGCACGAAGGGGCCGATGGCAAGATCGTCGCCCTCGCTGCTGTAGCGATAGGAGAGGACGCCGCGCAGTTCGACCGACGCGCCAAGTTTGCGCGTCGCCTCAAGCAGTATGGCGGCCGCGCGGTCGTCCTCGATCCTTACCGTGTCGTAGCGGCTGGCCTGCGCCTCGACACCCAGACGGACGACACCATCCTCGATCTGCCATGCGTGCTGCAGCGAGCCGCGGATGAGCGTGTACCAGTCCGCCATGGCCAGATCGCTGTCGAGCGCATTGCTGGTGTGGTGGCGCTCGATGCTTGCGGTAACGGCCGGCGCCGGCGCAACCGGTTGGGCGGCGGCGGGAGAAGCCATCGAGAGCGTCATTGCCAGCCAGAGATTCTTCGCCCGCACAGTGCTGCAACTCCGGAATCTGGACCCCTTCCGCCTGTGGGGGGATACAGGGCGGAAGGGGCTGGAGGTAACCCACCGGGAAGCGGAGGGTGCAGGGCTTTTGCCTGCAAGTGAAGAATTGTCTTAAAGTTGAAAAGTTCTCGTGTAAGTTGTATTCCATTTTTGGTTGTGGGTGGTTGTGACCTTTCATCACCCGACCTGCGGGTTGACGCCCCGCGCCGGCGAGGGGCATTTTGCCGGCCGAAAGGAAGTGCGATGACCGATTGGCTCGAAATCCTGCGCCAGCAGACGCAGACCTGCGCGCAGATGGGCAAGGAGGTGCCGAAAATGCTGGCCACTCCCGAAATCGCTGCCGACCAGGTCAAGGCGCTGTTCGACGCGCTCGAAGAGCAGACCCAGTTTGTGGAGCGGCTGGTGCGCACGCTGGAAAAGCACGACTACGACCCCGACGTGGTGAAGGCTGCGGAGCGACTGGAGGAGCGCTATGCCGACCTTGCGGCGCAAGCGGCGGAGCGGCTGAAGCAGCTGCGCGATTGATTCTGCAACTTGAAACGGCGACGTGAAGTTGCTTGCCCATCGCCGGGATGATGTAGTGGGTGCGGCATCCCTGACCGGCAGCATGAAAGCGTGGGGCGTAACCTCACACCGCCGTGACAAAACTGTCGATCACCCGTTTCTGCCCAGCCTTGTCGAAGTCGATGGTCAGCTTGTTGCCTTCGATCGCCGCCACGTTGCCGTTGCCGAATTTCTGGTGGAACACGCGGTCGCCGACCTTGAAGGGCGAGGGCGAGTCGGCCACCGATTTGGCGACCAGTTCGCCTTCGATGGTGCGGCTTTTCACCGAGCCGCGCCCGGCGCCGTAGCCTGAATCCGTTTCGCCATAGCCGATGCGCTCGACATGGTGGCCGGAGCGCGAGCCCCAGTTGCGGTCGGTCGCCTCGTTGCGGTTCTGCTGCGCGCGCTGCCAGCCGGGCGTGGCGTAGGTGTTGGAGAAGGAGCGCTGGTCGGAGCCGATGCTGTCGAAGCGCGAGGCGCCATAGGGGTTCTGCCGGCCGCCATATCCGCCGCCACCGTAGCCGCCATAGGAATCGCCGCCCTCGGCCACCTCCACATGCGCTTCCGGCAGTTCATCGAGAAAGCGCGAGGGAATGGTCGACTGCCACAGGCCGTGGATGCGGCGGTTGGAGACGAACCAGATGTGCAGGTTCTTCTTGGCGCGGGTCAGGCCCACATAGGCCAGCCGCCGCTCTTCCTCCAGGCCGGAGCGGCCGCCTTCGTCCAGCGAGCGCTGGTGCGGGAACAGGCCTTCCTCCCAGCCGGGCAGGAAGACCGTCTCGAATTCCAGCCCCTTGGCGGAATGAAGCGTCATGATGTTGACGGCGTCGGTCTCGCCGTCGCGGTCCGTGTCCATGACGAGCGAGATATGCTCGAGGAATCCGGCCATGGACTCGAATTCCTGCATGGAGCGGACAAGCTCCTTGAGGTTTTCGAGCCGGCCCGGGGCCTCGGCCGAGCGGTCGTTCTTCCACATGTCGGTGTAGCCGCTTTCCTCCAGGATCGTCTCGGCCAGCTCGGTATGCGGCGTCGATTCCAGAAGGTCCTGCCAGC
>Ga0182738_1007439_pt1 | contig 11131 bp, 7 predicted proteins | sample eDN5th30CBELigMG_FD_128876 | JGI IMG/M metagenome (GOLD analysis project Ga0182738, IMG submission 128876) | Enriched Miracle-Growth compost microbial communities from Emeryville, California, USA - eDNA 5th pass 30_C BE-Lig MG (version 2)... ... | reverse complement strand
TGCTATTGCTATTGATATGTATCATCAGATTCGGATTGGGGAGAAAAATCGTTTAAAAAAAATAGACAAAATTTTCTTTTGAAAACAAAAGGTCGAAGAGTTGGATATCTACAGTATTTCTTTTGTATTTTTTCCTTTGAGTTAAGGAGAGGGTTTTTCATTTAATTGAGAAATTGAAGGATTACCAATAAAGCATCATTATCATCATAAAGTTCGATCATAAACTCAAACACATTAAGCAGTATAGAGTTATTTACAATAGAGAGAGATAGATCAAAACAATATAATGTTTCTATCCTAATCAATTCTAATGAAATTCTATTCAATTTACATATAACTTAGGCGGTTCCAGCAATCTTAATTTCGAAATCAGGGCTTCCAGCTTCACCTTCATTAGCCCTTGAGCTTTCTTCAGTGGTACTTGTGGCAGCAGTTGCAGTTTCCTCCTTCTTTGTTGCGTATTTGTGAGAAGCATTTGCTCCGTGCTTAAGTAAAACTTCATCCTCATTTTCATCAGGCTTCAAAATATCATCCTCATCTCCAACAACTCCTCCTTCAGCATTTTCCCTGCTTGCTGCTTCTTCTTCAGCATTAATAGCATGCTTCATTTTAATAAGTTCCACATTGTAAAAGTAGTTTTTCCAGAACTTTTCATCGCTCACTCTAAAGGAAAAGAGGATTAGAATTTTGTTATAAAGAAAAAAATTTTTTGTTTACTTGGAAGGAACAATAGAATTTCTCAATAAGCCAAGTCTTGTATCGTATTCCATAAGTTTAATGGCTTGATATTTGCATTCTTCCATATCAAAGTCGAATTCGAACATGTAGTTAGACTCCTCAGTCAAGAAGTTATCTTCACTCTAACCAAGAGACGATTATTTATTATGCTCATAAATTCATTTCGTTTTTACTGAAGAAAGGTCAAGGATTTCTTCTTTGATAATATCACGAATATTGCCATTAGAATTGTTGATGATTTTGACGGTTTCCCAAGGAAGCTTGGCGTCATGTTGTCCTAGCAGAAAAGTCAATAATCGAAATGGGATGGAGATTTGAACTTTGTTCTTCAGCTTTTGCTTTGTCTTCTAATTTTTTGTTTTCCTCAAGGAAGTCATTAACTTCATTTTTGATCTTATTGGTGACAACGCTGACATTTTGAGCAACAGCATCCTTTACTTTGCCAAGAAAGCCAAACATTTGCGCAAAATTAGTTCTTATGAATTTAGAGAGTCGTGTTTTGTAAAAATTTATTTATTGTGTTTTAGAGCTGAATTTAACCGCGAAGGTCGGAAATTTTCTTTGAACCGAAAGTCACAGAAAATCAAATTTGAACTTCATCCTTTCGATGGCCAGGCTCTGCTGGAAGGTGTTATGTGAACTCAAGAAGACTCAAACGAATCTTTTAAAAAAGCAAGAAAGTATGATAAATTTTTGTAACATTTTGATGAAATTATTAGATTGAAAAAAAAACAGTCGGGAAATTCCAATCAACGAACCTTTATTGTATAAGAATGTCCCAATGATTAAGGGGGAATGAGGATTCTTTCACTATATCTTTTTTGCTCGAGAAAAAATATTAATACTCAATTGAGATGATTTCCTCTCTGAGGAAAAAACATGAAAATTCTTTTGTACAGAAAAATGAATATTTCATTGAATTTCACTCTATGCTTTTCTGGTTTTTTTTTTCCTTTAGCAAGATCTGCCTTTTCATTTGCTCTCCACTGCTTCCAAAAAAACATTGCTGTTTTTTCTTTGAAAAAGAATTTTTGCCAAGTCTCAAATCCAAAAAGATTTTTGGGCCAAAATATTTTCAGTTGCTCGGAGTTGAGCTTTCATTCACAAGAATTATTCTTTGAGAAGAAAAGACCTTTCAACTTATTTGAGCTCGAGGGGAGGTTTTTCAAATGGCGAGGATCTAAAATTGCGGAACTTTGTTGGAGACTGGCTGAAATGATATTTTGATAGAGTTTCTAATGATACTTCTGGTCGAGGTTTCAGACTATTGTAATATTTTTCTTGTGTTTTGATAATGGTCTTTCTTATTGTAATTTGATATCACTGAAACTTGATTGAAGTAAAAGTTTTGTTTAAATAGGAATAAGCGACTTAAAAGATTGATTTATCCAAGAGAAACTGAAATTAGCGCAAGCTAGGAAAAACAGCTCGAGTTTAAATGTAAATCAGTAAATCCATTTCTGAAGTGTTGTGATCAAGAATTTTGAACTTTCTAGAAAACAAAAATTTCCTGAGGGAGATTCTTGAACGAGAAATCTCAAAAGGACTGATGGTACAAACTACCAAATTTAGTACGATAAATGTCGGTTACGCAAATGAAGTAGGCACACGTGTGAGATTAATTCTCTATATATCTCAACCAATCAAAAAAACTTTTGATATGACACGTATGTGAACCTTTCTCTTTCATTAAATCAGTGGATGAGAATAAAGAATTGGCGAAAGAAGAAGGAAAAAAATTGCCTAGATCGTTTGCTAAATTAAGACAGGGCGAGGTTACTTTAATTATTTCGTTCCTCTAATTTAATCTCGGGGCTTATAAATAGAGTTATCTTTGAAATTGTTCTAATACAAAAAAATTTGCAAAAAAGGATTAGCGTGTCATCATAATGTTTCACAAAGCTGCTTTTTCTTTCTTCAAAAAGTCATCTACTCTCTTCAGATCATTCGCTCTTTCCACTGCTACTCTTGGAGTCTATTCCCTTTACGATCAACAAAGAAATAAAGTATAGTTTTTTCAAATCTTCCCTCTTTCTAATCACTTCAGGCTTTCAACTGTGGTATCATTGCTTACTTGGGAAACGATCCAGTCGCCGTAGATGTCATCCTTAACGGTATTAAGCTCCTCCAAAACAGAGGATACGACTCTACAGGTACTTGTATGGATGAATCTCGCACTAATCTCAATCAGGAATTGCCACAATTTCCGCTAACAACGAACTCCAACTCACTAAATTGGCTTCTGATCCCACAAAGAAGATAGATTGCATAGATAAAATTGAGGAAGTTGCTCCTGCCAATCACAAGGGCAGTAAGATCGGTATTGGACATACAAGATGGGCAACATGCGGAGAAAAATCTGACGTCAATGCTCACCCTCACACCGATTCTGTAGAATAATCTTGAATATTTTTTGCTAATTTTGCCAAAGAAAAACAGAATTGCCGTCGTTCACAATGGAACTTTGGAAAATGTCGAAGAGCTCAGGGAAGAATTGACTCACCTTGGCGTCCATTTGACTTCAAAAACTGATACTGAGGTCATCCCTCAGTTCATTGGGTACTATATGGACCAGAATATGAGCTTCCACGACGCTCTCACCAAGACTTTGAAGGAAAAAATTATCGGGACTTGGGGTCTCGTTATCCTCAATAAAGATGACCCTGATAAGCTCGTTGTCTGCAGAAATGGTAGCCCTCTTCTTGTTGGCTTAGCCCAAAATGCAGTCTATGTTGCATCTGAAGTAAGGCTTTTTGAATAAAGGAGCCCTTCTAAACTTCTAAAATTAGAGTATAGCGTTTGAAAAGTATACAAACAACCATATCAAATTGGAAGATCATGAAGTTATGTATATTGATATTAAAAACACCCACGAATTCTATCGTAATATCAAAGAAAGGTACTTTTGAATCTGAAAATGTGTTCTCACTTATTAAAAGAATTCAAACAATAAATATTGTGAATCCTCAAGTCAAGCCAAAGGCTCCCTTTAAGACCTTTTTCGAGCAAGAAATTATGGAACAACCTGAAGCTATCATCAAGTGCTTAGGTTTCGGTGCTCGGTTGAGTGGTGAACCCGGCTCTGCTAAATTGGGAGGCTTTGATAACCTCAAGGCCGAGCTTTCAGGAATTAAACACTTGATTATTGTTGCAAGTGGAACCTCTTATTATGCTGGTCTTTATGGCGCAAGAGTTTTCAAGCTTTTGGGCTGTTTCGATACAGTTCAAGTGCTTGTTGCTTCAGAATTCAGCGAAGTCGATTTCCCTGAAGAAGGAGCTGGTGTCTTGTTGATCAGTCAGTCTGGAGAAACTGCTGATGTTTACAGGGCCTTGACAATTGCCAAGAATAAGGGTATCCCTTCAATGGGTATTGTCAATGTGGTCGGTTCTCTCATTGCAAGCAATGTGGATTGCGGTATTTATTTGAATACTGGCCGTGAAGTCTCCGTTCCTGCTACCAAGTCATTCACAAGCCAGATTGTCGCTTTGATTTTGGCAAGTCTTTGGTTCTCTCATCATAAAGGCGTCAAGAGCAAGTTCAAGCTCAGAACTGAAATTGTCACTCAATTGCATTCTCTTCCTATCACTGTTGGCAAGACATTGTATGATATTGATGAGAAATGCAAGAAATTGGCTAACTTTTTAACTGACGAAGAACATTTATATATCCTTGGTAAAGGTCTCGGTGATTCAATTGCAAAGTAAAGAGGGTTTTTGGGGATGAAAAGGGTTAATTTTGAATAGGGAAGCAGCATTGAAGATTAAGGAGGTCACATATATTCATGCTGAATCTTTCTCTTCAGGAGAAATTAAACATGGTCCACTCGCTTTAATCGAAAGTGGCAAAGAGAATCACTCCAAAGGTATAAGAAATTCTGAATGATGAGCAAATTTATTAACCAAAAAATCTCTAGTTATTTTGTTCATTTTCAATGATGAATATCTTCAAGATATGCTTCTCACACTGAGTGAGATGAAGGCCAATAAAGCTTATACAATTGTTATTACTGATGCTGTGATCAGAATTCCTGCTCAAAAGGTTGATTTCCTGATTGAAATTCCCTCTCTTGGAAATTTGACTGGACTTTTGGGTATCCTTCCAATTCAAAAGCTTTCATACTATATAGCTTTAAATAAAGATATCAATATGGATAAGCCTAGAAATTTGGCTAAAACTGTCACTGTTCAATAATTTTCTTCCTGTCCTGTGTAAATAAATATATATGATGTAAACCTACCTATTTTAAAAAAGACTTCTTCGAAGAAAAAAGGCCAAAATTTGTAAATCTACTCATGAATACCAAATTATTTAAAACAATAAACAAAAAAAAGAGAAATAACTTTCTGATTCACTTCTAAAATATAGAAGAATGGAAAACTTTGTTCACGAAAGTCCAACAAACTCTTCAGCTGATCAATCAAGTCGCAACTCTCTTTTCTTTGAAGCCATTGAAAATATGACTGCCCCCTCAACTCTTCTCCCTGGAATCGATTATTCTGATATTCTCATCCTTTCATTTTTCGAAGAAAGTAAGTGGCTGACTTTGATTCTCTTCTTAACAAAATCCTTTCATAGCTCGTATATTTTATGAAAGAATCTCATTTCCAGGCCGTCATTTAGCTCAAAACGGTTCAACAAAATCATCTAGTCTAGAAATCGAAGAAGATGATGATGATACAAATCCAAGCCTAGCTGCCAACTCGCATGCTTGCGAAGCTTTTAATAACGCGAATATTGAAGAAGCCTTCCAGTTAATTTCAAAAGCAATTCAACTTCATCAAGGAGATGGGCCGAGGCCCAATGAAGAATTATGTGTTCTTGAGAATAATTTAGGTTGTATTTTAGTAAGAAAAGAGCATTATCCGCAGGCATTGGAAGTGTTGGAGAGGGCATACAGTCAGGGTGTGCAATATTTTGGGAAAGAGCATTTGATATCACTGATTTGTTTGAATAATATTCTTTGTATAAACTCTGTTTTGGAATTCATGCAAAAGATAAAGGAGCGAGAGAATGATTTTCGAGTGGATTTGTTATTGGATCAAATTCCTGCTGAAGAACAATCTAAAAATGCACCGATGTATAGTCGATTGTATGAAAACTACGGGGATGTGTGCTATATTATGTCAGGATATAAGCACGCGAGGTATTATATGGACAAGTGCAGAGGAGCGTATGAAAAGTCTTTGAGTATAAAGGAGAGGAATTTGCCTGAAAATCATCCTGCTATTGCAAAATCTTTGGCAGACATTGGAAATGTATTTTATGACAAAATGGATTATGAAAAGTCTTTACAATATTTTGAAAGGGCTTTGAAGATCAGGAAGACGATTTTCGGGGACAACCATCTGGAGGTCGCCAATTCATTGTCACAAATTAGCAGATGTTATAGAGCTTTAAGTAATGATGAGACTGCATTAAAAATTGAAAAGGAATCATTTGAGATAAAGAGCAAATTGTTTGAAGGAAATCAGAATGGGAGAAATATCTTCTTGGCGAATGGGTACCAGGGATTAGGAAGAATCTATTATAATTACCAGGACGACAAAAAAGCGTTGAATTATATCACACAAGCCATGGAGATTATCCAAAGGGCATTGGGAATGGAGAATATAAAGATGGCGAATCTATACGAAGACGCGGGACTGATAAAGCTTTCTCAGAATGAGTATAAGGAAGCCTTGAGGTATTTCCAGGATGCTTCGACTATCTATACAAATATCTATGGAGAAGTGCATTTTAAAATAGCAATTTGCTTGAGATATATGGGCATATATTATAAACACTTGGGGAATTACAAAATCTGTCAGACATTCTTGAGCAAAAGAAGTGAGATGGTGAATGAGATTTTCGGAGATAATGATCCTTATATGGCAAATGCGCATGAAGACATAGCAATGGCGTTGAATAGTCAGGGTTTATACAATGATTCATTGAAATATCATGAAAAGGTTCTCGAGATCAGAAAGGCTTTCTTTGGAGAGACAAGTCAATTTACAGCAGACACTTATTTCAATATCGGAGTCGTGAATTATAACATAAAAGAGTTCAACCAAGCAATGGAGTATTATCAAAAAGCGTTTGATATCTATCAAAAGCAGCTTGGATTTCATTATAGAGTCGCGACGACTCATGATTGTCTCGCAAATTGTTATTCAAAGAAGGGCAAATATGACTCTGCATTTGAGCACTACAATAAAGCTCTCGAAATGCGCAAAAAGATTTATGGAGATGACCATTTATACATCGCTGACAGCTATTGGGCAATAGGAAGTTTCCATACCGATAAGGAGGAACACAGGGAAGCCATCTCTTATTATGAGAAGGCTTTAGAGGTTTATATGAAGCATTTGGGAGCAGAGCATAGTGAGATCGCCAATACGTATAATGATATCGGAAGTGCGTATAGAGATATCGGGAACTTCGAGACAGCGTTGACATATTATCAGAAAGCGCTGAAAATAAGAGAGAAATTATATGGGCCAGAGAATCTGTCAGTGGCATATTGTTATTATTTTATGGGGATGAATCATCATGAGAACTTCAAGTATGATTTGGCAATAGAAAATTACCAAAAGGCATTGAAGTTATATTTGAATTTATTGGGAGAGACCCACTCTAAAGTGGCGAATGTGTATGAAGTGCTGGGAAATGCTTATTATTGCTTGTCTCACTTTGACATTGCGATGGAGAACTACACGAAAACCTTGGAGATTCGCAAGGCTCTTTTTAATGAAGAGAATGTTATTGTGGCTGATTCCTTTTATAATATCGGAAGAGTGCACAGAAGAAAGGGAAATTTCCAGGCTGCCGTTGAGATTTATATGAAATCCTTGGTGATTTATCGAAAGATTTTGAGTGAAGATCATACAGAGGTTGCAAGTGTCTATGAAGCGATTGGAAACTCATATAAAAGCGAAGAGAAGTATGATGACGCAATGGTGTATTACAATAAAAGTTTAAATATTCGCGCGAAACTTCTTGGCGGTGAGCATAGATTGGTAGCTCAGTCTTATTATAATATCGGGCTGGTTTTCTTTTCAAAAAAGAAGTATTTGGATGCTTTGCATGCGTACTTCAAGGTCCTGAAAATTTACGAGAAGATTTATGGGAAAATGCATACAAAGGTGTCGAGTGCTCATGAGACGATAGCTGAAGTGTTTAGGACGTTGGGAGATTTGGATAATGCGATTCATCATTATAATATAGCCTTTGTAACAACAGTGAAGGTGTTTGGTAGCGGACATGATTTTGCTCGAGAAATAAAGAGAATCCTGGATTATCTTCGTAAAAACTCTGCCAAGTTTGTGATATATGATGGAAATAAGGGAATATAATAATAATAATAATGATGTAATTTGTTGTTGTTGTGTAATTTATTATATTTTAAATAAATGTATGGACTATTGTAACTCTAACTAACATTATGAATTTTCTTGTTTCTTTTGAAAATTGAATTCTATTATATATTTGAAAGAATAATAATAATAATCAATACAGGAATACAGAGGGAGGAGGAACAAACAAATAAAGTTGGAAAATAAAAAGGCGTTTATTAACTTACAAGTAATAATATTTTGTTCACAATTCACAAATCACAATTTCACTTTACATTTTCAGATTATAAAATAAACAACATCTTTTCATAAGAGATTCGAGATTTTTTGTTTGTATTTAAAAAATCGGGTAGGTGGATATATTTTTTATCTGAGTTTCTTTTTTAATAAGAGATATGTGAGAGAGCTTCCAATAGCAAAGGGTATCACACTAAACACAAGAGAAGTCAAAAGACTTCTTTTGCTGGTTTCTGGTTTCGTCTCTTTCAGCTCTTCAGTCTCGATAACAGTCTTCATTTCTTCAAATTTAGACATTTTCTTCTCAGCAGGAATCATACTGAAATTAAGCTCCGATAACCTAATTTGACTTGCATTTGTTTCAGGAAGGGTTGTATCACAGGCTTGGTCATCACTTGTTTTGTTAACTTTCTCATAGAAAATTTCTTCAGTCTGAATCTCTTGGTCAAATGTCCTGAGCATTGAATTTTCAATTGTTTGAGATTCTTTATCGATGGATTTGACACCTGTGCTCTCAGTTTGACTTTCTTGATGATCAGTTTGAACAACATTTTCAGTCTGAATTTGGATCTCAAGAGTCTCAGTTTCCGTTTGAATTTCCTTATCAGCAAGGTTTTCAGATTTTTTCTCAAGAAGATAAGACAAAATAGGAAGTTGTTTTTGTTCAGACTCGGTTGGATCTCCCCTGACAGGACTTTCATTGGGATCAGAGTAGTATTGGAACAAGGGTGTTGTATGGATTTCAACCTTATCATCCTTCTTACCACTCAGTAGATCTGAATGCAAATTTCTTTTAATAGGTGATCCTTCTTCCATGTTTGCTTCTAACTCTTCAACAGCAATGACGGAGTCATCATCTCCTCCATAATGGTGTCTACCACTCGTCGCTCTCTCTAAAGGAAGATTTTCAAAGCTTTGCATAGATAAAACACCCAAATCTTGTTTATGTAAACATGATCTGAGCTCTTCCCTAGACTTCAGCTGTTCTAGTTTTTGTCTCAACAGCAGTCCAATATGCACGCTCTTCGATTTATTATGCTCAGGAGGTGTAGAGTCAGTATTGATTTCAGGAGGGAAATGAGATACACTGTGGCTATGACTTGAAACGCCGTTTCTTTTGGCACGTTTTTCTTTGATAGCAGTTGCGAACTTTCGTTTATTATGACGGCCTGACATTGCGCGGCCCTTTCTCCTTGAAAATGCTGAATCTTTGACACTGTCATGTGATTTTATGTGATGAAGACCATGAATTGAGCCCTTTTTGCTAGAAACCATCGAAACCATAGAAGGAAGTCTTTTGAAGTCTTCTTCGTCCCAACTTTGCATGACCTTTTCATCTCCAAACATGCGCAATAAATCTTGTTCTGCTTCACATCCAGCTTTACTTGAAGAATTCTCATGCTTGGCTTCAGCTTCTGAGCCAAGATCAGAAGCGACTATTTCTATAGATTTCTTTACTGATTCTGCTTCGTTATTGAAGACTAAGGCTGGATTTGATTCTACCTTCTGAGAATTATTGTCGGGTTGGAGTTGATCAGGAAGAGCAATTTGGAGGTATTCCATGCTGTTTGAATGAAGAATTTTTTTGCCGAATTTTTGGTTGAGGTCGATTGACTTGAAGCTTTGAGAATTACTGCCTCCTTTCTTCTGTTGACGTTTATATTTATTGATAAGGTCAGCATGTCGAGTTCCACCAGATGTAGGTGTAGTGCTGAATTTGGTGATTATGACTTCTTCCATTAAAGACTGGCCTTTGATGTGTCGACTGGGACTTTTTCTGGGCGTTAAATTGGAGGACTCTTTGCTAATAATATTGTTTTTGTTTTGAGATTCGTCGTCACTTTCTTCGACATTTCGACTTGTGGTTGTGGAGTTTTTACTTCTATTCGAGAGGACAAATTCTTTTGTTTGATTACTGTCGAGATTATTAAATGGACTCATGCATTGTTCTTTCGCAAGGAGAACGATAGTTTCTTGATAATCTTTGTTTAGTTCTGTAAGAGCCTCTTCTAGTTTACTGTTTTCCTTTTTGAGGAAGTCGATTTTGGAGTTTTCCTTTTGGAGAATTTCGTTTTCTTTTTTGAGCAAGTTATATTCCTGGACATCTTGCTCAAGTTTTTGAATCACATCTTTCTGTTGATTCACTTGGGATTCGAGCTGAGTAATGTTGAGTTGGTATTTTTCGGACTCTTCTCTAATCAAGTCCTTTATGTGGTTGGCGTGTTGGACTTCGATTTCTGCAATATGAGATTCCAGGGAATTTAGTTTAATGAGTAGATTTTGATTTTCGGTTCTGAATAAACTATTGGAGGCGTCGGCTTTATCAAGGAATTCTTTGAGATTTTCAACATTGGCGGCAAAGGTATTGGCCATTTCTTTGAATTGGAAATTTTCCTCCTTTAAATTCAAAACTTCTTTTTGTTTAGTTTCGATTTCTTCACGTTGGTCATGGATAATTTGTTTATATTCAGTGAGTTTCTTCAGACAGGCCTTTTGAAAAATCTCTGGAAAGTTTTTTATCAAGACTTCATCATTCATTGTAACTATTTGCGAGGAATTCTCGGCATCTTTACTCAATTCATTTTGCAAAGTCCTTCCCGCGATTTCAGTAATGAATGCCTCTTTCCACTTACTGATATCATCAATTTCATCGACAGCTTTAAGAGCAAGTTCAAGATCCGCGTTCATCACTCTTATATTTCCATGTATTATTTTTTAATAAATACCTTGTTGGCTAATCTAATTAGTTACCAAATCCCTAGGAAGTAAAGAGTTCAATATTTTGATTAAACCTTAGGTAAGATCACAAAAAAGATAGTTT
>Ga0182738_1007438_pt1 | contig 11131 bp, 5 predicted proteins | sample eDN5th30CBELigMG_FD_128876 | JGI IMG/M metagenome (GOLD analysis project Ga0182738, IMG submission 128876) | Enriched Miracle-Growth compost microbial communities from Emeryville, California, USA - eDNA 5th pass 30_C BE-Lig MG (version 2)... ... | reverse complement strand
GGAGTTGTCTCCCTCGTCTTCTTCCAGAAGCCGACGCCCCAATCGGCCGCGATGGTCTCCCAGGCCAGGACGATCGCGTTGAGTTCGGGATCGTCGACGGCGTCGGCCGGGTGTTTGCCCAGCAAGCGGATGAACTTGAACTGATCGTTGAAGCTCCAGGCCGCGCCCGAGTCGATCAGGGTTTGAAGTTCGGTCCAGCGGTCGATCATCCATTGGGTTCCTTCGACCGTTTCTTCGAGCGCGACGGCGAAGGCCCACGGATCATCATCCCATTCCGGTCCCGGGCTGTGGTGGTACTCTCGTCGGCCGCACATATAGAAAAGCTTGCGGGCGAGTTGGCAAACCTCCGCGGCGCGCGCGGCGCTCTTGCCGACCATCGCCTGGCGGACGCGCTGGGCGAGCAGGGCTGATTCGTACCGTTCGAGGCGATCGAGGGTCCAGGAGATCCTCGCCGCCCGCTCAACCAGGTCGCGCTCGACGGCGCTGGTGGGCTGATAATCGTCAAGCCACGATTCGATACGGGCTTGCAGCTCGGCGGGGTCTTCGTGGGGGGCGACAAGCGGGCCGAAGTCCTCGGCGCGCATGCCGTGCTTCAGGGCGTTGAGCCGCGATTGGGCCTTGCCCTCCTCGGTCTTGGGTCCCCGGCTTTTCTGAGCGTTGGCGCGGTTGGCCTGGATCTGTGCTTCGGTGGCCATGATCGGTCGTCTCCCTGGAGCGCGGCATTGGTGCTTTATCCAGGGGGACGATCAGCGGATTGCGCGTCGAAATTTCATGAAAATCGGAAATCGGCGCGGATTTTTTTGGAAAGAGAGGCCGACGCGCGGGAGAGCATCCGAAAGCCCCGGAGGGGCGGTAGTCAATAGCCAGGGGGGTCAACCCCTGGGAACCCGAGGCCAACGGATGATTTGTCCGTGAGCCCCGGAGGGGCGGCGGAAACCCAACCGCGAACTGGATTTCGGCCGCCCCTTCGGGGCTCGCGGGAGCGGGGGCGCAACGCTCCGCGAGTCCAGGGGTTGACACCCCCTGGCTATTGACCGTCGCCCCTCCGGGGCCTGAAGACCAACCTTCCTCAACGGCCTCGCGCGCGGCCTCCGGCTCGCCAATCGTCCGCCCTTATCGGGTTGTGTCAGCCGTGAATAATCATGCCTGTGGGGGAGGAAAAATCGCCCGCCGTCGCCCCGGTTCCTTGTCTCGCCAGCCTCTCCCCGCTCAATTCGCCACGAAGTTGATCAGCTTGCCGGGGACGACCACGACCTTGCGAACCGTCTTGCCGGCGAGTTGGGCGGCGACCTTCTCGTCGGCGCGGGCGGCGGCTTCGATGGCCTGGGCGTCGGCGTCGGCCGGGACGATGATCTTGGCCCGGAGCTTGCCCAGGATCTGGACCGGGATTTCGACCTCGTCGTCCTTGAGCAGGGCCGGGTCGAAGGTGGGCCAGGGCTCGTGGGCGAGCGTCTTGTCGTGGCCGAGCGCTTCCCACAACTCCTCGGCCGCGTGGGGCGCCAGGGGGGCGAGCAAGAGCGTGAACGTCTCCATCGCCGACTTGGGGCGGACCTCGGCGCCGGTGAAGGCGTTGACGAACTCCATCAACCGGCTGATCGCCGTGTTGAACCGGAGGGCCTCGAAGTCCTCGCCGACCGCCGCCACCGTTCGGGCGATCAGCTTGGCCTGCGCGGGGGTCGGATCGACATCCTGGACCCTCGGGTCGAGCTGGACCTTTTCGGCGTCGGGGTCGACGATCATCCGCCAGGCCCTTCCCAGGAACCGGTGGACGCCTTCGACGCCCCTCATGCTCCAGGGCTTGACCGCTTCGAGCGGACCCATGAACATCTCATAAAGTCTAAGACTGTCCGCGCCGTGCTGGGAGACGACGGAGTCGGGGTTGATCACGTTCCCCCGGGCCTTCGACATCTTATGGGCCCGGCCGTCGACCCGAATTTCGGGCGACGCGGTTAGGACGAAACCCTCGCCCCGCTTGGTCACTTCGTCCTCGGAAAGGTTGACGACCGACAAAGGGATCGGCGGGTTCGAACCCTTCAGCGTGGGCTCATCGCCGTGGTGGTTCACCTGGCTGGCGGAGACCCAATTTCCATCGGGATCGCGATGGCCGGTAAACTCCATGTCGCCGAGAATCATCCCCTGATTAACCAGCCTTTGGAACGGCTCGGGCGTGCTCACCAACCCCCGGTCGAAAAGGACCTTGTGCCAGAACCGGCTGTAGAGCAGGTGGAGCACCGCGTGCTCGGCGCCGCCGACGTACAGGTCGACCGGCATCCAGTACTTCTCCTTCTCGGGATCCCAGGCCTGGGTCTCGTTCTTGGGGTCGAGATAGCGGAGGTAATACCAGCAAGAGCCGGCCCATTGGGGCATCGTGTTGGTCTCGCGACGGTACTTCTCGGAGTAGCGAACCCACTCCTTCGCCTTGCCGAGCGGCGGCTCGGGCGTGCCCGACGGCTTGAAGTCGTCCATCTCCGGCAGCAGGACCGGCAACTCGGACTCGTCGACCGCGCGGACCCGGTCGTTCTCGTCGAGCAGGACGGGGAAGGGCTCGCCCCAGTACCGCTGTCGTGAGAACAGCCAGTCGCGGAGCTTGTAATTGACGGCCTTCCGCCCCCGGCCGCGCTCGGACAGCCAGGCCGTGATGGCGGTTTTGGCCTCGGCGGTCGGCAGGCCATCCAGGGACACGGCCTCGTTGGATGACTGAAGCCCGACTCCTTCGTCCGAGAAGACGGCCGCGAACGCGCCCGGGTCGCGCTGGAAGGCCTTGCGCAGAGCGCTCGCGTCGGCCGAGGGATCGACACCCGGCCCCTTGTTCGCTTCGAGCCACGAATCGGGGGGCTGAACGACGGCGAGGATCGGCAGGTTGAAGGTCTTGGCGAACTCGAAGTCGCGCTCGTCGTGCCCGGGAACGGCCATGATCGCGCCGGTGCCGTAACCCATGAGCACATAATCGGCGATCCAGATGGGGATCGGCTTGTTGTTGACGGGGTTGATGGCGTGGCCGCCGGTGAAGACGCCGGTTTTGACCTTCGCCATCTCGCTTCGGTCGAAGTCGCTTTTGCGCGACGCCTGCTCGCGGTACTTGGCGACGGCCTCGCGATTCTCGGGCGTCGTGACGCGATCGACCAGGGGATGCTCGGGGGCGAGCACCATGTAGGTCGCCCCGAAAAGGGTGTCGGGCCGGGTCGTATAGACCCGGATCACGCCGTCGGCCGGCTTCTCGGGGAAAGTTTTGGTCGCCGGGGCGGGGGAGGAAGCCGCGCCGCCCGTCGCGATCGGGAAATCGACCTCGGCCCCTTCGCTCCGGCCCACCCAGTTGCGCTGCATTTCCTTGATGGCCTTGGGCCAGTCGACGTGCTCGATGTCGTCGATGAGGCGATCGCCGTAGGCGGTGATTCGGAGCATCCACTGGGTTAGGGGCATCCGGACGACCGGATGGCCTCCGCGCTCGCTCTTGCCGTCGATGACTTCTTCATTGGCGAGGACGGTTCCCAGGGCGGGGCACCAGTTGACGGGGACCTCGGCCCGGTAGGCCAGGCGCTTGGAGTCGCGGTAGGCGTCGGGGTCGGCTATGCCCTCGGGGATGGGCAACTCGGAGATCGGCCGGCCCTTACCCTTGCGCTGGGTTCCGGCGGGGTCGGTCCAGACGTGGTTGGGGTCGTACCAGGTGTCGTAAATCTTCAGAAAAATCCACTGGGTCCACTTGTAGTAGTCGGGCGAGGTGGTGTCGACCTCGCGGTCCCAATCGTAGGAGAAGCCCAGGGACTTGATCTGGCGGCGGAAGGTGTCGATGTTGGTCTGGGTGGTGATCCGGGGGTGGGTGTTGGTCTGGACCGCGTATTGTTCGGCGGGCAGGCCGAAGGCGTCCCATCCCATCGGGTGAAGGACGTTGTACCCGCGCATCCGCTTATAGCGGCAAAGGATGTCGGTCGCGGTGTAGCCTTCGGGGTGCCCGACGTGGAGCCCGGCGCCGCTGGGGTAGGGGAACATGTCGAGGATGTAGAGCTTCGGCCGGGCGTGGTCGAGGTCCGGCGTGGCGAAGGTCTTGTGCTTTTCCCAGTAGGCTTGCCACTTGGGCTCGATGCGCTGAGGGTGATACGCGGGCATGGGTCCAGTTTCTCCGGTCGCGGCGAACGCGACGCGCCATTTCGCTTGATGGGACGCTGGTTCGGGTTCGCTCGCCGACCGCCTCTCCGCCACGAAAAAAGGCCCCCGCGCGCCGGGGGGCCGGTCCAAATCGTTCGATCCGTCGAGGATACCGTTTCGCTCCGCCAAACGCCAGTTGGACGAGCCCGCGCCTCGCCCCACCTCGCGGCCCGGCCTCGTCGTCGCGATTCGGGGAACCCCCGGCGTCGATTCAAGTTTTCCAACGAGCCTCGCCTGGGACAAATCGACGGTCTCCCCAGGGTCGCCCCCGAAAGCCTGAATCATGATCGGACGCCGGAAATTCCGGCGATCCGCATTTTCCTTTGAACTAATGGCAAGGCGTCGTAAAAAACTCAGTGGTCGACCACGAACCAGAACAGTTCTTTTATTTTCCTCCGGGTTTCCCGTGGGGCATGGGAGTCTCTGGATACTGAAGTCCGCCCTGGAGGCGACGAAGGGCCGCTCCCTTGTCGAGCGGACGACCGCCGGTTAACTTCAAAGCTCAAGTCGAGGCCGTCACAACTTCCCACCGGGATCGGGGCATCCTTGTCGGTCCATTCCGAACGCGGGAGAGTCGCCATGGGCGTCGTCGTCTGTCCGGCCTGCGAGCAGAGATATAGCGTTGGGCCGGAACTGGCCGGCAAGAAGATCCGCTGCCGAGGGTGCGGCGGCGGCGTGCGCATCCCCGGGGCGACGGGGTCCGCGCCCCCCGCCCCTCCCAAGAGAGCGGCCGCTTCGGCGCCGAAAGCCGCGGCTTCCTCGAAACCGGAGGTGGCTCCTGCGCCACCGGAGGATGATTTCGACGTCTATGGGCTGGCCGAGGAGCCCGTGGATCTGGCGCCGCCGGTTGTGACGGAGAAGATTCCGCGGCGTCGGGAGGGGAAGGGCAAGGGCAAGAAGCGAGGGAGGGGGCGCGGCGGGATCGGTGGATTGGTCGAGACGGCCCGGGAAAAGCCGGTGGTTGCGGGGGTGGTTGGGGCGCTGGCGCTGGGGATGTTGCTGTTCGTGGTGATCTCGCCGTACGCGGCGTTGCCGATGCTACTTCTTGTGGGCGTGATTTCGGTATTATTGGGCGGCCTGGCCATGGCGATCCTGATCTTCGCCCAGGCGCCGGGGATCGCGATGGCGATGATCGCGACCCTGATCGTGACGATCGGGGCCGCCGCGATGCTGGGCGGCGCGGGAGGGGGGCGGGCGTCGCGTCCTTGGCCGATGGCCTTGGCCGGGGCGGCCTGGGGAGGGCTTCTGCTGCGAGGGAGGCGGGGGGACATCCGCCTGGACGGCGACGCCTTCCGCATCCCCAAGCGGATGATGGGCTGGGGGGCGGCGCTGGCGATCACGATGCTCGTTGGCATGTTGGCGTTCGCGCCGTGGATGCGGGGGCCCCGGTTCGCGCCGCGACCGGGCGGCGTTCCACCGGGATTCGCGTCGCGCGGGCCTTTGGGCGCTCGCGAGATCGGCCCGGCCCCCCCGCCCGAATTGCCGGCTGGTCGGCAACTGGAACCGGGAGTGATGCTGCATGAGGTATTCCTCGGCCCGCCCTGGATGCCTGGCCGCCCGCCGGGACGTTCCGGGAAGCTATGGGTCTATCTGCCCGAAGGCGAGGCCGCGCCGAAGTCTCTGCCGTGCGTGGTGATCGCCGGCGCGGGGACGCCGATGATCGTCGGGATGGACCTGAGCATGGAGGACCGTCCCGAGCACATCCCTTGGGTGAAGGCCGGTTTCGCCGTGGTCGCTTACGACATTGACGGCGCGTCGCGAATCCCGCTGAACGACCACACGCCGATCGCGATGTTCCGGCCGCCGGTCGAGGGATTTCTGAAGGCCCGCGCGGGGGTGGCCAACACCCAGCACGCGCTCGATTACATCGCGTCGAGGCTGCCGTCGGTCGACCCGTCGCGCATCATGGCGGTGGGGCATAGCTCGGCGGCGGCCCTGGCGCTTCTGGCCGCGGAGAACGACGCGAGACTCCGCGGCGTGGTGGCGTTCGCGCCTGGTCAATACAACGATGACGCGGGGATTCGCGGCCTGGAGCGGGCCGTCCCGGGGATCTCGGAGCTGTTGACGACTCTCAACCCGGCCGCGCCCGCGAACCTGGAACGGCTGGACTCGCCGGTCTTCCTGTTCACGGCCGAGGACGATGACAACGTCCCCGCCGCCAAGACTCGCGAACTGGCTTCCGCGCTGCGATCGCGGGGCAAGCGCGTGACCCTGGAGACGACGCCCAGCGGCGGGCACTACGACGCGATGATCAACCCGGGCGTCTCGAAGGCGATCGCCTGGGCGAGGCGGACCCTACCCGCCGGGATGGGCCCCTGAAGAAGGGAAACTCAGCGTTGGCGCGCCGCGCAAAGGTTTCGGGAGACAAAAGACACATTCTGATTTGCAAGCGGCGCGCGGGAAGCTTGGGTGGGGTCCGCCTCGACCCCGTTGCCGTCTCTTGAGATTTGTGGCCGTGGACCACCGAGCGGATAAGACATCCCAGATAGCCTAATCCACGATCACAAACCAGAATGGCCTCTTTGAGTTCCCCCGCTTGATGGAACGCTGGTTCGGGTTCGCTCGTCGACCGTTTCTCCGCCTTGATGAAAAGCCCCCCGCTCGACGTGGGGGCCGCTCCAAAATCGACTGATTCGTCGAAGATACCATTTCGCCCCGCCAAACGCCGGTTGGACGGCCGGGGGAGTTCCGCTCGTCTTGGTCCCCGCGAGGCTTTTTCCCGGGACCGCCGATCTCCAGATCGGCATCCGGGCCAATCCCTTATGATGAAGAAGAGCCGTCTGGAGATCGGCGGTCCCGGGGACGGGCGCCCCGCGCTCGGTCGGCCGAAGATCCCGCAAGAGCGGCAAGACTCGCGCGACGGGCCCTCTCAAGCGGCTTTTACCTGTACGGATGACGGGGATTACAAAGAATTTGTAAGTTTTACAATCCATGATCGGCCTTGAGTCAAGCTCAACTTGAGGAAATTTCGTGAAAAATCTCAAGAAATCCGCCCGTCGGCCAATCAGCGTGTAGACTTGAGACGAAGCCGGAATTTTGACGCCCGGCCCTGAGCGCTTCCGCCGGCCGTTCGGCATCGCTCTTGCGATTGAGATGGGCGTCGAAAGCTTGACGCGGGATGTCGAGCGAGTGTTCAAACCGGCAAGGAGATGGAAAATGGCCCGTCAACAATCGGCCTGGATCGCTCCGCGCGCTCGAGTCGCGTGGATCGCCGTCGCGGTCGTCGGCGCCCTGGCGACGACCGGCTGCAATCACCATCGAAGAACCGCGCTTCGGCCGGTCTTCAGCGCCCCGGCGGCGGTGGCCCCGCCCTGCGACAACTGCGGATCCGGCGGCTCGTCGTCGACCATCGTTCCCGAATCCGCGCCCGTCATTCGTGGCGGAACATCGACCCGGAGCCTTTCCAGCGAGCCAACCTTCGGCGCGCCGAGCGGATCGACCGACTCATCGGTCCCGACGCTTGAGGCCCCCTCGGTCGACTCGTTCCCAACCTCGCGCCAAAGCGTGCCGCCCGAGGCGCCTCCGAAGGCCACCATCGATCGCGAGCCCGACCTCGATCCCGTTCCGTCGTCGCAAACCTCGCGCTCGCGAAGCCTGCGCGTCCCCCTGGATCCGAAGGGCTCGAAGCCGAACTCCAGCGGCGGCGTCGAGGTTCCCTCGCTTCAAGGGCCGAGCGGAACTTCGAGCCCGACCACCTGGAACCATGACGAGAAGGTCCGCTCCGCGAGTTCGTCCGGGTTGGTGAAGCGCGCGAGCGTTCGGCAACGCCTTGAGCCCTACTTCGGCGAGCAGGCCAGCGACGACCTCTTCTTCCCCGAGAAGGCCGACCGCCCCTGGAAGTACATCGTCCTGCACCAAAGCGCGACCGAGGCCGGCAATTATGACGAGATCGACGCCGAGCATCGCCGGATCCTTGGGTTCGACGGCTGCGGCTACCATTTCATCATTGGCAACGGGAACGGCAGCGGCGACGGTCAGATCGAAGTCGCCCAGCGGTGGGTGAACCAGAAGCACGGCGTCCATTGCCAGAACGCCCGCAAGGCCGAGATCGACGAGTATGGCATCGGCATCTGCCTGATCGGTGATTTCGAGAAGGCCCCGCCGACGCCCCGCCAGATCGCCGCGGCCCGGTCGCTCGTCGCCTACCTAAGCCAGCGCTATCGGATTGAGGACGACCGGATCGAGACCCACGCTCATCTCGCGGCCACCCCCACGGTTTGCCCCGGCGGGCTGTTCCCGAACGCCTCGGTCTTCCGGTCCAACGGTGGTTACGACCAGGACGAGGCCGATCGCCTCTCCGCCCCGAGCCGTCCCGTTCCCACCGCTCTGCGCCTTCGATCCGGAAATCCGCAAGGCGAAGCGCCCTCGCGTTGATCCCTTCCAGCCAGCTTGAGACCATCTCCAACCCGCAGGGACGCGGGTTCACTTCCGGTTCACTTCCCTCCCCGGCACGCCTACGCCGATCCCCCGAGCCTTCGGGTTGCCTCGTGAAGAATGGCGATGACGGACATCGAATCGGTGATCCGCCCCTCTCGAAGCATTTTCCACGCCTCATCCCAGGAGACGCGCCGAACTTCGATCTGCTCGGAGCCTTCGGGCGCGCTTGGGCCGGGCGTGAGCCCCGACGCTCGGTAGATATAGGCGATCTCGTCGCAGACCGAGTTGGACAGGTGGCTCGTCGCGATCAATTCGAGTTCGCGGCAGGTTAGGCCGGTCTCTTCGCGAAGCTCGCGACGGGCGGTTTCCTCAAGGGTTTCGGAAGGTGGTCCGCCGCCTTCGGGGATCTCCCAGGAATACTGGTTCAAGGGGTAGCGAAACTGGCCGACGAGCCAGATTGAGCCGTCGTCGTCGACGGGAAGGACGCCGACGGCCCGGCACTTGAATTCGACGACGCCGTAAATCCCGGGCGCTCCGTCGGGACGGAGCACCTGGTCTTCCCGGACCCGAATCCAGGGATTTTCGTAGACCGAACGAGACGACAGGGTCCGCCAGGGGTTGGCGGGCGTCGGCTCGTCCGGTCGGATTGGGGATGGGTCGGAGCCCCCGCTCATTGGCCGATGGCCTTCTTGAGCGCGAGGCCCATGTCGGCGGGACTCTTGGCGACGACGATCCCAGCGCCCTCCAAGGCGGCGATCTTGTCGGACGCCTTGCCCGAACCCCCAGAGATGATCGCGCCGGCGTGTCCCATTCGCTTGCCCGGAGGGGCGGTCTGGCCGGCGATGAAGGCGGCCAGGGGCTTGGTGAACTTGCCCGACGCCTTGAACGCCGCGGCCTGCTCCTCGGCGTCGCCGCCGATCTCGCCCATCATCAAAACGGCGTCGGTGTCGGGGTCGTTCTCGAACATCTGGAGAACGTCGACGAAGCTGGTGCCGTTGACCGGGTCGCCGCCGATGCCGACGCAGGTGCTTTGGCCGATGCCGAGGTTCGTCAGTTGCCAGACGCCCTCATACGTCAACGTGCCCGACCGGCTGACCAAACCGATCCGCCCCGGCTTATGAATGTAGCCCGGCATGATGCCGATTTTGCAGGCCCCGGGGGTGATGACGCCCGGGCAGTTGGGACCGATCAGGCGAGCGCCCGGATGATGGGCCTTCAGGTAAGCCACGGCGCGGGCCATGTCGAGGACGGGGATGCCCTCGGTGATGGCGATGATCAGGGGGATGCCGGCGTCGGCGGCCTCCATGATCGCGTCGGCCGCGAAGGGGGCGGGGACGAAGATCATCGTCGCGTTGGCGCCGGCCTGCTTAACGGCCTCGCCGCACGAGTCGAAGACCGGAACGCCGACGGCGGTCTCGCCCCCTCGGCCGGGAGTCACGCCCCCAACCAGGTTGGTGCCGTAGGCCTTGCATTGTTCCGAGTGAAACGCGCCCGATTTGCCGGTGATGCCCTGGCAAATCAGGCGGGTGTTCTTGTCAACCAGAATGCTCATGTATTCAATTCCGTGGATGGCTTCTATTGATTTGTTGGTGCCGGATTCGGATGGTTGGGAGGGCGAGGCTCCCGCCGAGCCCCACGCTCGGCGACGGCTCGGCGGGAGCCTCGCCCTCCCAAATTCAGCCGCGATGAATCACGAGGCGGATTGGGCCTTGGCCGCGGCGACGACCTTTTGGGCCGCGTCGGTCAGGCCGGTGGCGGTGATGATCTTCCGGCCGCTCTTGTCGAGCAGGTCCTTGCCGATGTCGGAGTTGGTCCCTTCGAGGCGGACGACCAGGGGAACGCGGAAGTCGATTTCATCGTAGGCCGCCAGAAGGGCCGAGGCGATGATGTCGCACCGCATGATCCCGCCGAAGATGTTGACCAAAACGGCGTTGACCCGGGGAGAGTCCAGAAGAATGCGGAACGCCTCAAGCACCTGATCCTTGTTGGCGCCGCCGCCAACGTCGAGGAAGTTGGCGGGCTCGCCGCCGTGGTACTTGATGAGGTCCATCGTGCTCATCGCCAGCCCCGCGCCGTTGACCAGGCAAGCGATGTCGCCGTCGAGGCTGACGTAGGAGAGCCCCGAGCGTCCCGCGCGAAGCTCGGCGGGGTCTTCCTCGTCCTCGTCGATCAGGGCCGCGACGTCCTTGTGACGGAACAGGGCGTTGTCGTCGAAGTTGAGCTTGCAGTCGAGCGCCAGCACGTCCCCCTTGTCGGTGACGATCAGGGGGTTGATCTCGGCCAGCGAGCAATCCGAGTCGAGGAAGAACCGGACGAAGTTCTTGAGGAACACCGCGCCCTTCTTGGCCGAGTCGCCGGTGAGTCCCAGGGCCTTGCAGATCTTGCGGGCCTGGAAGTCGGCGAGGCCCAGGCCGACGTCGACCGGTTCGCGGAGGATCTTCTCGGGCGACTTCGCGGCGACCGTCTCAATCTCGACGCCGCCTTCAGTCGACGCCATCAGCACCGGGCATTTGAGGTTCCGGTCGATCGCCATGCCCAGGTACAGCTCGCGGGCGATGTCGTGGCCGACCGTCACCAAAACCTTCTTGACCGTCCGCCCCTCGGCGCCGGT
>Ga0182738_1007436_pt1 | contig 11134 bp, 5 predicted proteins | sample eDN5th30CBELigMG_FD_128876 | JGI IMG/M metagenome (GOLD analysis project Ga0182738, IMG submission 128876) | Enriched Miracle-Growth compost microbial communities from Emeryville, California, USA - eDNA 5th pass 30_C BE-Lig MG (version 2)... ... | reverse complement strand
CATAATGAAGTTTGAAAGAAAATATATTTCAATATATTTTCAAATCACTTAAAATGAAATCCTCTTTTTTCTTTATTTCAGACTCTCTGACTTGAATTACTTCAATAAAGCTTTCTGGTGTCTTGAATGAGTTGAATCATCAGAAAGATCATCGAGCTTTTGGAAGAAATGATAGAGAGGAAGTTTATTCCCGCCTCCTTGTCTTCAAGACAAGAAAATTATATTTTAACAATTTGGTTAAATAGGAAAAAATAATTTCATTTCATAAATTAAAAATTCAGATAACAAACAAAACAATAAAAATTAAAATTTATGTGAACTCATTTGCAACGAAAGATTTCTCCAAAAATGAAAATTAAACCCTTCATATTGCCTCAACAAAAGGAGCTGCAGCTGGTCCACTCATATATGGGCTCAAAAAGCTCCCTCATTTGATTTTAAATTAAGAGATCTAAATTTTTATAAATATTGGCAATTTATATAAAAATTCCCTTTTGAGATAAAATTAAATAATTTTCGGAAGAACACTTGATGATTAAAACGATTTCAACCTTCTCATTGAATCTAAGAGGAACGGTTGACTTCACCAAGTCAGAAAAGATTCATCCATGAGACCTGAAGTATAAAATCACAAGTCCTTTATTCATTTCTGAATTACAACTGAATATTCTCACGAAAAACTCCATCTTGGCATTTCCCCTCGTCTTTTAATGGGAGTGTTGCTCTCTCTTCTTTCTTCAAGGATCTGAGCTTTCAATTTCCAAAATATTTGACTCATTGAAGCCCCAGAAATTTATTGATTTTTTGAGTTTTTTAAGGATCAAGATTGTAAAGCGGGAAAAAAGGTGTTTTTATTTAATTTTCGAAATTTAATGGATGTGCAAGAGGACAAAAATAGAATTTGTTTGTTAGTTGGATTTTTTTTTATCATTGAAGCAATCAAACCAATTAAACCCCTTGATATATTTGTTTGTGTGGATGTCATTAGTATTAGAATTTATATTTATTCTTCGGTTATTTTTTGGCTATATTTATCCTTTTAGCGAAGACAAAATTAATAATCGAAGTTTTTTCCCAAACCAAAATAGATGAGATTTTTAAAAAACAAGATTGCTTTGGCTCGCAGTTTCTATGCCCGTAAAGCCCAAGAGAGACAAACAAACACAAGGACCTCACAAAAAACTGATATTAATAGGGGTTCTTCTTGTGTTCCACAAAGCCCTCCAAAGCTGAGCTCTGACTCAGAAAGCTACAGAGCCACCAAGAACATTGTCAAGAACTACGGAAGAGCCATCTCTGCCTTTGCTCTGTCAAATTTGGCTGTTCCATACTTGAACAATATCGTGGAAAAAGAAAGGATTTCACTCCAACAATTCACTGAATACATTCGACAAATTAAAGGGTCCATAGATGGTCTGACACATTTCCGATCAACTATCCTCATTGAGCAAGATGATGATCATCATATTGCTGCAAAAAAACGAGTATTGATGGCAATCAGTGAGGTCTTCATCAAATACTTCAGTGTCAACTGGATTTACAACAGTCGAGTCTTTCATAAAAAGGCTCACTTGAAATTTCGCTTCAAGATGTTGAGAAGGATCCAACATCCTGAACTCTTTACTTACTTAAAAAAGAAAAATCAAGATTCAACCTAGTAATTTCACTTCAATTATACTTTATTGTCAATCTTCTTTAAAACTCTTAATTTATTAATAGAGAAGTGTTTATGGAAAGGACCCATAACATGTTGCTTCCTTTGATATTTTATAAATAAAAGAAAATTTCTACTTTGTTTTCATAATCAGTCTTTTCAACTTTCGAGTCAATTAAACTCTTTGCTGATAAAGGATTTTTTTACTCAAGCCTTGTCTAAAACTCTTTTTATGGCTCATTCAGAAGAAATTAACTGTCCTCTTTCTTATATATTAATGATTAGTCTTGAACCTCTCTTAGTCATATTCAAAGATCAACAACTTTGATAAATTTCCGATCCTGAAAAAAAAACTCTCGTTTTCATTGGAGCATTTCAGGCTCGAATTTGATTAAATTCAGTAATTTAATGGCGAAATTCAGTAATTTAATTTCAGAAGATCAGTAATCACGATCGCAATATTTGAAAGCCTCTCTTTGAGAAAAAAAAGTAAAGCTGCCTTTTCTGACTAGCAATAAAAGAAGGATATTTTCAAAAAGAGAAAGAAGAATTATTCATTCGCCTCTAAAATACCACTCAGTTCTCGTTGAAACTCTTGAAATATTATGACTTTTGAGGTACTTCTTAAGAGAACACAGTATTTAGGATGGAGGGAAACCATATGTATAAACTACTTCATTCAACCTGAAGAAAACAAAAATTTATTTAAAGGTTCACCAATGAGTGGAATTAGAAAAAAACAATGTTGCAATTCGTTTTCAATGGATTCCTTTTTCTCTCATCAGTGTGTCATGTCAATCATAAAATTGGTGTTTTATCGAGGCTTCCTCACAGACTGAAAATTTTCTTTTGACTATTTCTTAAATTGACAAAAATTTCGATCTAAAGAAACAAAGTAATCTCTCAACTCTGAAAGTGCACTGAGAGAATTGGGAAAATGTTATGAATTCAAGTCTATCTCTCTTCTTGCAAAGTTAATTAGTCCCGAGAGATCTTTTGACGAAGAAGAAAGCCTTCAACCAGATAGAAGGGTTTCCCTTTCGAAAAATCGAAACTTGATAAATGAAAAACTCATTAAAACTATTAAAATCGAGCCAAAAATAGTTTAATTTAAATTTACCTCTCAGCTCATCAGCTTTGCATTACTTCTTTTTTTTAACAAGCCTCGTTTTTCCTCAATGAAACTTGAAACTCTGCTAGTCTCAATCAAAATTCTTGAATTCAAAATCTTTAGTCTAGAAAAACAAATTAAGATAGCACCTTTAGGAACCTTATTTTGACTCATCTTTTTATTGATTTGGAATTGAGGAGAAATTGGTCAGTGAAAAAGCTCGACCCCTTTCCCTTGGTTCGTCAAGGAAATCATATTCAGATAAAGAAGAAGATTGAGAATTCACTGAAAAACGAGTTTCTCAAGGAAAAAGTGGATTAAGGCTCGAGGTAAGAATTCTTTGAGAAATTTAGAGACTCAAAAATTGAAAGAAGGGAAAGTAAGAAACACCGATATTACTTCAAAAAAAGTTCAAACCTTGGCTTTTGAAATGAAATAGGCAGAAGGGAAAATCAATATGAATGAGGGTTCCAATGTTATCTATTCAAGAAAACTTCAATGTTTCGAAGAGAAAATGGAGAATCTTCAAAGACAAACAAAAATTAAAAGACACTGGACTTTTTGGCATCTCTTTCGAATCTTAAAGTTTCTCTTCAGAAAATGGAAGTTTTGTGAAGTATTTCTTCTCTACCATTCAAACTGAAGAATTTTTGTTAACGACTTTCGATATGTTCAAGTTAATGACTCAAGATTACATCAGTTATTTATGACACATATGTTTCTCTGAGACTGAACTTAGTTTTTAAAATTACGAGTTCACCAGAGAAACTGCAAGTTTGTTCAATTAAATCTAAATATTTGACTATTTTCAAGGCCAAGGAGCAAATTTCATTCATTTGATCATTAGATTACGCCATAAGGCAATATTTTCAAGGAAAATATTTCATGACTATGACGTACACTCGGATTTACCTAAAATCTCAGAATGATGTCATTTCGCTTCGATTGAATCATTACTTTGTCTTAAATTTTAAAGGAAGATCTGCTTTCAAACAAACCCTTTAAATTGAGTCCAAAATTCTAAACTAGCAGATTTTGCTCCGCTCTACCGCCAAAAACTAACCAAAAGAAGTTGTGAAGAAGAGTCTCAAGAAGCGAATTGAACCTTTCAAAAATTTTGGATTTGGAAACCCTTTCACATTATTTCAAAATAATCTCCATTTTCATAAAATTATTTAGTCGAAAATATTGAAATGTGGAAGAAGCTTGTTTGGGATTAAACGGACTTTCAAGGAAATAACGTGAAAGTGTTTTCCCTCTACAGGTCCTATCAAGCCCAAGAAAACAGAAACTATTGATCGGGATAATAAGTACTAAGATTTCACATCGATTTAACAGTGTTTTCTACATTGAAATATCTCCCTCCAATTGAGGTAATAAAGAGAAGAACCAATCTTTCTGAGAAACCAAGCTTGCGAGAAATCTTCGGAACGTCTTCTCCTTTTCTATGGTATTGTTTTCTCAAAGAGTTCGAGATAATCCAAGAATTTAGAGAGATATCCAAATCGTTAGAAAAAAATGTGATGTGGTGGGAGATTCATCACTGGCTAGTTTATGAGCCAGGTGCAATCCAGTTCTCTGTTTATGAGCTCGGAAGCTTGTTTGGTAGGTGAAATAACAAATTTATTTGGAGAAGTAATTTCAATCAAAATTTGAATGAATGACGAATTTCATAAATTTTTTAACTCGAAAACTGTCAAATTATTTCCAATTTTTTTTTATTGAATCATCAACAAGACAATCGAATCACTTCTCTATTTTCCGAGCCTAATATAAAAATTTGGCGCTTAATCAAAACTTTCTAAGCTCAAGGGCCATTTATGGATTGTAATTTTTCCAATTCGCTCAAACCATACGAACCTCTTTCTGGCCTGACTTTGAAGACATCAATAATAGAGAGTTGAATATTTTGACATACATAGGCGAGGAATTTATCAGGTGAGATTAAAATAATTTACTGCCTTTCAGAAATTTATTATTTTGAATCAAACCTTATCGTTTACTATGAAAATCAAGCATGAATGGTCAAGAGAAAAATCTTGTATCAAGGGATTGAAAAAAGAGCGTGGAATTGAGAGAAAAAAAAAGAGTGTTTTTATAAGTGAGGCGAGGGTAAAAGCACTAATTTTAAGAGTTCGAACTCCAACGTCATTAATCGTTCACGAAACTTATTCAACTCTCAAAAACGCACAATAAAGATAGAGAAGTTTATTCCCACTCTTATAATCTCAAACCAATGAGAAAAAAAAGTAAATCGTGATTGGCTGTTGATTAAATCTTCTAAAAGGATGTTAAAATTTTCCTAAGGCAAATTTCAAGACAAGAGCCTTCCTCTTTGATGAAAAATTGAATCTTTGAAAAGAAAAAAGAGACCAAAAAGAAATCCTTAGGCTGATAACTGTTTCAAGAATAAAAATAAGAGATTCGAACGGTTTGCATTTTTTTACAAAACAAGTTCCTCGGCAGTTTTGTCAAAACCTCTCAAACTTAAGCAGTTTTAAGAGCTCAAACCTTATTCAAAGAACCCTACACAATATGGACGAACGTGACGTTTTTTCTCACTGAGGGAGAGTCCTTCTTTCTTTTTGGTTGAAGTCGGGCTTGTAAAAGTTGAAGGAATTGAGGATTTAATATTTGATTCTCAATTTCTTGAATAAACAACAATTACATTTCGACTTAAGAGAATAAAAATGGAATTTATGAACGATCAATAGTCCAAATTAAAATTCACTGGATGGTTTTCGATATAAATGCGATGATGATCCACAAGAAGCACCTCATAATGCAGTCAGCACTTCAAAGATGTCCCGGTTTATTTAAAACGTAACGACAGGGGGTCTTATCCCTATTCATGACCTCAGGAAAGTTTTACATTCATAAAGGTAATTACCTCCCCAATAATTTAAACCTAAAGTGATCGGTACCTTTATGAACACAAAATTTTCATTGATGACTTTAAAATACTTGCATAAAACCAATTTCGGGAGAGATGATTATTTGCTCTTTGCGTTTCATCCTCGAATATTCCACAATAACTTCCTTCTTTTTGACCCATACATTGAGTCGTCTGATGATCTAAGATAGGATTTGAAGAATTTTAGTTTCTGATATCGAGAATATTTTCATCCTTTGAGAAATATTGAGAAAAGATTCATTATGAATTCTGATTTATTCTTAGCGCATCTCCTTTTGAATCCGCAACAAGGATAAAATCAATATCTTGTCTTATTTTATTGTGATACCAACTTCCAATACTTGAGGGTGTGACAAATCTATTATCAACAAGTGCTTTTGCAGTTGAATCAGTCAAAGTTACTTTCTAAAGATTGAAAAAAATTCTGCCAGCTTTGAAGTTATTATGAGAGCCTCCTTGGATTTATCTATCAAAGTTGATGAATCCCAAAATAGAACTTCCATTTTTTAACTATGCTTGTTTATTTGCTAAAATGCTGAGAACTAAATGTTTTCGGGATTGAAATTAAAAAATGGCAAACCAAAGTTCTATTGTCAGTTGAAGTTGGACTAAAATTTGTGTCCATTAAGGTGCTACCCCCAATTAAATGAAATATTGCAACTGTGGGTACGTTTTAAATGAACACACCTCATTTAAATATAAGGCTTGAGATGTGCTATAAATACTTTCGAGGCGAGATGAAAGTAATAATCCAAACTCAAATAATTCATTTCACATTATGAGATTTTTAAAAAAGAAGATTGCTTTAGCTATAAGCCTTCATATCCGTCAAGCTCAAGCTCAATCTCAAGGAACTCCCACAAAGATACCTGAAACTACTTCCAAGCAAAATTCGAGTGCGATAGCCTCATCAACAAAGAAGAAAAAGAAGACTGCGAAGCTCAGGCCTGTTTCAGAAAGTAACAGGGCCACAAAAAACATTGTCAAGAACTATGGAAGGGCTATCTCGGCCTTTGCTTTCTCCAACTTAGCTTTGCCCTACTTGGCCTCAATCTTAGAAAAAGAAGGCGAAACGATCCAGCAATTCACTTGATACATCAAGCAAATTCGAGGATCAATTGAAGGATTGACACATTTCCGATCAACTTTCCTCATTGATCAAGATGATAATTCTTGCTCACAAGCGAGCTTTAACAGCAGCCAGCGAAGTGTTTTTCAAATGCCTTAGTGTGAATTAGATCTTTAACAGCAGAGTATTTCACAAAGAGGCTCACTTGAAATTTCATTTCAAGATGTTGAGAAGAATCCAAAATCCCAAATTCTATACATCTCAAAGGTAAAAATGACAATTAAAAGAACTTCTGTAAAATACGAAGAATATATGTTCCCTTGTTTCCAGGCTTTATACGAGATCAGGGTTGGAAGTAGGCCGGCGATTGGCGGCAAATGCCGGAATGTTTTTGGAAGCGCCGACATCTCCCCGAAAATTGTTGGCCCTGAAGGTAAACTTTTGAACAAGAATAAAGCTCAGGTTCAAAGTTTATCTCATATTTATAGGGAAGTTTGGAAACTGAAAAGCTTAGTTTCCTTCAATGCTAAAAAACTTCAGAGTGCTGAAAGCATCTTCAAATTGTCGATAGATCTCAAAATCCTGTCGGCAATGCCGCCAAAAAGCCGATTCCTATTTCCAACCCTGCACGAGATCATTTTAAATTGACTTGCGAATGAGTCATTGTGACTTAATCTACATTTTTATGAATGCAATAAAAGAAAGCTTTTATTACATAGAAAGTACTTTATAACTGTGTCATCTCTAAAATCAATTAATAAAGCCACTCTTTTTTTCGAGGGTCAATTTGTAATAAGCTTCTATTTTCTCATTCCCTTCCCTGAGGAAAATTTTGAATCATAGTTTGCCAGAAGAAATTTATTGATCTCACCTTACAAATTCAAGTTTTGCCTTCTTGGCTTTCCTTGGTTTTAATATTTGCGAATTAAAATTTATTCGAGTGGATATTTTTCCTTCGATTGAGACAACAATCAACAAAGAAATTTGAAAGCAACTCTTCTCTCTTCCTCAACCTCTAGAGCTCTCATCTCCTATCCCGGCAATTCAATATATTTCCTGATTGAGGCGGTTTTCATCTAAAGTGAGGGAAAAGGGATGTGTGGATGTTCTTCCATTTGCATAAAGCGCGACTCTCGAGTTCGCTTAGACCGTCAAGGGAAATTGGTAGAGCGAGCGAGAATATGATCACGTTCCTTGCTTCCTCAAAGGTCCCGACCCTTGATAAACTAATTCCAATATTCGTAGGAGTCGTAAAGGAGGTGCTATTAAAATGGCAAAAATGTTCGAACTGTAAACTATGCATCAGGATTTTGAGACTGTTGTAGCATCTAGTAACGAGTTTTAGCAAATTTTTGAGGTCTTTGGGCACGAAAATTTGAGTTATAGACAAAATTACTGCATTTCTAAATGTTCTCCGACTCGAATTCATCCGGTACTTGAAACTCTTAAAATCAAGACAATGAAAAGCGCGTGAAAGATAAATTCTCTTCAGAAATTTTGAAGAAGAATGCTTTTGAGACAAGATGAATCACCAAATATTTCTCAAGAAAACAATTCCTTGCCAAGAACTAAATTTGTGGGTTAAAATTTTAATGAAAGCCTCGCGTAAAAAAACCAAAAAATTTGTTTTGCGAAATTAATTAGCGCAACAATTCAAAATAATCTTTCCATCATGAATTCGTCAAACGAGAGACAGAGACTCAAAATTTGCTTCTCATTGAAGTTTTTCTCACTTTAAATGTTATAAAAAATAATAATACTGTCTTCTTCTTCTTTCAGAGTTGTGGCATGGAAGCCTCTTTTCATTAAGAAAACTTTACAATCAAAATGCCCGAAAATCTTTTTCTCCAACATATTAGGGCTCTAAACCCCTCTTCACTTTTGGTTCTCCCAGAAAGAGGATTTGAAGGGGGAAATCTCAGTTACTGTTCTTGGCATTGTCTCTATTTTCAGTAAAGCTTTGAATTTTTTATTTGAAAAACTTAATGAAAAACTCAAACTATGGTTTTTATTGGTTAATTTAATCTTAGTTTATGGTGTTCAAGCACTTAACCTCATTGTATTCTGATCACATAAAAGGAGAGAAAAATGTTGTAAAAGAGTACCTTCTTCGCGATGAGAGGAGCTTTGTGCTCCTATTGAGCCCTGAATTTGGGCTTTCTGATTAAAAGTTTAAGAGTGTGATCTATTATATAATTTCAACTCCATAAATCTCGAACTTGAATCAATTTAATTTTGCCCCTAATCACTTCAAACACAAAAACCTCCTCGATTACTCAAAGAAACAAATACGACTTTGTTCTCTCTCGAACAAGTAAATCACGTTTTGCTTCCCGAAAATTGTCTCTCTTATATCTGGTAAACTGAAGCTTTTTTGGATGAAGTAATTTCCTCAAGGTTATAAATCTTGAACTTAAACTCTTCCTTCCTACAAAACCTCACCCCATGGAGCGAATCCTTCAGTTTTTAAGGTTAATGTTGAAAACCAAAAATGATGCTCCGAGAAATTGAGTTCTGTTATAGTTTCAGGTTTAATGGGTGTCGGATGAATATTTCAATTTTATTTTTCCGAAAAACTCTTAACTTTTTGATGGATATTGAAAAACTCTAATAATCAAGCAAGCATTAGCAACACTGGTTTAGGGAATAAAATTTTATCGTGCTTGTCTAAAATATCAATATTAATTTGTTCAGGAATGGATGGAAATCTCTTAATTAATTTTCACTCTCGAGACTTGAATGATAAACTGAAGTTAGTTTTCCTGCAGATAGTGGTCAAAATAGAGGATTATTTGCTCCTCAAAAGGATTGAATGGCGCTAAGCAAGTTGGTATTGGATCAAATCAGACATTTAAATTTTAATTTTGACTTTTCTAAAAATATAGCTTGAAGGTTTTTTCATTGAACCAAAACTGCAATTTATTTTGAAATTAATAATTATTCGATTTGCTCCACAATTTGAAAGGGAACCATAATTCGAGAAATTGTATTTCTTTCTCTTATTTATCTGATCACTGCTTGTATAAGGGTCAGAGCAAACTGCAGAGTGAAATGACTTCATAGTCCCACTGCCTAAAATAAATCTTTTTGTTTTTTATTTCTAAATTAAAAAAAAATTGAGTCAGTCTGAGGATAAAAGCGTTGCTCTTCTAAAATTTATGAATCAAAATGTTTTTCGTCTCGCTTTCAGAGAAGACTCGTTCAAAATAGAGAGAAGAATTCCTTCTGGCTCATTTTAGACCTTGATAAGCCCAAAACTCTGAGGAAAAGGCTAAAACATTTTGTGGGTTGGAGAACTCTTCTCTTGAGATGAGATTAAAAAACTGCTTTAATGACGAGGATTAAAGGAACCTCAAAATTTTATTTTTAGAAAAATGAGAGTTTCTAAAAGTGACGTAAACACGGTCCTTGTCACCAGGAATACGTTGTTTGCTCCAAAAAATCTCAAAATTTTAAAAAGCTGAAAGTTTTATGGCTTGTATTATTTCATCTTGATGTCTTGTGTCGAGCCCTGAATAAAGAGTTTTGAGAGGGAAAGTTGATACCTTTCTTGTTGAATCCAACTTCTGGTTTCTTCAAGATTACAGCACAGTCCTCTCAAGATTCTTCAATTTGCGATTTTCTCAATATTTAACTTTTAAGGATTCCCTCTTTCTTTTTCTAAATTTTTATTCATTGAACACATGAAAAGACCAAGCTCCCAAAGACACAAAAAAAAACCTATCTCTGGTTCATTTGAGCAGTTATTCAAATGAGCTTGATAGGTTGAGAAGAGGAGTTTGACCAAAAACCATGTTGAAATTAATATTTTGGCTCCATAATTAAAATTCTTTTTCTTTTTTTCGGCAATGAATTCAAATTAAGATTTTTCACTTTTCAAAAAAAAGAATCAAGATCTTCCCTCTGTTCAATCAACATTGTAAATTTTCTGTTTGAGACTTCCACAATAGACTCCAAATGAGTTGACAAAGATTAATTCTGAACCAGTTTTTTTCCTCTCTCGCCGCCAAATTTTTATCGTATCAAACTCCTTCTCTTTGGTAAACTTAGCTGCTAGGTAAAAGAGAAAATCTTCATATTTACCGGTAATGACCTTCTCTGTTCCAAGGAAATATTGAGTTTCGTAAGTCTTTGAATCAAATAAGTTTGTACGCAAAAGGAAGAACTTTCTTAAACTTTTAATTGAAAATGGAAAGTAATGGGGTTGATATTCTTGGTATTGAATTTTAAATCAGTTTCGAAGTTTTAATTCGAAATAAATTAAAATTATTTAGAATTTCAAAGTAGGAACGAAAATTAGGGACAAATATTTTCCCAGAATTTTCCAGGTCAGTCCAGGTATCATCATACTTTGAGTTGAGAAGTTTTTTCGATGAAGAAACCTCT
>Ga0182738_1007435_pt1 | contig 11134 bp, 6 predicted proteins | sample eDN5th30CBELigMG_FD_128876 | JGI IMG/M metagenome (GOLD analysis project Ga0182738, IMG submission 128876) | Enriched Miracle-Growth compost microbial communities from Emeryville, California, USA - eDNA 5th pass 30_C BE-Lig MG (version 2)... ... | reverse complement strand
TTCGAACCTGATGAGTGATTAAGGGACATGAAAAATCTCTTTTGAGGACATAATTGTTGACAGAAAATTTTTTAGAGCTTTTTGGTGCAATTTCTTTTTTTGATATTTTTGTTGGAAAAATTTCTCGAAAATGTCGGGAAAAAACTTTTTTGCAGGGGTTTTTGGCAAAATTTTTCAAAATCTGAAAATCTGGACGATTCTAAACCTTGTGAGTTTGAATAGTTAAAACGAAGAAAAATCATATTTACACCAATGATGGCACTCAGATAAGAAGTCTTCTATCTGATTTCGACACATTGGAGAAAAATTTTCATTTGAACCAAATCATAACTATTTTATTTGCATTTTCTCTTTATTGGTATAAATCCAGAAGAACTAGAAAATCCGTTATCAGCCTTTGCTTCTTGCTGATTGAAAATAGTGGAAACAGATGAAAATTCAATCCATAAGATGGGCAAGCAAATCAGTGATTTAGAATAAAATTAAAAAAAGCCATTTTAAAGAAGTTGATGAATTGTGATTTCTCAGATTCATTCGAGAAGAAAGATGTGAAGACTTTTTTGAGATGAAATGATTTAGTTATTCGTACTGATAGACCGATTAAGAAACAAGCATAACTTATGAAATTATTAGAAATAAATATGAACTCAAATGTTAAACATTATTAAGATATCACAAAAAAAGACCCGTTGAGCCTAGTTTTTCATGGTTGTATCTGATGGGAGAAAGATAACTTTGGTATTATTTGCTTTGGCAACAGTTGAAAGAACATCTAAATATCGAATTTGCATTGCTGCTTTAGTACTTAGTTGCTCAGAAGCTTCCCTCAACAACTTTGCGGCATCTACATCTGCCTGAGCATGAATAATTTTTCCTTCAGCAAGTCTCTTGGCAGTGGCACCAGAAGACAAATTTATCTGGAGCTCTCTTGAGAAAATGATTTCCTGAATTAAGACTCTAGTTATATCAACACCCCAGACTGCTGTTGGCTTTTCTATACTTTTCAAGATCTCCTTTGCAATCTTCTCTTTGGTTTCTAGGGCTTCTTGCAAAAGGGTAATCCCAAAAACCTCTCTAAGAGTGGTTTTTGCCATTTCTGCCACAGCTTGCTCCATATTCTGCACAGAAAACAAAACTCGATACGGATCTTTGATCTTATAATAAACAACAGCATCGATTGTAATATTCACATTATCTTTGGTCATAATACTTTGTTTACTGAGCTCAATCAGTTTCTCTCGAGAATCGACCAATGTGAGAGTTTCAACAATTGGATTCAGGTAATGAAGCCCAGGAGGCAGGATTTTGGTAAACTTCCCAAACTCTTTGACAACTCCTAAGTGTGATTCTGGAACTGTTTTGTAAGCGCTGCAGCCTTCACAGCAAGGACATGCCCAAGTTTGTAATGTACCACAAGTGTTACCATAGAATTTAATTGCCCATTCGTAACATTTGTTCCTATCTCCTGTAGAATATTGATCGCCTTTCTTTTCTGGTGGCTGAATTTGTGAGTGATTAAGCATTTGATCATGAGAGTCTTCCATTAGTTGTAAGATGGGAGGATATTTTTATAAAAGCTTTTATAATTTTTAGTTATCAAGATAAATAGCCAATCTTCGTTTTAACGAGAGTAATTAAAGTGATTTTAACAATTCAGTAGAGTTTCAGGAGGGACATTCTTTAATTTTGGTAATCGAAAATTTGTTCTCTCTTGAAAGTGACTTTTTGAATTGAAAAATGAACAAATTTCAAGGGTTCTTTCTTCTGTCTTATTCACTCGAGCCTCATCATGGAAATATAAAATTATTGACAATTTTGAGTCCCTTGAATAGGAATTGGAATACGACCAAGAAAAAATTATTTGCTCGAGTTAAAATTGATAAGTTGTAAATTCAGAAGAAGCAATATCTTTTATATTTTTTTAAGCATGCATGAATAATGTTTCAGTGGAAGAACAACAAATAGATTGGATAAATTTTTGCACCGAAAAAAAGATATATGAATTCTCAAGAACTCCCAGTTTTGATTATTATTATTATTTCTTGGTGGAGGATTCTCCAGGCATAAAGATAACTTTTGTGTTACCAGCTTTGGATAAAGTTGTCAGAGCATCAAGATATCTGATTTGCATCGCTGCACGAGTATTCAGTTGTTCAGCAGCTTCTCTCATAAGTTTTGCAGAGTCGACATCTGCCTGAGCACTGATAATTTTGCCTTCTGCAATTCTTTTGGCAGTGGCCGCAGATGCTAAACTTTGTTGTAAACCTTTAGAAAATACAATTTCTTGAAGTAGGACCCTGGTGATATCAACACCCCAAGCATATGTGGGTTTTTCAATAATCTTTGCAATATTCCTTGCTATTTTCTCTTTAGTCTCAAGAGCTTCTTGCAAAGCAATAGTGCCGAAAACATCTTTAAGGGTGGTTTTCGCAATTTCACCCACAGCCATTTCTAAGTTCTGGATAGAGAAAAGAGCACGATATGGATCTTTTACTTTGTAATAGACGAGGGCGTCAATGGTAATGTTCACATTATCTTTGGTCATAATGCTTTGCTTTCCAAAGTCAATAATTTTTTCTCTTGAATCCACTAATGTCATTGTTTCCACAATAGGATTCATGTAATGGAGACCAGGAGACAAGACCTTTGTGAACTTTCCAAACTCTTTAATCACTCCGACATGTGATTCTGGGACGGTTTTGTAAGCACTGCAGTCTTCACAACAGACGCAGAACCAGGTCTTCAATGTACCGCAGCAATTTCCATAACATCTGACTGTGCCTTCGTAACATTCATTTCTTTCTGCAGTTGAATATTGCTCAAGTTTCGTTTGAGCCTTAGCTTTGATATCATTGGAAGGGTTAATAATCCCAGAAGATGATTCGTCCAACATTTTTTGTTAAAAATATACAATTATAAGATGTCCCTAAATAATAGTCCCAAAAAATCTTTAAAAATTAACAGTTTTCGGAGAAAATTAAAATATTTTCAGGCAGAATTACCCATATTTCATTTCAGGCGAATTTGGGGAAGACCTCGAAAGGATGAGTTCTCTTCTTGGCTATTATATCATTATGCGTGTTCTCCTCAACTCCAGAAGTGTTATTCTAAGTGACTTTGACAAAAGTTGAGGAGGGTTCGAAGGTTTTGTTTGTTTCATTTCTTGTTCAAGAAGACTTAGTGAGAATCTCGTTTCTTGCGAGTTCAAGTTGAGAAAGCTTTTTGGAATGAGAGTGGAGGGGAACGATAAGTTTAATTGAATAAAATGGCAACTATTATTTATTTGTGATCAAAATTAATCTCAACTAGGTTTTAATGTTTTTTTTCAAGTCGAAAAGAGAAAAGGCAATTGAATAAGCCATTTGGCAAATAATAAAAATAAATAATATGACTCGATTGATAATCTTATGTAATTCATTTTTTCATATAAAAGCAAAAAAAAATAACTGTCCAAAACTTTTATTTAATGTATTAAAATCCTTAGGCTTAGTTAGGTTCAGTTTTGATTTCTTTTCTGGTGCCCTCTTCGACTTTGTATCCAGATCGAGTCTTGAAAGACATGAATTGACCGGGGAATTCTTCCAAAATCTTTTTCAATAATTTATCAGGATCATTGGCGCAAGTTTCAAAATCAACAAAATTGATAATATCTCTCTTTATCAATTTCTTCTTGGAGCTTCTGAGCCATTTTTTATCTCCATCAAGCTTTTCAAGGGTGCTGAAATTATAATCACCCACACCAACTAAAACAATAGAGACAGGTAGCTGAGCCAAATCAACCAATAAATCAATAGTTGCTTGAAGTTCGTCAACATGGCCGGCAGTTAAGATGACAAGAACATAATAAATATTGGATTTAAGGTCTCTTGTTGCCCAGTCACGAACCAACTTCATTATTTCCAAAATACTAGCTCTTTCCATTGGATCGATATATTTTCTAGCGTTTTTGTAAGCTTCAACCAAATGGTCAGGACTCAAAATGGACATTTTATGCTTGTTTCCACTGATGGGAATTAAAGAGCTGACAGTTTCTGTCGAAAAATCAGGGAAAGATGGTCTTCCTCCATATCCAAAGCAAGGGATTTTTCCGTCAGTATCCTGTCCCCAGATGATTTTGGAGATCTCTTGAATTGCTTGAAGGTATGGGCTGCTACCTTTTCTGTCAATATTGTGAAGGTTTTTGATGTTGTGGGGATAGTCATTATATACAGAAAAGTCAATGCCCAAGACGAATGCGAATTTATCATCAGAAGTAAGGTAATCTGTTGGGGATGGTTTGATAAGTTTTTTTGCAGCCCTTACTCTTATTTCTCCTGTTTTTGTTCTAGGATTTCTTGAGTGAAGGGTGAGAGTTGGCTTGGTAAGGAGCTCATTAAGAGTAGTTTCAGTGTCACCAATAAATTGATAGCATAAATCTTCTTGCCAATCCCAACATTCGATCTTAATGGGCTGGTTTGCATCATGGTTGCATAGTTCGTCTTGTGAGAGGATGACTTTTTCCCATTTTGGGTTTAAATTATCCATGATGGCATCAGTACAATGCACAGGGACGTAAGTCTCAGGGTTGACATGACGAAGGAAGACCAAGAAAGGATCACTTTTGTCTCCCTTTTCTTTATTTTCATCGACGTTCTTCAAATCTCTTCCAACCATTTCCAAGCCAATATAATCTCGAGTACTGATTTCAGTTTTTGAAAAAACAGCTTGTAAAGTTCCAACTTGGGCGTCAGTTTCTTTGGAGATGATGTGGATATTCACGAGGAAATCCTTGGCAAATTGCGTTGGCTGAAAAGAATATTTTGCAACACCCAATACTTTTTTGCTCTTTGTGTCAGTAACTTCGAAAACGATATTTTGGGTAATATGAGGAAATCTCTTGAAAACAAGGGGTCGTTTGAATTCATAGGTGTTTGTGAAGCTTCCAAGGACCTCAGATTCTATATTTGATTTCGCTACCGTGCCACTTTCCCAGATCATATTCACCTAATGAAGATTGAGGATTGATTGGGGTTGGAAAAAGGTTGGAATATAAAAGAAGTAAGAAGAATTGTGAAGGTGAAAGAGAATTGGAAAAAGTAGTACGGCCACTCACATGAATTCCTCTCAGATATTGCTTTCTGCAAGAATTCTCATTGGAAGAATTTCTCAAGAGAAGCAATATAAAAGGATTATGACCAGAAGTGGGAAAAACTCTACAAGTGGCTCGAAAAGAAAGAGAAAGAGAAGAAAAAGAAAGCTCGACTTACTTTGAGAAGATAGAAACTTTGTCTCATTTCTTTGCAAACAACGAAGCAGTTATATTTTACACTGGCTTTACTACGGGTGTCTGACATCTTTGAAGGCTTCATATTCATGGTGTATTTGGTGATATGAGAAGATACAGGGTCTTCTGCAGTCAGCTTAAAGATGTTGGAAACGGACCTCATTCACAGAAAACAAACAGTATTTCGAAGGTCTATAAAAAATAAAATTTGCAAAATAATTTAATTGATGTTATATGAAACAGATTCAGCGTTCTCATAGACCTCCTCTCATTTCTTTTGCGGACTTTTTTATAAATTGAGAAATTGGGACCAGATGAGTTTGACCAGAGTTTCTGGAATGTCTAATTTGAAAAGGGACTGGAACTATGAAAGAGAAGAAGAAAATTTCTGGTTCTTTTAATAAAGATGTCGCTAATTTTAGCTTGAAATTTTATCTATCATTAATTTTCTGAGAGGATTGATTCAACAGTAGCCAGCCCATCACAGTTTTTATTAAAAACTAATAACTTTGAAAGTGAAAAATTAAATGCTTCACACTTAAATTCGAGATCTGACTTTAGGACTCCGAGGATGGTTAAAAGAGAAAGGTATCTTGAAAACTTGGAGGAAGAGGTTTCTTCTTTTGATTCTAGAGTTGACACTTCAATTGAAGAAGTCAGATTGAGAATGTTTCTTGGTCAAAGAAGAACAAAATTGCATTCTTCTTTGAGTGATTGATTTTTTAATCGCTTGAATTTTACGTACGAATAATTCTGAATTGAATGGTTTTTCTTGAGTGCTCTTAAATTTTGGAAAACAACGCAATAAAAATTACTATTAAAATAAATCACAAGGTGAAAAAATCTGCAAAAGGAGAAATAAGTTGGTCATTCGGGAAATGCCAAAGAACCAGGTCGTTCTTCTCAAAGTAAACTAAATAAGGAATGAAAAAGGCTAATAAAGGTTCTTTTTTGTTTGGTTTTTCGTTCTTCTTAATTGGGAGCAAAAAATTAATTCAATAAATCTGAGAGAGGAGCTAACTTCAAAGTTTTAATTCTGAAACTAGAATTGTGATCAGATTGAGTTAAATAACAGAACGAGAATTTTATGATGTATTACAAATATTTTGTTATGGATTAAATATACAGTTAATTAGTTGTGAAAAAAGCATTAACGCATTTGGAAAAACAAAAGTGAAAAATTCTTGAAGAAATAAAATATCTGTCAGAATAAAGTTACACAAGAATAAATCAGACAAACAAATTCTAAAACTCCACTAAGGCGCAACAGAAGAAGCTGGTGGTTGGAAACTTTTGGCAAGTTCTAAAAGATTCAGATTTTTCTTATTGAACTCTCTCATGTCGTCACTGTCTTTTGCTTTTAACAAGTAACTGGTGAGATACATTAATTCTTTATCTTTTTTATCTCCAACCCATTCAAGAATAGGGACTCCATTTTCTAATTGAAAACTGAATGCAGGAACAAAATTATCAACAATAATAAGATCTTTCAAATCCCTATTTTTGAATATTCTGAGATCCTTTATTCTGATTCCTTTATTAGTTTCAAAGCAGAATCCTCGATGGAAAATATAGCTAATACACTCCTTTTTGGGATCAAGAGCGTTAATAATCGTATTTGCGTATAACTCACTTGATGCAGTGAAAACCATGACTTCAAAATGATCCTTCATGATATTCAAAAACTGCTGAGCAAAAGGTCTGACTTTTATATGTATTTTTGTGTCTACTACTCCTTCTGGTGTCAAAATCATATCCGCATCAGCGTCTCCTGGACAAGATCTGATCAAAGTTTCATCAAGATCTAACACGAGAGTTTTTTGGCCTTCCTTCTGCTTGGTATCCAGAATGACTTGACGAGACTCCACGTATGAAAGCGAAGGAGGTTTGAGGAATTTTATAGCATAATTCAGCCCTTCTGCGACGAGTTTAACGTGGGCTTCGAGGGTTTCTTTATCAATATTAACGTTGAAGATTAGGTGTCTCCATTTGGATTCTTCTCCTTTCAAAAATGATTTAACATTAGTTTCATCAAGAAGAGCGTTTTCTTCACGGGCTGTATTTTTTCTCTGGAGTCTTGGCAAACTTCTGTCTCTTTCTAACTCTGTCGTATTTCCTGCTGGTTTTATCTGCATTAAAGATTTTTGCTTTCCATTGCGACTCAAAGATCTATTACTGCTTTCAATAATTATCTTGTTCTTATCAGGATTTTCCTCAGCCTTTATTCCGTAATAATGTCCTGCCACCGCCAAATCCCTTTGCGGCTGTGATACAATAGCGGGGTCTTCAGCTTTAACCACAGGACTAACATTGACATATTTATTAAAAGATGCGTCGTTTATTGAAGCTCTTTCCACAGGCCTGAAGTGGCCGTTACTGAGAGATCTGGTATGTGAAGCCCTGACTTTAAGTTTGTTAGCAGTAGGATTAACAACTTTTATAAATCCATTTGTGCTTGTGCTGTGATTGTTATCATAATTATTTATGCCAGGTTTCGCCTTTTTGAGGATGACTGTGGCTTTAGGGACTCTCTCCATAAGAGAATTTTGCTGAATGCTTGTGTTTGCAGAGCGAGGGACTTTTGTCAAATTCACCTTAGTGAGAGCACTGGGCTGAAGATTAACCAGAATTTTGTTGAGTTTGACAGTGACTTCCTTTTTAACTTTGATAGGAAGTGGCTGAAAAGGAGAGTTGCCAAGTTTAGTGGCGGACTGGGAGTGCTTTAATTTGTTGGCAAATATGGATTCAAATTGGCCTTCACTCATAGGGGAAATATTAGAAGATTAAATAAACACTTGTGAAATGAAGGTACCCACCCAAGTTTAATTGGAAAAGCTATTGAGGATCTGACAAAACTAAGTTCAATTAATTTAACTTAAATTAAAACTCCTCTCTGGTCAAATTAAGTTATATAATTGAGAAGAAATGGGATTCGACTTTTAAAGGCAGTGGAAGAGGAGAATTAGTGGGAAGATATTCGAGAGGGTTCTAGAAGAAGGATAGATTTTTGAGAAAAATCTCACAGTGTTAATTGGAGATACTGTTTAGAATTTAGGGCAGCGTAAAATTGACTGGAATTAATCTTATTTTAATGTGCAACTGTTTGCCTGAAAGATGATTTCAACTTTGACTTTGATTGACGTATCATCATTGTAATGATGGGTTTTTCTTTGCTTTACTGTATGAATTTTCTCATAAAAAGCAAAATTCTTTTTTTATGGGAATATGGGAACTAAAATTTGAGAAGAATCTTGGATTTTGATTTTGAAGTTTGGGGAAAGAGAATTTCTCTTGAGGATGGAAAGAAAATGAGATTTCGGAGAAAGCCAAAAAGACGAAGATCTGTGGTCGGTGAAGGCATCGCAAAGGAAGATATAATTCTAACTTTAAAATATTAATTAATTCGACAAATTCACCATCTATAATAAATTCAAGTTTTGAGAGGTTATTTATTTTGGTTATTTCGAGAGTTTTTGTGTGGGAGAAAACAGGAAGATATCTAGGTTGATTTTAATTTGAGAAAAATCGAATTAGGATTTGTTAAAACTTAGGAAATGATATTTATGGGGCAGAGGATTCAGTAGAAGATTTTTGAAGCTCTATCTCTTGAAAAGAGATCAGGTTTTTCGATTTTCGTCGAATAGAGCTAAATTCTGAATGGATGCTTTGATTTTTAAAAACATTTTCGAATTGATTGTTTTCAAGTTTCATTAAATTCTTAGAATTTATGTGGAAGGATGTACATGACCCTTTAATTGAATGATGAGATTCTGGCTTTTCAGGAACTGAGATTCAACTCTCCATTTCAAAATATTTGAGAAAAAATGTAATTTGAAGTTTTCAGAGATTTGAAAAAAAGGAATTTTTAATTAAAAAATTTGGCATCTTTTTTTCGAAATCTGCTGAAAAAAAAGAAAATTAACTATTTTGACCTTTAATGAGTTTTTTGGCGAAACAAAAATTGTTTTGCGGGGATCTGCCCACCATTTACCACGTACATAAGTCATAGATATATGATTGAATACATACAAGATAAAAGCCAAGTGTATTTATAACTTATGTAAAGAATTAAAATACATATAACATGTCCATCGCGAGGAATTTATCTTAAAAGTCTGAGACAGCGGATCTACTTTTGATAGCTGCCTTGCTCGTGTTTCTTTTAGTTCGGTTTTTGTGGGAGTTTTCAAGAAAATTGAATTATATTTGAAAAGGGGGAAAATTTATTCCATCAAAAAGAGAATGGAAAAGGAAGTTTGATAGTTCAAAAAAATTTTTGACTGATTTAGTATTTTCAAATGAATCTCAACTTTCTTTGAATTACAGATTTTTTTCGAATTTTGTGTTCTGGAATTTTGTCGAATTTTCTCGTCTTGTCCTTTTTCTCAAAGAATTATATATGGTTCATATTCAAATTCCTTCAAGAACACTTGAAAAAATAAAGAGCAGCAAGCACCCTTTCAAAGACTATCTAGCTTCTTCTAGATCGGGCCAAATTGAAAAACACAGCAATAAAAATGTCTTCTGTTTACTCTCCAGAAAACTGTCTAAAAATAATTTACAAAAAAAGCCGTCCCGAAAATGACAGAAAAAGCCAGCGATTATTTTCCCTCGGAAAGAAATTTCAATTTCCTCTCTGTCTAACGAATCAGAAGGCTCAAGCTTTGGAAGTTAAGCAAACATCCGCTGGCTTCCCAAAAAATTATGGAAACCAAGTCTCATAGATAAAAATAGTAGAACAGAAAACAGTTAGAATAGAGAAGCTTAAACTTATTGACCCCCTTTCTTCATTTTTATCTTGATAATGATTTCTTCAATTTACAGTATTTCGAGAAAAATATAGGAATCAAGTATTGGACAAATCTTGCTAATTTAGCCCCCTTCAACTAAATATAGATTATATTTCGCATTTTATTTGCTACGAAACACCATGGAGAAACAGCAGAATTTGGATCATCAAAATGACAGCCATCAGGAACAAGATTTTGAGACAAAACCAAAAACAACAGAAGATTGCTTTAATTTAGATTTAGAAAAACTAAAAGATACAATCGAAAACTGCAACACAAATGATAGCCAAGAGTGTGATGATATGTTAGAGAGTGAGATAGGCTCAAATAAAACAGAAAGAATAGGAAAGCTTTTCATATCCCTTTTGATTGTAGCCTGTCTTGTGCTCGGCAAGAATCTCATGTTTTCTTTCAAGATGAATTGTGTTAATGACAAAATTCTCAACACACTCAAGTTTGCAAATGATTTTATAAATGCCCCAGATCATGAAGCATATCGAAACCTTTTCCAAGGCATTTGTTCTTTTATGGTTGATTTGACTTTTCTGGCGACTTTTGGTTATTGGGCTCTATTTGGAAAGAATGCTAGACTTCCATTCAGCCTTGGACTTTTCTATGCTATAAGAGCTCTTATTCAAACGATATGGTACAGCCCTTTCCCAGAAGGATATTATTGGTTTAGTCCAGGATTTCCAAGTCTTGTTGTGCCATATGGAAGAGGGAGTGATTTTTTCTTTTCAGGACATGCTGGATTTATGATGATTTGTTTAGAAGAATGGCATCGAATTGGGAAGAAAACAATGAGAAATTTGGCTTTAGTTCCAACGATTTATACAGTAATTATACTGTTTGTGTATCGAGTTCATTACTTTATTGATATTTTGGTCGGCTTAGTATTTTCTGACATGTGCTTTTGGTGGGTCGATAGACACATTCACAAATTAGATGTGATTGCCGTGAGCATTGTTGAAGGATTTAAATGGGCTTTGAGCAAGATACACAAGGATGAAGAGAAAAAAGAATTCAAAGATCAAGAAGAATTAGTCGTAAAACAAATTTAGATAGAGAGCTATTAATAAAG
>Ga0182738_1007434_pt1 | contig 11134 bp, 10 predicted proteins | sample eDN5th30CBELigMG_FD_128876 | JGI IMG/M metagenome (GOLD analysis project Ga0182738, IMG submission 128876) | Enriched Miracle-Growth compost microbial communities from Emeryville, California, USA - eDNA 5th pass 30_C BE-Lig MG (version 2)... ... | reverse complement strand
TTTGCTGTTTTTTAAAAAAAAAAACAATAAACAACAAACATTGATCCCATCTTTCTTATTTTCCTTTCTGTTATTGTCTGATTTTTTTTTTTCTTCAATTCTTCAATAGATTGTTGAAAATTTTGGAAGTTGTTGTTTTCCGAGAATAATCTGTAAGAGAATTTTGATGTCTCATCCATATTCAAGACAACAGCTTCATCGTAATGAAACCGACTCCTCAAGGTGTTGATCAAGAAATGGAAATGTTAATTTCTTTTTCCTGGTGCATTTCTAAAGATTTCTTCACCCTCGTGACTATGAGTACATCTCCTGTAGCTTCGGTTATGTCTCACTATGAAATCCTCGAGCCATTTAGCTGAAAATTCCGTCTTCGGGCGCTTTATTATCTTTTTGCCAAAATTTCTAACATCCCCAGCAATCAGAGTTAAGTCTTCTTGTCAATTCCGAAGAATCAATTCAACAACCCCATCTTCAGGTTGAGCTTCATAAAGCCTTGGGTTGCCTCTCCGAGCATCACGAAAACGAGAGTTTTTCAACACCATCCTCAAAAGAGGCCCTTTTCAGTCCGGTCGGACTGTCAAAAATCCATCATTATTTCCAAAGCCAATCCCATTTTACCTCAAAGAATTCTTCGAAGATATTTTTTTTTTCTGTTCTTTGTACTTCAGAACAAAATAGTCATCATACTTTTTGTTCTTCACTATGTTTCAAAAGAAATTCTTCTCTGAGCAACAATTTTTGGCAGAAAAATACCATTCATTCATCTTTGACATCAGTTTGAACAAGAAAAAATTTTCATCGATTTTTGCAACAACAACAACAAAATTGAGAAAACTTTTTTCATTATTTTTTTAAAAGAAAACCTAGAAAGATCGATCCAGAGAAATTGATTTCTAAAGAGGCAGTGAGACGGTTTAAAACCATCACTTTTCTTGATTCCCTCTGCTAACGGCTTTTTGGTCTTTTGAACAAGTCTGACAAAAACCCTTTTTCTACAAACACTTCTATCTCGTATTAATTTTTCTGAAATTTCTTGAAATAAAAATCAACTGTCGACTTTGGATAGAGGTCTCAGGATCTAGGGTTTTTTTTTCAAGCTACCGAATCTACGGATTTTCAAAAGGATGTTTTTGACTTTTCTTGTTGAAAAAAATTCTTTTTTGTCAAATTAAAGAAAATAAACTTAACGAACTTTCTTATATCTTTCATAAGATGACAACCAAAACAACGCACAAGTCTCTCTTTGAGTTCCTGAGACCCCCTCAAAGTTCACAGAGACAGCTCCCTGAAAATCCGAAACAGCCACCTTCAGGTTCTTTAAATCACTCTGAGTCTCAACCTCGTGATGAAGATGATGATAGTTAAAATTATATTGTGTATAAGCTTATTATTCAAACTGTTTCAGGAAAAACTGAAAATATTCTCGAAATTCTTTTATTTAGAGGAGGGGTTTTTCAAGAAACGTAAATCTACAGATTTTTAAAAAAAACTACAGATTTGAGTTTTTTTGTCCTGAGACCTCACTTTGGGGCTTCCAGTTTGTTCCTAGTATAAAATCTTCATAGATCGATAGAGCATGATTTTCTAAGAATCCTAGAGTCAGATTTAAAAAGTTTATATTGATTGGTGAAAATTTTCAATGATAAATTTACTTTTAACCCTTTTTGACCTTTTGAACAGATTCCTCTTTAAAACCTTGACCAAATCTTCACATCAGGCGATAGAACCCATTAAACTCTCTCGGAAACAAATATTTAAGAGGGATTAGCGCTTTTTCGACGTACAGACAAGATGGGGCTTGGGATCAGAATCTGTAATTTTGTATTTTGGTATTTTTTGAAGATTTGACGTCTAAAATTTTATGAAGCCTATTTTTAGTTCCATATCTAAATCCTTCAGCTTCAAATATCTCAAGTAAGTTTAAGCCCCAATCTGGGATAATCCATTCGACCTTCCAGACGCTCTACTATCATAGACTTGATAGAGATAATCGAGAGCGAAGACTAAATATTGAGGAGGATTTGTGATTTTTGTTGAGTCAGTAGCAATAAAATCCAGTTTATTTTAGTTTGCTCGAGTTGGTTTTCGAAAGCTGTTGCATTCACAAGTCTCTGTTTGATCTGATTAAAAAAATTTAAGAGCAGTTTTATCCGTATTCCTCTGGCCTTCGACAGAGTGATTAACAATAGAGTCGTGAAATCGTCGAAACTGAATTTAAGAAAGTCGACTCAACCAAATTATTTCGCTGAAGAAGAATCTTTCTCTTCAAACAAAAGTTTCGTATCATTAAAAAGTTTATCCATGCCAATTGCCGTTTCCTATTCTTCTTGGTTTGTTCTTAAAACTGAATTCAAAAAAGATATCAACAACAGGTTCGAATTGAAACGAAAACCTTTGACAAGGGGATATCCCTGAAACAAATTCTCCTCAAGGCCCTGGAGGCATTTTCTTTTAGTCCCGCCTCTTCAGAAAAGCTTCATGATACGTCGAACTCAAATGCATGTGAAGGTTTATGAGAAATTGTTATGTTCAAGGGAATTCATGCGAAGATTCAGTGAAGAGCCAATGAACTTAATTCTCTCTTTCTTCTCAGTTCAATTACAATGCTGCAACATCATCAGCTCGAATTTTGGCTGAGGCAAAAAATGAGGGTCGTGATAATGTTATGGAAATTCTTTATTCCTAACCTCAAGAGGATTCTGTTTTGATCGATTCTGGCACAAGCGAAGAAAGGAGGAGAGAAAGAGAAGATTCTAAACATAGCAAATATAAGGATCAAAAGTTAGGGTATCTTTGGATGAGATTGACAAAATGAGCATGATGAAAGAAGAACTGAGAGAGAGAGATAGAATTCTTGATGAAGCATCTTAATATCAAGTTGATTGATAAAAAAATACTTTGAGACGATTTTTTTTCTTAATATTTTTTTCCCTGGCAATTTTCTCGTTTTGAAAACCAATTTTTTGAGTCTGAAGCTTTTTTGGCCATTTTTTTATTCAAAGAAATTTATCCATTTTTATTATCTTTCCTTATCTTTTCATTCTGATGCTTGATGAAAAAAATAACAGGATGTGAAACAGGGATAAAGATCAATATATTTTCAAAGAGTTTAGGAGATTTTGATTTTGAGGCCTGAGTCTACCAGTTTTGTAGCCCGTGTTGAGTCAATAAAATCATCTTTGAATACTTGGAAGTTAAAGAGAACAACCTGGAGGCTTAGCTTTTGCACTTTAGAGGTGGGAACTCTCCTTCTAATGGTTCATCTCCTTTTAAAGTTGGCTAGCCAGCTAGAAGAAGCCGTTCGGCTATATGATCTGGGTTGGCCAGTTGAACTTGGATTGTGTGTGCAATGATCCGAAATGGCAGTTCTTTGATGCATTTCTTGCATGGGCCCTTCCCAATAATAAGCGTTTGAGGCATGCTAAATCGATTTTCTCCCAAAGTTGAATCCCTGATCCCAACACCAGAAAATTTTTCGTCAAGGTTTTTCCATTTTTTAGCTGAATAGAAACCATACGTGAAATTCTGCTTTGTCAATTTTTTGTGTCGCAGAGTGAACCATTCCACTTTATAAACCTTGCTCCATAATTTCTATTAAACTATGGCAATCTTCAGAGGGCTTTCCCTACGATGATAAATCTTATTATATGAAAATTCTGCATGAGATTCCATTTATAGATTTCATGTGCTCAGCAGGAGCCATCTTTGAATGTAGTTTAGTCATTGCATATTTGAGATTCGGGGTTATGATTTCCATTTTTTCAATTTATGGTCATGAATATTCGGGAATTCCGAAAGTTTAGACATATTTTCTTCAGTCTTAAAAATCAAAGGACAATCAAAAAGTTCATTGCCAATAATTTCTAGAAATTACATTTGAATAAACTTTTTGACACTTCTGCTAGCATTCTCTCTCCTTCTGTGAATATCATCTCAAAGCTCTGCTCTATAATCCAATCTTTAACAATCTCTGATAAAATCCTCCTCCTGTTCTCGACTTGAAAACGAAGATCCCAGGAATAATCTCTATTGATTTTTGCTGAATTTAGGTTTCCTCTTGACTTTCAATTGAGAAATCCGAGCAGTTATTTGCATTTCTTTCCAGCTTCTATGCAGTTTCTTAGCAGTGAATCACATTCACTATCAATATGAGGAATAGCCTTTTTATTCTTTCGCTTTGGAAGAATTTCAAAGATCTCTCTTCTTCATTTCCGTCTTTTCAGATCTTTCTGCGCTGAGTGTTTTCTTCCCCTTTAAGCTCAGGAGAAGAGCTTTGACTCTCTTCATCAGCTTCTGCCTCAGGTTTGGCCTCATCAAAGTCATCTAGCTGATCAAGATCTTTGAATGTTTGGTCCAGGTGCTGATAGACTGAGACTTCAACCATCTCCATATTATCCTTTAAGAATCCAGATTCTCGATTCTGATTATGGAAGGTCTGCCGATGCACCTTATCCAGCTTATGGTGGATTTGCCGATACAGATCACAGTCAATTTGTTTAAAAAACTCATCATCATCAGAGTTCCAGCTTGATTGATTATTTGACTATCTCTTTTTGCCCCTTGAAAGCAAGTCAATGAGCTCTCTGATTTGTGGGCTTACGAGTCCAATTTCTGCAAAAAAATCCCAATTTTTGTTTATTGGTGGCCTTATCGGTGTCTCATGATTCCTCAAAGGTTTGGACGGAATCTCTCAGGATTTTATGTGATAGATCACATGAACTGGAGGAGGTAAAAATAAGAAATCTTTGCTAAATTTCAATTTAAACCCCAATCTCTTGCTCGATCTCGTTGTAAAAGGAGATCATGAACCAATGATGGGACATAAAGCCTTTTTGTGGCTCAAAGTCATTTGGGGCTATTTTGGGAAGGTAAAGCCTTTTCAAAACTATTTTAAAGACATTTCGTTTCTAAAGCTACTTTTTGGAAAAATGTTGATTGATTTTTCTTGAATTTCCCAATCAAAGAATATTTTGGAAAGAAAAAAAACGACAGAAATTTTTTCTGATTTTTTGTTGTTGTTTTTCTTCCACTTTGAAAAACTTCGATTTTTATAGCATTTGGGCCTGGGGGACTTGATTGTATTGAATTGAGAAAAACTGAGCCCTCAGACCGGTGTAAAAGTAAAATTAAGGAAGAGAGCAATCGGGAGAAAAGCCATTTTTCAAAGCCTCTGACTTTGAAATTTTAAAGCTACTAAAGCCCCTAAAGCCTTTTTTTAAGCCATTTTGGGGAAACCTCGATTCCCATCACTGAGTTTAAAAGCCGGTCTCCTTGAAGTTCCTGGCATCTTCAAAGACATCTAAACTCAAAACTTTCCTCTCTTGCCCACAACAATCCAGATTTATTTTCCAAGACTTCTAACTTGCTTTCGATAAAGACATTGATCAATTTGATACTGCTGTTGAAACTTTAAAAACACTTTGACCATGTTACAAAATATCAGTTTGACGACTTTTATATGAAGCTCAAAAAAAATTCAATGGATATTCTCCTAGGTTAACATAGCCTTTGCTGGAGGAGTTTGCACGATGAGTCATGTAGAGGAGTTGCATGTCGTCCAAAAATACTTAACATCAGCATCGAGTTTAAAAATGTTTTGACTCGTTCAAAAAGTGAGGAAAGAAGACTCAGCTAAAAAATTTAAAGAAGAGTTCAAGCTGTCAGTACTCTCCTTACCTATTCTTTCTCTCCCAATTTTCTTAGAATAAAAGTGAAAATAGTGAATTGAGGGTGTGAGTTTAATATTTTGTGGTAAAATATTAAAGTTCCTCCGCTAACTATCTCGGACCTTCTGTAGCATATTTCAGAAAATTAACATGAATGGGTTTCTTCTTATTATTCTTATTTTGAAATTTTATGGCTTTCAGAATGATCCTCACTCTTTGGCCAAGACTCTCAAAGGATTATCACTTTTCTTTTACACTCTTTTACAATGAAAATGTCATCAAGTGAAATGGGATTTTGATATTAAATATTTGAATTTCAATCAGAGCTTATCATCAGAGATGATGAGATAAAAATGTCAAAAGTTACTCCGAGTGAAGATTAATCGAATTATTCAAAAGAAGTGTTTTCAGAAACTTTCGGAAGTTGGAAAATTTTTTAGGAGATTTTTGGTTTGAGAAAACTTTTTAGAATTTTTTCTAAAAAAAAATTTGTTCGATGTTTTTTTTACCACAGGAAAAATTTTATGATCAAGAAGATTATTGAAATTCATCGAGGATAAAGTCAAGAGAACTTTTCTATGGGTTCTCATGATGAAGATGAAATAATCGTGTTTAAAATTTGAGATTTTGAGAAGCTCAGATCAACGTGTAATCTTTTTGGTTGAAATGACGATTATTCCTCGCTTTTCTAATTTCAAAATTCTAGCATCGCTGATTCTGCAGTTAACTGATATGATTTTGAGAGTTCATCCGCTCTTCATCAGAATAGGTTTTAGAGGCATTCCATTCCTTTCATCGTCTAAAACAGGTTCTCCATCCAGCACGAGATGGGATAGGAAATAATCAGAAAATGCGAGAAACAACTTGTAGTTCAGTTTCTGCACCAATTTCGGACCGCGTCTTTTATTTGGCAAAAAGGATCTCTCAAATTTTGAACAGATACCAAGCAATTTATCAATTATTGCTTTATTTAGAGTAATCCTTCAAAGGTTGAATCCTTCCAATTGAGAGCCTTCTATCAGCATTTATAAAGCTTGAAAATGGGAGAGCTTCGCCATATGTCAATATTCACCTGAGCCAAGCTTCCAAAAATTTTCTTCTTGAAAATTGTCTCCTCTGATCTCAGTATTGAGATCAAAATAGCAAGACGAGGATATTTCATGCCAAACTTTTGTATCAGCTGTCGGTGGTATTTCTAATGGATCTTATTAATTCGGTCAAGCCTGTCTGTAGTTTCAGTTTCATCTAAAGACATGCCAAAATCCATCCAATTTTGAAGAAAAAAATTCTAAAAGAATTTTACCTTCTTCTGAAGTTTCAAATAAAATGTATTTCCCCGCCATCAGACTTTTTTTTCTGATTCAATGGAAAAAAGTTATTTACTCTCTTTTGTTGAAAACTAATTAAATTTTTTTGGCACAATTTTTATGAGTCTGAAAGTTCAAGAATCAGAGAGTTTTTTTAGAAATTTCTGAAAGACGAATGAACTCACCAGATCTTCTTCTTTTAAACTCAGATATAAACAGCAGTGTTTGACGATCTAAACAGTAAATATTGTAGGTTTTTCAGGCTTGTTCTGAATTCAGTCCTCTCTCTATATTTTGCAAAGATCCAATCTCCTTTGATTTTCGCTGCTTATTAAAACTTGACCGAGATCTTTTTCTCGGCCTTTTACAATCTAGTCTGGGCCAGACTGGGAGATTTACTACCTGACTTAATCTAGTCTGAAAAGAATCTCTCTAACTAGTCTTCAATTCCAAATAAAATTCATCGATTTAGAATCCTTGTACTCTATCTTGATTATAAATTGTTTGTCTGACTCTTTCTTAAACCATTATGCGGTCTCGAATTTCTTCCCTTTTCCCCTTATTCATGACGAGCAAATAAAATTTTTGAATTAATTTGAGCTCGAGATTGATGTATTATACTCAATAGACTCTCAACAAACGAGTATGGTCCAGACTGTGGGCTAAATTTAATTATAATTTTGGATTCATCAAATCACGCCTAAAAATTGCTTTCTCTTTCTCATTTCCCCTCTCTCCTATTCCTTTCAACTTATGTTTGTCCAGAATCCTCTCCAAGTCTCTCCCTTCACCCAAAATCCTCTCTACATCTTGTCTATGTTGTTCCGTGAGAACTTTTATTTTCTTCCTCTCTTCTTTCATTAGCTTCGAACTTTCTCTTCTCGTTTTTGGAGAATTTTCGTGCAAAGCATTTTTAAAGATGAATACCACCCCCATCTCATCCAAGATTTGAAGCTTTTCTTTACTGAAACATTCAGAGACTGAAGCAAAGAGTTAAAAGCCCTAGGAATTGAGACCATGTCAAAATTGCTGAAATATGAGCCCGATAAGTGTCAAAGATTAGAAGAGGCTTCCTTCATTTCTAGCGCTAGGCAAGCATTAAATCAGGGTACATCTGGCAATTTTCTGATCAACAAAATCTCGCTTTTGGATCGAGATTTCCTTTTGGTTGAAGATTATTATTGGTCGGAGCAGTCTTCATGACATAAATTACCTTCTTTGAACCCAAAACACAAGTTTGGCGATGCAACATAATTTCTCCTATATCTCAAACAAAGGGACTTGAAGACATCTTCCAAAGGTTAAACAAGTGTCACTGCAAATAATTTTGAGTAGAATAGGTTTTCAAATAATCATCCAACATTTTCAGTTTTCTCTGAATGAACAATTCTGAAGTCACTTGGCTTGTTCATTGATCCCAGCTCTTCCAACCAGAGACCCCACGCATTTTACTCGGGGATTTTAGGAGGGGATCCCTAACCCAAGAAGGGAATTCAATCGGGGATTTCTGGGGAATTTTTTTCCTTGGGGAAAGGCAAAAGGGGAGTTGTCGGGGAGAAGTTTAAAGCAAGAGAGAAAATGGGGGAAAATTCTTTCATTTTTCATTTTCGACTCTGAGGATTAATCCTCTGAGTGCCGAACGTATCAATATATTATTTTTAATTAGAGTTTTTAAATTCCTCTTAAAGGACAAAAAAGAATGCATATATTTAATCATTTAGAGAGACAGATATACATACATACACACAAAAAACCTTTAGAGTTTCATTGGTTTATTCACTGATAATTTCCATGATTTCCATGATTTCCTGAAGAGGTTGGTCTGTAGACTTCACATTATTTTGAGTCTTTTTAACTTTCTTCAATACTACTTCATTCTCTCTCATTCTCCTTCAAAGGAACGGATTCTTTCTTCTTTTTACTTGACTTGGCTGAGGTCTGAGAATCTTGATCTGCAACAAGACTTGATTCCTGAATTTTAGAAGACAAAACTCTCTCGAATTCTTCTTTCTGAATTTCCTCTTCTTGTGAATCTTTGGATGGCAAGGACTTCAGGGTACCCCTCTTCCTGTTACTTAATTCCCCTTTCATTTCGTCATAAAGATCAACAATTTCATCAGGAATTTCAAGTTTCCATTTTTCTTCCTTCCAGGGCTTCCCAAAGCGCCTATTTTACCCGGCTTTGTCGGATTTTCAAACTCAATTATCGGATTTTCTCCTTTTTCCCGAAAAAATTTTGTTTGGATCTCGGTTCATTTAAGAAAAAAAAATCTTTAAAATTCTATCGAATCCAATCTTTTTCATAACAACTTTCATGAACTAGAGACTTTCCCAGACAATTAATTGTCAGGAAAGGTGGTATTTGAAGTTGTCTTCGGAAATTCGTTATTGGACTTCCTCTTCTTGTATTCGGTGAGTAATTCCTTGAACAATACATTAAGATTCTTATTGAGGAAGAATCAGCTGATATTTTTGACTATCCAGAAGTTTTTGAGCATTGGAGCTCAGTTCGAAATCGACATTTTGTAAAAAAATTAATAAAGAGGCTACGAAATTTTATTGCTCAACCTTATGAATATTTATTCTATTAAAATCAACTCTTCATTTATGTATTCAGATGAAAGCCTTTAAATTTTGATAGCTTTCAGGCTTCGCAAATAAAAAAGTTTTGTCAGATTTTTGGAAGAGATTGTCGGATTTTTTGGAAGGACACCCGACAAAGTCTGGAATTTTGAAAAAAGATTGGGAAGCCCTGAGACGAGTTTAGAACAAAAACACAAATTTTTTCTTCTTGCCCAAGAAGTAATAATTAATCAAATCCTTTCATCTTTGTGAATTTCTCAAATGCATCGTAAAAATTCACGCTCCTTGGGTCCATATGTATCCCTTCCTCCCGCTATTGACTCCAGCTAATTCTGCAATTTACAGCTCCTTGTGAGAAAGCAGTGACAAGAATGTGTTTTCAAAAGTGAAAAAGATTAAAAATGATCATAAATCCAACAAAGCAAACGGAAACATTCGATGCTTTGCTGGCGAGCTTAATGATTACGACTTTATTAATGCTCTAAGGGATTGGAGAGAAGAAAAAAAAATATTTCATCTAGAGACCTCAGTTTCTCTCGGTTTCGAAGCAGGTCTACGGAATTCTGAAAAAAGTCTTCAGAATTCTACCGAAATCAAAAATCTTTTTGAAAAACACACGAGAGGGAGAAAAAAAACTGAAAATTTTTTATTTCTTCAAAAAAGTAAAGGAAGAAAGAAAAAAAGGAGAACTTGTGTGTGTGTTTTTTGGTTCGTGGGAACAGGCCCACTTTATATGAAAGTCATGAATGATTGCCAGAATCATCTTTATGAATATTTAGTGCTTTTAATGACGATTAGGTCCAAAGCACCCCAGGACCTTCTCGGGAGGCTTATAATTATAATTAGATCCAAAGCCCCGAAATTATCTAATCAATGATTTTTTTTTCTTCTATCCTTGGGAGTTGAACACCCTATTTATTTTTATTTTGTTTTTCGAGAGAGCACTGTTTCTCTTGAGCCACAGGCTCTCCCCGAGAATTTGTGTTTTCAACGAAATTTGAGCTCAATGGACTAATCATCAAAGCCTTGAAATATTTCGAAAGTCTGGTTATTTATCAGGGAGAAATGTAAGATTTTGCAAGGGTGAGTAAGTTACAGGATGCTTACCTGGTGGGAAGTTGGTTGGGGGGCTGGCGTTAAATTATTAAAGAGTGCGCTTAAGAGAGAAATTGATGATCTTTCAGCAATATCCCTTCACATGAACTTGATAAAACTCAAATAGGTTAGATTTTGCGAAATTATCTGATGGGGCGTCGCGGGGAGTTGGCGGTAATTTATGGATGTGAGTGGATTTAAGAGAAGTTGGTTCTTGAAACAATCCCTCAACGTGAACTTTGGTCGAATCAAATTACTTTAATTCAAAAAATTCTTTCTGTGGAGAGCATGTTTTTTTCGTTAGTTTTTTATAGATTTTAAAATCTTCAGGGGAGTTTTGAGACTCGGAGATGAGTTTAGATAGACAGACAGCCTGGCTCACTCCATGTCCATGGTTTTTTAAACTCATTTTTTCAATCCTTTCTTCCTTTCGATGCTCTCATCTTGAACTTATGTGTTCTTGCCCATTTATTGATTTCGTCA
>Ga0182738_1007433_pt1 | contig 11135 bp, 8 predicted proteins | sample eDN5th30CBELigMG_FD_128876 | JGI IMG/M metagenome (GOLD analysis project Ga0182738, IMG submission 128876) | Enriched Miracle-Growth compost microbial communities from Emeryville, California, USA - eDNA 5th pass 30_C BE-Lig MG (version 2)... ... | reverse complement strand
TCATCAAAATCCTCTTCATCGTCTTCTCCTTCTTCATAATCATCTCCTCCCTCCTATTCAAAACTTTAGCCACTCATTCCTCACATTTCTTACATTTAAATAAGCATCATAATTCCCATTTTCTTCTTCGTCTTCACTTCCAGCTTCCTCTTCAAAATCCTCTCCACCAAAATCTTCTTCTTCTTCTCCTTCAATTTCTTCCAAATCTTCCATTGCTTTAGTATATCCTTGCTTCTTTCCGCCTTTAGCAGCAGCCTTCTTTGCCTTCTTTGTATTCTCAACTTCTTCGTCTATTTTATTTAAACTTTTTCCTTTCTCAAAAAGAATACCTTCTTCATAGAGAATTCCACTCTTTTGTTCAGAAGCAACCTTCTTTTGAACTTTCTTTGTTCTGATAACCTCAGTTTCGACATTGAGAACCATATCGATTTTGCCTCTTAAACGATGAATTTGGTCAACAGCCAAAACTCTCTTTTGTAACAAGGCAATCAAGGGAGCAATCTTTGTGGAAATTTCGGGCAATTTCAAAAGGAAAGTTGAGTGATTTCTGATCAAAGAGCTCAACCAACCCAAGAAATTGTAATTGGTCTTCTTTCCGTTTTCAACTCTTTCTGCAATCTTTTCAAAAAGAGTCAAGACTTTGTTTTGTGGTAATTTCTTCACTGTATTCTCGATCAAATTATTATCCTTTTGTAAATGAATAAAGAAACTCCTTCATATCAAATTCTCTTTACCTGACTTTCAAAGCAAGAATCCAAAAGAGAAACATCATTACTTTGTAAAGCTTGAGTCAAAATTGTGAAAAGAGGATCTTCAGTCTCAGTCTATATTCCAAAAATTAACTCTCTCCTCTCATAAATATAACTCTTTACTTGTATATTATCTCCTCCTTGAGTCTTGAGGTTATCCAAAAGGAAAAATCCTTCAACAGGAGCAGCTTTAACTTTAGGGGTCTCCTTCTTTAAAACTTCAGCAACAGTTGATTTATTCTTGGGAGTTTGCTTCTTTGGGATTTCTTCAACAGGAATTTCGGTTTTACTGGGAGTCTTGCTATTACTCTTCTTATTTGATTTCTATTGACAATGAATAAGACGTGAAAAATCAGTCAAAAGTACTTTTCCGCTGGACATGACGAGAGAAGGCTGGATCTTGGATTAAAATTTATTTTTGATAGAAAAGCGACTTAGTGGCAAGAAAAAATCTGATGTGAAATCAGATTGATTAATTGAGTAAAGGATAATGTACGGTGTTAATTAGATTGGAAGATATCTTGGGATAAGATGAAAAATTCTTTTTGAAAATTTGAAAAAAAAAAAAAATTTTCTCAGTTGATTTTTTGAGAAAGAATTTTCTATGAAAGGTCACTAAAAATTAAAAAAAGAAAACCATAAAAAAATTGGCCAAAGTTCCTCAACATAGGAAATCACTTTTCGAATCTCAGGCTTTAAAAAAATTATTGGTTCCTCATATCTCACATCACCTGAATGAAACCCAGATTTTTATTATTTTTTTATATCATAAAGTCAGTAGTATAATAGTAGCAATATTTTTTACAATAAAAACAAAAAGAAGAATATCTTTCAATACAACACATCTAGTTACCAAATTATATCAAGTTTCTTCACATAAGCTCTCCCATTTAATCACTTCTTGATCACAATTTGTTTAACATCAACCCACTTTTTCTCAATAGGATCGAAATTCATTTGGTAATAAACGGGAACATTCAACTTCAACGATTCCAAATTCACATCAATGCTCAAATCTGGTTCTCCATAATGTCCTTGGAACGTCATTTGCACCTTCACATTTCCCTTATCCAAGCTTGCATTCACTGGTGTCACTCTCACTGGCTCTGTGCCTTGATTTATCACTTCTTTCACACTGCTAAAAGTCGTTTGCACAGACTTAAACAATGTATAAGGATCTCCTTTTTCATCAACGCCTCTCACCATCAAAGCCACCTTTCCTTTTTGAGTTGGTCTTTTGGGGTCCACATCAGACTTGGTAATGGCCACTCTTCTCTTGAGTTCAAATTTAGGAATAGTCAGGTCCAATTTTGCCATTAATCTAGCCATTACATCATCAATAAGCCCATTAATTCTAAAGGCCTTTTTATCCAAAGGAGTTGACTGGAGATTTACTATCACTAATCTTCCTCCATTATTAGCTGTTTCAGCAGGCATATCTGCAGCAGGAGTCACTCTAAGCGAAGATCCCAAAGCAAGGCAGAGATCGGCCTTGGCGCCGTGTTCAAAGCCGTCATCCAGCTCCTTTTCAGGGAGATTTTCACCGAAATTGATAATTGTGTCGTACAGTTCTTTGCCGCAGCTTTCACACATTCTTCCTGTTTTGTGGTCGTGGACTTTCTGTGCGTTACGAACTCGGAAATCTCTCAAGTATTGTCTTTTACAGGTCTTGTTTTTACAGATTTCGATGTTGGTATTTCCATGAACTTCTGCTATATTTTCAGCAGGGATGCCACTTTTTCTATGCAAACCATCCACATTTTGACTGATAATATACTTCAAATGTCCTCTTTCCATTAACTTTACCAAAGCCATATGGCAAGGAGAAGGTAAAGCTGAAGCGATTGTCTTTCTAAATTTAGCTTTACTCTTGTCTCCTGTTGCGGCTTTTTCCCAAGCTCCTGGGCCTGTGGGCAAAACTGTATTTACACCACTACGGTAATCAGGAATTCCGGATGAAGTACTGATACCAGCACCAGTAAAGGCGATGAAATGCTTGCTTTCTTTGATCCACTCAGCAAGTTGAGTGACCTTTTGGTCCAAGACTTCGTCAGAATCGAAGTGTTCCTTCTTTTCTTCGTCGGTTTTATGCGCTGTTTGCATTTGCTAAGGGGATTTGGATTGTGTTTATTGAGAAAGGATTTGAATTAATGATTATAAAATTTGGAAAATAGAGGGTTAATTTATAGGGAAAGATTGTAGGGAGGTGGTCGGATTTTTTCAGGATTGGGTTTATTTGAATTGAGTTGTTTAATAACGTGAAATCTGATGTGATTTTTAGAGGGAATTTTCAGATACAGGGTTTTATTAATTGCACAGAAAAAAGAATTAATCTAAATATTTGTTCTTTTCTCGACTGATCTATTATTAAAAAATGAAAGCGGTTTCATTTTTGATTTCATCGAGCCAAGGAAACGAAAAGAGGTCAACTGGATATGTTGAGGTACTTAAATAAGGAAGATAAAGTTTAGGGCTCAGTTTAATGGGAATTGAATTGATCAAATATCTTTATTTAAAAAAATAATGATTTTATTTAAAGAAAGGTTTTATTGAAATTCTCTTGGAAGCATGAAAGAATCCTTGGTGGCAATGTTTTAAACTTTTATTGAATTGGTATTAATAGCTTTAAAAAATAAAATTTTCTTTTTTTTTCCTGATATTTTCTTATCTTCACATTCAAACTCACTATTTTTCCGCTGGGATCCTGATGTTGAAAATAAACGTTCAAAAAACAATTACGTGTCGGTTCGAAAAGTAAACGTGTCAAAAAATAGAATTCCTTTAAAAAAAAAATTTCCTTGACTTCTTTCAAAAAAAATTCTTTAAAAATTTTTCGTCATGCTTTTGAAAGTTTTCACCAGATGAATTTTTTTCAAAAAAGGTCCATTTCTTTCTCTCCTTCGTTCTCAACTTTCAAGGTCAGGTGTCTTATAATTCTAGTTTCTGTTAAAATCAGACCTTAGCCTGAAATTATTTTCTCTCAAAAAAATTGAGTGAACTCTCTTCATGAAAATCATGAAGGGTAGATTAAGTGAAAACTACAAGAATTCAAGCAGAGAAGGGTCTTTTTCTCTCATTTTATTTCGCTCCTTTCAATGACAAAAAATCAACAAAAAATCAATTCATGATATGTCAGTTATTAACAAGGAAAAATTGATTTAATGATAACAGAAATTTTAATGTGTTTTTTTTCTTTCACATTCAACAGCTTAATTCGTTCGCGCTAACTCCAAGACTTCTCTTTAATATCTGCAACAGTTTATATAAAGTAATTTAATAAAATAGTCGGGTAATCCCTTCTTCCTTCACTCTCATTCTACAAAAACAAAATTCTCTAATGAACGACGTTGAAGAAGCTAATATCGCTTATCTTGATGAATATCTTGAAGCTTTTTATGAAGATAAAGCTGAACCAAAAATCGCTGCTGCTCGTAAAATTCTTCTCCTTATCCTCGACTTCAGAAATCTCGAATTCCTTCTCGATCATGGTATAAAACTGACCCCATAAATCTCTGTATCTTAACCACTCTTCTCTATAGATTCTTTAATGGGAACTATTACCAGAACTCTCCAAGAAGAATACAAGAAAAGTACCGAACTCAGTGTATATCTTCTTTGCTGCTTCTATATTCTCAGTAACTACGACCAATGCCACGATTTCCTCCTCCAAGTAATCTATCTCTGAGAGGTTCTAATTCACTCATCCCCAATAGAATAAAACAGGAGACACAACAATGAAAATTATTGAATATCAAGTCCAAAGATTTGACTTATTGATGGACGATTATCACTACAAAGTCAGACAAGGTACCTACTATAACCACTCCAAAACCGCCCTAACCCTCACTATCTAGTTGATTATATGCCTCAGAATAAGCAGGACGCAGCCAGAGAAAGCCTTACAAAGGAGGTGAAGAAGTTAAACAAGACAATTCTCAAGCAAGATAAAGTGATGTATATCGCTTTTAACACCCTCCTGAATCTTGCTAATGACCATAAAGTCGAAAAGAAGATGGTGAAGAGGAACATTATTGGCTATTTAGTCAGAATGTTGGAGAGAAATAACGGCGATCTTCTTGTGAATACTCTCTATTTCCTTAAGAAACTTAGCATAATCGGTGATAATAAAGACCAAATGGTCGAAGAAGGAATCATCGATAGAATGCCTCGTTTCTTTAAGCAGAATAATGAACCTCTTAAACATCTCGCCCTGAGACTTCTCATCAATTTGAGCTTCGATAGAACTGCAAGACAGCAAATTGTATCAAAAGGAATGCTGCCTTTGATTGTCAATCTTTTGAATGTGAATCAACTCAGACTTTTGGTGCTTATTGTTCTGTTCCAAATCAGCTCAGAAAGCAAATTGAGAAACTCCTTTGCTGATACCGAATGTCCCAGACTGATTTATAAGCTGATCATTCATTTCCCAGAGCCTATTGTCGGAAGAGAGTTGATAGCATTGGGAATTAATCTTGCCGCAAGCAGAAGATGTGCTAATATTTTCTCAGAAGGTGAGCAACTTGATCACCTCCTTCAAAGAGCCTTCAAATCTGGTGATATTCTCCTCTTCAAAATGATCAGAAATATCTCCCAGTTCTCCGATCTTACCGAAACTAAAGATTCCTTCAGAGTAAACTCTTTTATTTAGAAGCATTTTCTTAAGAAATTTCCAAAGGCATATGCACCAGAAATCATAAAGTTGGGAATGAGCAAGAAAGTCAACGATGATTTGAAGGTGGAATTGATTGGTATTCTGAGTACAATTCAACTTGGAGATGAATGGCATGATAGACTCAAGAATAATACTTTCATGGAATTCGTTTCTTCCCATTTGGGATTGGGATATGTCGAAGATGATTTGGTCCTTGAAGCTGTCTGTTTAGTCGCAAAAATGGCCGAAAATGATAAATGCCTTGAACTTATTGCCAGTAAAACTTTCTTTGTAAGTTCTTCAGCTAATAATTTTCCCAAAAGAATCGAAGTTATTGAAGATGGTGTTTAATATTTTCTTTGAAAAGAGCGATGACGATGAATTTGTGTACCAGATCTTGTACATCATCTATCGTCTTCTCTTTAAAGATCTTATCACTGATGAAATTTTATCAAACAACAGACTTATGGATTATTGTGTTGAAGCCCTTGGTGACAAAAATCCCAGAATCCGTAGACTTGTTAACGACATTGATGATCTCGTCATGGTATTTATTAAAGTTTCTTTTGAAGGCTAATTTTATTGTAGGAATTCGATCCGGTTTTGGCAGAAAAGATTAAAGCCAAAAAGTTCTATATACATAATCAAGAATGGGTGGATAGTATGGAACAATTTGATGAGAATATGGACTGGAATGGATATATGGAAGGAGGACAATGGGATGATAATGATTATGCTCATGGTTTAGATCCTAGGTATGTTTTTATTAAAGAGGAAGAAACTAATCTCTTGAATAGAATTTGGGAATCTGACTCAGATTTGGAATAGAGCCAACAAGATGACGATTATATGTAGAATAGCCATAATCAAAGCCAAGACTATTTTTTTTATGAGATGTTTGTTGTCATTACCAAAAAACTTTATATTCTCTTCGAGCATAACTTTGTAGTTATTCAGTGATCTATAATTTTTGTTAAATTTTCAATATTTGTTATGTTGAAGTCAAGAAAAAAACTTTTTCATGCTTATCTTTTTTGAATTGAAAGCATCAAAATCCAATTAAAACTTCCCTCCTCAAGCAGAGTTTTGCTTGCATATAAAATTTACCGAAAATCAATGCGATATGGCAAGTTTTGAAACCAGATGATAACATTTCAACTCATATTGATATCTTTCCATTTGGATTTGTTGACTAATTTTCGTACGAAATTAAACTTCTAAGAGTCGACTTCAAGCAGTCTTCCAATTCAATCTTAAGAAAACTGAAAAAAGTCTCGTCTCCTTTTCTGTTGAATAAACTTGATTTCACGCTTCTATGACCTTGGGGATCCTTCATCTTGTTCTTCCGATTGAGGAATTTGTTCTCTTGCTTTCCTATTGCCTGAAAACTCCAGAGCATAACCAATTCGAAATTTAACAATATTTTTCAACAAAAATGTGATCTTTTTAAACAGTCAAAACTCCCTCTGATATTTCAAGCAACCCAAAATCTTTCTGATAAAAACATCCTTTCATATCAAAGGAAATCCTAATCATGGATAAATACAATTTTCAAGCCGAGGACTCTTGTTTTGATTGAAAAAACCAAAACCACTCCAGGATGAACGCCAGATATCCGAGATCATCTCGCCCTTTTGAAATATCAAATTAGCCTCCATTTAACTTCTGAAAATTAATCTGCGACTCCGAGATAATTTTGGTTCAGATCAAATTACGTGTCATCAGAACAAGCAACTAGAAATCCACAACTAATACCATTAATACCTCTCCAAGATCACTCTCAATTATTTTCTCCCACAAAGTTGAAAAAATTTTCCCCAGGCTAATGGCCCTTTGCCATTGTAAAATTCCTCAGATATACAAAAATTAGAAATCCAATCATGTTTCAAGATTTAAAGGGAAAAACTTAAATCAAATTCAACAAAAATTAGTTTTCTAAAATTATATGAAGTTCACCTCCGGTCTTCTTTGCATCTTGGCCGTGTCTCTTTCCATGAGCTCAGTCATGGGCTTCACTGGCACAGCCCAGTCTGCCCTCAACGTTAGATCTTCCCCATCAACACACGGAAACGTTATCAGCTTATTCGGCCCTGGTGCTCAATTTGACATTGATTGTCAAGTCAATAGCGAAATGATCACCGGCTCAGCTGGTACTACCAACGTCTGGTATCACGTTCCTGCCAGAGGAGGATTCGTCAGTGGTGCTTGGGTTTCCAACAACGGCCAAAGTGCCCCTTCTTGCGGTCCTGCCAAGGTTAATACTGAAAGATCTGAAGTCCTTCACGTTCGTGCTGCCCCCAACACTCACTCTGCTATCCTCAGCTCTCTCCCTCCCAGCGCCGAAATCGATATTGACTGTCAAGCTACTGGTGACAATATCAGCGGACCTTCTGGCACCACTAATGTCTGGTACCATGTTCCTGCTAGAGGAGGATATGTCAGCGGTGCTTTTGTCTCCACTGGTGGAAGAAGCTACTCTGCTTGCGGAAACGTCCCTGCTCCCACTCCCGCTCCTACTCCCTCTGGTGCTGATTGCTCTGCTGGTCTCAGAAACCCCAGAACCTGCTCTGAAGCTGTTGCTTGGGCTGAATCTCACTTGACCAACTCTTACAACAGCGAATACAGAAGATTGTGTGATCACTTTGTTGGCTTGGCTTATGGCCGCTCTGCTAGTGGCTTCGCCTCTGCTATTGTTCACTGGAACACTACTCCTGAAAGATTCAGACATTATGACAGAACCCCTCCCGCAGGCGCTCTTGTCTTCTTCAGATCTGGAGAGTACGGTCATGCTGCTCTTTCTACTGGTGGTGGCAACATTATCTCTACTGATATTAATGGTCCTGGCACTTTGACCAGAAGCAGCATTGCCCAAATTGAATCCAAGTGGAGAGCTCCTTATCTTGGATGGACTAATCCTTATTTCCATAATGCATAATTCAACTATTTTTGCCCTCCCAGTGTTCGTTAAAATAGATATTGGGATGACAAATTTCATAATTAATGCCTATTCGAGCTGGAAATTAAGTCGTAAAGCTTATTTATAATCATAATAATAAATAATTCATTAATTAAAACAGAGATTTTTGTAAACTCTCTTTTTCTAAATTTTTCTTTCTTCGAAAATTTTCAACAGTGAAATGAAACTTGAATTCTCAGACCTCTGAAAAATCTTTGAGAACTTTCTTGATAAAAACTTTTCTTTTATATGGAAAAAGTTCTTCTTTGTCTTTCCTCTTGAACTTACGAATGTTGGATAAAAGGGAAATAATTCTTTAAAACATTGAAAACGGTTTTTTAGCGATTTTTATTCATTGTGTACAAATTTGTCCCTTATAATTCGGACCTCTCTTCACTCACTATTGATTAGAAATTCAGGTTTTTAGTTTCAGGCAAATATTGAATTTAGAAGAGAGAAAATTTCAGAAGAAATTCTCGTTCTTTCTTTCGATTTTCTGAATTTGAAGTCAGATGCTCGTCTGAGAAGATATTTTAACTTCACCTCTCAACTTTCAAATTTGCTTGATTTGCTCCTCTCTAAATGTTAATATTCTGCATTGCGTCATCAAAAAGGTTAATTTTAATAATATTTTGCAAGATTAGCCTCGCAATTCAACAAAAAGAATGAGATTCAAAAACAAAAAAGTCCCGTATTTTATGTTAAAACAATATTTTATTGCTTGAAAAGAGGAAATAAAACCAAGTCTTTTCCACATTCAGTCTGCCTGAAAACAGTCTCAATCTTTTTCGCAAGAGTATTTCCTTAAAAACTTTAAGGATTGTTAAGCCATGATCTCCTTCCTGAGACATTCATTACCGTGTAAATTGAAATCCTAGGATGCGACTTGAAGTTTATATTTATATTATCCACAACACAATTTCCTCTTAATTGAATCAGATTCTGAATTTTAAACTGCTAATAGATTGGCATTAGTATCAAAAAAGAGTACAAAGCTGAATTTTTCTCCTACAACAGGTCCAACAGGTTCAGACAATTTCTTGAACAAACTACTCAAGCCTTTGAAGGGCTCTTCCCAACAAACAGAAATTTTTCCAAGTTTTTGGCGAAAACCAAAATTCTAAAAAATTAGAAATATTATAAATTTCAGTCCTTGTTCTCTTTGACCATTTTTAGCCCTTTCTCCTACTGAAATGGAATAGTCTTTCCTTCTGGGATTTTTATCGATGATAACAATGATTTTGACAAAAACCCTTGAAAATGTGAATGTTTGCCTTTAGCACCTTTACGAAAAATATTTTTATCAAAAAGGTTGTTTTTGTTGAAAAATGATATTTTTGTTGGTATTTCAATTTTTTTCTTTGAAATTCAGGACGAGTGCTCAACAGAACTTTCCTTTCTTTTCTAAAGATCCAAAATAGTCTTCTTGCATGATTGAATATTGTTAAATGCCTCAGATTAATTGTTTGCCCAGGAGGATGTCATTTTTACATTGAAATTCTTATCAGTTTACTGTATATAACAAAATTTATATTTAAAGTGGACCTCTCAAACAAAACCGCTTTATAAAAACCCAATCTGACACAAGAGAGAGAAGACTCCCAATCTTGAAACACAATTTGATGGTCAGACTGGGATATTTTCAAGTGTTGTGCAAAAAAGTTTTACACGTAAGATTTTTTCGATATTTTGGAAGACTTAAACCTTGAGGAGAAAACAACTTTGAAGACACTATAGCCTTTTCAGGTTGTTAAATGAGTCCTAATTCTCTTTTCAAGAGACCGTCTCAAACTTTCACATATTTTTTCAACAGAACAGAGCATGCAACTTGGAGTTTTTGACAAGATTTCCAGGGATAATTCTTTCTAATGAGCCCTGGACTGAAACTCATCATCGCTGAATATTTTTTTCAAGATGTTTAGTTCCATAACACCATAATCCCGACAGGAATCAGAGATGAGTAAGGGGAATTGCCTTTCTAAAACAGCAGAAAATAAAATAAGTCGCATGCAAGCCGTAAATTCGGGTTTAAAAGCAAACAAGAAATCAAAATTTATAAAAATTAATTTTTTAGAAATTAATATGAAGTCTGTTCTTTGTATTTTGGCTGTCGCTCTCTGCATGAGCTCAGTCTTGGCCTTGACTGGAAGAGCTACTACTGCTCTTAACGTTAGATCCAGTGCCTCATCCCACTCCAGCGTCATCAGCGTCTTCGGATCTGGTGCCACAGTTGACATCGATTGCCAAGTCAACGGAGAAACCATTAAAGGTTCTGTTGGTACCACCAGCGTCTGGTATCACGTTCCCTCCAGAAGAGGATACGTTAGCGCTGCCTACGTTGCCAACGGTCCCAATGCCCCAAGATGCGGTAACACCCCTGCCCCCACTCCCTCTGGTGGTGACTGCTCTGCTGGTCTCAAGAACCCCAGAACTTGCTCTGAAGCCGTTGCTTGGGCTACTGCTCACTTGACCAACACTTTCCACAGTGAATACAGAGGAATGTGCGATCACTTCGTCGGTTTGGCTTATGGTCGTTCTGCTAGTGGTTTCAACACTGCCTTGATCCACTGGCAAACTACTCCCGAAAGATTCAGACATTACGACAAAAGCCCTCCCCCAGGTGCTCTCTGCTTCTTCAAGACTTCTGCTGCTGGTCACGCTTGCCTTTCTACTGGTGGTGGTGGCATCATCTCCACTGATTGGGGCTGCTCTGGATGTTTGGGAAGAACCAGTATTGCTCAAATTGAAGCTAAATGGGGACCTTATCTCGGATGGACTA
>Ga0182738_1007432_pt1 | contig 11135 bp, 14 predicted proteins | sample eDN5th30CBELigMG_FD_128876 | JGI IMG/M metagenome (GOLD analysis project Ga0182738, IMG submission 128876) | Enriched Miracle-Growth compost microbial communities from Emeryville, California, USA - eDNA 5th pass 30_C BE-Lig MG (version 2)... ... | reverse complement strand
CGGGATGCTGTTTGCTTCGTGGATTGCCGTCTTGCAGCCCGCCAGTTTTGCTCCGAGGACTGTCGGACCTGCCACATACCCGCCAAAGCCGACCGCGAGGTCTGCGCGGATTTGTCTGATCCAGGCGCGTGCTCTCCACACATTGGCAGCTGCCGCCGCCACTCCGAACACCTTTCCGGTGATGCCGGAACGAATCTGGCGGGCCGGAAAGATGACGGGCTTAATGCCGTTCCGCTCGTACAGGCTTACTTCCAGCGGACGTTCGCCGCAGGCGTATATCACCTGCGCATCCGGCCTCAGCCTGGCGATTTCCGCACCAGTGGCAATCGCCGGGAAAATATGACCGCCCGTGCCACCGGCTGCGATGACAATCACCGGCGGCTTTTGGTTTTGGCCCGACGTTCCTGCGGCATGGCTCACGATGTGGCCAGACCAGCAAGCGGGACTTCCACGACAACCGCGGAAGTCTCTGGGATATCAGGGATCTTCAGCACGGTACCGACTTCCCGCTGGCTCCACTTCACGAAGCCGAGGCCCAGCATCCCACCAAGAGCGGGAGAAAAAGCAGCACTGGTAATGCGTCCAATCACTTTATCTTCAGAAATCAGGTCTCGACCTGTTAGAGATTCGACCGTTTCGGGCAGTCGCAGGCCGACGAGGACGTTAGCCGGATGACCCAGGTTATTGATCCGCGCGACAATTTCCTGTCCGGGAAAACATCCCTTTGTGAAACTTATCGCCGGCTTCAGTCCTGCTTCCAGAGGAATTGTCTTCTCATCCAGGTCTTCACCAAACAGCGGAATTCCCTCTTCGACACGCAGACAAGCGAAAAGATCTTCGCCGCCGACTACGCCACCGCTATCCTCAAGGGCCGTGTATAGCCTGCTGGAATAAGTTTGAAAGGCGGCTGCGGGAACACGGAACACAAGCCGGGGGCTGTGCGGCGCAAATTCGACTTCTGCCGCACTAAACTGCTCGTTTGTTTCCTGGAAGATTTTGGCCATAACAGATGCATATTCAGCACTCCGCGGTCCGGCGAGCATTCCAGGATAGGACTCCGACGATAAATCAGATGTGCTGAAGTTTTCAGAAAAATGAAAACGATCCAGTTGTTCCAGCAGTGGCTGTCGACATGCCTCCGGCGCCAAAAGCAGAAACGTGTCGGTCGCCTCACAAAGCACGGCGCAATCCGCGACAATTCGACCGTCGCCTTTTAAGAGCAAGCTTTGCAGCCCCTGGCCGACAGAAAGATTGCGCAAATCCTGCGTGCTCATGCGCTGCAAAAACTCGCGCGCATCTGGGCCAGACAGCCGCACGGCAGCCCACTTTTCCAGGTGAAACAGAACACAGCCGCTGCGGGCCTTCTGATAACGTGGTATAAGAGTATTGGTCATAAAGCCAATTACCCGATTATCTGACATCCGTTCGCATCTGGCCGGACAACGCGAGTTATCGCGCCGATGCCAATTTCCTTCAATGCAGCCAGGCCGGCTCGGGCAACACTTGCTGCTGTATCTTCGCGACAGACTGCCAGGATTGTCGGCCCGGCGCCGCTAATGCAAACCGCCGCAGCACCGGCTTCCATGGCGGCGACCTGAACAGCCTCATAGCCTTTCACCAGCGGGATTCTATAGGGCTGATGAAGCCTGTCGTCCATAATCTGGTCCAGATCTGTGAGATCACCGCTGGCCATGCGCGAAAGCACAAAGGGTATACGGCTGGCATTAAAAACAGCATCCGCCATGGAAATCCTGGATGGCATCACACCACGAGCAGTGGCAGTCTCCAATTGGTAATCCGGTATAAAAAAAACACAGCGGACGTTTGCCGCTGGTTCGCGGCGCTCAACCAGTACCTGGCTGCCCAGGCACAACGAAGACGTGAGGCCGCCCACGAGGCAAGGCACCACGTTGTCGGGATGACCTTCCATGGCGGTTGCTTCGCGAACAAGATCATTCATGGACAACGGCCGGCCAGCCAGCTCGTTCGCCGCGAATAGTCCACCGGCAATCGCTGAGGCACTGCTGCCCAGGCCCCGCGCCAGCGGAGCACCAATTTCGACACGCAGTTGCAGGGCGGTTGCAGGTTTTCCTGCCATGGTCAAAAGCCGTGCGGCAGCCTTATAGACCAGGTTGCGTTCGTCCTGGGGCACGCTTGATAAATCGTCGAGGGTCGCCGGATCAAATAAACCTGAATCATCAGCCGGCACGGTTTCCACGCTGACGCCAGGTTTTTCGCAGTAGCCAATTTGGATGTAGTTAAACAGCTCGACAGCCATCCCGAGGCAGTCAAACCCCGGGCCCAGATTGGCCGTCGTGGCTGGTACCCGTACACGAACCATCAGAACAGCTCGCTGATGCTGCGGTTGCTGCAGATGCGGCGGATAGTTTCTGAAAGCAGTGGTGCCATGGATACGACCTTCAGTTTTTCGCCCAGAAACCCGTCGGTGTGAGGAATTGTGTCCGTCACAATTAATTCCTTAATCGGTGCAGCCTTCAGGCGCTCCAGCGCGGGGCCACTGAACACGGGGTGAGTACAGCATGCATAGATGTCTTTCACGCCGGATTCCTTCAATGCGTAAGCTGCACCACATAGCGTGCCCGCTGTATCGATCATATCATCAAAAATAAAAACATCGTGCCCGGCCACGTCACCGATGATGTTCATGACCTCTGCCACGTTTGGCTCCGGACGCCGCTTATCGATAATAGCAAGAGAACTATCCAGTCTTTTTGCGTAGCCGCGGGCGCGCTTTACGTTTCCCACGTCTGGGGAGACCACAATGAAGTCGCTGAAGCCGCGCTGATTAATATAATCGACCAGCACTGGAGCAGCGTAAAGGTGATCGACCGGTATATCAAAAAATCCCTGGATCTGCGCGGCATGCAAGTCGATGGTCACCACGCGATCAGAGCCGGCAGTCGTGAGTAGATTGGCGATCAGCTTGGCGGAAAGAGCAACCCGACCCTCGTCTTTGCGATCCTGCCGCGCATAGCCGAAATAGGGAATAATGACGTTCACTTCGCGCGCGGATGCCCGTTTCAGGGCGTCGATCATCAACAACAGCTCGACGAGGTTTTCGTTTACCGGCGAGCAGGTGGATTGGACCAGGAAGCACTTCGCCCCGCGGACATTTTCATTAATTTTGATCCGCAATTCGCCATCACTGAAGCGCCGCAACTCCACGCTACCCAGTGTTATGCCCAAATCCTGGCAGATTTTCTCGCCCAGGTGCTGACTAGCCGACCCGGCAAATAGGATGGGTGGGCAATCAGAATACCCCGTTGACGACGTGGACACGACCAAAGCCTCCAGGCAAATTTCAGCAGACGGGCTGCTTATCAGATGAAGTGAACAGTCCCCTTTTCAAGAGAGACCGCCCGGCATTCAATCTTTCTTTTGAAATTTCGACATCGGCTTATCAAATACGCCGGTAGGATGCATAATTACCAGGAATCCCCTGCTCTGCGAAGCGACGCTCAAAGCCTGTTTTGTGCTGGGCGACAGCCGTGGGAGTTTCCTCTGGCGCAAAATACGTTTGTGCGCCCATGACTTCCATCATCTGCTCAAAATAGTTCAGGTGGTCTGTCCGAAGATGTAGCCATCCGCCAGAAACAACTTTTTGCGCCAGCAACGTGACAAAATCCGGCTGCACCAGCCGGCGCTTGAGATGGCGCTTTTTTGGCCAGGGATCTGGGAAATAGATGTGTACGGCCTGCAGGCTTGCAGCGGCAGCCTTGTTAATCCCACGCCCCAGATAGGCAAGCTTTCGCTCCACGGCCACCAGGTTAATATCCGGATGTTCCGCACAGTAGCCCAGAAGAAAATCACCGCGCCCGGCGCCGATTTCCAGTTCAACAGGATGCTGATTACCAAACATCTGGGAGAATTCAAACGGCTTTTGCAGCTCGGCAAACGTCAGATAGTGTTCGCCCGGAACAAGCCGTTGCCGCTCTCGTTTCCTGCGCTCCGGCTGCCTTGATTCGCCAGTCACTGTCCCGCACCTGCAGCAGTCACGCCCTGTAATCCGCCATCCGCCAGAATTTCCGACACAATGTTGCTTTTCTCAAAAGTCATTCCCCCGGAAAATGTTTGAACCCAGGCGGCAAGTGCGGCGATGGTGCGCTGAACACCCTCGTTGCGTTCAATGCGCATGTAAGGATCCACACGCACGGTGACCCGATTGTCTTTGGCTTCCAGCCGGATGTAAAAATCCTGGGAAAATCCCGAGCGGACCGCCGTACAATCTACCATAAGTGTCGAATCATCACGGCTTATAAAGATGTTCTTTATCTTGATGATCCAGCCGTTTGTATCTGCACGAAATGGGGAAAACTGGTCAAAAGCCTCGCGGAGCTTCGCAGCACCTGAAAGAATAACATGGGGCATAGTATCGAATTGCATACCTTTATGATGTTTGGTTTAACGTGAAAGCCAAATCCTGGATGGCATACTCTACACCTTATGAAAATTATCAGCGGCGAAAAAAAGGGGCATACGCTAAAAACTCCCGACGGAGATAAAACCCGGCCTACGCTAAGCCGGATCCGCGAATCCCTGTTTTCCATCATTGCGGGGGATATTCCGGGCTCTGTTTTTTGTGAGCTTTTCGGCGGGTGCGGCAGCATTGCGCTGGAGGCTTTGAGCCGCGGCGCAGAACGGGCGGTCATTGTGGAAATGGCACGAGCACCCCTGCAGTGCATCCGGGATAACATTAGAAAGCTGCAATATCAAGATCGTGTGCAGGTCGTGGCAACTGACGCGTTCCGTTGGAAAATCCCGGGCGGGGGCGATTCGCCCGATATAATATTTGCCGACCCTCCGTACGATGAGGAACTGATCAATCGTCTCCTGAGGCACCTCGAATCCAGCAGAATATCTCCGGACGCTCTAATCATTGTGCAGGCGCCATCCCAGATGCAGATTATGACAAGCATGCAGCACCTCCGCACGGCCACGTATGGAGCAACCTCGCTGCACTTTATGTTGTCAGCCACGCCTCTGGAGAAGCTGGAAAGCGATACAGGGAGTAGCGTTCAGGCTACTGGCGCGCCTGCATCTCCTGCTGATCAGCTGGCCAGGGGTTCCAGGTGAAACACCTTGCGATCGCGACACCGTTTGCCGTCGGCGGCAAGCAATCGCAAACCGTCTTCACACACGACGTAGGTATGCTTGCGAGCCGAGCATTCAAAGATGTCGCTATCGATTCTTTCTCCGCCATGTGGATCGAGGAACCGCATGAAATCCAGAGTGGAATCTTTACCCGTACACACCGGGCAGGTCTGTCCAACATACTTCCTGGCGCTGTCTTTGACAGCAGGAACATTACTTGAGCACATACCCACCTTTACGCTTGCAGTTGGCACTTGTTCAACCAGTCTTGGCTTTTAATGAAGTCGCGACTTCCCGCTGCAACATTGAAGCCGCAAACAACTGAATTAAAAAGAGTTAAATTGAACCTACCAAACAAGCTTACGCTGACCAGGATCATCCTGATTCCGTTTTTTCTGGCGGCATTGCACATCCAGCTTTTTACGCTCAACGCTGTTGCCTGCGCCGTCTTTTACTGGATTGCGCTGGGTCTGTTTATTGTCGCAGCGGTGACGGATTACCTGGACGGCTCCATCGCCCGAAAACGCAACATTGTGACAAATTTTGGCAAACTCTTCGACCCATTGGCGGATAAACTGCTGACCATGGCAGCGTTTGTCTCGTTTGTGGAGATTACCGGGCCAAATGGCCGCCCCATATTTCCTGCATGGGCTATTATTATCATTCTCGCCAGGGAATACCTCGTCACTGGCCTTCGGAGCGTTGCTGTGTCGAATGGGAAGGTCGTTCAGGCCGATAACTGGGGAAAACAAAAAACCATTTGGCAACTGGTTGGCATCATTACCGTGCTTCTCTCACTGGCCGTCAGTGCCACGCTGCGGGTGTACCATGTCAATGCCACAGCGTTTAATCGTGCAGCACCGCACATTTTCCAGGGAATCCTGGCGATTGTTGTCGTGCTCACGGCCGTATCGGGTATTATATTCCTGGTTAAAAACTGGAGTGTCATTGTTGATAAAGACTGAGCAGATAACGAGCCTGCTTCCCCAATTAAACAAAGAGGAGTGTCTGTCCTGGGCGGAAATCGACCTGGCGGCTATCCTTCACAATTACAAGGCTTTGCGTCATCACGTACACAGTGACACCGAGATTTTTGGTGTGGTAAAGGCTGATGCTTACGGCCACGGCGCTGTGGCTGTTTCAAAGCTCCTCCTGGCTGCAGGCGTGCGGCAGCTGTGTGTCGCGCGGGTAGAGGAGGCCATTGAGCTCAGGCAAGCCGGCATCGCGGCGCCCATTCTCGTGTTAGCTCCGCCATTGGAGGCGCAGGCGCTCGTGGCCGCTAAATACGAGTTGGCAGTGGTCGTTTGCGCTTCGATCCATATTTCAGCCGTTGCCGAGGCCCAGCGAAGCACTGGCGTTGATATCGGCGTCCATATCAAGACGGATGTTGGAATGGGGCGGCTCGGAATTCCGCCTGCCGAAGTCAAAGACTTGCTGGCCCTGTGTGACCGTCTGCGTGTGCCGGTGGATGGAATTATGGCGCATCTTCCATGCGCTGATGCAGCAGACGGGACGAGTACTATTGCCATGGTTCAGCAGTTCCGCGCGCTTGCCGCAAAAATAAGGCAGGATTTTCCCGGGCGTCGGATGGAGTTTCACCTGGCCAATTCCGCGTCTACGATGCGGTTTTCGGAAAGTTGGCTGGATGCAGTGCGCTGTGGGATATCTTTGTACGGGCAATTTCCCAGCGTTGAAATGGAACGCGGTTTTGACCTCCGCCCCGCCATGACGGTTAAATCACGGATTACCTTCATAAAAAATGTTCCCGCGGGAACCGCCATCAGCTACGGGCACATCTATCAGACCAAAGCAGCAGCGCGGCTGGCAACAGTTCCACTCGGCTATGCAGACGGATATCCACGCCAGGCAACAAATCGTACCAAATTTATTGTGCATGGTAAACTGGCCCCACAGGTCGGGCGCGTCTGTATGGATCAGCTCATCCTGGATGTTTCAGACATACCGGAAGTGCTCACGGGCGACGAAGTCATAGCATTTGGCGTGGGGCAGGGCTGTGAACTTCGCGCAGAAGATGTCGCAGCTGAGTTTGACTCTATTGGGTATGAACTGACTACCCGTATAGGAAGGCGTTTGCCGCGGTTCCTGGTCAATGATGAGATTTCCTCTGCTGTCATGCCGAATTCGACTTCCTGAAAACAGTAGCAAACCACATCATGCAAACCATTGAAGCTCTTCAGAAGATAAACATTCCCGCAGAATTTCGCGAGGAGTTCCAGCATCTCGTTTCAAACAGCGTGGAAGTGCTGCCGCTGCAGGAATTCGCCGATAAGCTTACGAAGGCAAAGCGCGAGGGCCGTCCGCTGCGCATCAAATATGGTGCAGACCCATCCGCGCCTGATATCCACCTGGGCCATTCCGTGCCGATCAGGAAGCTAAAACAATTTCAGGACGCCGGTCACCAGGTGGTGTTTATTATCGGCGGTTATACGGCGCGCATCGGCGATCCCAGTGGAAAAAGCACCACACGCCCGCGCCTGACGGTTGAACAGGTGCGTGCCAACGCAGACACCTATCTCGAACAGATTTTTCAGATACTCGACCGGGACAAGACCGAGGTGGTGGATAACGCCAGCTGGCTCGAAGGCATGTCTGTCTCGGATACTATAGAGCTGATGAGCAAATACACCGTATCGCAGATGCTGGAACGGGAAGACTTTCACAACCGATTTAATAACGAGCAGCCGATTTACATCCACGAATTCATTTACCCGCTGCTGCAGGGCTATGATTCCATTGCTGTACGGGCTGATCTTGAACTCGGCGGAACTGATCAGAAATTCAATCTCCTTGTAGGCCGGGAGCTTCAGCGCATGGAAGGCCAGGAGCCACAGTGTGTTATGACGATGCCGTTGCTGGTGGGCCTGGATGGGCATAACAAAATGAGCAAGAGCCTGGGCAATTATATCGGTGTGGCGGAAAACCCCCGGGATATGTTTGGCAAGGCCATGAGCATTCCAGACGAATTAATGGAAACTTATTACCGCCTGGTGCTCGGGGCTGATGACGACGAAGCTTCGAAATTTGCGTCGGACCTTGCTTCGGGGGCCATCCATCCGCGCGATGCCAAGATGAAGATCGCCGCAACAATTACAAACCTGTATCACGGCGAGGGGGCAGGCGTAGCTCAGCAGGATGATTTCGTCCGCCGCTTCTCAGAACGCAGCTTCCCGGAAGAAACGGCGGAAAGAATCAGCCTTTCCGGTGGAGCTGCGGGGGAAAATCCTGCCAACACAATCAAGGCGTTGCTTCAGCACCTGGGCGTTGCTCAGTCCAGCCGCGAGGCTCAGCGCCTTGCTTCCCAGGGGGCTGTTAAGGTAATCGAGGAACCAGCCGGGGAACCACTCAGCTCCCTTGCGCAGGACCCGCTGAAGTTTCTCAACACGCCGTTGCCTGCAGGAGAATACCGCCTTAAAATCGGCAAGACGCGCTTTGTTGTTGCGACAGTGAAATAATTGGCCACAGTTTCCCAAGAGGTCGCTATGAGTTTAAATTTCCCGGAAAATACCCCAGAACCACTCGACGAGAGCCGCGCGGAAAATATTGGTAAGTGCAAAAAGTGCCAGTATTTTGACGTGGAGCGGGAACTGGAGCAGCCGACTGACGAGACTCTTGCACCCTGCCTGCACCCGGATATGGAAGAATTTGAACTGATTGTCTCGGGCGATAGCGGATGTAATCTGTTTGAGATGAGCGAAATGCTGGAAGAGCAGGAAGAGCAGAATCGGGACGCGAAACCTGACGATTATTGATGCTCGCTGAAATGAGTGATTCCTGGTGGAGATTGTAAATATCCGGACAATCACCTGGAGGTTGAGATATGGCTATCAACGTGACCCCGCTGGCAGTGACTCGGGCAAAGGCAATCCTGGAAAGCCAGGGAAAGACTGACTGGGGAATTCGCGTCGGCGTTAAAGGCGGCGGATGCTCTGGCCTTTCTTACACAATGGACCTGTGTGCAGCGCTTACTGAAGAAGACAAGGTGTTTGATTTCGAAGGTTTGAAGGTTTTCTGTGACAAAAAGAGCTACTTTTACCTCAACACTTTGACGCTGGATTTTGTGGAAAAGCTGATGGATGGCGGTTTCAAATTTGTCAACCCGAACGCCAAAGCCACGTGCGGGTGTGGCTCATCGTTTTCGGCATAACCCTGCAACTGGCTAGAGCGCTCAGCTTACCTGAAATAAAAAAGGCGCCGCGAACGACGCCGTTACACAGATTACGAATGTACAAACCGCTGGATATTTAGTCCGGGCACAACTTTGCGCCGCAGTAAAATTATGCTGCAGCATAAAACAAAAAAAATATTATTAGGCCAGTGTGCGGGTACGGCTCAGGAAGCCTTTACCACGTTAAGTGCCTGAAAGCCTTTGGGTCCACGAGTCATCTCGTATTGGACGGTTTGTCCTTCAAGCAGAGTACGAAATCCTTCGCTTTGAATGGATGTGTGGTGAACAAATACATCTTCACCGCCGCCATCCGGTTCAATGAATCCAAAGCCCTTCTTATCATTAAACCACTTAACTTTGCCGTTTGGCATACTTCATCTCACCTCCGTTTCTGGTTCAACTCGTTTGAAGCAAAACAACAGGAATACAGATAAAGAAACATGCGAAGCTGTGTCACCGCATTGCGGAGAGCGCACCTGGGAAGGGGTCTTTTTGCAAAAACAACCTACCCGGTTTGCTTCCCTGATGCAGTAAAGAACGTCTGCGGGATGAAGTGAAGAAGAGTCAAATAAAAAAGTGAATGAGTTGAATAATTCGCTCTGCTAGATTCCCAGCGCGAGCACTGCCTCGTAAGAAACAAGCCAGGTGTCATCTGTTGGACGCGGGAATTCGTATAAGTCTGCCGCACCAAGTATTTCATGGGGCCATTGTGTCATATCAACAGTCAGCTTGGGCGATGGGGAAAAATCGCGTCGGATTGCAGCGACCAGGGTGTCTTCGGGCCGAGTGGTGCCGGTCGGAATAAGCAGGCGCGCCGGCGTCATCTGTCTCTGAGCGCAAATGGAAAGAAGCTTTGCCAGTTGCTGTGTCGCGAAACCCCAGCGGTTTTCCGGCTTACGGCCGGCTCTTTGAATTCGTTTTGCGAAACGGTCCACAATGTCCGCGCGCTCAAAAAAACAGGCGAAATCAGTCAAACTGTCATGCAGCAATATCTCGCCCGGGAAATTGCGTCCAAGCAGCCCGAGATCATAAGATAGCATAGCCTCCGCCGCCGGCCAGAATTCCTGGCGCAGCAGGCCGGGAAACCTGGAAACACCCAGAGGAATGCTGGCTATTGCCGCTCCAGCCACCGCGCCTGCAGACTCCGGCAACCGCAGAATCTGCGCTGGCTGGCCTGTTCCTGCAAGGCGAGCATAGTAGAGGAAATCCGGGGCAACAATTGTCACCTTCCCGGCATCCACACTGCTGTCCGCCTTGCCCTTCAGTTGCGCCCACTGCCATGCCGTCATGAGCAGATAGACGCCGCTCGGCAGGCGTTTTACGGCTTCGTGGAAAACGGCATTCTCAAGCTTTCGCAAATCCACCTGCAGTTTCATGCCGGCGTCTCCCCTGCCGAGGCTAGAATTTCGGCGAGCTCACGATGAATACCAAATTCCTCCAAATCGGCTGGGGTTGGGCGACGGCTTTCCAGGGAGCCATACAGGCGCCGGATCCAATTCTCAAGGCGCAGGGCTTCCGGCAACTCCACCGGCGGCATATAAATTCCGTTTTTCGCTGGGGCCCTTTCGCCTTCCGATGCGGCCAATGCCGCCTGGGCGAAACTCTCGTGCTCCAGGGCAAACCCTCCTCCGGTATAATCCGGGGCCATGTTAAACGGCAACGGATAATCGAGCTGTGTATTAAGCAGCGTAACCTCGCCATCCTGAATGACGGACACGGCGGCATTTTCAACCCGGACAATTCCCTTTTCGCATACCAGCTCAACACAGTTTCGCGGGCGCGCAAAGCCTGGGACCGACCAGCTAGTCACCAGCAGACATTGGGTGGCCTTGATACT
>Ga0182738_1007431_pt1 | contig 11137 bp, 7 predicted proteins | sample eDN5th30CBELigMG_FD_128876 | JGI IMG/M metagenome (GOLD analysis project Ga0182738, IMG submission 128876) | Enriched Miracle-Growth compost microbial communities from Emeryville, California, USA - eDNA 5th pass 30_C BE-Lig MG (version 2)... ... | reverse complement strand
TCATCTGCAGCGGTATCTTGCCTAGCTGACGATCTTGCTGCTTCGTTCGCTTCGCCTTCCATCGTGCCCCCTGAAAGCGAACGGATGGTCAGGACTTTGCAATAGCCGTTAGAACATTGCTGCAGCCTGCCGAGTTCACCGCCCGCGTCAATCAGTCCACGTATACAAACTCGTTCAGGTTGTACACGTACAGGCAGTAGTACTTCAGCGCGTCGGCTGCGCTGAGGTTATGCCGCTGCTGCCAGCTTTCCATCAGTTGCACGCCGGTGGCGATTTCCTCGGTCGTAGCCGGCCGCGACAGCGCCAGCCGCAGCGCCCGCTGCACCTGGGCCGCGCGATCGTCGCCGCACTCCTCGCGCAGCCGCTGAGCGAACGCCGCCGACTGCTCCTGGATAAACTGACCGTTCACCAGGGCCAGTGCCTGCGCGGGCTGCGTGGTAACAAATCGGGCTTCGCAACTGCTGTCGGGGTCGGGCAGGTCGAAGCTCGCCAGCAGCGGTTCCAGCAGCGACCGCTTGATGTGGATATAGATACTGCGTCGGGCCTGCTCCTCAGGCGTGGAACGGCCCCAGCCGCGGCCCGGCTGCGACTGCCCGGCCAACACTTCCTTGGCGATCGTCGGATAGATGCTGGGCCCATACATCTTGAGGTTCAGCCGGCCATTGGCGGCGTGGACTGCGTCGCGAATCTCCTCGGCCGATAGCCGCCGCATGTTGAACCGCCAGAACAGATTGTTCTGCGGGTCGGCGGCGAACGCCCTTTCGTTGCCTGCCGACGACATGCGATACGTTTGCGAGAGCACCATCAGGCGGTGCATGCGTTTGATCCGCCAACCACCGCGGACAAACTCAGCCGCCAGCCAGTCGAGCAGTTCTGGGTGCGTGGGCGGCAGGCCCAACAGACCGAAGTTATTGGGAGAGGGCACGATCCCACGGCCAAAGTGATGCTGCCACAGGCGGTTGACCATCACCCGGGCCGTCAGCAGGTTGTCCGGCGAGGCAATCCAGCGGGCCAACACGGTCCGCCGGCCAGACGTTTTGGCATCCGGGCCTGCCGGGGCAATTTCCGGATCGGGCGCAGAGAACAATGCCGGGTAGCCGGGCTGCACCTCGTCGCCGGGCGAGTGCGGATTGCCGCGCAGCATGATATGCGTGGGCTTAGGCCGGACGTCGCAGCGCGCTACGCTCAGCGCGCTTTGACGCGGCGGAAGCTTTTGCGCCTCCAGTTCGGCAAACTGGGCCCGCAGCGACTCGTATTCCCGCCATTGATCGGCGTCGAGATAGTCCTTCAACTTGGCTTCGAGCAGTTTCTTGCGGCCAAGCCCTTCGGTGATGCGTTGATCCTCGCCCGGCATTTTGACGATGCCCGCCTGCTCGATCTTGTGCATCTGCTCGCCCAGCCGGCGCATGGCCGCATCGCGCTCGGCGTGCTGCCGGGCCACCTCGGGCGGCGAAATATCGGTCTGGTTGTACGAGGTCTGGTCGCCCCGCGTGCCGTACGAACGCACGCCCTGGAAAAACGCCAGCAGCCGGTAATAGTCGGCCTGCGGAATCGGGTCGATCTTGTGATCGTGACAGCGGGCACAAGCTACCGTCAGCCCCAGAAACGCTTGCGACGTGGTGCTGACAATATCATCCAGTTCGTCGTAGCGGGCCTGGAGCGGATCGGCCGGTTCGTCGTCCCACACGCCCAGCCGGTAATAGCCGGTGGCGATGATCGTTTCAGGCGAACGGTCCGGCAATTCATCGCCGGCTAGCTGCTCGATGATGAAACGGTCATAAGGCTTATCTTCGTTGAACGCGCGAATGACGTAATCGCGATAACGCCAAACGTTGGGCTTGGGATTGTCGCGCTCAAAGCTGTTCGTTTCGGCATAGCGAACCACGTCCAGCCAGTGCCGCGCCCAGCGCTCGCCGTACTGGTCAGAAGCCAGCAGCCGATCCACCAGTTTCTCGTACGCATCGGTCGAGTCGTCGGCCAGGAAGGCGTCCACTTGCTCGGGCGTGGGCGGAAGGCCGATCAGGTCGTACGTTACCCGCCGGATGAGCGCCACTTTGTCGGCAGGAGGATTGGGCCGCAAACCGGCTGCTTCCAGCCGCGCCAGGATGAAGTTGTCGATCGAGTTGATGACCCAATCGGCCCGTTTGACGGCGGGCGGCTTCTGCGGGGCGACAGGCTTGAACGCCCAGTGCGATTCGTACTGGGCTCCCTCGGCAATCCACCGGCGCAATGTGGCGACTTCGGCCTCGCTCAGCCGGTCGCCCTCGGGCGGCATTCTCTCGAATTCGTCCTCAGCCACGATGCGGCGGAGCAGTTCGCTCTCTTGCGGCTTGCCTGGAACAATGGCCCGCAGGCCCGAATCCAATTCGGCGACGGCGTCCTTGGGATCGTGGAGACGCAGGCCAGCCTCGGCTGTGCCGGGGCCATGACACGAAAAGCACCGCTTGGCCAGCAACGGCCGTATCTCGCGTCCAAAGTCCACCGGCGTAGGTCCGCTGCCCTGCTGCGCGGCCGCGGGCTGGGCAAACAACATCAGACACGCGAAGGCGGCACACCATCCCAACCGATCGAGCCATAAACAAGTAGGCATAACGCGTCGCAACGGTCAGTAACAAAGATGAAGCTCACGGGGCCCTGCGTCGGCAAACAAACCTGCCCAGCCGCTTGCCCGCCATTGTCGCCTGTCAGCCCGACGGCGGCAACAACAGACGCGGCCCTTGCACCCCATCTCCCGGCGCTGTGCTTGCCCCGCCAAGAATCGTTTTCAGATACCACGTCAGGCGTAAAATAAAGTAGTGCCCCGCCGCCGGGGCCGAACGAACCTGCCCACTTTTTGAGAGGGCGTAGCCATGCCACATCGCCAGCGCACCATGGTCCGCAGGCCGGCCATCAAGTTCCCCAAGCTGCGCAAGAAGATGCAGCAACAAGTGCTGCGGCAGCAGGTACCGCTCAAGCAGCAGGGCAAAGATCACAAACGGTAACAGCGGCCAATGCAACAACCAGCGTGGGCGTTGATCGTGCTGGGCGCAGTGCTCGTGCTCGTCGGCCTGGTGTGGCTACTTGCGCCGCAGGTGCCGTGGCTGGGCCGATTGCCGGGCGATATTGTTATCGAGCGCAAGAACTTCCGCTTCTATTTTCCCATCGTTACCTGCATTGTGATCAGCGCGGTGCTGACCGCCATCCTGTGGCTGGTCCGGTACCTTGGCCGTTAACCACCGGGCGGCAAAGTAGGCCCGAGGGCGGCGGGGTATTAATGTCAGCCCGGGCTGGTGTTCAGCGGGGTATTCTCTTGCACGGCGTGCGGCGGCGTGTAAGGTGAACGGTTCCGCCCCCCCCATTAGAACCTCTCCCACACGGTAGCGCCTCGCAGATGAAGCCGTCCTTCTCTATTGCCGTTTGCTGTGCCTGGCTGGTGGCCGTACAGACAGTCCGCGCCGAAGACGCCGCCCCCAAGCCGGGCGCGCCCCATACAGCCATCGCCGCCGCTGTTGAAAAAGAACTGAAAGCCGACCTGTTTCCCGGTGCCGTGGTTCTGGTCGGCACCCCGGAAAAGGTGCTCTACCACGAAGCGTTTGGCTACGCGCAGGTGAAGCCGCGCGAAGTGCCGATGCGCAAGGACACGCTCTTTGATATCGCCAGCGTGACCAAGGTAGTCGCCACTGCCACGGCGCTGGGCATCTGCAAGGATCGCGGCCTGATCGATCCGGACGCCCCCATGACCAAATACTTGCCCGGCCACGAGGGCAAAGGCGCGGAGCAGATCACGTTGCGGCACTTGGCGTCGCACACCTCGGGCTTTGCCGATTACCCGCGGGTCAGCTACGGCGGCAAGTACAAGGGCGAGGCCCTATTCGCGCAACTGCTCAAGACCGATCCGGCCTGGCCGGTGGAAACGCGGTTTCAATACTCGTGCCGCAACCTGATTTATCTAAGCACGATTGTGGAGCGCGTCACCGGGCAGTCGTTCGGCGCGTTCTGCGAGAAAGAAATTTTTGAGCCGCTGGAGATGAACGACTCGGAGTTCAACCGCGTCGAACCGAGCGACCGCGTGGCCGCCACGCATTACCCGGTGTTGGGCGAAAACCACAACATCGACGGCCGCGACGCTGGCTGCGCCATCGGTAATGCCGGCCTGTTCACCAATGCCGGCGACCTGTCCAACTTTTGCCAGATGATGCTGTCGAACGGCAAATGGCGCGGGCGGCAGATTCTCTCACCCGAGACCATTGCCGAGTTCACCCGTCCCCGGCACGACGCCAAGTTTCCCAACTATTCGTTTGTCTGGGAAACCTACCTCGAATCCAGCCATCGGCCCAAGCGGATGTCGGAGCGGGCCTTCGGCCATAGCGGATACACCGGCATCTCGATCTGGCTCGATCCTGCCAAGCAGGTATACACGATTGTGATGACCAACCGCACGCATCCGGCGATTGAAGGTTTGCCCGGCGGCGTGCAACCAAAATCGCATCCGCGCGTGCAGCAGCAGTACCAGGCACGGGGTCGGATCGCCGACGCGGCCCTGCAAGCACTGGGCTATTAAACGGCCCGCGCAGTGCTAGCACCCGGGGCTAGCGCGGGGGGTAGGGCTAGGCGCGACGCCCTCGTTCACTATGTTTACAAGCGGGTGGTCCGCGCGACGTGCATGGCCGCACGCGTTGCTGACCACGTTGACAAGTCGTTCCACCGCCGTGACGCCCGAGAAATAGAAGAGGCACTCGGCCGCGCGGCGTCTGCGTTCTCCCGTTTACGACTACGGGAGCATCCGCACAAGCGTCATGTTGTCTGCCCACTGGCCGACGAACGGCCTCGCCACAGCGGGCACGCATCACATCGCTCGGCGCAACCTGCCCGCAGGAAGCGCTCTCGAACCGGTGCCGGATTGCGCACTTTTTGCCGGGGCAGTTGCCAGAGGGGCGCTCAACATTTGCAAGTGATCGATTATGTCTTTGTTGTCGACGGAACAGATGCAGGCGGAAATCGACCGCCTACGTGAAGAAGTGGCCCGGCTCAAGGCCGCCTCGACCGAGGGCATGGTAACAATGATGGAACCCACCATTCCCGCGGTGGTGTTTCACATCGTGCGCGATGCCAAGGGCGTGGACCGGCTGCGCTCGGTCAGCGGCGGTTGCCGTCAACTTTTTGGCCTCTCGCCCAGCGAGATGCTGGCCGATCCGCGATATCCCTGGCACGTTGTGGCCGAGGCCGACGTGCAGCACGTGCGCAAATCGGTCGAAGATTCGATCAAGCTGCTTCAGCCCTGGGACTGCGAGTTCCGCATTGTCGATCGGCAGGGCCAGGAAAGATGGGTGCATGGTTCCGCCGGCGTGACCCGCACCGCCGCCGGCATCCATTGGTCGGGCGTGCTGGTCGACGTCACCTCGCGCCGCCAGGCCGAGACCCAACTTGAGGCCGCCCACGACGAACTGCGGCACGTCATCGACTCCGTGCCCGGCTGCGTGTGGTCGATCCTGATCGACGAGCAAGGCCAGCTTCACGGACGCTACCTCTCATCGGGCAGCAGCCGCGTGCTGGGAAGGCCGCCGGAATACTTTCTGGAAGACATCCAGACGCGATGGCAGGAGATCATGCACCCGGATGATCGGCCGCGGGTGAATGAGATCTTGCAACGGATTCTGGATGGCCGCTCCGAGGGCGAAGACGAAACTTACCGCGTGATCTTCCCCGACGGCAGCATTCGCTGGGTCCGCGACTGCGTTACGATCAAACAGCTTCCTGACGGCAAACGGGTGCTGTATGGCGCCACTGTCGATGTCACCCAGCAGCGCCACGCAACCGAGGCCGTGCAGCAGGCGCACGAACAGCTGGAAAACCGGGTGCAGGAGCAAACCGCCCAACTGCGTTCTTCACAAGAAGCCCTCAGCCGCGAAAGCGAAGTGCTGGAAAGCGTGCTGACCTGCATGGCCGACGGCGTGCTGGTCGTCAACGAAGACGGGCACTTTGTGCGGTTCAATCCGGCCGCGGCGACGCTCATCGGACGCGGCCCGACGGAAGAACAGACCTCGGCCTGGCCCGATTACTTCGGCCTGTTCTTGCCCGATAAAAAAACCAAGTACCCGGCCGACGACCTGCCATCGGCCCGGGCTCGGCGCGGCGAAGTGGTCCGCGAGGCCGAGGTGTACGTCCGCAACTCGGAACATCCCGACGGCGTATCGCTGTCGGTCAACGCCACGCCGCTCTACAACCGCCAAGGCGAACTGTACGGGTCCGTGGTGGTCATGCGCGACATCACCGCGCACAAGCAGTATCAGGAGCAACTGCGGGCGGAAGAAGCCCTGCTCCGCAAACTGCTGGAACTTCAGGAGCGCGACCGCAAGCTGGTCAGCTACGAGATCCACGACGGTTTGATGCAATACGTGGTGGGGGCCAAGATGATCGTCGAGTCGATCTGCCAGTCGTCCGACGGCAATGCCCGCGAACTGGCCAAGACCGTGCGGCAACTCTTGGGCAACGCCATCAAAGACGGCCGGGCGGTGATTGCCGGGTTACGTCCGATGGTGATCGACGATCAAGGTATCGTCGGCGCGATCGAATACCTTATCTCCGACGCGCCTATCAGCAAGCTGGACGTGCAGTTCACACACGACGTGCGCTTCGACCGGCTTGCTCCACCGCTGGAGCAGACCGTGTTCCGCATCGTGCAGGAAGCCCTCACCAACGTCTACCGGCACAGCCAAACCAAGTCGGCCAGCATCGAACTGAAACAACTCGACCACCGCCTGCGGCTTCAAATCCGCGATGCCGGGGTGGGCTTTGACCTTACCCAGGTGCCCGGCGACCGTTTCGGCGTGCGGGGCATTCTGGAGCGGGCCCGGTTGTTTGGCGGTTCGGCCCAGATCGAAACGGCACCCGGCGAAGGCACGCGGATCGTGGTCGAAATTCCGCTCGATGGCCAAGGCGGCTAGCGCATGGACCGCGGCGTGTAATTCTGCCGGTTTCTACGCACCTTTTTGGGCGCCACGGAGACTGAGTAATCGCCGTGCATGCGTGGTGGGCGTCCCCCCTGGCTGACTGCTGTTGCCTGCCGGGCGGGTGTTGAGTACAGAACAGTCTCGCATGCCGGCTCCCCCTATTTGCTGCCGCGCCGTTTCCCCTATGCGTGGTGGCACTGCGAGCGATGATGCCGCAAACCGGTACAGGGGGCAGCGGCCGTTTTGAACGTTCTTACCCGGCGAATGGATTTGCCAGGTGATGCCAGTGAAACACTCGATCGTGTTGGCGGTGCGCACGGTACCGCTATCATTGCTGCTGATGCTGTCTGCTGGCACGGGCTGCCAAAGCCTGGAGCTACCAGGCGCCGCGCTGGCAGATTCGTTGAACGCGCCGGTGGCTGGTCCACCGGCGACTGACGCGTTCTCTTCGCCCCGCTCCACCGAACGCCGCGAGGCGCTAGCCTGGTGGAGCCAGGCGCCCGCTAACGCAAGCCGGGCTGCTTTGCCCGACGCCGCGCTGTCGTTGCAACGCGATCCTGATCCTCGGGTGCGGGCGGAGTTCGCGGCGGCGGTCATCCGCAGCAGCCACAACGATGCCGTGCCGATGGTACTCTCCATGCTGGAGGACCAGGAAATCCAGGTGCGGCTGGCAGCCATTGCCGCCTTGGGAACCTTGCGGCCTGATCATCCGCAGCGGCAACGGGCCTGTGATGCCTTGCTTGCCCGGCTTCAAGAACAATCGGGGCACGGCGAAAAGATCCGGGCCGCGGCCGCCGGCGCGCTGGCTCAACTTGGCCAGTGGGACGACGTGCGTCCTTGCCTGGACGATCCTTCCTGGCGGGTTCGCCTGGCCGTGGCGCAGCAGCTTTCGACCGCCCCCCATGATGCATTGCCTACTGACATTGCCGCGCGACTGGCGAACGACCAGCACCCGGCAGTACAGCGGCAACTGATCGATGCCGTGGCGGCCTGGCCGGCGGCCGAGGCCGTACCGCTGTGGCTGTCTGCCTTGGAGAGCGACGTCTTTCAAACGCGCGTAGCCGCGCACGGCCACTTGAGCAAGCTGTGGCCGGCGGCCGCCGAATTTCCGTTTGATGCCCGGTCGGCCGTAGAACGCGAAGCGGCCTTGGCGGCTTTGAATGCCCGCTGGGAACAAGAGGGCGCGACCATCATCGCAGCCGCCCAGCAAGCCCAAGCCCAGGTAGCGCATGCCACCAGTCAGCCAGGCAATACCCGGCCGGCAGCCACGCATTGGACCAGCGCTACGGCTAACAATGCCGCACAAATTCAGGCAAGCAGCAAGCCCGGCAGTGCGCAATCGACCAACACAAACACGACCAGCAATTCCACGACCATGCCTGCTGGAGTCAGCGAGGCGAACAGCGGCAGTGCAGCTTCGTCTGCTGAGCAAGAAGGCGCGGCCAGCGCCATGATGCCAGTATCGTATCAACCGCCGGTACCGGCCATTTCGCCTGAAACGCTCAGCAAACTCCGCATGCTGCTGCGCACGATGCAGAATCGGTCAGTCGATCAGCGGCAACAGCAAGATTGGGCCCTGCAGCTTGGCAACCTGGGCGATGACCTGTTACCGGCGCTGGAAGCCTTGCACCGCGAGCGGGTTCCGATTCCCGAGTTCGTTTATCAGGAAGTTCTGCCCGAGCAGAGCGTGGTGTTCCGTTCGCTGGCCGATCTATCGTCGCCGACGGTAGACGTGCGTCGCCGCGCGGCGGTGGCCTTGCGTGCTGCCTCGCAGGCGCAGCCGCTGTCGCTGCTGGCCATGAACCGGCTGTGTACGGTCGCCGAGGCTGAAAAAGATGCCCTGGTCTGGCAGACGCTGGTCGACGTGGCCGGCACCTCGGGAACTGGCGACGGCGCCGTGCAAGCCACGGATCGCTTCTGGCAATTGGCGCTCGAACACCCGCAATCGGAAGTTCGCCGCCGAGCGTGCGAACAGGTTGGCCGTTTGCGGCGGGTACGGTTGGCATCGTCGCTGGCTAAGCTGGGCGACGATACCGACAGCCACGTAGCCCGCGCGGCCGCCCGGGCACTCGGCCAACTCGGTCCGCAAGCCGATACGGCAGCGCTGGAGAAAATGCTGGCCTCGCGCGATCGCAGCGTGCGGGTTGAAGCGGCAGCCAGCTTGTGCAAAGCCGGCATGCACGCGGGCGAAGCCGCCATTTCGCGGCTTTCGTACGATCCCGATCCACAAGTTCGCATGCAGGTTGCCGAGGTGATCGGCGAACTGAGCGACGAGCAGTTCATCCCCATTTTGATTCGCTTCCTCGACGACGCACGCAGCGTGCAGCGGGCCGCTTTGCTGGCGCTGCCCAAGATCGCCGGGCGCGACATCGCGGCGACCGCCACCGCAGCCAATGGCACTCCGCCGACGATTGCGGAGCAAGTCGCCGCCTGGAAGTCGTGGGATAACGAGCGGCGACTCGCCGCCGGGGCCGACGAGCCTGCCACCTCTACCGAAACCGCCGAGGCACCCGAGAAAACGCAACTGCGGATCGTGCAGTAAGCGGCGCGTGCAGTATTCAACGCTATTCGCTCGCTGCCTTGTGAACGGCTTTCGATGACGCAGTTGTGGGCGAAGTTGGCTTGGCTGGAGGCCGCGTTTCAAACGCTCGTACGGCCAGGACGGTTGCCAACACCAGCAAAAGCAGATGGATGCCCCGCGAGTAATCGCGCTGAGGCAGCATCCGGTGCAGCCTACGGCCGATCAGCACGGTTGGCAGCGACACGCACAAGCCGCCGGCCACGCACAGCAGCACGTTGCGAGTCCACAGGCCTGCCGCGCCATGAGCGATGGCCACCAGGCATCCGGCCGGCAGGAAGTACGCCTGAAGGTTGGCGCGGAACCGCCGGGGTTCCCATTTCCGCATGGTTCCATACACCACCAGCGGCGGCCCGTGTGTGTTGTAAGCACCGCCCAGCGTACCTGCCACCACGGCAAACAGCGGCAGCGTGCGGTCGTTTTGCAGGTACAGCAGTTGCGGCCGCCACAAGCTCAGCCCGCTGTAGGCGAATAGCACACCGGCGAGTAACAATCGTACTGCGCGCTCATCCACCCAGGTCACAATCAGCAGACCAAGCGGGATGCCGAAGCAGGCGGCAACCAGCGTGGTGGCGACCACGCGCACGTCCATGTGCCGCCGATCTCCGGCCAGCAGCAAACTGGTGCTGACGAGCGAGCCTAAGCTGACGATGGGTGCCGCCTCGGCCGCGGTAAGAAACAGGGTCAGCAGCGGCATGGCCACCAGCGCTTCGCCAAAGCCGAACATCACCTTGATCGAGGTGGAGAGCAGGAACACGCAGGCGACGAGCATCACCGCCGTTTCGATGTTCATGCCTCACCCCCTGTTCCTGGCCACGTCTGGCGAAAAGCTCCTTATGACTCCAATCGCCGGCCTCGCAACTGGTCCAGCGCTACGGCCGTGATGATGATCACGCCCACCACAATATCCTGGAAGGGATTTTGCAGCCCCAGCATGGTGCAGCCGTTGTAGATGGCCGCCATGATGCCAGCCCCGGCCAGCGTGCCGATCACGGTGCCTCGGCCGCCGCTCAGGCTCGCTCCACCGATCACCACGGCCGCAATGATTCGTAGCTCGGCCCCGGTGCCCGAGGTGGGGTCACCGTTCGACAGTCGGGCAAACTGATACAGGCCGGCCATACCAACGAACAGGCCGCCGATGGCATACACCGCGATCTTCACCCGGGCCACATTGATGCCGCACAGCCGCGCCGTGGCTTCGTTGGAACCCACGGCAAACACGTGCCGCCCAAACACGGTGAACCGCAGTACGGCCGCAAGAATCATCGCCAGCAGCAGGATCAGCCAAATGCCCGACGGCAGCAGCAGCCAAGCAGGGCTGGGCGTAGGCACCACCAGTTGCGGAATGATGGCGGGGATGGCATCCAGCGGCGGCCGCACCGTCGTTTCGTCAGCGACCAGCTTGCCGATGCCCAGGTAAATGGTCATCGTGCCGAGCGTGACAATAAACGGTACCACCCGCAGCAAACTGATCAGGGCACCATTGAGCAGGCCGGTTAGCAGCCCCGTGCCTAGTCCTCCGATGACCGCCATCGCAGGCGAGTAACCTTCCCGCAACAGCCAAGCCACCACGGTCGCGCACAAGGCCATGGCGGTCCCGGCGGAGAGGTCGATTCCGCCAGAGATCATG
>Ga0182738_1007430_pt1 | contig 11137 bp, 8 predicted proteins | sample eDN5th30CBELigMG_FD_128876 | JGI IMG/M metagenome (GOLD analysis project Ga0182738, IMG submission 128876) | Enriched Miracle-Growth compost microbial communities from Emeryville, California, USA - eDNA 5th pass 30_C BE-Lig MG (version 2)... ... | reverse complement strand
CGGGCAATGGTCGTTGCGGAGAACTATCTGCGGCAGAAGGTGAAATGTCGCACGGTCACCCCAGTGCCATCTGAGAATCGAGGATACGACATCGACTGCGTTGCAAAAAACCGTAAGCCTCTACATGTCGAAGTGAAGGGCGTCTCAACCAAAGGAGAAGCGATCAGGATCACTGCCAACGAAGTGAAGCATGCGCGAGAAGCGGCGAGCAACGGGTCCATTGATCAACTGATGCTTCTCATCGTGGCAAACATCCAGTTGTCGTCGGATCCGGCGACTGGCTCTCCTATAGCATCAGGTGGAAATGTACGCATACTTCACCCATGGGATATCGATGCGGATGGCTCGCTGAAGCCGCTAGTTTACAAATACGAGATCAGTAACCACCGAAGCGATTCCTCTTGGAAAAAGTGAGCGTCATTAAACTATTCAGGGGCACTATTTTAAAACATAGTAGCTGCCCATTGCGAGCCTACTAGGACACTGGAAATCTGGCTATGGGACAGTTTGCAGTTCTTGCGTTGGGAGGACTGTTGATGTCATCAACACTGCATAGGATCCGGGTTGAAGGTCAACATTAAGAGCTTGGGGACCTTAAAGCCATCGAATTTACGCTCACCGGCCATCGCGCTGCACGTAAGCCAAGAGTCTAAAGAAGAAATCGCACATGCTGACATCTTCCCCCTTTTCCCCCACTGGCAATTGACACCCTGACAGGGGAAACAGGGGAACCTAGCGCCACCTATAGATCCATTTCACGCAGTGGGCATTTCTGAAACATACTACCCCGACGGATATATTGGCGAAGCACCTGGACGGATCGATGCCCAGTCACCTGTTGGATGTCATGCTCTGCCGCTCCGAGCGCCGCAGCCGCTGTCACAAACCCGGACCGAAGACTGTGGCCTGCATAACGGGAGACGTCCAATCCGATCGCCGCCGCATAACGTTGCACAATTCTAGCAACCGCTCGATCTGAGAGGGGTGCAGCCTGGACATTGCCAGAACTGCTCAGACGCCTAAACAGTGGGCCGGTGCGGAGCTTCGCCTGATCCAGCCACCCTTTAAGACAGAGCACTGCGCATGTTTCTTGTCGCTTGCCATATGGAACTGCAACGTCTCTGCCGATGCCTTCAGGGTCTGTCTTGCTCCTTCGGATGCGGATGACAAAGCCCTGTTCTTCCACAAACGTAACGTCTTCGACAGTAAGAGAAACCAGCTCGGATCGACGCAGTGCGGCAGCAAACCCAAGGAGTAACAAAGCTCGATCGCGCGCTCCGAGCAGCGAATCCGGGGTTTGCGCTACCATAGCACGAAGGTCGGCAGTTCCAATTGAGCTCTTTTGTGCAGTAGCGGACCCATATTCTCGCAGAATACCTTTCAGTACTTCCCGAACAGCCAAATGCTGGGTCGGGGGAACTACTCCGATTGCCTTATGAGCCTGCGAGATGGCAACGAGGCGTCGGCGGATCGTTGAGGTTTTTATTGTTCTCGATAGATCGGAGATGTAAAAGGCAATGGTAGAGGGCTCAGCAGGCAAGGAGTCGAGAGATCGGGCAGAGCACCACCGCTGAAAATCTGCCCAGTCGGCTTTATAGGCGCGGTGCGTGTTTTGCGACTTCGCCTGATCGGCAAACCTCCGTGCCTCGCTTTCAAGTTGGGGCATGTCGCAAAGAACTTCTGCCGTGTGTACAACCAGTGCTGTTTCCACAAGCCCCCCTCCGTCCGATAAGATTTGATTATCGGACGTGCTCCTAGGAGCTTTGTCGAGATCTTTTTTTCCATCAGCCATATTGTACTCGTCGGTGCTAGGCGCAGCCGCATGCAACGAATTCGCAAAAGGTATTAGGCTGTGGACCCCTTAGCGCCTGGCCCATAATTATTACGGGCCTAAGACTCACGAAGCAGTTTTGCACACTTCGCAATAACCCACATAAGCCGCTCGCTGCCCATTAGCGTTCCTCCATCGGTGCCTTGGCAGCGCACAAGGCAAGCAAGCGGAGCCAGAACGTTGTGTCTCTTTCGGCAATGTCAGCCGGGATTCCCCCAAACCGTTCCGTCCAGAGTTTAAGCTGGAAAAGACGGGCAATTGCAATCTTCATATCACGGTCAGCAAAATATGGATGGCTGAAAACTCCCGTTGAATTGTGGAACTGGGCTTGCAGTTCTGCATGGGACAACTGATCAAGTTCACGAAGTTTATCGGCTACGATACGCTTCAATTCCTCAACCACAAAGAGGTTTGCCGAAAAATGGTCAGAAGGCTCCTGAGTTGGTGATGCGGACTCTGTAATTGGCCCTTGTTCCGCAACGGCTGGCCCGTCCGGTCCAACTAGGCGAGCCAGTACGCGACCGTGGCAGCACACCTCGAACTCTTGCTCGCCAGTCGAAGCTAAGCGTACGTAATCTGATAGTTTTGAACGTAATGTTCGAATTCCAATCTCCATTGAGGTTCTCCGCGTTAGTTTTGTGGATTTGAGTCACAAAGTTATGTACGCACGAGCAGCCGAATATCCGATCTCGCTATTGCCCAACTCCATGTGCCAGGTAAGTGTGTAACTTTTTTCCCTTCCTAGATCACAGTGCTTATCCTCAACACCAACAATAGGAGATACCCCCCATGAAGATAGATCGTGATCAGCTCGCAGCGAGACTGTTATGTGAAAGTGTGTTCACAATAGCTGAGTCTATGGGAATAACCCCGCTGGCGCTGGCAGTAATCTGTAAGGAGGAAGGGCTGGAGTGGCCTGGTACTGGAACTTCGACAAACCAACAACCACGGCTGGTCCCTACCTCGACAGTAAACCAGTCAGCGACTGAAACACGGTCGATTCCAGAGCCCAGTGAGGAGGAACGGCGAATAGGCAAAATCACGATCACGAGGACAAAACTGTATAAGCTGGTTTGGAGTCACCCGGTTGTCCAGATTGCCGAGGTTTGGGACTTTCTGACGTAGCCCTGTCTAAAACCTGCAAGCGCCACGACATTCCAAAGCCAGGCTTAGGGTATTGGGCGCGTGTAGAGAATGGGTACACATGTTACCCAACCCGACTACCCCAGCCAAAGGATGACCATCTTGTAGAAGTCACCTGCTCTTGGGACCGTCGCAGCCCGGTGGAACCGCACGAAACTGTACCCATTTCCCGAGGGCAGTACTATCATCAGCGGTATCCGTTACTGGACACAAAGTTCACGACCATGGTTGGGGAGATTTATGAACATGAACTGTCGGCTGCCCAGGTCGCAGTTCCAAATAGCGGTGAGCCAACTCATCTGTTGGTCATTAAAGCCGAGAAAAGTTTGAGAAAGTCCAAGAAGGACGAGCGGAAACTGGTTCGACCGAACGGCAAAGCTAGGCTGAATATCTGGGTAGCTCCTGAGAACGTTGATCGAGCCATCAGGATATACGATGCCTTGGCGAACGCGATTGAGCAACGTGGGTGGAAGGTCGGTGTTGAGGTCCACGAGAAACCAGTACGCGACGGTTGGACCGGTTACGACGGTACACACTACCCACCTGTGGTTCATGTAGAGAACCATACGTTCGTCGAGCTCTTTGGCGAGCGCGTGCGCATTGCGCTAACGGAGAAGTCTGCTCAGAAGATGCGTGTACTCACGGAGCAAGAGGCAAAACAGAAACGCTTTCTCTACATAGGAGACCCAAAGGAATATTGGTATGAGCCGACGGGGGTGTTCACACTACGTGTTCTAAACTCCCGCCTACACAGGAGCGCGTGGACCGACGGCAAAACCAGAACAGTCGAGGCGGTCTTGAACAGTTTCCTACGGGCAATCATAGATGCGGCTGTGGATCTCAGTTCTTCAAAGCTGGAAGCCGAGACAGCACGAATCCGACGCGAGGAAGAATCTCGTCGGGAAGCTCAGCGGCAGGAGCTCCTGCGGAAGGAACAGGTCCGGGTAAAACGATTGGAGACGGATCTGCAGAACTGGTCAGCCGCGAACCGAATACGAGACTACATCGCCGCCGTTAAAAAGGCGGCTGGTGAAATAAACGTCCCGACCGAGGCTGGAACCGAGGTAGGCGACTGGATCATCTGGGCCACGAAAGTTGCCGAACGACAGGATCCGCTTACCGATAAGCTGCCGGAGTACACAATCACCGGTTACTGGTAAAGTGCCGGTGACAGGAGACCTCCCTATCACGTAGACTTGGGGACTGGGATTAGCGGAACCACACGCCTTTAAATGACGCGATCGTTGGTTGTGAATGCGCCTGACGGTGCTTTACTCGCAATCTACTGTTGAGACCCTTTGACGAACTTAAACGAGCAAATAGCACTTGCCGAGTTGCCCGAATGCGGTTCTTTAAGCAGATTCGCGAACGGCGCAGTACGGACGCGCAGATTGCCGTGGAAATGGAGACAGTAGTGCCCAGACGCATCATTGATACAAACATATTGTACGGTCTTGCCGCTCGGAACATTTCGGCAACTAAGCTGAAGGAGAATGTCAGCATTGCGATCACACCCACAAATTTGGTGGAACTGTTTCGCGACCTGGATAATCCACACGAATTTCAGGTTAGGCAAGCAGCGGCTCAGGCCGCATATGATATAGTCGAAGAATATTTAGATCCCACAGATTTGATGTTTGCTCAAGTCTGGAATATTAATGCTCAGGGGCAGGCGCCCTCTATTGTCTGGAAGGATTATGTCACGGCGCTAGCCTTTGCCCGCGACGTTCACGAGCTCAGTACAGGAGTACTTCGTCCCAATGGAAAGCAAAGGATTCGCTTAGATTGGAAGGGCATTGAGAAGCTCCGCCTTCGTAGCTATGATGCTTTCCGCGACGACATTCTGGCCAGCCTCGAACCTGTATTGCCTGGGTACATCAACAGGTACAAGGCTGGAGCTTTCCAAGCTGCGGACGCTGTACATCAAGATCGTATCAGAATGCTGATGACCGGACTCTTGGGACACCTGACGATCCTCACCAATACCCGTAAACGGGCCGCCAATGCTCCCGTCGATAGCCAGCCCTATACAAAGCAGGATTTAGTATTGGCAGCGGATCAATTGGAGGCGTACTGTAAAGTTCTAGGCCGGTACCTTTTGCGGCGCTCCATATCGGCACCTCAACCAAATGACATGGGTGACCTGACGTGCTTCATGTACGTCAGGCCAGGAGACCAGGTCGCTACATGCGAAATTCTCTGGCAGGAACTCGCGGATGAAGTTGGCATGGGCCACATTATCTATAAACCCGTGCCTCGCCTTTTAGGCCAAATGCCACTGGAAGCACATTCACGCCAACAGTTAGCGGCATACTTTCACTGGCAAGAACGCGGTTCGCCTCTCAATGATGAATGGTTCGATTGGTTCGGAGCCTCAATTCTACATTGGAAGAAACAACGGCGAGGTCAGAATTAAGCGTCCGGGCGTCTTGATAAAGATTGCTCAGTGAAGGGTTGCCAACGAGCAAGTTCTTCGTGAAAGATGCAGAAAAAATCCTCCATTAATACAGCCAAGTTTTTTGGCTGCGCAGCTTTTAACCCGCGAAGACTTTGTGCAACTTTAAGGACTTCCTCTGGGGTAATTGTTTCAGGTGCGCTCCATGGCATCCCCACTAAGCGGAATAGGTTTTTTAAACCCTTCGTCGTTCCGGCTTTGAGAAAAACCTCGGTGGGATATATGTTCATGTGGCAGCCTATACGAAAGGCTAGATCGTATGTGTAAACAGGGTAAGGTTTAACAGGGGCGCTCTGGCCTTTTGCGATCGCGCCTGGCGTGAGATTTCCGAGAACCTCCTCGATCGTCCGGGAGGCAAACGTGTATATCTCCTGAAAACTTATCGCTGCTTGTAACCTCTTAAGATTTTTCGCTGAAGTCAGGATTTTAGCGCATTCAAGCATAACGTCGGTTCGCACCTTTGCCTGGTGCATGTGCCTGGACCCTAACGGACCGGTTCCAAGCGCTGCCAAAAGGACTGCATCGCGAAAACAACCCATTTCCTGAAAGAACGCGCATAGCTTGGGGAGATCAGTTATTCTAGATTGTGGGCGCTTCGGGTTCACAAAGGGACGCCAGGCAGCAGAGCCAGTGTATTCCTTTTCTACGGAGGCACGGGTGCAATTCTTCACATAGAGCTCGACGTAACTGCGCAACAGCTCCTCTGCCTGCGTCGCTGATATCTTGCTTCTAGACGATGGCTTTCGTCTGATTTTGGGCATGGAGTTCTTCCTATGGGCACCGGTCTACCCGAATCTATACTGCGAAGCAAGAAACTCGTTCCCCTTTTTCACCAGCTTAATTGACGTCAGTCTGCTCCAAGATGACGATTTGCTGCTGTCGATCAGATGTTAGTCGCCACGTCAAGGCGCGGTACCTTGAAGGCTGAGTCGCATACCGGGTACCATTCACCCGTTTCCTTTCAAACATTATATGCGGATTAAAGCAGACGTCTGCTTTTTAATAAGGCTTATTATTATAGCGTTGTAAATCGCACAGGATCTGAATCATGTGCGCATGGGCAGAATTCTGGAGGTTAGAGAACGATGGAGCTATCAAGTTACGCGGGGTACGTCGATCATACGGGACAAGAAGTAATAATGGTTGTCGGGCAGTTGCCGTTCCAGGCAGGCAACGGAGACTTTTGTACGCTCCTACCGCTACTAATGGCAGATGGCACGAAAGCCGAACGTGAAGATTTTCCCGATAACGGTGACATTTTTTGGATGCTGAGACCGGCGACGCGGCATTTTGCGGAACCAGGTCGATTGGTTCGTGGCAGGCTGGAAAAGTCTCCTCAAGCAGGTACGCGCGGCAAGGCGGATTATCAAATCTGTGCAGACGATATTGACGTTGTGCGGTCAAAAGACTACATTGAGTTACTAAAGGTGCCCAATGCGGAAGCCAACCGGCCACGAGATCTAATTTCGGAATCTATAACTGTTGAAACAGATCACCATCCGCTGGATGTTGTATATTTATTATGGCGCGGGAGCGTATGGGGGCCACTTGTCACGACTAGCCATGAGAAGCCGGGAACCCCAGGCGTCCATAGGGTAACCTTTACGACAACTCGGCCCGATAAGAGGGTATTATCGTTCCACCAACGTGCCCTAGATAACTTGCCGAAAAAGGCGCACCATCATCTAACCGTCGATGTGAGCCTTAATCAAACGCACGTAAGTATTACTAGGGCACTGCACACGTGCACATACCAAATAGTAGATGCAGAAGAGTTTGAACAGATTATTCCCGCCGATGCTCAGCATGAGACTCTTCTGTCGGACCGAGACGTGTTGGCGCAAGTGGCAAAAGATGTCCTTACAAAAAAGCGACGGCGTGAATTTCTTGCCATCTTTGACGAGATAGAGGCGGCATTGGGGGATGGGCAAGTAGCTAATGGCGAGTTGCTCGGAGACACAGCTGAAATTCTCAAGATAATCAAGCAACATGTACAAGCTAGAGAGACGGCAACTGTACAGTTAGCCGGAGCAATCTTACAATCAGGGCTGTTAGATGCACAAATTGATCAGGCCAAACAGTCGATTTTGGAACGCTTTATCGCTGATAATTCGGCGCGAGCATTAGCAAAAATCGACGCAAGTATAGACGAGCGAAAGAAGGACCGTGAAAGTCTCAATAGGGAAATTCGGGCGCTTGAGGAGCAATTGCGAGTCGAGAGAAAAGAGCGATTCCAGCAATTAGAAAGAGAGCTCGACGAAGAGCGTCAAAAAATTAGGAAAGAAAAAGCCAGCATTACCCAGCAACGCGACGAACTGGAACGTCAGAGCCAGATCTTGGAGGGGCGGCTAGAGGGCGTCGTGAAAGAGCTATCGTCCAATCGAGATGAAATAATTAATCAGTTCCTGATGATCCTACCGCTTCTGGGCCATTTTTCACTGATGCCGGGAGTACGTCGGTCTAATGACGCTGATAAAGACCCTGTTAGTGCGGGATCTAATGAGCTATCCCGTACTGTTGTAGACAAACCGTTTGTGCTTCCGTCGTTTGTGATGCGCGAACGAAAGGCTGCAGACGGTGAAATTGACGAGCTCGTTTTTATGGCACGCTTTCAAGACCACGTCGAAAAATCGGGTTTTCAGTTTCGCCGGGAAGATCTTATTCGGTTTCATCTTAGTATGAAATGTGGCGAAGTAACTATAATGGGTGGATATCCGGGAACCGGCAAGAGTACATTGCCGCGTCTATACACAGAAGCTCTCCTTGGCGATGCAGCTCGGACAGAAGCTGGACGTTTTCTACGTGTGGCAGTGAGCCCCTCATGGTTAGATATGCGTGACCTCTTGGGACACGTTAACGCGCTGGATCGCGTCTTCCAGCCCGGCGAGGCAGGTCTATATCAACACCTAATTGCCGCACAGGAAGAGTTTCGAATGCATGGACTTGCGGCAGGTCTATTCTTGGTCTGCCTAGACGAAATGAACCTTGCTCATGTGGAGCATTATTTTAGTGGGCTTCTGCAGGCACTAGAATTACCCCCTGGCCAACGAGTGGTAAAGTGCTTCTCCCCAGAAATAGTCAGCCCTAGCAGTACGTTTGGAGGATGGCCAGAGCTAAATATCCCAATTTCAGTGCGTTTCGTAGGCACGATCAACTTTGATGAGACGACGCGTCAGCTAAGCCAACGGCTTCTTGACCGCGCAAACGTAATCCAACTTTTGCCTGTAATGCCTCTTCTGAGCGCTGAATCTAACGAAAGCACGATTCCTGCAGGTACACCAGTTACTCTGCGCGATTACACAAGTTGGAGTGTGACTGGGAGCGAGCTGATCGAGGCTGAACTGGCCGAAATAATTGACAAGTTGCGAGAGCCCCTTGCTGTGCTTGGAAGCTCTCTTAATCCCCGCAAGTTAAATGGTATAAGGCGTTTTATGGCCAGTTGTCCTCCTGAATTTTTCAAGCCAGTACAGGCGCTGGATGTACAGATTGCACAGCGTCTATTGCCCCAAGCCCGAAATCTCTTCCGTCCAGGCGCACGTGAAGCGCTGAAGGAAATTGTTGGAGTGCTGGAAGACCGTTCAGCAGATTTTCCTGAAAGTCTCACACAGTTAAACGCCTTGAGGGAGAGTGAAGTTGGATGGGCAAGCGAGGGATGAGTCGACTTTAGGATGCAAACGGTTGAAACGGCCCATAAGGATAATACATGTTCGTTCCTGCTCATCCAGAATACACGAATTGTGGGACAGGCTTTAGTAAGCAACACCGTAGCTACGTGGAACCCCCTGTTTGTTGAAGAACAGTTGCGGTATTCATTCGAGCTAGAGTTTCCTGAGCCGGACACAGAATACTCGTTACATGTAGGCGACTTGGATCCCGAGACAGCTCCGGAAGCATGGGGGCAGCAGCTATCAACTGCAATAGGCATTCCCCGTGGGCGGATAATAATGTGGGATTCGGCTGTCCATTTTGAGGGAGCCCGGGGGAGAGTGTGGCTGCGGTTGATGTCAAGGTCGATTGCACATAGCGTCAATGAGCAAGACCGGCATAGAAACGTTTTAAACACTAATGGCTGGCAGGTTCGAGCAAGGCTGCAAGTATATGTAATACTAGGGAAGCTGTCGGAGATGAGATATGAGACCATGTCCGATGAGCTTCGAAGGCTGGCTGCTGGTTTGTTATTTGACCTTGTCGCAAAATCAAGCAGAGCAGTCGTTTTTGGAGTAGAACCAACATCAGTATCACCAGTATCAAGTCAGATTGAACTGCGGGTATTGGAACGGCTATGGGATTCATTGGCACCCATACTGCAGAAGATTGGTGAGTGCCCCGCTCTACGGCTTGGCACAGTTAACGAATATCGCCTTTCATATGGAAGTGAGCGCTTAGGCCTAACATCGTTGGCTCGGCTTGCTGCAGTCGGCTTCGATCCCCGGGAACGATCTGTTGTGCGGCCTTTTTACGCATGGCGTGAACGATATTTTGAGGATCACCGTACTTCGGAGCATGCGGTAATAAAGGGCCTCCTGGAACTGGTACAAGGACGCGTCACTGATTGTGTTCGTAATGTAGAGAAACATATCGCGGCACTAGAGCAAGATCGTCCACTACGCCAGCTGGTACGTGCAGGAGCGCTATCACTATATGATTCTCAAGATGTCCCTCGTCTAAAAGAACTTCACGAGGCGATGCGGCGCGGAGAGACACTCCATAGGCAAATACGCCAGGCTTTAGGTTTGCCGTTTTTAGCTGGTGTACAAGCACGATTTGTACTGCAGGAAACTCCGACATTTCGTCATGTGCAGCCGTATTATCGCTTTTTAGAAATAATGCGCCGCTATCTGCGGTCGTCAATGCTGGTGCTAGACGACGGTGACGAGGAAAGGCTAAAATCGACTTCAAGAATGTATGAGCAATGGGCGTTTTTTCATTTGGCTGGTGCTTTACGCGCTTCCGGACTAAAGTGCGTAAGCCGGGAGGGCTTGTTGCATCAAACTCGAGGTTATCGCTATACCTTGGACATTGACCGAGGTGCACGATTGTCATTCTCAGCATCTGACGGTAGTTTGGTGGTATTGCGCTATGAACCATGGATTCTGCCGCGGATTATGGCGCGGCAACGAGGTAATACGCTATACCGGGAAGGGAATGGTGCTGCATGGAGCCCCGATATGCTTGTAGAGGTTTTTGTTGCTGACGGGGGCGGTACACCTGATGAAGTGCCACACGTAGTGATACTCGATGCAAAATATTCGACCTTGATACAGGACCATCATTGGGCAAGCACGTCTAAGTATCTCAACATCCGCGATACGGTCTTTGATCGACAAGTAGCGCGACAACTTTGGCTTATTTCACCTGCCCTGAATGAAGCTGATCCAGGATGTGAAATTAATCTTAGAGATCCAGCTTTGAAATGGACCGACCGGGGGCCGAATGTCCATCCTGACGAATATATTTGTGGGTGGATCTCATTAGTTCCAGACCAGCGCATATCAAGTTCCTCAATACAATCGGGTTGGGTTGTCGAGCCAGCGGATGTAATGGTTCGTTTCGTGCAGGGCCTATTGGAATTCCTAAAGGTTCGGCAATAATTCTTGCTAAAGCCAAAGACGGGTGGCAAAAGCGGATACATTTGACTAGTCGTGGTGGATTTTACTGTCGATCCAGGCAGCGCCAAATAGCTTGGTCCACCTTGAACCTCTGACCCT
>Ga0182738_1007429_pt1 | contig 11138 bp, 6 predicted proteins | sample eDN5th30CBELigMG_FD_128876 | JGI IMG/M metagenome (GOLD analysis project Ga0182738, IMG submission 128876) | Enriched Miracle-Growth compost microbial communities from Emeryville, California, USA - eDNA 5th pass 30_C BE-Lig MG (version 2)... ... | reverse complement strand
CCATCGAGCAACTGGCCGGCGACCTGATCCCCGGCGCCTCGCTCGACCAGCAAATCGCCTCGGGCTTCAACCGATGCGCGATGTCGACCAACGAGGGGGGAACCATCGCCGAGGAGAACCTCGTCGAATACACCCGAGACCGCACCGAGACCGTCTCGGCCACCTGGCTCGGCCTGACCACGGGCTGCGCCGTCTGCCACGATCACAAGTTCGACCCGATCAGCCAGCGCGAGTTTTACGAACTGTCGGCCTTCTTCAACAACACGACCCAGGGGGCCTACGACCGCAACATCAAGGACACGCCCCCCGTCATCGTCGTCCCCAACCCCGAAGACCGCCCGCGATGGGCCGAGCTTCCCGCCGCCATCGAAGCCGCCAAGTACGAACTCGACGCCCGCGCCCAGGCCGCCCGAGGCGACTTCGACGCCTGGCTCGCCGCTCGGAAGACCGAGACCATTGCCGAGATGATCCCGGCGCGCGACCAGCGCCTGAACATCGGCCTCGACCCCCGCGAGGGCGACGCCCCTCGGCCCCGAGCGGGATTCGAGAGCCTCGACGCCGGTAACTTCGAAAAGGATCAAGCCTTCTCCTTCGGCGCCTGGATCAAGCTCCCCAAGGAGGGGGCCACCGGCGCGATCGTCGCCCGGATGGACGACGGCAAGGAGTACCAGGGGTGGGACTTCTGGGTCGAAGGCAAGCGGGTCGGCTCTCACGTCGTCCACTCCTGGCCCCAAAATGCGATGAAGGTGGTCACGAAGGATGAGATTCCGACCGACGCATGGTCCCACGTGCTCATCAGCCACGATGGAACCGGCAAGGCGTCGGGCGCTCGGATCTACGTCAACGGCAAGGTCCAGGAACTCTCCGTCAAGGCCGACAAGCTCACCGAGTCGATCCGAACCGAGGTCCCGCTGAAGCTCGGCCGTCGCGACGCTTCGGGCGTCCTGAACGACAAGGTGGGAATCAGCGACCTTCGCGTCTACGGCCGGGCGCTCGACGCCGCGGAGGTCGTCGATCTGGCCGGACTCACGCGCGCCCTCCCCCTCTTCGCCAAGCCGGCCGACCAACGCCCCGCGGCCGAGGTCGACGCCCTCTTCGCCTGGTGGGCCGAGCGGCGAGACCCGGTCTCGATCGACGCCCGGGCCAAGCTCGCGGCGCTTGAGCAAGAGCGCGAGGCCCTCAAGGCCCGGGGGACCATCGCCCACGTGATGCAGGAGAAGGAGCAGCCGGCCACCGCCTTCGTCCTCTTCCGGGGCGAGTACGACAAGCGGCGCGACGAGGTGAGAGCCGACACGCCCGACGTTCTCCCGCCGATGCCCGAAGACTTCCCCCACGACCGCCTGGGATTCGCCAAGTGGCTCGTCCTGCCTGAGAATCCCCTGACCGCCCGCGTAACGGTCAACCGGTTCTGGCAAGAGCTGTTCGGCCAGGGTATCGTCCGCACCGCCGGCGATTTCGGGATCACCGGCGAGGCCCCCTCCAACCCCGAGCTGCTCGACTGGCTGGCCGTCGAGTTCCGCGAGGGGGGCTGGGACGTGAAGCGGATCTTCAAGTTGATGGTCATGTCGGCAACCTATCGCCAGTCGGCCGCCACGACTCCCGAGAAGGTTGAGGCCGACCCGGAAAACATCCTGCTCGCCCGCGGCCCCCGGTTCCGGATGGACGCCGAAATGGTCCGCGACTACGCTCTGGCCGCCAGCGGCCTTTTGGTCGAGAAGCTCGGCGGGCCGAGCGTCCGCCCCTACCAGCCCGAAGGGGTCTGGGAGTCGGTCGGCATGCCCGAAAGCAACACCCGAATCTACAAGCGCGACGATGGCGAAGCCCTCTACCGCCGAAGCCTTTACAGCTTCTGGAAGCGAGGAGCGCCGCCGGCCTCGCTGGAGGTCCTCAACGCCCCCAACCGCGAGCACTGCGTCGTCCGCCGCGAGCGAACCAACACGCCGCTCCAGGCCCTCGCCACCCTGAACGGGACACAGTTCGTCGAGGCCGCCCGGGCGCTCGCCCAACGAGCCCTGGCGATCGAACCGGCCGAGTCGGATGACGCCCGAATCAACTTCATCGCCGAGCGCCTCTTGACCCGCCCTCTCCGGGCCGAGGAGCTCGAAGTCGTCCACGGCTCGCTCGACAAGCTGGTCGCCTTCTACCGGGCCAACCCCGACGACGCCACGCGACTCTTGACCGTCGGCGAACTCCCCCCCGCCCCCGGCCAGGATCCCGCCCTGGTCGCCGGCTGGACCATGCTCGCCAACCAACTGCTGAACCTGGATGAGGTTTTGAACAAGTAAGAGTTGTACCCCTTCTCCCCCCGCGGGAGAAGGCGCCCCGAAGGGGCGGATGAGGGGGCGCGCGACCGGAAGCCGGCGGATTTCCCCCTCATCCGGCCGTTCCGGCCACCTTCTCCCGCGAGGGGGGAAGGAGAATTGCCTCGCCTTTCATAAATACATCGACTCATTTTCGCCCACGAGGTCAACTCATGAGCCTCTTCGACGATTTCGCTCGGTTCGAGACGCGCAGGCAGTTCTTCCGTCGGGGGGGCAACGCCGTTGGCTGGGCGAGCCTGGTTTCGCTTTTGGGGCGGGAGGGCGCGGCCGCGCTGGCCGGCGAGGCGTCGGCGAGCGGAAGCGGGGGCGCGGCGCCTTTGCACTTCGCTCCCAAGGCCAAGCAGGTGATCTCGCTGCACATGGTCGGCGGCCCCTCGCAGATGGACCTCTTCGACTACAAGCCGAAGATGGACGCCTTCTACGACAAGGACCTTCCCGAATCGATCCGCCAAGGCCAGCGCCTGACGACGATGACCAGCGGCCAGGCCCGGTTTCCGATCGCCCCATCGAAATATAAGTTCGCCCAACACGGCGAGTCGGGCATGTGGGTTAGCGAAATGCTGCCGCACACCGCGAAGATGGTCGACGACCTCTGCTTTATCCGAAGCATGCAGACCGACGCGATCAACCACGAGCCGGCCATGTCGTACATCCAGACCGGCAACCAGATACCGGGCAAGCCGTGTCTCGGCTCCTGGCTCTCCTACGGCCTCGGCTCGCTGAACGATAATCTGCCGACCTTCGTCGTGATGGTCGCCAAGCCGACCAACACCGACCAGCTTCAGGCGATCTCCGGGCGGCTCTGGTCCTCCGGCTTCCTCCCGGGCAAGCACGCGGGCGTCTCGCTCCGAAGCGGCGGCGACCCGATTCTGTTCATCCAGAACCCCCCGGGCGTCCCTTCCCAAATCCGTCGCGACACCCTCGACGGACTCCGCGCCCTGAACGAGTTGAACCACCGCGAGGTGGGCGATCCCGAGATTCACACCCGGATCGAGCAATACGAGCTGGCCTTCCGGATGCAGGCGAGCGTCCCCGAGCTGACCAACATCGCCGACGAGCCCGAATCCACATATAAGCTCTATGGCGACGAGGCCCGCAAGCCCGGCACCTTCGCCAGCAGCGTCTTGCTCGCCCGCCGGATGATCGAGCGCGGAGTTCGGTTCGTCCAGATCTACCACAACAACTGGGATCACCACGGCAACCTCGGCGGCCGGATGCCCTTCCAGTGCAACGACGTCGACCAGCCCTGTTATGGCTTGATCCAGGACCTCAAATCCCGAGGGCTGCTCGACGAGACCTTGGTGCTTTGGGGAGGCGAGTTCGGCCGAACGATCTATTCCCAGGGGGGCCTTTCCCACGAGAACTACGGCCGCGACCATCACCCCCGATGCTTCACCATGTGGATGGCCGGTGGCGGCTCGCGCGCCGGGCTGGTCCACGGCGAGACCGACGAGTTCTCCTACAACGTCATCAAAGACCCAGTCCACGTCCGCGACTTCCACGCGACGATCCTCCGCCTGATCGGCTACGACCACGAGCGATTCACCTACAAGTTCCAAGGACTTGAGCAAAAGTTCACGAGCGTCGACCCCGCCCACGTCGTCAAAGAGTTGATGGCCTGACGTAGTCCCAAACGCGCCGTCGCTGACGCTTTCGGCTCTAACAGGCGCGCTCCTTCAGAGCCGGAAGCGTCAGCGACGGTCAAATGGCGGGGCGACTGCTCAATCCTGGGCGGCCGATATGGGCGGGGCGATCGTCTCAAGCGAGGTCCGCTCGGCTTTGACGCCGAAGACGGCGACGACGCCGACGGTCGCCAGCAAGAGCGCCGAAGCGCCCAGGTATCCATAAAACAAGTTCATACGCGAGCCCGTATCGATCAACGAACCGAAAAGCCAGGGGGCGACCGTCCCTCCGATCAGCGTTCCCGACGCGAAGAAAAGGGCGATGACCATCCCCCGCAGCTCGACCGGGAAAATCTCGCTAACGGTCAGATACGCCGAACTGGCGGCGGGCGAGGCGAAGAAGAAGACGATTGACCAAAGCAAGGTCTGCGTGGCGGGCGTCAGCAAACCCGCGGCGAACAGCCAACCCGTCAGCGCCAGCAGGAGGGCCGACGCCGTGTAGGTCGCGCTGATCATCGGCTTGCGGCCGATCGTGTCGAAGTACCTGCCCAGCAGCAGCGGCCCCAGAAAGTTGCCGATCGCGAAGGGCACAAGGTACAGCCCCGCCCGATCCGGATGGACGCCGTAGAAGTTCCGCAGCACCAGGACGAAGGTGAAGAAGACGCCGTTGTAGAGGAACGCCTGCGAGACGATGAGGGCCAGCCCTAGAATCGACCGCCCCGGATACTGGCGGAGCATCACGCCGGCCAGCTCGCCAAAGCCGATCGGCCCGCGCGGGCGGATCGTGATGGTTTCCTCGACCTCGGGAAGCTCGCCAACGCTTGGGTCGCTCCCAATCTCCCGCTCCAGTTCGGCGACCACGCGCTCGGCCTCCTCCGGCTGCCCGTGCGTCAAGAGCCACCGAGGGCTCTCCGGAATATACCGGCGCAAGAAGATGATCACGATCCCGATCGCCGCTCCCAGACCGAAGCCAAGCCGCCATCCCAGATCGATCGGGAACACTCGACGGTCGAGCAAGACCACGCTGAGCATCGAGCCGGCCGCCGCGCCGAGCCAGAACGTCCCGTTGACCGCCAGATCGGCCCAGCCTCGAACCCGCGCCGGGATCAGTTCGTCAATGGCCGAGTTGATCGCCGAATACTCGCCGCCGATCGCCGCGCCGGTCAGGAACCGAAAGACCGCGAAGCTGGCGAAGTCCCATGAGAACGCGGTCGCCAAAGCGGCGACAAGGTAAAGCCCCAGCGTCACCGTGAACAGCTTCTTCCGCCCGAGCCGATCCGTCAGATACCCGAATCCAAGCGCCCCCAAGACCGCTCCCGCGAGATACGCCGTGCCGAGAAGGCCGATTTGCGCCCCGGTGAACCCCAACGTCCCCGGCTCTTGAAGCACCGCGCTGACGGCCCCGATCAGGGTGACCTCCAGGCCGTCGATGATCCAGGTGATCCCCAGGGCCGCGATCACCAGCCAGTGCCAGCGGCTCCAGGGCAAGCGGTCCATCCGCGCCGGCACCTTGGTCTGAAAGGCTCGCCCCGCGCCCTGATCAATCGTCGCCATGATCCCGGCCCACCCCGATCAACGTCCCCCGATGTCTTTTGCTTTCAGACATCCCTTGTCAGACGCACATTTTGCGCCGAAAGAAAAAAGGAGCGATGAACGAGGAACCGCTTACCAGCCCGAAGCGCCAGCGAGTGCGTTGGTTTTGGCCCAAGGCAACGCACTCGCTGGCGCTTCGGGCTGGCAAGGCCGGCTACAAAAGAGGCCGCCGCATCCGCGCCCCGCGGCGTTCAGACCTCACCGCAGGGCGTCTTTGAAGCCCCGGAGGACGAACCGGTTTTCGGAACGGTTGCGCGAGGCGACTCGGATGAACTTGCCGGGCTCCAGACCCTTTTTATCATCACAGGCTCGCGTGTAAATGCCTCGACGGATCAAGAGGCGGAAAACCAGGTCCTCGGCGGTCATCCCGGTCCCCTCCTCCAGCTCGACAAGCATGAAGTTGGCGTGGGTCGGATACGCGCGCAGGCCCGGGATCGACGAGAGGGCGTGAAAGAACCGTCGCGAGTGTCGGATGTAGTGGACCCGCTTCTTCTCATATTCAACCTGAAACTCGGGCCGGGAATAGAGGTCGAAGAAGTACTCGGCTAGTCCCGACGAGTTCCACAGGTATCCGTTTTCCAAAAGCGCCCGAACCCGATCGGGGGCCATCACCGCGTAGCCGGCCCGGATCCCGGCGACGCCGAAATCCTTGGACATGCTTTTGACGACCATCAAGTTCGGGAACCGATCCACCAGATGGGCGAGGCTCCGATAGGCGAAGCCGTCCCCCTCACAGGCGAAGTGGATGAAGCTCTCGTCGACCAGGACGTTCGGCACGTCGCGAAGCTGCTCCAAAAGCGCGAGCATCGACGCCCCGGGAATGTAGCCGCCGTCGGGGTTGTTCGGGTTGATGAGAACAACCGTGTCGGGCCTCTCGCGCCTGACCGTTTCCAGATAGGCGGCCGGATCGAACCGGAAGTTGTCTTCCTTCGACAGGACGTTGTAGACAACCTCGGTGTCGGGGCGGGCGAACTCGTGATAGGCCGAGAAGGTCGGCAGGTTCACCAGGATTTTCTCGCCGGTGAATCGATGGAGGATCGCCTGGATGATCTCAATGGCGCCGTTGCCGACGAACAGGTGGTCCGGCGAGACGTTCAGCACCCCGCCGAGCCTTTTGGCGATCACCCGGTTTTGCGACGGGTAAAACTCCAACACCTTGCGCAGCTTGCCCGGCCGGATCACCTCGCGGTGGAGGTGGTCGAGGAACAGCTCGGTCGCGTAGGGGTTGGAGAGGAAGCAGGCGTCGACCCGCACCCGAAGCTCGGGGATCGTCTGGGCGATGGTCGGAGCGCTTGGGGAGTGCGAGCCGGCCTCGCGCTTCAACCGCCTCAGCCGCTCGATCAGGGCCGCCTCGCGCGCGCCGGGGGCGCCGCGACGGATCACCGGCCGCATCCGGGCCTCCAGCCAACGGGCCGATTCGCCCAGGTCGAACGGCCTGGGGTTCCGCTTCCGCCGTCGTTCCCTATTCTGGCCGATCACGTTCACCTCGCAAGTTGCGCCTCGCGCGGGCCCCGGACGTTTCTCGATCGTCGAGACGGAAGGCCGAGCGGTGGGCGCACCGTTCCCCACCCCACCACAACGTCTTAGGCTCATCGTAGACTTCGAACCGCCTTCAAGCAAGCGCCAGGGTTCCGTAAAGAGGGTGGCTCGGAGGGCCGGGCGGGGGCAAAATCCTGTAGCCGGGGTCTGTGACCCCGGCGCGCGAGCCTCAGAGATCCAACGCCGATCCCGGCCTCTCAGAGACCGGCTACAACGGAGCGTTCAACGCGCTCCAGCCTCACCCTCCCGGCCCCCTCCTCGACTTACGACGAGGCTCGCTTGCCGACGCTGGTGGCGAGATCGGCGATTCGGCCGGAGGCGTCGAGCGCTGCGTGGAAGCGGCGGTTTCCCTGGATCTCGTGGACGGTGATGTGGTAACTTTCGGACGTCTTGGCCAGGTAGGGCCGATCTTCGGGGGGCTTGGGGGCCCGGATTTTGCCCCACGAGCCGTCACCGAGGTACAGCACCCCGCGCTTCTCGTCGACCATGCCATCGGTTATCGGATGCGAGCGCTTGAACGTGTGGTCATGATGCTCCAATACCGTGTTCACGCGATAGCGCTCAAAGAGCGGGCACCAGTTCTTGCGCTGCTCCTCCCCCGTCGCGTTGGGGTCGCGGAACGACGGGTAGGCGGGAACGTGGTACATGGCGATGACGTGAGGATGGTCCTCGCGATCGGCCAGGGTCTTCTCCAGCCAGTCGGTCTGCTCGCCCGGGATCTTGGAGAGGTGGCCCGAATCCAGAAGAACCAGGCTCAGATAGTCGCCGAAGTCCAAGACGCCGTAGGTGGTCTCATCAAATAGGGCGTCGAAGACTGACAGATAGCTTCCCGCGGCGGTTCGGGGCTGGTTGTAGCCGCCGTTGACCTCGTGATTGCCGAGGGTCGAGACCATCGGGATCAGCCTCCCCCGCGAGTCGACCATCGTTTCGTGGTAGTTCCGCAGGAACGTCAGGAAGGTGTCGGGAGACCGGCCGTTATCATAAGCGAGGTCGCCGCCGATCGCGACGAAGTTGGGGTCCTGCTTCGCCGCCAACTTGTTCGAGTTGACCGCCGGGGCTCCGGTCCCGGCGTCGCCGCCGCTGATGAACCGAAACTCGTTGGTCGCCTTGGCGGGCATCGTCCGGAACCGGAACTCCCGGGGCGACGAGCCAACCTGGAACTTGTATTCCCCGCCGGGCTCCAGTCCCGTAATCTCGCAACGATGGACCTTTCGATCCGTCCCCGGAAACGGTTGGGTCGAGACCGGCGCCATTTGCAAAACCTGGCCGTCGGCCGGAGCGTACTGGATCGAGAGCCCCTCGGCGGGCGTCGAGTCGCCGACCCACTGAATCACCGTGGTCGTCGTCGGGTCGCGCCTCCAGGTCAAGAACAGCGAATCCAGGGGGTCGCGTTTCTTGTCGTCCTTGGACTCGAAGGCCATCGCGACCACGCCCGGCGATGATCCACCGAGCGCCGCGACGGTCAAACCACCCAGCGACGTTCCCAGAAAACGACGACGATTGAATGATGACATCGAAAACCTCTCAATAAATCTTCGTTAAGCAAGGATTGGAGAACTAGCGAGCCCGCCATCATGACCGAGTGGTTGCCCGGGATCCACCGTTTTCCGCGGCTGAAGTTGGCGGACAAGGCCGAGTTTTCCCTTCTCCCCTCGCGGGAGAAGGTGCCCCGAAGGGGCGGATGAGGGGGGCGCGATCGGAGGCCGGGTTTTCCCTTCTCCCGCGAGGGGAGAAGGATGATTGGCGATGCTCCCTTCCTTAAATAAATGTCCGAGGCCACCATGACGAACGACGAACCGCCCACCCCCGAACCTCCACACTCGCGGTCGCGAACGCGGCGGTGGACGGTCAAGGGGATGAAGATCCTGGCTCTCGTCGTCGGCCTTTGGCTTTTGGCGGCTTATTTGATCGTCCCCTTTTTTTGGAGGCACTACGAGCATCAGCCGGGGATGGTTGACGCTCCCAAAACGACGGTCACGGCTCAGGGGATTCCCGGCGACCCGCTGAACGTCGGGCTGATCGGTCCCAAGGAGGCGCTGGTGCGGGCCATGACCGCCTCGGGGTGGGACCCGGCCGACCCGGTTACGTTGAGGAATTCGCTGGGCATCGCCGGGAGCGTGATCCGAGACAAACCGTACCCCGACGCTCCCGTTAGTCCCCTGTTCGTTTTTGGTCGAAGGCAAGACCTCGCCTTTGAGAAGCCCGTTGGCCAGAGCGCCCGACAGCGACATCACGTCCGGTTTTGGAGATCCGACGATCTCGGCAAACACGGAATCCCTCTCTGGATCGGCGCCGTCACCTTTGATCGGAGCGTGGGGCTGAGCCACCGCACCGGACAGATCACCCACCACATCGCCCCCGATGTTGACTCCGAGCGCGACGCCCTGATGGCCGACCTTCGCAGCGCGGGGCGGCTCCGTGAGTTGTTCCAGGTCACGGGCGTCGGCGCGACGTTGATCGGCCGCAACGGCGGCGGCGACCTCTATTACACCGACGGCGAGCTGACCATCGGCCTCTTGACCCTCGGCGGTCCCACGGATCAACCCGCCGAAACGCTTCCCAACCCTCCGGTCATCCGGCTGAAGGAACAGCTTTGGTCGGCCATCAAGCCGCTTTTGAACTCGTTGCCGGACGCCCAATCGAATGAACAACGCTGAATCCGCCCGCTCGTCGCGGTTCGGGTGGAACTTTAAGAGGAGGTTTCGATGTCGATCAGGCGCATCGTCCCAAACATCGCATCCACGGACCCAGACCTTTGCCGGGCCTTCTACGTCGATTTCCTCGGCCTCGAAGCGGCGATGGACATGGGCTGGATCGCAACCTACGCCTCGCCCAGGAACCCAACGGCCCAGATCAGCGTCGTTCGCGCCGGGGATTCCGATGCGGCCCAACCGGCGATCTCGATCGAGGTTGAGGACGTTGATCGGGTCCACGCCGAGGCGGTCGCCCAGGGCGTTCGCGTCGTTTATCCGCTCACCGACGAACCCTGGGGCGCGCGGCGGTTCTGGGTTGAGGATCCCAACGGCGTCGTCGTCAACATCTTGAGCCACTCCCCGGCCGAACGTCGCCCTCTTGGCGAGGGGGATCGACCGTGATAACGTCGGTTGGGGAACCATGTTGAAATCCTCCGCGGACGGTTCGAGGAGAACGCACAGATGAGGATCTCGGGCGTGTTGAAGACGGTTCGGCAAGCGGTTCCGGCCGCGTCGCTTTTGGCCGCCGCAGGCCTGTTCGCCTCGACGGCGCCGGCGGGCGCGGGGGTCGCGAGAGCCGACGACGAGCCGGTTTGGGTCTTCGTGGGAACCTACACCACCACCAAGACCCCCAGCGAGGGCGTCTACCGGCTGGAGTTCAACCCCAAGACCGGCGAGCTTGTCTCCAAGGGCGTCGCGGCGAAGCTCCAAAATCCGTCGTTCCTGGCGATCCATCCCAGCGGCCAACTCCTCTACGCGGTCAACGAGCTTGGCGAGTTTCAGGGGACCAAGGGGGGAGGCGTCAGCGCCCTGAGCCTCAACCCGGCCTCCGGCGAGCTGAAGCTGTTGAACCAGCAGCCCACCGACGGCGGGGCTCCCTGCTTTGTGGCGGTCGACGCCCAGGGGCTCAACGTCCTGGTCGCCAATTACAGCGGAGGCAACGTCGCCTGCCTGCCGATCGCCGGCGACGGCACGCTCAAGCCGATCTCCACCCTGATCCAGCATCAGGGCCACAGCGTCGATCCCGCCCGGCAAAAGGGCCCCCACGCCCATTCGATCAACCTCGACAAGGCCAACCGGTTCGCCCTCGCGGCCGATCTGGGTCTCGATCAAGTCCTCGTTTATCAGTTCGACGGCGAGCACGGCAAGCTGACCCCCAACGATCCCCCGTTCGCCAAAACCGAGCCGGGCGCTGGGCCCCGGCACCTGGCCTGGCACCCCTCCGGCAAGTTCGCCTACGTCATCACCGAGATGGGCAACACCATCGACGCCTTCGCCTACGACGCCGACAAGGGAACCCTCCGCGAGCTTCAATCGCTGAGCACCCTCCCGGCCGACTTCCAGGGCACAAGCTACTGCGCCGAGGTCGT
>Ga0182738_1007426_pt1 | contig 11139 bp, 9 predicted proteins | sample eDN5th30CBELigMG_FD_128876 | JGI IMG/M metagenome (GOLD analysis project Ga0182738, IMG submission 128876) | Enriched Miracle-Growth compost microbial communities from Emeryville, California, USA - eDNA 5th pass 30_C BE-Lig MG (version 2)... ... | reverse complement strand
GGGAACAGCGCCGCCAGGTGCAGGACCGGCGGCACCTGCGTCGTGACGCCCCAAACCCGCGCTGCTGAGTATCCAGTCGGCCCGACGCCGCGGTCGCCGAGCACCTCGCGTGCGACCTCCTCGGCACGCGGCTTGGTCATCCCGTACCGGGTCGGGACGCCCCGGTAGTACAGACCCCGGCGCACGGGCACCAGCACTCCCGTCTTCGCCGCTCGGGAAGCCGCTTTCCGCGCGGCCACTGGACCACCTGGCAGCGCGTCGACGCGCACGAACGACCGGGCGGGGGTCGCTCGGATCGTCGCTGCAGCGGTCATCGTCATGTCACGAAATCATACCTGAAACGTGACATTTGCGTCATGGTGCATGGAAAGCCGACATGACGACGAAAAACAGCGCCCGCGCCGAACGCACAAGGCGCCCTCGAACCGCTGATCCGAACCTGAACCGGAGACCGCTTTCGGGGCCGCCTCCCAGCCGCAGCTTCTACGCTCTTCGCACCCGGCTGGCCGGAGCCGCGCAGTGACGCGAACGAAGTTCCCTGGCTAATGGACGTGAACATGCTCGATCGAGTGCCTCTCCCCCGGAATCACAGGGAAGTCTCCGGCCTCCCAGATTCTGTGAGGCCGGAGCAGGAATCGTCGGGGTGCCGGAATCTGGCAGCCCGACGAGTCGCCCGGATCTCCACGGCTGTCTAGTTTCTGGACGGCCGCCTCGCCTGAACCCCGGCCTCGCAGATTCTGCGAGGCCGTTCCACTCCCAACACCTGAGTGGCCGAGGCCGAGGACCGGACGCATCCGCGACAAGAGCGTGCGGTGCCCGCGCTGGCTGCGCAAGCCACTCTGGGCGTTGCGCAACCAGCGCGGGCACCGCGGAGAGCAAGGAGCGGATGCAACCTCTGGAGCAGGGGTGACATGGCTGACCATGCACAGGGTTGCAGCGAGCACGACGCGACCAGCGCTGGCGCGGACACACATTGCACGCTCGCGACACCGACTCGAAAACCGCGCGGTCCGCGATCGCTCGTTTCGTCGCCATGCCATGTGCAGCTACCTTCCTCCACAGACAGGTGCATCCGCTGTTCCAGCGATCGCGACCGCATGCTCCGTCCGGCTCCAATTCCGCTGTTCGGCATCCGCTCCGAGATGCGCCACACCTCTTGCAGTTGGGGCTGTAACGGCTGCTACATCCCGAGAAAGGACGCAAGGATGCAACCGTCCGTGACCCCCGGATGAAAGCCGTGTGGTGGTCTTGCTGGGGGAGGTGATCGGGGAGGTCTGGGAGTGAGATTCATGGATTGCAGAATGCTTCCGATGCGGCCCGCCTGCCTCCGGCGGGACGACACCGGAGCGCGCAACGCGGTGCTGCCGCTCCAGGAACATCGACTCCGCTTGCGCAGTCCGGCGGCGTCCCGCACGCTCACGCGGCGGGCTTCGCCATCGCTGTCCAGGGCAGACACGAGAGGGCCCGGGGTTGCGCCCCCGGGCCCTTCGTCGCGGCACTCCGGCCCAAGCCGCTGATCGGACCGATCAGCCCTTGCTCGACCGAGGGTCGTGCGCTGGTGGGATCGTGTTCTTGTCGCGGATCTGACCGTTGCGCCCCTGGATGGAGATGTCGCCGCCGCCCTTGTTCGCCGAGTAGCCCCTGGCGGCGTCGTAAGCCGCGGCCTGGGTATCGTGCACGGACGACGCCCGGGAGTTGCCCACGCCGGTCGCCGCCCATCCGTCGCCGTGCGGGCCGACGATGTAGTCGCCCTTCTTGCTCATAGTTCACCTCCTCCAGTGTCACCTGGACCAATCCGCCGTCGCCACCGGAATGTAAAGGACAGTTGAAGGGGCAACCGTTTGACACGGGCGTGCGAATCGGGGTCAGGCGGCGTCCGTGTCGTTCGAGGCCTCGACCTCGGCGAACTTCTGCTTCATGGTGTCGTTCCCGCGGGTCAGGGCCCGGATCGTCAGGCCGTTCGCCTTGTCGCTCGCGCGGTCGAGGTGTACGACCCAGAGGCGCAGCGCCTCCTTGGTGGCTTCAAGCTTCTTGATCGCGTCATCGATGTCGTCGACGGCGGTGCGGTACTGCTTCGCCGCGTCGCCGACGTTCTTCGAGAACTTCGTCTGGAAGTCGAGGAGCTTCGACTCGAAGTTCGTGATGTCGATGTTCTGCTGCTTCACCTGCTCCAGTTCGGCCTTCACCTGGATGGTGTCCTGCGCGGCGTTGCGAAGCAGCGCGATGATGGCGAGGAAGAACTGCGGGCGGATCACGAACATCTTCGGGTACTCGGGCGTCGAGACATCCGTGATGCCGGTGTACAGCTCGGAGTCCTCTTCGAGCATGGACACGAGCACCGCATACTCGCAGCCCTTGGCCTTGCGGTCCTTGTCGAGCTTGGCGAAGAACTCGCTGTTCTTCTTCTTGATCGACGAGCCGTCGGCCTCGTTCTTCATCTCGAACATGACCGAGATGTATTCGACGCCGCCCGCGCTGTAGTCGCGGAACACGTAGTCACCCTTGGTGCCTCCAGAGAGGTCATTGTCCTTCCCGAACTTGGCGTAGGGGAAGGCGAGCGAGCGGACACGATTGAACTCGATCTCGCAGTGCTGTTCCAGCGTCTCGCCAAGGAGCTTGACGGAGAGCTTCGCCTTCATGTCCTTGTAGCGCTCGATGAGTTCGTCCTTCGTCGCGAGCTCCTTCGAGTGGGACTCGACCTTGAGCGCCAGCTCCTTGGAGTTGGACTCGCGCTCCGCCGCGAGCTCGGCCGCCTGCGTTGCAGCCTGAAGCTTAAGCTTGTTCTCGGCGTCGCTGAGCTTCTTCTCGGCATCGGTGACGGCCTTCGTGACGGCGAGCTCCTGCTCGGTCTTGGCCGAGTTGAGTGCGCCCTTCAGCCGCTCGATCTCGGCGTCCTTCTCTGCGGCAGCCTTCTGCTCGCGCTGGACGACCTTCGCCTCGGCGAGTTCGATCTCAGTCTGCTTGGCCTTCTCGGCCTCCGCGAGACGTGCGTGGAGTTCCTTCTCGAACTCCGTCGTGCGTACCTGCTGCACGATGTCGGCGTACTCCGCCTCGTCGATGGTGAACACGGTCCCGCAGTGCGGGCATCTGATCTCATTCATCGGCTACCTCCTTCCTTGTCACAGTGTTCAATCCGCCGTGACCAGGGGAATGTAAAGATCAGCCGAAGAACGCCCCGTCGTCGGCCACGAAGATCTCCGCCTGCTCGATGACGAGCTCGATGGCCTCCGGCTCGGCGTCGGGCGGGTAGTCGTAGCGGACGAGGATGCGGCGGACGGCGGAGCGCATTTTCGCTCGGACGGTCTCTTTCACATCCCAGTCGATGCTCCAGTTGTCGCGGATGGTGCGGACGAGATCGCGGGCAATCGCCTTGAGCGTCTCGTCACCGAGCTCGATCACGGCGGACTCGTTCTGCGCGACGGCATCGTAGAAGGCGATCTCGTCCTCACGGAGCCCGAGGGACGCGTGCCGCTGCAGGTCGTCACGCATCTGCTTGGCGAGCTGCACGAGCTCGGCGATGATCTCGGCGGAGGACAAGGAGCGGTTGTTGTACCGGTTGATCGCCTCGTCCAGCATCTCGGAGAACTTCCGGGTCTGCACGACGTTGCTGTGCTTGATAGTCCGGATGCGGTCGTCGAGGAGTCGGCGCAGCAATCCGATCTGGAGGTTCGGCTTGTCCTTGTGTGCGAGGCCGTCGAGGAACTCATCCGAGAGGATCGACAGCTCGGGGGTGTCGACACCGGCGAGTGCGTAGATGTCGATCACCTGGTCGCCGGAAACGGCTTCGTTGACGAGCTGCCCGATCGCCGTGTCGACGTCGATCGTCCCCGAGCCGCCACGACCCGAGCCGGGATTCAGCACTTTGAGGATAGCGGCGCGCACATCGGTGAAGAGCCGGACATCGTTACGAATCGCCGCCGCTTCGTCCCTCGCGCCGCACAGCGCGAAGGCCTTGGCAAGGGCGAGCACCTGGTCGTTGTAGCGCTTTGTCCGGTCGGGGTTGGCCATGACGAAGTCGAGGACCGTCGCGTACTGGGCCAGCCGCTCCGAGGCGGGCAGTTCGGGCGAGGAGTCGAAGGTGACATCGTGGAGCAACCCGGTGATGATGTCGTGCTTCTCCAGCATGACGGCGACCATCTCATCGACTGGCACACCGGCCTGGCCGCGGTCCGTCGGCGAGTAGACGCTGAGCGCTTCCTGGAGGCTGGAGTAGACGCCGATCAGGTCGACGATGAGACCGCCCGGCTTGTCGCGGAAGGTGCGGTTCACCCGGGCGATCGCCTGCATGAGCCCGGCGCCCTGCATCGTCTTGTCGACGTACATGGTGTGCATCGCCGGCGCGTCGAAGCCAGTGAGCCACATATCGCGCACGATCACGAGCTCGAGCTCGTCCTCGGGGTTCTTCGCGCGAAGCTGGATCGCCTTACGGGTGACCTTGTCGTGGAGGTGCGGCTGGTACGCCTGCGGGTCTGAGGCGGACCCGGTCATGACGACCTTGATCTTGCCGGCCGCCGGGTCATCGCTGTGCCAGTCCGGTCGCAGCGCGACGATCTTCTCGTAGAGCTTCACCGCGATCCGGCGGCTCATCACGACGATCATGCCCTTGCCGAGGAGGTCAGTGCGGCGCTGCTCCCAGTGCTCGACGATCTCCTTCGCCACCAGGTCGAGGCGCTCGTCTGCGCCGACGATCGCCTCCAGGCGTGCCCAGCGGGACTTCGCCGCCGAGGCTTCGGACTCCTCGACCTGCTCCGTGATCTCATCGGCCAGCTCGTCGAGCTCGTCGTGGATGGACTCGCTGAGGCCGACCTTCACGAGCTTCGGCTCATAGTAGATTTTGACCGTTGCACCGTCTTCGACCGCCCGCGTCAGGTCGTAGATGTCAATGTAGTCGCCGAAGACCGCGCGCGTGGACTTGTCGGTCGTCTCGATCGGTGTGCCGGTGAAGCCGAGACAAGTGGCACCGGGCAGTGCATCCCGCATGTGCTTGGCGAGGCCCGACTTGAGTCGGCCTTCCGAGTCGAGGGTCTCGCTGAAGCCATACTGGGAGCGGTGGGCCTCGTCGGCGACGACGATCACGTTCCGCCGGTCGGTGAGCACCGGGCTCGTGTCGCCCTGCTCCTCGGGGGCGAACTTCTGCAGCGTCGTGAAGATGATGCCGCCGGATGCGACCTTCAGGAGCTCGCGCAGATGCGCTCGACTCTCGGCCTGCACGGGACGCTCCGGGAGGATGGTGGCCGGCGCGAACGCCTCGCCGAAGAGCTGATCGTCGAGGTCGTTGCGGTCCGTGATGAAGACAAGCGTCGGGTTCTCCATGCGGGGGTCGCGCATGATCTTCGCGGCGTAGAACACCATCTCGAAGCTCTTGCCGGAGCCCTGCGTGTGCCAGACGACGCCGCCGCGCTTGTCGCCTTCGGGGCTCGCGGCCTTCACGGTGGACTCGACCGCCGTGTTGACAGCCCAGTACTGGTGGTACTTCGCGACGCGCTTGACGAGGGACCGCATCGGCTGGCCGCTGGCTTTGTCGGTGACGGTCTCGTCGCTGAAGACGATGAAGTTGCGGAGGATGTCGAGGAACCGGCTCGGCTCGAACACGCCCCGGATGAGAACTTCCAGCGCGGGGCGATCGGTGATGACGTCGCGCCCGTCGATCGTCTTCCATGGGGCGTAGTGCTCGAACGCGCCGGTGAACGAGCTCATCGCGGCGCTCGCCACGCCGTCGGAGATCACGGTGAGCGCGTTGTAGTCGAAGATCGACGCGATGTCGCTGCGGTAGGTCTGGATCTGGTTCCAGGCGCCGCGCATGTCGGCGTTCTCGTCCGCCGGGTTCTTCAGCTCGAAGAGGGCGAGCGGCAGGCCATTGACGAAGACGACAACGTCGGGGCGGCGGTTCTTACCGTCCTTCGTCACCGTGAACTGGTTGACGGCGACCCAGTCGTTCGCCTCCGGGGTGTCGAGGTCGATGAGTTTCACCCGGATCGTGCGAGTCTGCCCATCCGTGCCGCGATGCTCGACGGGAATCCCGTCGACGAGGAAGCGGTGGATGCGGTAGTTCTCGTCGACGGGGTTCTGCGACTCAGGCCGCAGGAGGCGCTTCACCGCCTGGTCGACGACAGCGGAGTCGATGCCCTCGTTGAGCCCGCGCACGGTCGGCAGGAGTCGGTCGATCAGCACGACGTCCGCGAACGAGTCGCGCAACTGAGGCCCGTCACCACCAGGCGCGATGTTCGGCCCGTAGAGAGTCTGGTACCCGAGACCGGCGAGCCACTCCAGCGCGGCCTGCTCGACCACGGACTCGTTGAGATTGCTCATTCGTTCGCCTCCTCGCCCAGACTCAGCGGCTTACTCCAATCGGTCGGATTGCCCACCTCGACCTCGATGGCGAGATGGCCATTGGTAGCGCTCAGTCGAATCTGCTCCCTGAGGGTGGCGACCGCGAGCATCAAGTTCCCAAGCTCCATCGCCGTGGCGTAGAGCATCGTTGACGTTCCGCTGACGTTCGAAAGCCGAGCGGGACTTTCGTCCTCCTCGTGGACTGCGGCGCCATAGATGTAGTCCAGTGCGATCTGGCCTGACCCAAGCAGCTGCCCCTTCTCACCTGCGCCGTGTCCTCTTCGAGACGTCCGCTGTACATGAAGTTCCCACCGACGAGCCGCCCGTCCTTTACGAATTGGCCGATGAACTTGGAGAGGCCATTCGCCCGAAGAAGCCTGGCATGGTCCTGGTCGGACAGTTGACTGAGCGCCTGCACCACGCTGGGCAGGTAGGCGTCTTCAGTGGAGAGGAAGAATACTCGGCACGCGACGGTAGCGCTGTTGATTTCAGTGACCGAGAACTCCGGCTGTTCGAGAAGGACGGACTGTTCGCCAGTCGCCTTCTCGATCTGCCACACGAGTCGCATTTCGTAGAGGGCACGTCGATCCGCGAACAACGGCTCTGCGAGCGCCCTGTCCGCTCGATTCAGGAACTTCCGAAGGCGGCGCTCGGACGTCTCCCGTGCCGAGGCGGGCAGAGCACGAGTCCGAGCATTCACGTGGCGGCTCCCTTGTTCCTGGACATCGCACCCTGCGCGAGGTAGACCTCGATCAGGAAACTCGCCACGGTCTTCGCGGAGTTCACAGCGACACGAGCGTGCCGAATCTTCGGCTGGACCTGCCGCGCATGGCTGTCGCTCGCGGCGTTCCGGATCGCGGCGACACCGTTCACGATCTGCGTGAGGCCGCGAGCGATCTGCTTGAACGACTCATCGACCTGGTCGTCCTTGTCATCAATCCGGAGCAACTTGGCGACGGCCTTGTACTGCTTCGGGAGGTCACCGGCGTACTCACCACGAGCGCCGGTGATCTTCAGTTCCAACTCGGCAAGCACTGACTCCAGGAGAGTGCGGGCGATGGTGATGGCACCATCCGGGTCGTCCTCAGCGAGGCGCTTCTCGGCCTTCTGCTCCAACTCCTGCACATAGCCCAGGGTCACCACGGTCGCATCGGCGTCGCCAGGTGCGAGCGGTATCTTGATGCCTGCGAGCCGCGAGATGGCCGCCTCGTACTTCGGTAGCGCGGCGAAGGCGTCATCGCCGTTCTGCGTCCCCCGGTACTTCAGCAACTCCGTGAGCACCCGTCCTACTTGACCAGCAGGCTGCGTGCGCAGAAAGGTGCGGAGACGGTTCGCCTTGGAACCACCGTTCGAGGTGTCATCCACCGCCAGGCCGAGGTCTGCGAAGAACATGTCGAAGGTGCGGTCGGAGAAGTCGAGGACGTAGCCGCCATGCATTCCGAGCACTTCATCGACGGCGGCCATCTCCAGGGTCGTGAGCGTGGGCTTCTTGCTCATGCCGCCACCCCTACTGGGACCCGGACGCGTCCGGAGAGGAGTTCGGGAAGCAGCGCATCCCTGGTCTGCACGAGGCGTGCCGACTCTGACTCCAGCTGCCAGGAGTGCTCGATCAGGGCACGGGCACGCACGAGTGCGGCGTCGAGATCGTCGGGAACCTTGATCTCGAAGTCGAGAATCGCTTCGGCCGGCAGGGCCGTGACGGTCGTGCCGGTCGCGAATCCCTTTGCGCGCTCGCGGAACTCCGGCAGTTGAAGCTGCGCCCAGAGCACGAGACCAAGTTCCGCGCGGTCGAAGAACTGCACCTTCGAGGTGTGGTGAGTGTACAGAGCGCCGGCAAGCGTCGGCGGCACCAGGAAGCCTCGTCCGAGGATTTCGCGTTCTTGCGTAAGGTCAGTGTTCGCCGTAATCAGATCCCATGCCGCGAGCAGATGCTTGGCCTTAAAGTCACCGGTGTAGTGCTTGAGACCGCTCGTCTTCAGCTCACCTGTCCTGGTGAAGTTGGCGAGGTTGAGCATCGGTACTGCCCCCGCGGAACTGCCGTCATCCAGACCGGCACCCTTATATGACAAACCCTTGCTGAGGTCAGCTATGTCACCGACCCTGACGGACTTGGTGCCGACCGACAGCGCACTCACAGCGATCTGCCGTTCAAGGTCACCGACGCGCCGGTCCGACTTGATCTTGTCGTCGAGGGCACCAAGCGTGGCGGCGATTGCATGCTGCGTGGGCATCGGGGGGACTGGAAGTCGCACTGCGAATAGGCGATCAGTCTGAAGACGCCCAGTGCCGTGGCCCGCCTCGTCGACCAGGTCCAGAATCTCCGGGGTCTTCGACTGGATCGCATACGCCAAGAACAGAGGGTCGAACTCAGACCCGGGAATCAGTCCTTTCAAATCCTGACTAAGGGCCACCTCTCGCTGCGTGATGCCCATGCGGAACTCGGTCTTGAGGCTCATGCCACGAACGACCATCAAGATCGTGTCCTTGGGGACCAACCGGGTGCCGTTGTCTGCTCCAAGCGGAGTAAGAAGTCGGTCCGATGACCGCACATGAAACTCAGTCATGGACTTCGAACTCATCCACGGGATATCGCCGCCCCAGAACGCAGGGTTAGCGGTGTTCGGAGTCCCCCCAGACACCCAGACGCCCGCGTCGCCGAGTCTCGTCTCGCCCCAGTCGGCTGTCATGAGCTCAAACCTCGGAGCTTCTCGCGAATCGCATGCTCAAGCTCGCGGCCACGATCGAACTCGACGAACAGCTCACCGGTGAGGCGTGCGATCTTGTCTTCGATCGGCTCGTCGTCGAGCTCAGCCTCTTCGGTGCCGACGTAGCGACCAGGTGTGAGAACGAAGTCGTGCTTCTCGATTTCTTCGCGCTTAGCAGCCTTGGCGAAGCCAGCCACGTCCTCGTAGCCGCCGCCATGGTTGCGCCAGGCGCGGTAGGTGCCAGCGATCTGAGCGATGTCCTCGTCGGACAGTACGCGCAGGCGCCGGGTCTCCATCGAGCCGAGCTTACGAGCGTCGACAAACAGCACCTCGCCCTCACGCTTGCGGTGGCCATTGCCGTGGCGGTCCTTGCTGACGAGCCAGAGCGAGACCGGGATGCCGGTGTTGTAGAAGAGCTTGTCGGGCATGGCGACTATGCAGTCGACGAGGTCAGCCTCGACGAGCTTGCGCCGGATGTCACCCTCGCCACCATTCTTCGAACTGAGGGAGCCGTTCGCCAGCACGAAGCCAGCCGTCCCTTTAGGGCTGAGGTGATAGATGAAGTGCTGGACCCAGGCGAAGTTCGCGCTCCCCTGCGGCGGCACGCCGTACTTCCAGCGGGGGTCGTCTGCGAGCTTCGCGTTCCACCAGTCGCTCACGTTGAAGGGCGGGTTGGCGAGCACGAAGTCAGCGCGAAGGTCCGGGTGGAGGTCCTGCGTGAAGGAGTCGGCCGACTTGTCGCCGAGGTCGGCGTCGATGCCGCGCAGGGCGAGGTTCATCTTCGCGAGCTTCCAGGTGGTCGAGGTGAACTCCTGGCCGTAGACGGAGATGTCGCTGCGCTTGCCGCCGTGTGCCTGCACGAACTCCGCCGACTGGACAAACATTCCGCCCGAGCCGCACGCCGGGTCGTAGACACGACCGTGGTACGGCTCGAGCATCTCGACCAACGTCCTGACCACTGAGCGCGGCGTGTAGAAGGAACCCGCGTCCTTCCCCGTCTCCTTGCCGGCGAACTGGCCAAGAAAGTATTCGTAGACGCGACCGAGCACATCGTCGGAGCCGTGGTCATCGCTGCGCGTAAAGCCGATCGAGCCGATGATGTCGACCAGCTGGCCGAGGCGGCCCTTGTCGAGGTCCTCGCGGCCATAGTTGCGCGGTAGCACGCCGCGGAGGCTCGGGTTCTCGCGCTCGATCAGGTCCATCGCGCTGTCGATCGAGCTGCCGATCTCTGGCTGCTTCGCACTCCGCTGGATGACGCTCCAGCGCGCGGCGGCGGGCACCCAGAAGACCGCGTGGCTCGTGTACTCGTCGCGGTCCTCGATGAGCCGCTCGATCTGCTCGGGCTTGAGACCGTCCGCCGCGAGCTCCGTCTCGATCTCCTTGCGGCGACCCTCGAAGCGGTCCGAGATGTACTTCAGAAAGACCAGGCCGAGCACCACGTGCTTGTACTCGCTCGGCTCCTGGTTGCCCCGCAGGGCGTCGGCCGCATCCCAGAGCTTCTGCTCCAGCGACTTCGTCTCGATCGTCTTAGTCACACGCGCCATCTCATGCCTCCTTCCCGCTCACCTGTCCTGACCAGCTCTGCTTCGTTCTCATACAACCAATCCAGCTCGGCCACGCCGATGTAAAAGGATCGGCTACGCGCCATGCGCGGCACGGTTCCGGCGCTTGCGGACCGCTGCGGAGAGGATCGCATGCTCCTCGTCCGTGGCTTGGTCGAAGAAGTTCTCCGGCCAGTCGTCGATACCGCCGAACTCGTTCGTCTTCACCAGGCTGTAGGTCGTCGCGCCATCGACGCGGTTCGCGAAGTAGATGCCGATCAAGTCGTTGATCCGGTCGCCGGCGTCCTCAGCAACGTGCCGCCGCAGCCGCGAGATCAGGTACTCGCTGTGTGTCTCGACGATGAGGTGCCGGCCGCTCTGCGCGATCTGCAGGAGGAAGTCAGCGAGCCGCTGCTGCACCCGGGGATTCAAATGCAGCTCCGGCTGCTCGATGAGGAGCAGCGAGCCGACCGGAGCCTGGAGGCACATGACGAGTACCGGGAGGAGCTGGCTGACGCCGGTACCGACACTCGTGAGGTCCAGGTCGCCTTCAACGTCCTTCT
>Ga0182738_1007425_pt1 | contig 11140 bp, 6 predicted proteins | sample eDN5th30CBELigMG_FD_128876 | JGI IMG/M metagenome (GOLD analysis project Ga0182738, IMG submission 128876) | Enriched Miracle-Growth compost microbial communities from Emeryville, California, USA - eDNA 5th pass 30_C BE-Lig MG (version 2)... ... | reverse complement strand
TGGCGGGTCGAAACGTCCTTGAGGCGGTGCAGACGAGCGTCAATCCCAAGGTCATCCCGTGCCCCGACCCGGCCCAGGGTCGGCCGACGATCGACGGCGTCGCCCGCAACGGCATCCAACTGAAGGTCAAGGCCAAGGTGACGGTGCGGACCAACCTCGACCGCTTGGTCGGCGGCGCCACCGACGAGACGATCATCGCCCGCGTCGGCGAGGGCATCGTCAACGCAATCGGCTCGGCCGACACCCACGACCAGGTGCTGGAGAGACCCGACTCGATCTCCAAGCGCGTGCTGGAAAAGGGCCTCGACGCCGGAACCGCCTACGAGATCCTCTCGATCGACATCGCCGAGATCGACGTGGGCGACAACATCGGCGCCAACCTCCAGGCCCTCCAGGCCGAGGCCGACACCCGCGTCGCCCGGGCCAAGGCCGAGCAGCGCCGGGCCTTCGCCGTCGCGCAAGAGCAGGAGATGATCGCCTCGGTCCAGGAGAACCGGGCGAAGGTCGTCCAGGCCGAGGCCGAAGTGCCGCTGGCCATCGCCGACGCCTTCCGGCAGGGGAACCTCGGGGTCGTCGACTACTACAACTTCCGGAACATCCAGGCCGACACCGAGATGCGCAACGCCATCGCCGGGACCGGACCCCACGAGCGCCGCGAGCCCGCGGGGGCGCCGCAATAGCCTGCGGAGCGAGTCCGGCGTTTTAAAAGGCGAGCGGGGGGCGTGAGCCCCCTGTCTTCCCGAAGGCGACCGTCACCCGGACAGGGGGCTCACGCCCCCCGCTCGCCAATTAAGATAATGTCTTAATCGAATTCACGCGGCACCTTGGCGGGAGACATAATCGCATGAGAGAACTCCTCATTCAGTTCATCGTGCCGCTGACGTTCCTGGCGATCTGGGCGCTCACGTCGATCTTGAATCGCGACGGCCAGCCCTTGCCGCAGCGTCCCCAGCGTCCCGGCGACCCGCGCCCCGACCCCGCGGAGGAGGCGCGTCGTCGTCGGGAGAAAGCGCGGGCCGCGGCGGGAAGGCCGTGGGAAGAGGCCGGCGCGGAGTCTTCACCGTCTCGCCCGCGACCCGACCCGCAACGCCCCGGCTCCGCCGCCGGCCCTCCGGGGTTCAACAACGGCGGCCGTCCGCGTCCCGCGCCGCCGTTCCCGCCTCAGCAGTCGGTCCCGGCCGGATTCGACGGCGCGGGCCTGTATGTCAAGCGAGACGAGGTGGTCTTCCTCGATCCGGCCACCGGGCGTCGGCTCATGTCGGCGCCGATCGACGGGGGACCATTGGCCGACCCTCGAAACCCCGCCGCTCCCCCCCGACAGCGCAAGTCGAACCGGGGACGACGCGCGTCAAGCGGCGACGCCCGCCGGCCGCCGGCCGAGCCGGAGACGCGCCGGGCGCTCTCCGATCAGGTGGGGCGGTCGATGGACTTGAAGCGCAACCAGCCTCTAGAGATCAAGCCGCTGGCGCCGAAGCTCGAAGGGCTAACGGGCACCCTGAGCCAAACCCTCTCCTTGAAGGACGAGCGTCCTCCGATCCCGCAATCGGCGCCAACGCCCATCTTCGACGCCCACTCCATCCAGGAGATGATCGCCGAGCGCGGGAAGCTCCGGGAGATCGCCGTCCTCGCCGAGATCCTCCGTCCCCCCGTGAGCCTTCGCCGCGGCCGCGGTCGCTGAGGCGGCCGAGCGCCCGGGAGACTCGGCCGCTACTTTCCTGATTCTCGCGATCCCCAGGATTTTTCCGCCCGCGCGGCCTCCGCGCGTTTCGCGGCCTTCAACCGAACTCGGATTCCGGAAAGCGGCAAAGAGCCCTGAAGTTCCATCGCCAAGTCGCCGATATCCAGCGTGGACCAAGAAGTAGAGCAATTTTTCTTTGATCGGATGGGCTGGGTGCCCCGGGTTCGTCTCGAACCCGGGTGTGCAAGCCACGGCCAGCGTCCCCGGGTTCGGGGCGAACCCGGGCCACCCGGCGAGTCAACCGATTCACACAGGGGGAACTTGCTCCAAGGTCCAAAACCCGCCAATGGCTTGGCGCCGCTCAACTCGTTCAGGGTTGGCATCTCCAAGGATGGAGCGCGTTCGGTTCTCGGACGCGCGCTTGTCCCCAACATCAAACGGCATTTCGATTGATGAGGAGATGCGCATATGGCGCTTGGACGATTTTCCCCGCGCGGGCTTTGCGCCCGCGCGCTTCTGACGGTCGCGGCGGCGAGCCTCCTTGCCTCGGCCCGAGCCGAGGAACCCGAGTCGGAACCCGACGCCATCGCCTGGCGAGACGACTACGCCGCCGCCCTGGAAGAGGCGAAGGCCGAGGGCCATCCCCTCTGGATCCAGTTCACCGGCCCCTGGTGCCCGAACTGCCTCAAGATGGAGCGCGACTCGTTCACCGAGCCGGCGGTGCGCGAGCGGGCCCGCTCGGACCTGGTTCCGGTGAAGCTCCGATCCGACGTGAATGAGGATCTCGCCGTGAGCCTCGGCCTCTCGGGACTGCCCGCCAGCGTGATCCTCGACCCCTCGCGACGGGTCCTGGCCGAGCATCAGGGATATCTCGGTCCCGAGGAATTGGCCGGTTTCCTGGACGAAGCGGTCGCGGCCCAAGCGGCCGGGCAAACCGCCGAGCCGTCGACCGAAGCTCCCAAGCTCGCGGGACCGGCCGAACCCGCGGAGGCGGCCGAGGCCCCCGTCGCCCTCTCCGGCTATTGCCCGGTCGGCCTGATTTCGGAAAACCGGATGATTCCTGGCCGGGACGATCTCTCGCTTGAGCATGAGGGGCGATTGTACAAGTGCGCCGATCAGGCCGCGCTCGATGCGTTTCGCCGCGATCCCGATCGGTACGTTCCCGCCAGCGACGGCCAGAGCCCCGTCAGCCGGGTCGACCAGGGGCTGACGGTCGCCGGAGACCCGCGCTGGAGCGTGCTCTACCAGGATCGGCTGTACCTGTGCGCCTCGGAGGAGGAACGGCTCCAGTTCCTTGGGGACCCCGGACGTTACGCGGCCGTCGACGTGGAGGACGGGGGCTTCTGCCCCCACTGCATCGCCCAGGGCGGGGCGCTGGTTCAAGGCGTCCCCAAGTGGGGGCTCGCCCGCGAAGGCCGGCGCTACTGGTTCCCGGATTCGGAGCATCGCCGCGCCTTCCTGACAACCTTGTTGAGCCCCGCCGTACGCCGCTGAGGCGCTTCGACGGGCCGAGGGCCGGCATTCGATTTGCGGCGGGGGATCCGAACGCGGGCTCGCGGCGAATCCCCCGAGTTGGGTTGGAACCGAGCAACAGCAACTTTAGAAGTCCGCCCCGCCGCGTCGCGCCCAGCGACTCGGCCGCGTGGCGGGATGACGGAGGGGAATCCGGGCATGGGGGCGACGAAGCGAAGATTCTTCTCGGCCATGAATCTGGGGGGATTGACGTTCCTGGAGGCGTGTCGCCGCGCCTGGGTCAAGTTAAATGAGCATGAACTCATGACCCGAGCCGCGGCGATCGCCTTCTACGCGATCGCCGCCTTGGTTCCGTTCATGGCCCTGGTTCTCCTTCTCGCGGCGCACCTCATGCCCTGGCTGACGGGCGGCGACCAGGTCGATCCCTCCAAACCGCTGGGCGAGATCCTGCCCGCCGAGGCCGCCAAGGTGCTGACCGGCCAGCTCCAGTACATTCAGGAGCAGCCCAGCGCGGGACTCGTCTCCTTCGGCACGATCGCCGTCTTGTGGTTGAACTCCAGCCTGTTCATCGCGGTCATGGACGCGATGAACAGGATTCGAGGGGTCTCCGAGACCCGCCCCTATTGGAAGCAACGGCTGATCGCGATCACGGTGAGCATTTTCGAGGCGATTGTCGTCATCCTCGGGCTCGCCAGCACGCTGCTTTGGCCTCAGATCATGAGCCTCTTAAGACTCGACTTCGCGACCGCCACGCTCGCCACGGTGATCCACGGCCTGATTATTTTCCTCCTATTCCTGGTCAGCTTCGCGTGCGCCCTGTATTTCGGTCCCAACGCCGACCAGCGCTGGGAGTGGATCACGCCGGGGAGCCTTTTCGGCTCCCTGCTGCTTCTGGCCATCAGCTACCTGTTTCGCTTTTATGCTCAGACCTGGGGCAACTACAGCGCGACCTACGGCTCGCTGGCCGGCGTGATCATCCTGCTGAGCTGGCTCTGGCTCAGCGCCCTCGCCCTGCTGGCGGCGGCCGAATTCAACGCGGTCATTGAGCGCGCCTCGCCCCTTGGCGGCAATCCCGGCCGAGACCCGAACGAGTCGCCAAGTCTAAATTAACGTACGAATAGTCGGGCCCTCGGGGCGTGTCCGATTGCGGGGATTGAGGGAAAGTCGCCTTGATCTTCGGGTGGACAGGCTCTATTTTGTTCGTTGCCTCGATTCGGGGAACATGCGGCAATGGATTGCGACCTTTGAGAGAACCCGGCGGACGGCATCGCCTTTCCCCCCACTCCAAGCGGCTTCGCGCCTTGTCCCATTCTCCCGTCTTCCGGCCGATTTCGCGTCGTCTTTCGCCTCGTGATTTCGATCTCCTCCGACATTCAACAGTCCGTCCCGACTCGGCGCCGCGCGAGAACCTGGAAGGTTCGCCGGCGCGGACCCAGCCGCGGGACGGCCCGGTATTTCGAGCTGAAGGAGAATAGCCCGATGACCGTCCGCTGGAAGCCGCTCCTGATCCTTTCGGGTCTCTTCGTCGTGGTCGCCCTGATCGGCGTCGTGACGATCTCGTCCACGCTGTCGCCCCGGTCGCCCCAGGGCGCGCTGAAGCAGGCCCGAACCGCGCGCGACGCGGGCCGGCTCGCCGACGCCGAGATCTACTTCAAGCAGGCCCTTCAGCTCGACGCCAAGAGCGCGGGGATCCACGAGGAACTCGCCGATCTTTACGCGAAGATGCTTGAGACCGCGCCGGCCGAGCGTCGCGAGACGCTTCATGGCGAGCGGCTCGCGCACCTGACCCGGGCGGCCAACCTCGACAAGTCGGCCAAGGCCCCCCGCCTTCGGCTGCTCCAACTGGCGATGGCCGACGACTCGCCGCAAGACGCGGTCTACTGGGCGCGCGAGGTCGAAAAGCTCGACCCGCGAAACAACGACGCGAACTTCGTGCTCGCCTTCGAGGAGTTGGCGTCGGATTCGCCCAAGGTTCCCGAAGTCAGGCGGCGGCTCGAAGCGCTTGAGGAGGGGAAGGCCCCCGAGCTTCGTCGGCTGTTGATCCAGGCCAGGCTCGGCGAGGCCACCGGCGACGCCAAGGCCCGCGACGCGGCGCTGGCCGCCGGACGGGCGCTGACGGTCGCCGACGCCGCCGATCCGGCCGACCTGATGGCCAGGCTTCGCCTCTCGGCCATCGACGCGCGACACCAAACCGACCCGGCCGCCCGCGTGGCCGCGGTCAAGGGCGTGCTCGATCTCTCCAACAAGATCCTGGCCTCCGCCGACATCGGCTCGCAGCGGGTGACCAGGCTCAATTACCTCCTTGAAAACACCCAGCGCGATTTGATCCGGGGGGACGGGACGGGCGCCGCCGCCGACGAGGCGACCAGCGACCTGATCAAGACCATCGAGGAGCAACTGGCGTCGATCTTCGAGAAGAGCCGGCGGGCCGGCGACCGCGCCGATTTTCAGGTCTTCCTGACCTACGCCGACCACCTGAAATTCCGGAAGGAAAACGATCGCTGTCTTGAGGTGATCGAAGAGGCCCTGCGGTCGCCCCTGGCGGTTCGTCCCAGCTCGGCGAGGATCGTCATGGGGATGCACGTCCTCGCCGCCGAGATGGCCCTGGGCAAGGCCGACGACCCGGCCCGCCTGGAGAAGGCCGCGCCCCACGTTCAAGCCCTTTTGGCCGCCACCGAGCCGCACTATCAGGGGCTTGGCCACCTGTTCCAGGGCGCCGTTGATCTAGAGGCTTCGGGGCTCGTCGAGTCGATCGCCAAGAGCGGCGAGAAGCCGGCCGCGCGACCCGAGGCCCAGCCGAAGCTCCGCGCCAGCGCCTTGAACCATCTGAAGACGGCCGCGGCCCAGCTTCCCGACCTCGCCGAGGCCCAGGCCCGCTACGGCGTGGCCCTGGTGCTGAGTCAGGAGCAGGGCCTGGGGCGGCAGTATCTTCAGAATGCTCTGAGGATGCCGAGCCTTGATCCCCAATACCAGTTCTGGGCCGCCTGGACGATCCTGAAGGCCGGCTATCCCGAAGAGGCCGCGCCGATCCTCGAAGCCCTTTTCGCCCAGGTCGCCAAGGGAACGGTTCCCCCGGAGATGAAGGCCGCGCTGCACCAGCTCAGCGGCGAGCTTCTCCAGGCCCGTCGCGGACCCGGAGACCTTGAGCGGGCGGCCGAGGAGTTCAAGAAGGTCGCCGCCCTGGGTGACGGCTCCGACGGCTCCGCCGCGCTCCGCCTGGCCCAGATCGACGTTCAGCAGGGCAAACATGACGAGGCCATGGGGCGAATCGATCAGCTTCGGAATCAGGGTAAGGGAGGACCGGCCGCCGAGAACCTCGCCGTCCTGATCCTTGAGGAGCAGGGCAAGAAGGACGAGGCCCGCTCGACGCTGGCCGAGGCCCGCTCGAAGTTTCCCAAATCGGTGGAGCTCGTCGGCCTCGACGCGGCGCTGAAGGTCAAGGACCAGAAGGCCGGCGAGGCGGAGAAGATTCTCGCCGATTTCCTGGCCGAAGATGCCGACAACATCACGCTCGCGATGATGCGGGCCCAGATCCTCGCCGATTCGCTCGACCGGGCCGACGACGCCCGCAAGCTCCTGACCGAGATCGGCGATCGAACCGACAACTCGGCGCCCCTGGTCCAACTCGCCCAGTTGGAGATGGGCCGCGGCGAGTTCGAGGCCGCCTCCGCGGTCATCGCCAAGATCCGAGGGCGCTGGAAGGAGGCTTCGACCGGCGACATCCTCGACGGCCAGCTCGCCCTGAAGCGAGGCGAGATCCCCGCGGCCATCGGCCACTTCAACGAGGCCCTGAAGAAAGATCCGGAAAACAAGATCGTCCAGTTCTGGAAGGCCCAGCTCGACGGCCGAACCGGAGCTTCGTCCGAGGCGGCCGAGGCGCTTGAGCAGATCGTCCGAAACAACCCGACCAAGGAGGTCGACTCGGGCGTCACCCTGATGAGCGCCGCGCAGTCGGCGCTGGCGAGCCTCGCGCTCCAGAACGGCAACGTCGACGACGCGATCCGGCGCTACGAGGAGCTGAAGAAGAACAGTGAGAACGGCACCCTCACCCGGGCCGACCGTTGGCAGTTGATCGCGGCCTACGAGGCCAAGGGACAATGGCCGATCGCCAAGCGCGAGGTGGCCGCCATCCTCAACGACTCGAAGAACCCGCCCACGCCGGACGAGCGCGTCCGGGGAGCGAACCTCTATCGCCAGCACAAGGAGGACGCCTCGGCGCTGGCTCAGCTTGATTACGTGTTGAAGGTCGACCCGGCCAACCCGGCCGGGGCCGTGACGCGGGCCTTCATCCACCTTCAGGCCAAGGAGCACGACCGGGCCGCCGCGGTCCTTCGGGGAGCCATCGACCTGTCGTCCAAGGACGGCGGGAAGGCGCCCGAGCCCCTTTACCTGATGCTCGCCGTCGTCGAGAACGAGACCCCGCCGAGGGAGACCGCCTCGACCCGGGCCCTCAAGGTCATCGACGAGGGCTTGGCCGCCCAGCCGGCGTCAATGCAGCTCGCCCAGGCCAAGTACCTGGCGCTCGCCAAGTCGGGCGACGCCAAGGACGCCCTGGCGTTCGTCGAGGCGAAGGCGAAGGAGGATCCGAAGGGACCGTATCGCCGGATGTTGATCGACGTTTACCGCGAGCAAAAGAACTTCGACGGAGCCGAGGCGCTGCTCCGCGAGCTGATCGCCGAATCGCCCAACGACGTGAACGTCGCCTCGGCCCTGGTTGAGGTTGTCTCGCTGGCCGCGGCCGACGCGGCGGTCTCTGGCGACGCCGACAAGATCCGCGCGGTCGAGGAAAAGGCGGCGGGCCTGATTCGCGAGTATCGGACCCGGTTCCCCTCCAGCCTGACCTTCCTTCAGGCCGAATGCGACCAGGCGGCCCGACGCGGCGACTTCACCCGGGCCGTCGCCGTCACCGAGGAGATCGACAAGCTGGCCAAGAGCTCGGCCGTCGGCCCCCTCTTGCGGGCTCGGCTCTTCTCAATGCAGAACCGCCCCCGCGACGTCGCCAAGTCCTACGCCGAGGCCGTGGAGCGCGAGCCCAGGCGGCTCGACGTGCGGCTCTGGCTCGGCAAGACGGCGCTGAACATCGGCGACGTGGACGAGGCGCTGCGGCAGGCCGAGTACGTCTTGGAGACCAAGAAGGACGACGCCGAGGCCGTCCTGCTTCAGGCCCGGGCTCTGGACGCTTCGGGAGTTGGCGACGCCCAGCGCGAGGCGGCCCGCTCCAAGGCCGTGAGCCGGCTCGAAGAGGCCGTCGCCGCCAACCCGAGGCTCGTCGAGGGCTATCAGACCATCGCCGACATCGAGATGAAGCGGAACCGTCGACCCGCCGCCATCGACGCCCTGAAGCGCGGACTGGCCGCCAACCCGAACGACGTGGCGACCCTGGCCCAGTACGTCCAGCTTCTCTCCGAGACCGACCCCACCAGCCCTGGCGGGCGGCCGGTCGGTCTTGAGGATGCCAAGAAGCTGACGGCCGAACTCCTCCAGAACGATTCGACGGGCTCGCTGATCCTGGCCGCCGCCGTCGGCTACCACAAGGCCCAGCGGCTCGACCTGGCGCTCCCTCTGGCCGAGAAGGCCGCCGAGACGCTGAACTCGTCCGTCGCGCATCTGAATCTTGGCGACCTGCTGCTCTCGCTGGCCGAAACCCAGCCCGAGGCCGACAAGGCCCGGCCCTACTTCGAGCGCGCCGTCGAGCAGTACGACCGCGTCCTCGCCGAGCGGCCGACCTCCGTCGAGGCCGTCAACAACAAGGCCTGGGTGCTGCACAGTTCGCTGGGGCGGAGCAAGGAGGCCCTGGAGCTCATCCAGGGGCTGGTCCAGCGCGTCGACGCCTCGGCCTTGCCCGGCGAGTTCTACGACACGATGGGCGCCATCCAGGAGGCCCTCGGCCAGCGAGACGAGGCCGAGCGGTCGTACCAGACCGGCCTGGATAGGTCTCCCGGCCTGGCCGTTCTGCACTACCACTACGGCAAGCTGATCGCCGCCGACAAGGACCGGGGCGCTCGGGCCAAGGACCATCTGGACAAGGCCCTCGCCGCCCGCGATCAGCTTAGCCCCGCGATGGCCGAGGACGCCGTTCGGCTGGTCCAACAGATCAGCGCCGGCGGGCGTTGAGGACCCCTTTCCGCGCTATCGACATCGATCCCGCCAGGCCGACGACCCTTTGGTCGCTCGGCCTGGTTCGCGCGCCGGCCCCTGTGCGTTTCTCGACAGAACGCGGCGACCGTGTTAGGGTGGCGAAATAAGTTTGCCCGGCCGCCGCCGGGCGAGGCCCCCTGGAGCTTGAGACGCCATGTCATCAGGACGCATTATGATTTCGACGACGCTGGTTTGCGGTTTGGTTCTTGGTCTCGGAGCGTGCTTGGCCTTCAGCTCCGGCGCCCAGGCGCAAGAGACGGCCGAGAAGCCCCGGGTGGAGCTCGACACCACCGCCGGCAAGATCGTGCTGGAGCTGGACCCCCAGAAGGCGCCGATCACCGTCGACAACTTCCTCAAGTACGTCGACGCCGGCTACTACGACAACCTGATCTTCCACCGGGTGATCTCCGGCTTCATGATCCAGACGGGCGGTCTGGACGACAAGATGAAGGACAAGAAGGAAGGTCAGCGCGCCCCGATCAAAAACGAGTCGGGCAACGGGCTTTCCAACACGCGAGGGTCGATCGCCATGGCGCGGACCAACGACCCGAACTCGGCGACCAGCCAGTTCTTCATCAACCACGCCGACAACCCGAACCTCGACAACTACGGCGGCGGCTACGCGGTCTTCGGCAAGGTCGTCGAGGGAATGGACGTGGTCGACGCGATCGCCAAGTCGCAAACCACCTCCAGGGCCGGCCACCAGGACGTTCCGGTCACGCCGATCTACCTCAAGAGCGCCAAGCGGGTCGGCAAGTAAAGCCCGGCCCCTGGTCGAGCCGAGAATGGAGGGAACGAGTGGAGCGCGGGACGATCTCTTGACCCTTGCGGGCGCGATTCCTTAAGATGCCGGTCTCCGGGTAACGCCCTTCAGGCTGGTCCCTCCTGATTCGCGCTCCCCTCTCTCCTCCAGCCTTTGGTTCGTCAAAAATAGGAGCTACCTACATGGCTCACGTCGTGGCTGAGCCCTGCTTCGATTGCAAATATACGGATTGCGTCGTGGTCTGCCCCGTCGACTGCTTCTACGAGGGCGCCGAGATGCTTTACATCCACCCGGATGAGTGCATCGACTGCGAAGCGTGCGTCCCGGAGTGTCCGGTCGAAGCCATCTTCCACGAAGACAACCTTCCCGAAGAGTGGAAGGAGTTCATTGGCCTGAACGCCGAGCAAGCCCCGCTGATGCCGGTGATCAACGAGAAGAAGGATCCCGTCGAGGGGCCTTCTTGCGACCAGAGCCGCAAGCGGACCTAAGCGAACCCCGCGCGGCGATCGGCCGGCGCTTCAGATCCGAAGTCAACCAACCCCGGACTCGTTTCGGGGTTTTTTTATTCCCCTTGGAGTTCCCCGGCCGGCTCCTTCGCCGGGGCCGGCCGCTCGGCCAAGGCGTCGGTCGCGAGGAGGAAAAGCCCCGTCGCGATGCAGACCACGGCCGAAAAGGTCATCACCGGCGTGACGCCCCACACGCTCGCCGCCCTGCCGGTCCAGAGCGCTCCGAGCGGCACCGAGCCCGAGAAGACGACCATCCAAACGCCCATGATCCGCCCCCGCAAATGGGGAGGGATGGAGATCTGAATGAGCGTCTGCGTCGACGAGTAGTAAACCGCCGCGCCGAAGCCGGCGCCAAGCAGGCAGGCCCCCCCGGCGGCGAGCCTTGCGAAGACCGGCCATCGCGGGGCAACCCATTGGGGATGGACCGCGGCGAGGAGCAGGGAGGTTGCGAAGATCAAGAGCCCGAGCACGGCCGTCCGATCCTTGCGGTAAGTGTCGCCAAGCCGGGCGACCATCAGCGCGCCGACCGTCGCGCCGGCGCCTCCGCAGGCGAGGATCAGGCCGTAGCCGCCCACCTTGGCG
>Ga0182738_1007423_pt1 | contig 11141 bp, 7 predicted proteins | sample eDN5th30CBELigMG_FD_128876 | JGI IMG/M metagenome (GOLD analysis project Ga0182738, IMG submission 128876) | Enriched Miracle-Growth compost microbial communities from Emeryville, California, USA - eDNA 5th pass 30_C BE-Lig MG (version 2)... ... | reverse complement strand
TTTATTAATTACCATAATTGCTCCGACGACAATGTGGATGAGACCCTTCAAGATTTGTTTGCAGGTTTCAACGACTTGAATACACAATTCTCTGGTTGGGCAAATGATGACACAGTATGTACCGTCTTCTCTCTTGATTTTTTGCTCTCTCTCACCCAATTGATGAACAATAGGAACCTGTTTGGAATAATTAAACAAATATTCCCATTAAAAGCTATACCAGATATGCAAGGGTCTTTCCTGAACCGGTTTCGGACTTGATGATACAATCGTTGTTTTTGATAACGACAGGGATGGATTCTTTCTGGATCTTTGTGAGAGTCACATAATTGTACTCTTTCAGAGCTGCAACGAGTTTTGTATTTAAACCTGGAATTTCTTCAAAATTGTCTGCAACAAAGACATGGGATTCTTCGTCTTTCTTGGAATCAACGACGAGCACATCTTCAAGATCAGCATCATCATCAAATTGCTTGGGGGTTCTCTGGTGTTTTTGCTTGAAATCTTTCTTGATCTTTTTGGAACGAGAGTTCAATCTGTCGTTGTTTGAACGATCTCTTTGGCCTTCTCCTCCTTCTCTTCTTCTGTTTGGCCCAGATCTTGCATTATTCTGTCCTCTCTTATCAGGACGAGACATTCTGCTATACTTTTTTTCTTTGTCTGAAAGCATGCCTCCTGCTGGCTTCTGAACAGCAGGTCTGCTTGATGGCATTTGGATGTTCAAAATCATGTCGTCACTCATTTCAAGGATATCCTTTTCCTTAACTTTTGATTGAGACGCTGAAATTCGTAGAAATAAATTTTATTCTCTCATCTCCGAACCTTTAATTTCTGACCGATCCCAACTCAAGTTCATTTTTTAAACTTACTGATTTTTCCTTGTTTATTGGCTATCTGTGAGAAAAAAAATAAGAACCGTAAAAATGACAAGATCTTTCAATTTGAAAGTTTGTTTCATATGCTATGTGTCATCATCAAACCTTTCTTTCTCTTTGAAAATCTCTAGAAAAACTTTTTGGAAAAATCTGATTCAAGTTTGGAAGAATCGAGAAAAACACAAAAATTGCAAGAATTTCAGGATTTTTGGACTTTATAAAGCGATTGATTTCTTCCTCTGAGTGAGATTCATCAGCTTTCTTGATCCAATTTATATCTCGCCTCTATTTTATCCGAAGATTCTTCTGACAAAGGCCTTCGGAATTTTTTTTCTTCAAATTTCCAGAATTGAAATACAATAGATAAAAAAAATCCACAAGCAAATAAACAATACGAGATTGTAGATGGTATAAAAGGGCTTTATTTATTAATAAACAAAGAATATTGGTTTAATTTGAATTGGAAAACAGTTTTAATCATTCAGAAAAGCATTTAGGAACTTACTTGATTAATAATTTACAGAAAAACCCTCGGGTGTATATGACATGCAGATGAAAAACCGACTTATCAATTTGCAGAAAAATGAAAAGAAGCCCCTTGAAGGAAGGGTGTTTAATCCTCTAATTCATTCAACGAGAGCAGAATCCGGCAGTTTGTGTGCCCTGCTCAGCACATCACCTCGAAATTTCAAATTTTTTGGACAGCTGAGAAATAGCCAAGGAACTGGTATAATACATTCAACGCCTCAGTCAGCGAAAAGCTCATCTACTGGGTTCTCGACTTTTACGCCCAAATCTAAAACTTATTATGAAACCAAATTCTCTGAGCTCAATTATCAGAAAGAGGCTTCTGATTCAATGAATGAAAGAACAGATAATTTCAAGAACTATGGCAACTTGGAAGTCCTTTTGAAAGAAAACGACTTGTTCACAATCCATGAGCAGCCCCAGACCAAAGTAATTTCCTTGAAGTTTAGCGAGCAATAAACCTCTTTTTAGAAAGTGCGAAATGCGACTGCCAGCAATGATCTCAGAAACCTCCCTGCATTTAGGAATATTCTTTCAAGAGCCAACAATTTTAGCCAGAGACAAAATGTCAACTCTGCCAACACGACAAGTGGAAATCGAGGAGGGATGGGCCACTCAAACGGCTTTGAATTCCAAAATCTCGCCCAGAAAAAGAGAATTCAAACAAGCAGCGCTATCCCAAGAAAGACTAAAATGGACAAAGATTTTTATTCACTTGATACGGTTGGGTATAGAAATTACAAATATCCAAAGGTCGCAGAGACGCCGTCAGCAAGACGTAAGAGGATTTTTATTCAACCCTCCTTCCATCGAGAAACCATCGAAAGCTGCATCCAAAATATCCACAATCAAAAAATACTCCTCGAAAACCTCAGAGTGCAGGAAGAAATGTACCCATTTGGCGTTGAAAGGATTTTGGAGGAGGGCTCGACTTCTTCCAAGATTAATGATGATCAGTCAGAAAATAGTCCGAAAATGAATAAAAGGAACAAGCTGGATCCAATCCACACAAACAAAAGATTCCCCCAAGACGACGGCTTATTTGAGGAAGCCGATGCCCTCAGGAATGAAAAGGACAGGAATCACACGCCACTAAAAAGAAAGTTTAGACTTGACAACAGTAAAGACAAAGAGGGGCTTGCTTCTGGGCTCATCAAAAAAGAGTTTTCTCCAGATCTCAAGAAAATCATTGTCAATAAAAAGCAGTCATTCAACACAAAGCACATCAAAATGGAATTTGAGCATTTTTCAAATATAAGCGCAAAGTATCTCGAGAATATCAAACAAAAAATTGTCGACGGAAGTCTCGAGGAAGATTCATCCAATTCTGCTGATGCAGAGTTTCTCAAATACCAAATCGACCATGCAATGAAAGGTACATACATCAGAAAGTTTATTATTCGCCTTCTAATATCTTTGTAGAAAAAGGAATTTGTATTCAAATATTGGCAGAGACTCCAGATTTTCCAAAACACCAAAAGAAGGCAATCATCAACAGAGTTTTACTCGCCCTTGATGTCAATCTCACCAATGAATTCCCGATTCTCAATTTTGCACAATTCCAAACTTTGAAAAAAGCAATAATTTATCGAGATTTACCCAATGCTGAAATGACAGAATTTGTCATTAAAGTACGCCATTTTCCTCTTTTTTTAACTCATTATCCCTTCCCTCTAGTTTTTCAAACTTGGAGAAGCAAATCTGTCTGTTCAGCTATTTTTGAGAGTTTTGAGAGGTTTAACTGAGAAAATCGATGCCGATACCAAACAACCTATTGAATCAAATGGGTTGTACGAGACGTTCGTTGAAAACTATAAGCTTATTGGCATTCTCAAAGTTGAAGAAGAATATGTAGATTTCAATCGATTCAGACAAGTTTATCTGTTCAATAAAATGAATATACTCGATTTAATAGATCTTATTTCAGGTGTTAATTAACCATTTTTTTTCTCATCTTTATTGTTGTGTAAGTTTGTTTATTTGTGCGTGATTGTTGAGCAGAAATTTTTGATAATTTCAATTAATAATAATGAATGTTTTATTGAAGCAACAACACACGTACATTATCGATCAAAGTATAAAATTATTAAAACTCATAAACTTCAGCTTCAGAGGTGATTCCGTTAAAAACATAAGTATTGTTGATGGGCTTGAATTGATGGGTCAAGATTTTAATTGCTTCTTGGGAAGCGACGCCGCCCAAGAAAGAGGCAATTGTGTGGAGTTGGGAATTTTCATATCTTGCTCTAAAAAAATAATTAATATTTCAGGAAACCCAGTTTCTCTTACAATTCTTGGCAGATTTGTAAGTTTTCTTCTTCAACAGCGACTATGCCTTCAATCTTCTTTTGTAAGGCAGTCAAAATTTCGTTTAATTTTTGAACATCATCATTGTTGCTGAGGCTTGGCCAATGATTGTACTTTTCAAAGAATTGTGAGTTTGCTCTCAAGGCAAAGTGCCATTTATAATTATCAGTTTCAAAGACTTCCAATTCAGTTGGAGAGTCAAATTCTTGGGAAATTGTTCTGGAGAAAAAGTTATTTTGAAAACAACCCCCCAACTATTATTATACCTGTATTCGATGAAGTTCAAGTTAAAGATATTTTCAACAAAGGTTTTGACGTCTTCTTCTGAAATGCTTCTATTTGAGCCAGCCAACAATTCTTTAATAAAAGTGTGGAATTCTTCTCTGTCGTGTTCTGCCTTCTTTTCGAAAATCCTTTTCAATTTGAGATAGTTGTCTGTGTCAGCAGTCACATCAGGCATAGCTGATCTCACAGGCAAAATATGGTTTTTCTCAATAAATCTTCTCAAAGCTTCGGACAAAATCCAAAAATCTTCAGAGGAATTATTCACTTCCTTAACAAACTTGGATTCAAAAATTCTGTCAAGATTATCAGGAACTCTGGAAGGGTCACTATAAGCTTTATGAGCAAATTTCACAGCCTCCTGGAAATTTTCTTCTTCAATCCAATTTCTTGATTTGGATTTGATGAATTCACCAAATTGTTGCTTTTCAGCAAAGGTTTGGGGAGCTTTACCTCCATTTTGCTCCTTCCATTGTTGCAAGAACTTGATCAACAAAACAAAGTAAGGAACATGTCTGTGTTGGAAATCGTCCAATTGTTTCAAATCAAAACTATTCGCATAATCCTAATGTTTTTATAGGTCGTATTCCCAATAAGGGAGACTCACTGTGAGTTCTTGGAATGGGCTTGACAATCTGTAACTATCAAGATCTCTTTCGGCCTTTCCTTCAATAACTTTTTCCCTTAATAAAGCGCGCACGCAAATTTAATTACTTGTATGGATCTTGTCATAAATTCTGACTGAACCAATGAAACCGCTGCTTCTAAAAACAATCAAAGAAATATTTGAGTGGGCGCATAAGTCTCCGATTTCTCTGGTCAGTTTCTAAAAAATCATTTGTGAGAATTCAATCTTTTAACATCCAAACCTCAGTAGTCTCGTTCAAGATGATCAAGTCAAACTTCTTGAAGAATTCGGGGTTGGTTTGTAAAATTTCAACGGGATTGCCGACGACTGCCTCTCCGTTGACGTCGGGATTTAATTCTAAGAGCCAGGATTTCACAGCCTAAAAACGATAAAAGGCACGCCCCCGAAATTTTTCCCACTTCGCTTCTCTTCTTGCCCAAATCTCCTTCAGTGAGGAAAAAGTTGTTTCCGAGATCTTTGTCGGTGACGTCTTGATCGTCAACAATAGTAACAGACCCAATTCCTGGCAAGATAAGATTCTTTAATGTCTCCACTCCAGCAGGCTCAACATACAAGAGGCAGATTTTGCTTTCCATCAAAATCTTTTGGCCTTGGACTCCCCATAATCTGAAATTAGGTCGAGAAAAGACAGTTTCTTACCTCAATTGTCTGTCGTACTTGGCACTTTGGTGCTTATTCTCAATTTCCATTTGCCTTCTTGAATTAATAAAATTTGTCAATATTATAAATAAACAATTTATTTCCTGAACAGATCATTAAAAAGTATAATATTCTCGAGCTTAAGTTTAATCAGATGGTATCTTTATTGGATATCAGGTTTTTCAAAAATAAAGAACTTTCTTTTGAGCTCAGGTGAATAATTTTTTGAAAAAGAGTTTCAACTTGAAATTCAAGGAAATCAAAATAATTTGAAGCATTTCTCAACAATTTTATTTTTAAGAAAAAATCCTTTTGGGGGTTGACAAATTTTGGCGCGATCATTGTGGTCTCTCTTCTGCAAAAATTGAATTCTTTTTTGGTTGCAGACTCAATATTGAAAGAATCTGATATTTATCATTTTTGTCATTTCCAAAAATTTCGAGACCTTTTTGGAAATTGCAAGACTTTGCGATCTGAAGGAGTTCGATTTTTTTTTCAATGGAAAATGTATTGCAATCAAAACTGAATCCATGTTTTTATTTTGGGAAACAATCAAAGAAAAAGAAATGGAAAATTTTCCTTGTGAAAAGAAAGGATCTGCTGGATTCGTTGAGAAAATTCTCAGTGCGAACTTTATCTCTCGATGATGATTTTTTTCTTTGAAGAATATTCCTTTCGTCTTTTTTATTGTAAAATCCGTTTCAGAAAAGAGCTCCCTAATTCTTTTCATTCAAATTCGTGCTCAAATAGAGAATTACTTTGGTCATAGACAGGGCGGTACTACCGAAACAAAATCTTGACAAAAACTGAGAACTGATCTAATTTTTGTCAAAAACTGAAAAACTGAAGTCTAAATTTTTTTCTCTTTCTTTGTGCTCTCACAATCTATCATTTATTGAATTGAATTTTTCTTTCGTGTCTTCTAAAAAGCTAAAAAAGAAAGTGGAATAAAATATATTAGAAATTTTCCTTTCAAAAAAAGCTGACAACCTAAGTCGAATGACCAAAAAAAATGAAAACTCATCAATTTTTTGTTAAAAACTGAGAACTGAACCAACCTTTCGATAAACCGAGAACTGAGGCCTTTAAATTTTTTGTTCGGTTTTTGGGCCCTAAAAGCTGAAGAAAACCGAAAACTGGTGAGATTTTGCAGCCCTCCTCATAGAGAGAGATTATTGAAAAGAAATACAAATTTGACACTATTCAAGAGAAAGTGAAAAAGAGGAAAGAGAATTTGATAAAAAAATTCTTCAAAATCCCAGATCAAAACAAGAGTCAGAAATGAATTTTTTGGGGAGTCGAAGAAATTGAAATTTTCAGGTTGACTCGAGATTTACAGAACGAGAAAAAGCATCAAAGAAGGTTCAAGCTCCTTGAACAGAAAAAGTAGATATATTATATATCTACAAACCAGGAATAAAGAGACTCAAAAGAATTTTGGTGATGGAATTATTTTTCCGAATAAGAATATCACAAAAAAATTCTGAAAGATTGAAATTTTTATTCTCAAAAGAGGAAAAAATTGATTGACGTTCCCGAAGAATTTCTCTTCCCCCAAGCGCAAAAAATTCATTTGAAAAAAAAGCGAAAATACAGACAATTTTGCTTTGAAATTGGAGCGCATTTCGATCTTCTCCTGAACGGTTTTTTTGAGTGACTTGGAAAATTTTGTCTTTTCTCGAGCTTTTGTTGAATTTTTTTTAACCTATCTTGGCGATAGCATATCAAATAAATTGATGTAAATTATGAAAATATGTATTTCAAAGACAATTTATTTGAACTTAGTGGGAATATGGTCAGTCAGGCAAGTGGATTCCTATGCATTAAGTCGATTATATACATTAAATAGATAGTTTATGAACACAGTAAATTCTTTGAAGTTGTTAATTTTTATTTTGGTTTTCGTTTCTTTTCCATTTTTGCATAGGCTATTTAAATTACCCTTTTCAGAGATTACTGGATTCTAAATGAGGGGGACAATTGATCGATATATTTTTGAATCGACAACCTGTCATTTTCAATAATTAATTCTCTTTTGAGTTTTTTCCAAGCCTTTTTTGCTGATTTCCAGTTTAAATAAACAGATTTGACTGTAAAAGATTCTAGCGGTATCCGATGTTTATTTCCAAGATGATCTGGCGTGACCCTAAAATGTTGACAATATTTACATTTTGAGGCAAACATCCTTATTAATGTCATGAAATTATTTGGCAGGTATTTGTTATCAGGTTTATTTGCTTCTAGAATTTTGGGATTTGAATGTTGTTTTCATCATTTCTAATTTTCCATTTTATAAGAGAGCGTCTTTTTACATAAAGACATCTCTCTTTCCATGTATTTGGGAATAAGTATCCTAAATATTTATCGTCGCCTTTGGCTAGGAAATTTAGGCACATTTTTATGGATTGCTTGATGAATTTGTCAATTTTTGTTTGGGCGGTTTTTTTATTTGAGTAGATAGAAGGGATTGCTCCCATCTCTAAATGAGGACTAACAAAGGTTTTCCATTTGTTGAATTTTCAATCAATTTTTTCTTCTTGAATTCCTTCAAAATGAGAATTCTTTGAATTTCATAAAAAATTTTCTCATTCTTTTAAAAAAAAAATTCTCTTCATTCTTCAGAATCTCTGAAAAAAACCTCTCAATCAAGAATCTTGATTCTCAAAAACTCTCCATTTTCAGTTCTCTGCAGTTTCAAAGCCAACTCATGAAACTCACAAGTGCACATCCCAAATACCCTAAAAAATTTCTGAAATCTTCTATTCTTTTTTCCTAAACCCTTGAAAAAAAATATCTTTCAAAAAAGATTGTTCTCTTTAAAACTAACATAGAATATTAAAATTATTGAGACTAATAATTTCTGAAAGCTTCTCACCAGGATGGGAATCGATGGATTGCTGCAATTCTTTAAGCCTGTGACATATTCTGGGCATATTTCAGTTTTTAGAAAACAGAAAGCTGCAATAGATGTTATGGGGTGGCTTTACAGAGGGGCGTATTCCTGTGCATTAGAACTTGCTACGAACCAGCCAACGGATCATTATCTTGTTTTTACCCATAACATGATTAATGTTTTGAAAACATGGGAAATCAAGTCGATATTCTGCATTGATGGGAGGAATCTCAAAGCAAAGGACAAGACAAACGATGTGCGACTTGCTAATAAAGAAAAAGAAAAGGCAAAAGCAAATGAGATTTTACAATCTGGCAACGAGTATGAAGCAAGAAAGGCCTTTACTCGATGCCTTGATGTCACAAAAGAGATGATTTATCGTTTAATTGACATGCTAAATGCACTGGAAATCGAGTTCATTGTCGCTCCATTTGAAGCAGACGCTCAAGTTGCTTATCTTTGCCGGAAAGGATATGCAGATTTTGGAATCAGTGAAGATTCAGACCAGTTGTGCTACAATTCGCCTCTCACAGTCTATAAACTTGGAACATTTGGAGAATGCGAGTATATCGATTTGCGGGATCTACGAAATCGCCGAAAAGCGTATGAGAAATTCGGAGATGAGACGATTGAGACCATGCTTGACTTATCTGAAACAGACTTTATCTTCATATGCATCTTATCTGGAACTGATTATTTGCCAAGCATAAAAGGAATGGGAATAAAGAAGGCTATCAATTACTTTTCACGCTTTGGAACTCTTGAAAATGTGATAAAACGCATGAAAATAGAACAGCAATTTAGGGATAAAGTTCCTGAAGGATATGAGGAATTGGTGAAAAAGATTAGCAAAGTTTTTCTCTACCAACTAGTCTATGATCCAGAGAGCAAAAGTCTCGTCACTTTCAATCCAAATCCAGATCAGGCTGCTCTTCTTGAAAATGACAAGGATTATATTGGAAGATGGTTCCCAAATGCAGAAAAATTTGCAAAAGGACAATTGGATATTGAGACTTTAAAGAATCGAGTGCTCAAGTCAGTGGATGTGAAGGAGATTCTTGGATTGAAAAAGAGCAGGAAAAACAATAAAGATTTGGTGAAAAAATCTCAATCCATGATAAATATCTCACATTTTCAAGTAAGGAAGAGTTATTCGACTGTGATTGAAAAAGAAAAGTTTGATTTTAAGGTTCAAGAAGATCTTCTTGAACTTAACTTTCCTCCTGTGGAAGAGGAAGAGATGTTTGAATTTCAACAAGAGATTTTTCCAGATCAAAACTTGGATGATGACGAAAAAACTTCACTGGAAATTGACAAAAAATTGAATGATTTGTCTTTTGAAATACCAGAAGATTTGCTTGAAGGAGATGAAAATACAACAGAAGTCAGAGATAACAGTGATCTGCCTCGAAAAGCTTCGAAAAAAAGAAAAGAACCTTCATTTCTTCCTAAAAATGGAAATCAAACTACTGAAACTGACGAAGAGGGGAAAGCAGATCAAAATTTAAAGGAACATGTTCTTAAAAAGCACAAGAATAACAATAATGCAAATGACTTAACTTGTGATCGACAAAAAATATCAATTTTCCTATCAAAATCGAAATCAACATTATAAGAGTTTTTCAATTTCTTTTCTTCAAGGAAAAGAGGGAACAAGAAGAGATTTCATATGAGAGATTATTTTCACAAAAACCCTTTAAAATTGATTGTATTTTTAACCTGAAAATACCGAAAAATTAGAGACCCAAGGAAGGACCTGTAAATGAAACCCTCTCTACGTTCAGTGCTTCGAAACAATTTCAATACACTAAAAAAATCAGCAGTTTCTCTAAAGAGTAAATTCTTCGAAGAATTTTGTTCTCTCTTACTTCACTTTTTTGGAACAAGAATTTTGTAGATCAATCTCCTCTTTGAAAGAAAACAATGATTTCGAGGTTTTCTCTGTAGAAACTGATTTATTTTCAGTCGATTTATCTTTAAATCAGTTTTTCTAGGCTTCTTTCTATCTGCTCTCGCGGAGAAAGCTAATAATATATTTGCTCTTATTCGTTTGATATTGGTTTCTTTTTCCTTTTCTTGGCTATTGAGAAATTGAAAATACTCGAAAATCAGTATTGAAACACACTAAAAATATTGATTGACTGTTTCCTCCTTCAAAATAAAAAATTCACCGATTGTTTAAAATCCTATTGCAAAATCAATAATTCAACTTTAATAAAAAAAGAAACTTCTTCGGGTAGAGCCCTTTCCAAAAAAACTTTCTGTATCAGAAACAGACTTTTTTATCATTCTTTCAAATCTGACTATCCTATTGGCTGAAATGAAAAATATGGAATTTGAAGAATGATCCAATATCTGGACTTCGAGAGAATGGATCGTAATCAATCTTGAAGAAAAACAAGATGAAGATGAAAATGCTGATGAATTGACGAATAAATTATTTCTTTATTTCAGAAATGAGTGATTTTTTGGAGACAACTCAATTGAAATATGAATTTTGATTTTGGGAAACAGATTCGATTTTACAATTGTAGGAAAAATCTCTGAAAAATAGCAATTTCATTCTGATGTGCGATTTTACTTAATTAAATTTCGGACGAGATCGATCTCCAATTCTCAATGTTGTTCTAGCAAAAAAATGTTTTTCAGAGCCTGAATATTATTCCGAATTCAGAAAATGGAATTTTGTCAAAAGAAAGACTCTTTGAATACAAAATCTGTTTTTCTTCCTAATTTTGCAATTTTTGAAGCGTCTGCTTTTCAGAAAAAGCTGATAACATCAAAAATTTTTTCTCTCAAAGATCGACGAGTCTTGATCGGAATTTTTTTTGGAAAGGCTGTATTTAGATACACATTGAAAGAAAGAACTGCTAATTGCAATATAGAGAACATAGTCAGTCACACGATGAAGAAATAAAGAAACCTTTGGTTAACAAATTCACTAAAAAAATAAAAGAAAATCTATCCC
>Ga0182738_1007422_pt1 | contig 11143 bp, 5 predicted proteins | sample eDN5th30CBELigMG_FD_128876 | JGI IMG/M metagenome (GOLD analysis project Ga0182738, IMG submission 128876) | Enriched Miracle-Growth compost microbial communities from Emeryville, California, USA - eDNA 5th pass 30_C BE-Lig MG (version 2)... ... | reverse complement strand
TTTTGGTGGAAGTTAAAATGCAATACGGCGAGTGTGACGACCAGTAGCCGGGGGCCGGTGAAGACCCTTCGCGGCATTGGCCGGCGAAGGGCCCTGGGAGCGCCGCCTACATCGTGACGGTAGACCGCTGATGGCCTACTCGGCAGAGGACCTGGTGACAACGGGCGACTTACCCAAGATTCTTCTCGTCGGCGAGCGGCCCGAGGGCCGCGTCTCCGTTGACTCCGCCCTCGAAGACGCGGGCGCGACGCTGATTCCATGCGCCTCGGGCGAAGAGGCGCTTCGGCGATCGCGCGAAGACGATTTCGCCGTCATCCTCGCCGATGTCGTCCTCCCCGACATGTCGGGGTTGAAGATGGCCAAGCTCATCCGGGCCCGCGAACGGGGCCGGCGCGCGCCGATCATTTTCCTCAACGTGGACCGGGCTTTCCCCCTTGAAGAGGCGTACGCCCTCGGGGCGGTGGACCACCTGACCGCGCCGGTCGCTCCCGCGATCCTTCGAGCGAAGGTCGCGATGTTCGTCAACCTGTTCCGCCGCGAGCGGAAGGTCCGCGCCGACAAGCCGCGGCGCGCTCAAGCCGTCGAGTCGGACGATCTTTGGAAAACGACGCTCGCGAGCATCGGCGACGGCGTCATCGCCACCGACGCCGAGGGGCGGGTCTCGTTCCTCAATCCGGTGGCCGAGCGGCTGACCGGCTGGCCGCTCGCCGAGGCGCTGGGGAAACCCCTGGGCGAAGTCTTCGAGATCGTCAACGAGACGACCCGAGAGCCGGTGGAGAACCCCGCGCTCCGCGCGCTGGAGACCGGCCGGGCCGCCGTTTTGGCCAACCACACCATTCTGATCGCCCGCGACGGCGCCGAAATGCCGATCGACGACTCCGCCGCTCCAATTCGCGACGACTCGGGCGCGATCGTCGGCGCGGTCCTGGTGTTTCGCGACGTGACCGAGCGCAAGCTCGCCGGCATCGCCCAGGCGCGTCTGGCGGCCATCGTGGAATCGTCCAACGACGCGATCGTCGGCAAGGATCTGGACGGGACCATCCGGTCGTGGAACGGCGGCGCCGAACGGATCTTCGGGTACACCGCCGAGGAGGCCATCGGCCGGTCGATCACCCTGATCGTTCCGAAGGACCGGCTCAACGAGGAGTGGGGGATCCTGGACCGCCTGAGGCGGGGCGAGCGGGTCGACCATTTCGAGACGCGACGGGCCCGCAAGGACGGCGAGTTGGTCGACGTGTCGCTGACCATTTCGCCCATCCGGGATCCCGAAGGACGCATCATTGGCGCCTCGAAGATCGCCCGCGACGTGACCGAAGCCAAGCGGGCCGAGCGGGCCGTGGCCGCCGCGCTTCACGCCGGCGAGGTCGGCACGTATTATTGGGACATCAAGACCGACCGCGTCACCGGCGACCGCAACTTCGTCGCCCTCTTCGGCGTGCTCGCCGACAACCATTCCTTCGCGCCCGTGGCCGATCTCATCGCCGGAGTCCACCCCGAGGACCGAGACCGGGTGACCGAGGAAATTTGGCGGACGCTCGCCGACGACACGCCGTTCCGCAGCGAGTATCGCGTGATGAGACCGGACGGGGAGCGGTGGCTAATCTCGCGCGGGGCCGTCGAGCGGGCCCCGAGCGGCGAGCCCATCGGCTGGGCCGGAGCGGTCGTTGACATCACCGAGCGGAAGCGGGTCGAGGAGGCCCTGGCCGCCAGCCTCTCGCGGCTCGATTACGCGGTTCGAGCGTCGGGCGTCGGCTTCTGGCACTGCGACCTGCCGTTCGACGAGCTTCAGTGGGACGAGCGCGTCAAGGAGCATTTCCACCTGCCGTCCGACGCCCGCGTCACCATCGACCTGTTCTACGAGCGTCTCCACCCCGACGACCGCGAGCCGACCCGCGCCGCGATTGAGCGGAGCATCGCCGAGCGGGCCGGATACGACATTCACTACCGGACCATCAACCCGGCGACGGGCGCCGAAAAATGGATTCGGGCGATGGGGGGAACCTACTTCGACGAGTCGGGCGCGCCCAGGCGGTTCGACGGCGTGACGCTGGACGTCACCGAGCAGCGTCGGGCCGAGGCCGCGCTCCGAGAGAGCAACGACCGCTTCACCATCGTCTCTCGGGCCACCTACGACGCGATCTGGGACTGGGACTTGCGAACCGACGAGGTCTGGTGGAACGAGGGCGTGACCACCGTCTTCGGCCACCGTTGCGAGGATGTCGGCTCGCGGGCGTCGTGGTGGTACGACAACATCCATCCCGACGATCGGGATCGGGTGGTTGGCGAGATCCACGCCGTGATCGACGGCGGCGGCGGCCACTGGTCGGACGAGTACCAGTTTCGCAAGGCCGACGGCTCCTACGCCTTCGTCATCGACCGCGGCTACGCCATCCAGGAGAACGGAAAGACGGTTCGCCTGGTCGGCGCGATGCTCGACATGACCGAGCAAAGGCGAGCGAAGGAGCGGTTGCGCGAGAGCGAGCAGCGGTTCCGGTCGCTCTTCGAGTCGATGGACGACGGCTACTGCGTGGTCGAGCCGCTGTACGACGCCGAAGGCCGCCCGGTCGATTATCGCTACCTGATGGTCAACCCGGCGCTCGAAAAGCAGACCGGGATGACCGACATCGTGGGAAAGACCGCCCGCGAGCTGATGCCGAACCATGAGAGTCAATGGATCGAGGGTTACGCCCGCGTGGCGGAAACCGGCGAGCTGTTCCGCAAAACCGACTGGGTGGCCGACCTGGGCCGTTGGTTCGAGGTCTCCGCGTTCCGAATCGGGCCGGCGGGCGATCGCCGGGTGGGCGTTCTGTTCAACGACGTCACCGACCGAAAGCTCGGCGAAGCGCTTTTGCGCGAGAAGGACGAGCGGCTCAGCCTCCTGGTCGACCAGGCCAGAGACTACGCCATGATCATCACCGACCACCGCGGCCGGGTGATGGAATGGTCCAGCGGCGCCGAGACCATCACCGGCTTCACCCCCGAGGAGATCATTGGCCAACCCGTCGACTTGATCTTCACCCCCGAGGACCAGGCGGCCGGGGTTCCCGCCAAGGATCGCGAGCGAGCCGCCCGCGAGGGACGATCCGAGTCCACGCGCTGGTTTATCCGGAGGGACGGCAACCAGTTTTTCGCCGAAGGGGTGGTTGTGCCGCTTCGGAGCGATGATGGATCGCTGCGCGGCTTCGGCCGGGTGTTTCGCGACGTCACCGACCGCAAGCGGGCCGAGGACTCGGTGCGGTTCCTCGCCGACGCCAGCGCCTCGCTGGCCGAGTTGGTCGATTACAAAAGCACGCTCAACCGGATCGCCAACCTGGCCGTCGGCGGCTTCGCCGAGTGGTGCGTCGTCGACCTGATCAACGAGAACGGCGAGCGCGAGCGGCTGGCGGTCACCGCCGCCGAGACCGCCGACGTGAAGGCCGCCCGCGCGGCCGACTGCGAGTTCCGACCGGCCGAGGGCGCCGCGAGCCTGGTGCCCCACGTGCTGCGGACGGGCGAGCCCGAGATGGTCTCCGACCTGACCGCGGCCGACCCGCTCACCTCGCCTCAGGGTCCCGAGCGAATGGCCAAGCTGCGGGAGCTTGGCGTCCGATCGTACCTCTGCGTCCCGCTCCGCTCGCGCGGACGGGTCATCGGCGGGATGACCTTCCTCAGCTCCTCCACCCGCCGCCGGTTCGGCCCCGAGGAATTGCGGGTGGCCCAGAACCTGGCCGATCGCGTCACCATCGCCATCGAGAACGCCCGGCTCTATCGCGAGCTTCAAGAGCAGGACCGCCGAAAGGACGAGTTCCTGGCGACGCTCGCCCACGAGTTGAGAAACCCCCTGTCCCCCGTTCGCAACGGCCTTCAAATCCTCCGAATGGCCGGCGCGGACGGAGAAATCGTCAACCAAACCCTGACCATGATGGACCGGCAGGTGGGCCACATCACCCACCTTGTCGACGATCTGATGGACATGGCCCGGGTCTCCAGCGGCAAGGTCGTGCTGCGGCTGGAACGAGCGCCGCTGAAGGCCATCATCGACGCCGCGATCGAGACGAGCCGGCAAATGATCGAGTCGGCCAAGCACGAGTTCGCCTTGCGAATGCCGGAAGAAGAGCTTACCGTCGAGGCCGATCGCACCCGGCTGGTTCAGGTCCTGGCGAACCTCTTGAACAACGCCGCCAAGTACACGCCGCCGGGCGGGCGGATCGAGATGAGCGTCAAGCGGGACGGCGGCTTCGCGGCGATCCGAATCGCCGACAACGGCGTCGGGATCCCGGCCGAGATGCTGCCCAAGGTCTTCGAGATGTTCAACCAGGTGGGCGCGTCGCTGGATCGCTCGCAGGGCGGGCTGGGCATCGGCTTGACGCTGGTCAAGCGGCTGGTCGAGATGCACGGCGGGACGGTGGAGGCCGAGAGTCCCGGCCCCGGCCTGGGAAGCGCGTTCACCGTCCGGATCCCGCTCGCGGCCGAGGCGAGGACGGACCTGGAGAAGTCGCCCGCCGCCGCGACGGACGGTTCGGCCGCCCGCGCCCTCGAAATCCTGGTGGTTGACGACAATCGGGACTCGGCGTCGACGCTCGCCATGCTGCTCTCGATCCGGGGACACCGGGTCCGAAGCGTCCACGACGGCCCCGAAGCCCTGCGGCTGCTCGCCAATTACCGACCCCGGCTCATCCTGCTCGACCTGGGCCTGCCGGGGATGAGCGGCTACGAGGTCGCCCACCGCATCCGCGAAAGCTCGGCGCTGGGGGAGACGACCCTCGCGGCCCTGACCGGCTGGGGCCAGGCCGAGGACCGGCGACGGACCCGCGAGGCCGGCTTCGATTACCACCTGGTCAAGCCCGCCGACCCGAACGAGCTCGAAAAGATCATCGGCGAGATCGTGGCGAAGGATTGACGAGACTTACAGCCTTCTCCCCTTGCGGGAGAAGCCGCCAATAGCGTTCGGCGCGGGATTTGAGCCGGCGCAATCATCCTTCTCCCCCCGCAAGATTATCGATTTGCGACGTAGACCGAAATCACCAATCGTGTAGGGGCGGCCACGGGGGGCCGCCCCTACATCATCGCTCTCACGCTGGACTCGGGGTTGCGTCGACCGTGAATAATCTTGCGGGGGGAGAAGGATGATTGGCGACCGCCCCCGCGGCTAGGCCAGCCCCCGCAGCAACCTCGGAGTCGCCGCCCAAGCCAGCTCGAAGCGGTCGGTGTGGATCGTTTGACGGTTCAGAAGCGCGACGCCCCCCTTCTTGAAAGAGAACGGCAGCGCCTCCTCGTCGTCCAGCAAAAGCAGGCTGAGAAGCTCGTCGAGTACCGGGTTGTGGCCGACGATCATCAGGCTCGCCTCGGGCCGCTCGGCGAGCCAGTTGCCGATGGCCCGGGCGCTTGAGCCGGCGGCGAGAACCTGGGCGTTCTCCAAGCGATCCTCCATGCCAAGCTCCTCGGCGAGGATCTCGGCCGTGCGGCGGGCGCGGGGCAGGGGGCTGGTGGCGATCCGGTCGACCTCAACCCCGAACCGGGCGAGCCCCTCGCCGATCTCGCGAGCCCGGCGCTTGCCTTTGGCCGTCAGCGGGCGTTGGTCGTCGGCGTATCCGGGCGTTCCGTGCTCGACGGCGATCCCGTGGCGAACGATGTAGAGCTTCTCCATGCGCGGCCTCCGATCATTGCGAAAGAGGTTGGCGAATGACGACGGCGCCGCCTCGATCGGGCGGAACGGGCGGCTCGGCGCTTGACTTTACACTGGAGATTCGTCCGTATAGCATAAGAGACGTCAAATCTTGGCGTTGCGCCCCCCCGATTTTTACGGGCCGGGGCGCGTCTCCCGCGTCCGGTGGCGCGACTTTCGACCCCCTCACGCCGAAACGAGGTCAAGCATGGCTCAAGCCATCGCCAATCCGGAGGAGATCCGGCGGTTCGCCGCGCGGTTGAAGCAATTCAACAACGATCTTCTCCAACAGTTGACCGTGATCCACGGGCAGGTCACCGGCCTCGGCCAGACCTGGCGCGACCGCGAGCACGACAAGTTCGTCGAGGAGTTCGACCAGACCCTCACGGTCGTCAAGCGGTTCGTCGACACAACCAACCAGCATATTCCGTTCTTGCTCCGCAAGGCGGAGCGCCTCGAAGAATACCTCCAGCAGCGTTAAGCGGTTCGCCGGGGCCGGCTCCGGGAGGGCGAGGCCCCCGCCGAGCCGGCGCTGGGCGTGGGGCGAATTTGGGAGGGCGAGGCTCCCGCCGAGCCGGCGCTGGGCTTGGGGCTCGGCGGGAGCCTCGCCCTCCCGGAGATCGGGGTCCGGCGCCGACGCCGCGAAGTCGGCGCCCCGGCCACCCCTGGGCACCCAACCTCAAGCTCAACGGGACCAACCATCATGAGCCAAGCGGCGCGCGTCTTGTCGGTTCAGGCCCTCAGGGACTTTCGGGTCTCAATGAACAAGTTCATCGAGGAGGCTCGCAACGCCCTCTCGGGCGTCGACATGGAGCTGAGGCGCACCCGCGACTGGCTCGAACGCGATCAGCTCGGCTATTGGCAGATGCAAGTTAAGCGCCGTCAAGAGGCCGTGATGAACGCGCGATCCGAGCTGCACAAGCGCCAGATCGCCGCCAAGGGAAGCGACGCCATCTCCGACACCGAGCAAAAGGAGGCCCTGCGCGAAGCCCAGCGCAAGCTCCGGGTCGCCGAAGAGAAGGTGGCGACGGTCAAGCGCCTGGTGCCGGTCTTTCACCACGCCCTGGCCGAGTACAAGTCGTGCGCCTCGCCCCTGAACGACCACCTCTCGGGCGGCATCGAGCGCTCGCTGGCCGTCCTCGAAAAAATGGTTCGGTCGCTGGAGGAATACCTCGCGCTGCAAGCGCCGACGACGCCCAGGGCGGCCCCATTGGGAAGCGCCGCGACGTCGTCCGGCGGTTCGGCGGCCTCGTCGTCAGCCTCGGCCTCGGCCGGCTCGTCGGACGGACAGGCCGAAGCCGCGCCCGAGCGGGAAGCCGAGTCGACCGAGGAATCCGCCTCGCCGGCCGGCGGTTGAGACGGTTTCCAAGTGATTCGGCCTCGTTCCCCCGACTCCCGGCCTGGAGGACTCATCCATGAGCGCTCATTCGTCTCGCCTGCAACACGCCCTGAAGGATCTTCGAGAGAAGTGGGACATCACCAAAGAGTCGTGGGACGACCAGGTGGCCCGCGACTTCGAGAAAAACCACCTCGCCCCGGTCGAGAGCCTCGTCAAACGGGGCATGGTCGGCATGGACAAGCTGTCCGAGACCCTTGGTAAAATTCGTAGGGCCTGCGACGAGAACGGCTGACCCCAGCGACCCTCGAAGCGCGCCGTCGGCCGCGCCGTTCCGCCTCCATCATCCCGCTTCCTTTGATTATTTGGGATACTTTGATCATGCCCGAGTCGCCGCTGATTCAGAAGGAAGTCGCCGCGCTGACCGATTTGCGGGAGCTGATCGCCCATCGGTCCAAAGTCGAGGTCGAGATTGAGCAGACCTTCAAGCGGCGCCGCGATCGCGAGGAGCAGGAGCATCGCCAGGTCGCGCAAGAGATCGCCTCGCGGTACAAGGCCGAGAGCGAGGCCCTCCAGGCCGAATACGACAAGGTGAAGTCGACCATCAAGAAAAAGGCCGAGGCCGAGACTCGGGCCGTCGAGGCCGAGTACGCCCAGGTCAAGCAGAAGGCCGAGGCCCAGTTCAAGTCCGAGCGCTCCAGGGCCAAGAAGGCGAGCGAGGACGTCCGCTGGCAGGCCCTGGCGATGTACGAGGCCGGCCGCGACAACACGATCAAGGCCCACAAGGCCAACGAAGAGACCTACGCCGCCACCCGCGACGCCTTCCACGAGGTCCACGCGATCGCCTCCCACGTCATGGACCGCGTCGCCCGGCTCGCCGGCGCCGAGGTCCCCGCCGCCGACGAACCCCCGCCGGCGCCCCCCGTGGAGGAGGGCTCGGAAGGCGCCGAGGAACCCTCGAAGCTCGCCGCCTTTCAGGAACTCGTCAAGAGGGCCGACGAGCAGTCTTTGGCTCTTGAGAAGCTCAAGCTGCCGAACTTCCTCCGCCTCTCGAACTTCATCTGGCCGTTCCTGCTACTGGGCGCGGCGATTGGCGGCGGCCTGGGCTTCGTGCTCGGCTGGACCATCGGCCCCATCGTCGGCGCCGTCGTGGCCGTCGCGGTCGGAATCGGCGCGCGCGTCGCGCTGAGCAAGTCGGCCCGCCCCCGCGTGGCGAAGCTCTATTTCCCCCTCAAGAAGACCCTGGAGGAGGGCGAGCGGCTGGACGAGGAGGCCAAAGACTGGGTCAAGGCCGAGTTCGAGCGCCGGCAAAAGGAGGTCGAGCAGAAGCGCGAGACCGAGTACAAAAACTCCGAAGAGAAGATGAATCAGCGCGTCGCCGAGGCCCAGGAGAAGACCCGGCAATCCCTGGCCGAGGCCGACGTCATTTATCCGGGCCGCATCGCCGCGATCGCCCGCAAGCGAGACGAAGACCTGGCCAAGGCCGACGCCCACTACCCCCCCCGCATCCAGACCCGCAACGAGGAGCACGAACGCGAGGTCAAGGAGTTTCAGGACCGCGTCCGCGCCGAGCGACAGGCCACCAAGGACGCCTACGACTCCGCCTGGAACGAGCTGATCGCCAACTGGACCGAGGGCCTGGCCCGCGTCGGCGCGACCGTCGACGAGGTCAACGAAGAAGCCTCCCGCCGGTTCCTCGACTGGGAGGGCAAGACCGACGTGAACGGCTGGGAGCCCCCCAAGCAGGTCCCCCTGTCGCTTCCGCTCGGCCGGTTCAGCTTCGATCTCGGCGAGTTCCCCAAGGGCTTCCCGACCGACGACCGTCTGAAGGACGCGGGGCCGACCAGCTTCGACCTGCCGGCCCTGATCCCGTTCCCGGCCAAGAGCTCGGTCCTCATCAAGACGGCCGAGTCGGGCAAGGCCGAGGCCAACAAGCTCCTCCAAACCTTGATGCTCCGCTTCCTGACCTCGATCCCCCCGGGGAAGGTCCGGTTCACGATTTTCGACCCGGTCGGCCTGGGCGAGAACTTCGCCGCCTTCATGCACCTGGCCGATTACCACGAGCTGCTCGTCACCAGCCGGATCTGGACCGAGGCCCGCGACCTCGACCAGCGCCTGGAGGACCTCTCCGCCCACATGGAGAACGTCATCCAGAAGTACCTGCGCAACGAGTTCGAGACGATCGAGGAGTACAACGAGCACGCCGGCGAGGTCGCCGAGCCGTTCCGCGTGCTGGTCATCGCCAACTTCCCGGTCAACGTCAACGAGACCGCCGCCAGGCGGATTCAGAGCATCGTCTCAAGCGGCGCCCGCACCGGGGTTTACGCCCTGATCTCCCTCGACACCAAGCTGCCGATGCCTCCGGGCCTTCAGCTTAAGGACCTGGAGGAGAACTGCGTCAACCTGAGCTGGCGAGACGGCCGGCTCGGCTGGCGCGACGAGAACTTCGGCCGCTTCCCCCTGGCGCTCGACCCGATCCCCGACCAGGGCCTTTACAGCAAGCTGATGCACTCGCTGGGCGAGAAGGCCCGCGACGCCAACCGCGTCGAGGTCCCCTTCGAGTTCATCGCCCCGAGCAAGGAGAAGTACTGGAGCTGGGACAGCGCCAAGATCATGGAGGTGCCCCTCGGCCGGGCCGGCGCCACCAAGCTTCAGCCGATCCTTTTGGGCCGAGGGACCTCGCAGCACGCCCTGGTCGCCGGCAAGACGGGCTCGGGCAAGTCGACCCTGCTCCACGCCCTGATCGTCAACGCGGCCCTGCGGTACAGTCCCGACCAGCTTGAGCTCTACCTGATCGACTTCAAGAAGGGCGTCGAGTTCAAGGTCTACGCCGGGATGGAGCTGCCCCACGCCAAGGTCATTGCCGTCGAGAGCGAACGCGAATTCGGCCTCAGCGTCCTTCAGCGCCTCGACGCCGAGCTGAAGTATCGGGGCGATCTCTACCGCGACACCGGCGTTCAGGACCTCCGGGGCTTCCGAGAGGCCAAGCCCGACCACCCGATGCCCCGAATCCTCCTGGTCGTCGACGAGTTCCAGGAGTTCTTCGTCGAGGACGACAAGGTCGCCCAGGAGGTTTCGCTCTTGCTCGACCGGCTCGTCCGTCAGGGTCGAGCCTTCGGCGTCCACGTCATCCTCGGTTCGCAGACGTTGGGCGGCGCCTACTCGGTCGGCCGGGCCACCCTGGGCCAGATGGCCATTCGCATCGCGCTTCAGTGCAGCGAGGCCGACGCCCACTTGATCCTAAGCGAAGACAACAGCGCCGCGAGGCTCTTGACCCGCCCCGGCGAGGCGATCTACAACGACGCCAACGGCATGCCCGAGGGGAACAACCTCTTCCAGGTCGTCTGGCTCTCCGACTCGCGCCGGGAGGAATACCTTCAAGAGCTTCTGGACCTGGCGAGGGCCCAGAATCGGCCCCCCGCCACGCCGATCGTCTTCGAGGGGAACCTGCCGGCCGACACCCGGAAAAACCACCTGCTCAACCGGCTCTTGGACGCCCCGGCCTGGCCCGACGAGGACCCTCGGTACGAGCAGGCCTGGCTTGGCGACGCCATCGCGATCAAGGATCCGACCGTCGCCGTCTTCCGCCCCCAAAGCGGCGCGAACCTGCTGATCATCGGCCAAAACGGCGAGGCCGCGCTGGCCATGCTTTTGATGGCCGGCATCAGCATCGCCGCCCAGCACCCGCCCCGCCAGCGCGAGGGGATCAAGTTCTACCTCTTCGACGGCTCTCCCGTCGATTCGTGGCTGGCCGGCAAGCTCGGCGAGCTGAAGGACTGGCTCCCCCACAACGTCAAGAACGTCACGAACCGCAACCTGGCCGAATCGATCAACGAGGTCGCCGTCGAGATCGAGCGCCGGCGCGACAACTCGGCCGAGGCCGAGGCGCAGGCCCCGATCTACCTCTTCATCTACGACCTTCAGCGCTTCCGAGACCTCCGCAAGAGCGACGACGACTTCGGCTTCTCCAGCTTCGGCGAAGAGAAGGCCGCGTCGCCGGGCAAGCAGTTCAGCGACATCCTTCGCGACGGTCCCCCCGTCGGCGTCCACGTCATGGTCTGGTGCGACAGCGTCAACAACATGAACCGGACGTTCGACCGAAGCGCCCTCCGCGAGTTCGAGTTGCGGGTCCTCTTCCAGATGAGCGCCAACGATTCGAGCAC
>Ga0182738_1007418_pt1 | contig 11146 bp, 7 predicted proteins | sample eDN5th30CBELigMG_FD_128876 | JGI IMG/M metagenome (GOLD analysis project Ga0182738, IMG submission 128876) | Enriched Miracle-Growth compost microbial communities from Emeryville, California, USA - eDNA 5th pass 30_C BE-Lig MG (version 2)... ... | reverse complement strand
GCGGCACATCCAGATGGTGCAGCAGCTTCGCAACACCAACGAGCAACTTTCGCAAATTGCCCGCAATATGTCGCGACAGGTGCGTGACAGCTTCCGCGGCCTGGAAGAATCGTTCCACCGTCTAAAGGAAGCCTGCCCGCCCGCGCCCCACGTGCTGGGCCGATTCGCCGAGTTCGAGAAATACCTCGATCGCAGCCGCCAGGTACTGGAAGGACTGTCGGCTATGGAGTCACTGGACGAATAGCGGGCGGGGCCACCGGAGGGCACGCGCGCAGCGAGCCGCACACGGAGTGGGGGGGCGACGAGCCGCAGCCAGTTTGCACGAGGGGCAGCGGTTACGACACGTCGCCGGGGCCATGAGCCGTGGGCGAAACAGCGCCGGCCGGGGCAGATGCCACAGGCGCTGCCGGCGCGGGGGCTTGCGGTGCCGCGGGCTGTTGCGGCTCCCGACTCGACGGCCAAATCAGGCTGTACATCGCTTCCTTGGCTTCCATTGTCAGGCTGAACAGGGTGGGCACTAAGAACAGCGTAAAGAAGGTCGAGAACAGCAGACCGCCCAGCACCACGCTACCCAAACCGCGGTAAAGCTCGCTACCGGCACCCGGGAACAGCACCAGCGGCAACAACCCCAGCACCGTGGTGATGGTGGTCATAAAGATTGGCCGAATGCGCGTTCGGGTACTTTCCAGAATGGCTTCGCGCGGACTCATCCCGTCCTCGCGAATGTGGTTGAGCGACTGGTGCACAATCAGAATCGGGTTGTTCACCACCGTACCGATCAGGATCACGAAGCCCAACATCGTCAGCACGTCGAGCGGTTGCAGGTAGAACAGGTTCAACACCTGCAAGCCGACCACGCCGCCGACGGCGCCCAGCGGCACCGTGAGGATGATCACCAGCGGGTAGAGCCAGCTTTCAAACAACGCGGCCATAAGCAGATACGTGATGCAAAGAGCCAGCTTGACGTTGCCTTCCAGGGCGGTCCACGTTTCGCGCAGCTTGTCGGCGGTGCCTTCCAGGTTAACGCGGTAGCCAGGGCCCAACATGCCGGCCGCCACCATCGGCGACACGATCTCGTTCTGGATCCGCTCCATGGCGTCTTGCAGCGCCATTTCAGGCGGCGGGCTTACCTGGATCGTAATCGCCCGAATCCGCTCGCGGTGTTGCACCTTCTCCGGACCGTACTCAATGTTGACGTCAGCCAGCGCTCCCAGCGGCACCACGCGCTGCAGCGGCGTGGCCACCGGCAGCGCGCCGATGTCCTGGCTCTGGGCGGCCCGAGCCTGCTGGCCCATGATGGTTAGGTCGATCTTGTCGCCGCCGATGTAGTAGTCGCCAGCATAGGCACCGTCGATCAGGGCATTCGCCGCGTAACCCAATTCGCTGGCGCTGATGCCCATTTCGCTGGTCTGAACCAGCTTGGGCACGATGTGAACTTCTGGGCTATTGAGGTCCAGGCTCGGAACCGGAATGGCCTGCGTCCCCGGCGGCAGCACCTCCTGCACCTTGCCCAGGGCAAAGCCGCCCAGTTGGACCAGCTTGGCCAGATCCGGGCCGGCAATTTCGATATCGATCGTACGGCCGGCAGTCAGACCTTGCTCAAACAGGCTGGACTGCTTGGCAATGGTGATCGTGCCAGGCAGCGCCGCGCCCACCTTCTTGACCAGCGGGATCAGGTCGGCCGCCTTCATTGGGTCGAGCGAGCGAAGCCCCAGGAACACCTGGCGGTCGCGGGCCACGTAGAAGAAGTCGTGAATAATCGGGCCTTCGCGGCCTGCGGCCTCGGTCTGGTCGACGTTCCAGTAGGGCTCCAGGGCGTCTTCCACCTGTTGGCCCATGGCCTGCAACTGTTCCATGCTGTAGCCGGGCGGCGGCAGCAGGATGCCGAATACCAGGTTGCGGTTACCGCTGGGCAGGTATTCCACCTTGGGCCAGAGCGCCCAGGTCACGACGACGGAAGCCATCAGCATGGTCAGCACCACGCCCAGGCGGCGCAGCAGCCCACGTTGAATCCAGGCATTCAGGCCTACAATCGTGTTGACGAACAGCGAACCGGCCCCGTCGAGCGAGCCGACCAGCATCTTCGTCGCCGCATTGGCGCGCTTTGCGCCATTGCCGTAGCGGGAACCTGCGTCCGGCTCATGACGTTCGCCGTGGCCGTTGCCCGCACGTTCTTCGGGCCAGGGGAGGTTGCGCCGCCCCGTGACCATGGCGGCCTCAGCCGGTGTGCGGAAGCCGGAATGCGTATCGCCGGCTGCGCTGCCGGCAGTCGCGGGAGCGTGTTCGGCGTCCTCGATTTCCTTGTCTTTCTTGAGCAACCGGGCGGAAAGCACCGGAATGAGCGTCACCGATACGATCATCGACAGGCCCACCGCGGCACTAATGGCCAGGGCGATGTCGCGGAAAAGCTGACCGGCTTCCTGCTGGATAAACACGATCGGCAAGAACACGGCCACGGTGGTGAGTGTCGAGGCCACAATGGCCCCCCACACCTCGTGCGTACCGCGGACGGCAGCCTCGAACGGCGATTCGCCTTCGTGGAACCGCCGGTACACGTTCTCCAACACGACCACGGCGTTGTCGACCAGCATGCCCACGGCGAATGCCAGACCGGCGAGGCTGATCACGTTGAGCGACCGGCCCAACATGCCCATCACCAGGAACGTGCCGATGATACTAGTGGGAATGGCCATGCCCACCACCAGTGAACCGCGGGCGAACCAGAAGCCGGCACCAATAATCAGGGCCAGCGTCACCACAAAGTACATTGGCGACAGGTACACCGAGGCGAACGCAGTCGCCAGCAGCATCGGCACGCAGATCAGCGTGGGCACGCTCAGGTGCAGAAACATCATCAGCACGACCATCGTCAGCGCGCCGCCGACGAAGATGTTTTCCTGCACCAGGTCGATGGACGAGTAGATGTACTCGGTTTCGTCGTAAACCTGCGTCAGGGTGAGTGGCCACTCCTGGAACTGGCCGCTGCGCAGGATGCTCTCGTTGAGTTCCTTGTTGACCGCCCGCAGGCCGTCCATCACGTCCAGCACGTTGGCGCCGGTTTCGCGGATGACGTTGATGGCCACGCTCGATTCGCCGAAGCGGCGGACCATGCCGTCAGGCTTTTTGAACCCGTGCTGCACGTCGGCCACGTCGCGGACGTAGACGAACGAGCCATCTTTCTCGGCCAGGATCTGATTTTCGACCTGCTCGGGAGTGCGGAACTGCCCCAGTGTACGGACCACCCAACGCCGTTTACCTTCCCAGTAATCGCCAGCCGAGGTATCGCGGTTCTGCGCCCGCAGCACGGAGCGAACGTCCTCAATGGTGAGACCGCGGGCGGCAAGTCGATCGGGATCGATGATGACTTGCAATTCGTCTTCCAGACCGCCGGTGACGTTCGATTGCGACACGCCGGCCACGCGCTCGAAGCGAGCCTCGATTTCGTCCTCGGCAAACCGCCGCAATTTGGTCACGTCGAGGTCCGGCGGCGGCAGAATCTCGTTGAACCGCGGATCCTTGCGCGCCAGGTTCCGCAGCCGCAACATGCCCAGTCCCATGTTGTTGGTGCGGCGCACCGGAGCCAACTGCTCCTTCAACTCGGGATAGCGGGCCTCAAACGCGTCGTACTGCTCCTCGGTGGGAGACTGCGGGCTGAGGATGAACCAGGCAATCGGCCGGTCAGAGGCGTTGGCCGTGGTGATAACGGGCTGGTCAGCATCTTCGGGATAGCTGGGCACCTGTTGCAAACGGGCGTTTACCAGCAGCAAAGCCCGGTCCATGTTGGTGCCGACCAGAAACTCCAGCGTGATTTTGCCCAGCGAGTCGGCACTTTCCGACGTCATCTTGGTCACGCCTTCCACGCCCTTGAGGTACTCTTCCTGCTCCAGAATGATCTGCTGTTCGATTTCCTGAGGGCTGGCACCTGGCCACCGCGTTTCCACGGTGATGGTGGGCGTTTGGACCTCGGGCGTAAGCTGCATCGGCATCTGTTGCAGCGACACGTAACCAAACAGCGCCACCAGCAACACGCCGACCAGCACTTTCACCGGATTGCGGACAAACGCGTCAATCAGTTGCATGTCGAACTCTCTGGCGCAGTCGAGGAAGGCTGAGTGGGGAGTGGGAGGCTCTGCCCGTTACTCGCGAGTAGCTGCTCGAACCGGGGCCGGTTCCGTGGCGTGAGGGGTAGCAGCGGCGCGCTCCGCGCTGCGAGCGGGGCACCGTACTGGCTGGGGGCAGTCCGCCGTGATTAAGGGATGTTAGGGAGTTGAACTGTTTGAGTTACCGGGGGATCCCGACCGTGGGCGGCACATTCTGCTGCTGTGCCAGGCCGGCGGGCAGTGGCTCCTCACCCTGCCAGCGCACGAGAGCCGGGGTGCCGGGCGGAGCAAAAATGCGCTCGTTGCCCTTGGTCACCACCAGGTCGCCCGGCCGCAGGTCGCCTTTGACCTGAATCCAGCCACCCTTGGCGGCGCCCGTTTCCACCGTCAGCAACTGGGCATTGCCTTGGGTGAAACCTTCGTCGCCGGGCTGTCGTTCCTTGACGACCCACAGTTGCTTGCGATTGGCCCCCAGCACCAGGGCATCCTTGGGCACCAACAGCGCTTGCTGCGGGAAATCGATCGGCAATTCCATCTGGGCGAGCATGCCAGCCTTGAGGACCGGGCCGTGCTCCTGGCAGTACGCGTGATGCCACACTTGCGGCGGACCGCCGCCCAGCATCTGGGCGCCCATTAACTGGTACTCGCCCAGTGGCGTCGTCACCACGCGGACCTTCACCGGAACCGTACGCGTACGGGGATCGGCCTGGGGATTGACCTTCGACACGTATCCCTGGAACGACTTGCCAATGGAAGGCACGGTGACCGTAATCGGCGTACCGATCCGCAGAGCCTCGGCGTGATCTTCAAGTACGCCGGCTTCGACTTCGACCTCGTCGATGGCGACCACCTCGGCCATCACGTCGCCACGATTCGCCCACTGGCCGATCTCGCTGTGCTTGGCCACCACGTAGCCATTGAACCGCGAAATGACTGTGTGCTTTTTCCGCATGTCGCGCAGCCGTTCCACCAGGGCGTGCTGCACGCGCACCTTCGATTCGGCCTGAGCGATCCGGGTTTCCTGGTTCTGCTTCAACAATTCCAGGCGGCGACGGGCGGCCATGGCCCGGGCCACGGCGCCTTCCTTGTTGGATTCGGCTTCGGAAAGCTCCTGCGGCAACACCGCCGAGCGTTCTTCATAAAGCGACTTTAACAGGCCGAACCGGCCAGCCACGTGTTCGGCCAATGCGGAGGCTGTGGCCAAGGTGGCTTCGGCCTCGGTGATTTCATCGGGCAGGGTGTATTCCTTGAGCAGCCGCAGTTCTTCGCGGCGCAATTCCAACTCGTGCTCGGCGGCTTCCAATTCCAGCGAGATGGTTTCCGTCAGCAGTTGGGCCAGTTTCTGGCCGGCAGCCACGCGGGTACCAACATCAACCGGCACCTCGACCACGCGGCCATCGACGGCGCTACCGATCACGGCCCGGCGCAGTGGCATTACCGTGCCGACGAAGATCTGGCGAGGCTCGATCTGGCTTTGCACCACGGGTGCAACACCGACCAGATCCGGCTTCTTGGGGGCGACAGCAGCATTGGCTTCTTCAACGACTTTGCCGAAGAAGTTCCGGACGACGTAGATCCCGCCGCCGACTCCTGCCCCGATCGTAGCGATTACCAGGAAGGCAACCAGAACGTATCGCATGTTGTCAGTTCCTGTCGGTGTTTCGTCGCTGGAAGATTGGCCGTAATCGCCGGCAGCGTTTGCCGTGTGGCTCGATTACGGTCCTGGCCCCGTGCCTGCGGCGCCAGGAAACTCCGGACTGTTTGGTAGTGTTCCGGGTGGCTTAGGCTGAGTTCTCCAGAGCGCCTTCGCCCATCCCGAGATTGGTACGGATGACTTCCAGTGCCCGTTCCAAGGTAGCTAGCTCATGCTCCGACAATCCGGCCGTGGCCTGGGCTCGCACCTTCTTAAAACACCGGATGATCTTTTCCCAGACCGGCTGGGCCTGAGGATTGAGTCGAATCAGTTTTTTGCGGCGGTCCTCCGAGCAGGCCTCGCGGGTGAGCCAACCTGCCCGTTCCATGCGGTCGAGGATTCCGACCAGGGTGGGCGGCTCAATCATCATGCGCGAGGCGAGATCGGCCTGGGAGAGGTCCCCCTCCACGCCCAACCAACTGACCACTTGCATCTGCCGGTAGGTGATGCCGTAGGGCGCCAACTCGTCGCGGAGGGCTCGGTGGTAGGCCTGGGTTGTGACCGTCAGCCAGTAGCCGATGCTTTCCCGGTGATTGTATTTGGGCTCCACAATCTGCTCCCCCACGTTCCGTTGGTGCCCCTAACTGTTAGCGTTGCTAACATTTATCAGCATACGCACATGAATCCTAACTGCAAGGTTTTTTGGGGGCCAATTTACGCCCGCGACGGCCAATCCGGCCTGGGCAGCGGCGGTCGCCACCGGGCGATGAACCGCCAAAGGAGCGGTACGAGGGCAATTGCCGCCGCAATATGGATTGAATCGCCAAATAGGTAAAGACCGGGTGCCGCCGGGGGGCGAGCAGCGATTTCACTGCAAGCGGCTGTGTGTTTTCAAGTTCCGCCGTGAGGCGCGTTGGAGTATATTCCACCGGCTAAGCTCGACCGGTCCGCGCGCCAAGATTGGGAATGCGCCGGCGAATGGCTCAGTAGCGGGCCAAATTTCAGTACGCGCGGGTCCCGTAGGGTCCACTGTGCGGACTGGAATGATGGACCGTGGTAGCTGACCTGACGACGTCGCCCTCCGCCCTTTACAGCCAGCAGAAGCAAACTTGATGGCTAAGATTAAGTCCAAACCCGCCAAAGCCACTCCCGCGGACGCCCCGGAGACAAAAGGCCAGGGCGACGATCATCGTGCCGCCGATGGGGTGCGGGAGACGATCGAAGCGATCGTCGTAGCGTTCATCCTGGCGTTTCTGTTCCGCACCTTTGTGGCCGAGGCGTTCGTCATTCCCACCGGGTCTATGGCAACCACGCTCATGGGCCGGCACCGCGACCTCAACTGCCCTAATTGCGGCTATCTGTACCAGGTTGGCGATAGCGACATCAACGACCCATCCACGCAGGCGGTCTGCCCGATGTGCCGCCTAAAGCTCGCGCCGATGAACACCTCCTTGGCGAACGCCGAGTACCCTGCCTACAACGGCGACCGGATCATCGTCACCAAGTTCTCTTACGCGTTTAACGGCCCGGAGCGGTGGGACGTGGGCGTGTTCCGCTTCCCGGAAACGGCTGGAACCAACTACATCAAGCGGTTGGTCGGCCTGCCCAACGAATGGCTGAGCATTCGCGACGGCGACATCTACACCCGCCCCGCCGAAAGCAGCCCGCAGGATTACAAAATCGAGCGCAAGCCGCCTGGAAAAGTGCTGGCCCTGCTGCGCGAGGTGTACGACAACGATTACGTGGTTCCGCGGATGACCGAGGCAGGCTGGCCACCCCGCTGGCAGGAATGCCCCGGCGACCTGGAACAACTGCTGGAAGAGAATTGGACGTCGGTGGACCCGGACCCCAACCATCCGGCCCGGGTTTGGCCGCTGCAAATGCCGACCCAGGGCGGCGCATGGACCACCCAAGACGGCTTCCGTAGCTTCGCCACCGAAGGCCAGTCCGAGGCTGTCTGGCTGCGTTATCGCCACTTTGCCCCCGAGAGCTGGCCGCGCGAGGGCATCCCCGTCGATGACTTGGCTCAACTGGACCAGGTGCAATTGCCGCGGATATATAGCCCGATCCCGATCGTGATCCGTAACTGGCTGGCCTACAACGACGGCATGGTCCGCCACAACGGTACAGACGGCACCATCTGGGTGTCTGACCTGGCCCTGGAATGCCGCGTCAATGTGCGCCAAGCCGGCCAAGGCGAGGTGATCTTCGAACTGGTCAAGGGCGGTCACCGTTTCCAGGCTCGGCTTGATCTGGCCTCGGGTATCGCCAACTTAGGCATTGCCGAAGGTGCCGGCCCGTTGGCCACCACGCTGGCCACGGTGAGCGGCATCCCAACCACCGGCGCGTTCAACGTGCGGTTCGCCAATGTCGACCGCAAGCTGTACCTGTGGATCAATGACAGTTACGTCGGCGGCGCCGAATACGACGTGTACTTGTCGAGCGAGCCCACGACTGCCGATCACACGCCGGCTGGCATTGCGTCCCATCGCGCGGCAGTTGAAGTTTCGCAAATCCGGCTGCTGCGCGACGTACATTACACCAGCAATTCTGGCCGCCCGTTCGAGTACCAGATTGGCCCGGACGAGTTCTTCGCGATGGGCGACAACACCGACCAGAGTTACGACAGCCGCATGTGGGGCACACTGAACCGCGAACTGCTGATCGGAAAAGCCCTGCTGATCTATTGGCCCCACTCGTGGAAATTCTTCCGGCCCAACTTCGCCCGGATGGGCTTCATACGCTAGCGCGAAGCAACCGGCGGCAAGGCGGCCGCAGCGCGACCCCGCGGCCATCGGCCCCGTTGGCTGGCCGCCAGCCCGCACTCAAACGTCACGGAGGACGAACCATGCCGATGTTGGAAGCTCACGGTCTGGTGAAAATCTACGGCAAGCGGCGCGTCGTCGATGGCGTAGACTTCGAGGTCAACGACGGCGAGATTGTCGGTTTGCTGGGCCCTAACGGCGCCGGCAAGACCACCTCGTTCCGCATGACTTGCGGCATGATCGAGCCCAGCGCCGGCAAGGTCATCCTGTGCGGCAAGGATGTTACCAACTGGCCGATGTTCCGCCGGGCACGCGACGGCGGCATGGGCTACCTGCCCCAGGATGCCAGCGTCTTTCGCAAGCTGACTGTCGAACAAAACCTGCTGGGCATGATGGAAATGCTCGGCGTCGACCGGGCTACCCGCAAACGCCGGTGCGAAGAACTGCTCGATCAGTTCCAGATCGAGCGACTTCGCAAGAGCCTGGCCCAATCGCTCTCCGGCGGTGAACGGCGGCGGTTGGAGATCGCCCGGGCACTGGTTTCCAACCCGAAAATCATTCTGCTCGACGAGCCTTTTACGGGCATCGACCCGGTCACGATCGCCAACATCCAGAAGATCATCCGCAGCCTGGCAGAAAGCGGCATCTCAATCCTGATTACCGACCACCAGGTGCGCGAAACGCTGCAAATCACCGACCGCAGCTACGTGGTCCGCGCCGGCAAGGTGCTGTGCCACGGCAGCCCTGAAGAAGTGACCACCCACCCCGAGGCCCGCAAGTTCTACTTCGGCGAAGACATGGAGATCAATCTCCGCGCTCCCCACCGCCGCAGCGAAGAAGCCGCCGACGCCGCCTCGGGCGACGAAGACCTGGCGGCCGCCGGCTAGAAGAGCGGCGCGCGTTTCGTCAGCGCGATCGTGCGGGATCGTTAGCTCGCGTCTACCGCCCGGAACTCGCGCTTGGGGTCGCGTTCAATCCGTGACCAAGGCTGCTGCGGGTCGTGGTCCCAGCACACCAGCCAGTTTTCGTCGGCCGCTTGGGCCAGCACAGCCGGCTTGCGGCGGCGCGTGTCCAGTGGATACACGTCGTATGCCATGCACCACATGGTGGGCAGGTGGGCCGTCGTGGGACACAGGTCGCCCAGGTAGGCGGCCGTCTGGCCGCCCGACTGAAACAGCAGCGCATGGTGCCCTGCCGTATGGCCGCCGGTCACCATCGCCGCCAGGCCCGGCACAATTTGCTCATCGCCATCAATCAGCCGCAGGCAACCGGCCGCTTGGAGCGGCAACAGGTTTTCCAGTGGGTAACTGCCGCGCAGTTCGGCCGCGCCGCTGGTGGCATCTTCCCACTCGCGCCGCTGCGCCACGTACGTGGCCTTCGGAAAGGCCGGCACGATCCGGCCGCTGCCGTCGTCGAATACTGTTCCGCCGCCGGCATGGTCAAAGTGCAAGTGGCTGAACACCACCACGTCGATATCTTCGGGGCAGATGCCCAAGGCTGCCAGGTTCGCCAGCAGCGGCGCGCCCGGCTCCGCGGCGTTGATCTCGCGTTCTTTCTCGCTCAGCCTACCGCCGTAGCCAGTATCGACCAGCACCGTGTGCGTGCCGTCGTGGGCCAGCAGACAGTTGGTTTGCAGCGGGATGCGGTTGCGATCGTCAGGCGTGGTCATCCGCTGCCACAGCGGCTTGGGCACCACGCCAAACATGGCCCCGCCATCCAAGGCGAACCGGCCTCCACTCACGGAGCGCAGTTCCCAGTTACCGACAATTTGTGGGCCGAATTGGCTTGGCTGGTTCATTCGACTTCGTGCCGCGGGCGGTTCGTTACGTGCTTCCAGTGGCAACGGCCGTCGTCGCTGGGGGCAATCGTTGGGTAGCCCTGCAGGTCCTCCGGTCGAGCGTAGAAGTATACATGCGCGGCCGCCTCGCGGCCCGACGCAGTACGGCACGTTACCAGCCGCCGCTGGTACAACTGGCCCGGCCCGGCCGCTGCTTCGACCTCGTCGAGCACTGCCAGCGTTTGCTCAATGTGCTTGGGAGCAATGGTCCACAACTCGCCCGCCACGGCGTCGCCGCCTTCTGTCAGGGCCGGAAATGGCCCCAGATTGTAGAGCCGCCCGCGGATGGTGCCGTCCTCAACCTGCTGCGGCGGGTGCGGCCAGTAGTGGGCCCGGCATTCGCCCCGCTGGAGTGTGCCGTAGACGAAGACCGCACACACCGTGGAGGCATCGGCAACAGGATCGTTAGATGGCATTCAAGAACCGAACAAGCAAAGGTTAGCAACCCCGCCAACGGTCGCCGCTACGGCTCACGTTTCTCTGGAGGCGTGACTAGCAGATAAACATCGTCCAGATGGTGCCACCTCCCGTCAACGTCTTCTGCGCTGTCGTTCGTTCCGTTTGGGCCGACGCTGCTTAGCAAATAGCCGCCGTCGAACTTTCGATAGATCAGTTCTCCGCCAGAAAAGTGATCGACCGGCACCTGTTGGAGATGTCGCGGCACTAACTGCTCCAGCAAGTCGGGGTAATCGCCGTGTTGGGCACGCCACGCCGCCAGGTTACAAGCAATGTCGATCAAATCGGCGAGTTGAATCAGTTTTTGCTCCGTATCCGAGATCCATGCCGGTATGGCACAAATATGCAACAACAT
>Ga0182738_1007417_pt1 | contig 11147 bp, 7 predicted proteins | sample eDN5th30CBELigMG_FD_128876 | JGI IMG/M metagenome (GOLD analysis project Ga0182738, IMG submission 128876) | Enriched Miracle-Growth compost microbial communities from Emeryville, California, USA - eDNA 5th pass 30_C BE-Lig MG (version 2)... ... | reverse complement strand
GGCACCTGGTAGAGCCGGTAGAGCTCGGTATCGCCCATCGGGTCGCGGTCGGGCTGCGCGGCGCCGCCGGCCGGCGAGGTGTCGTTGACGTCCTCGTCCCACTCGATCTGGGTGGCGAGCACGATGGTCGGGATCTCGCTGAGCGGCCCGGCGAGGTTCTCGGCGTTCGAGCCCGAATTGTCCCAGATATACATCGCGTCGACGATGCTGGAGCCGTCGGGCATCCGGTGGTCGGGATTGGTGTTGCCGCTCGGCTGGGTCATGAAGTTGTTCGCGGTCGCCGAGGTCGCCGAGGCGCCGGTGATCACCAGCCACCGGGCGTTCCAGTCCTCGCCCATCGGGCTCGCCGTCTTCAGCATGTAGGCGACCTGGGCGAGGATCTCGTTCGGGATCGGGTTCGGCGCCTGCTGGCCGCCCCCGCCGCCGCCACCCCCGCCACCGCCGCCCGCATCGGGGGGCGCGGGGATGGTCAGCGATTCATAACGGTCGGGATTGATCGCCATCGGCCCGTTCGGCGGGGTCAGCAGGTTCGGCGCGTTGGTGACGCCGACATAGACATGGCCGTTCTGCATGCCGCCGGTGCGGGTGTGATCCCAGGTCTGGAACGCGCCGGCCGGGTGCTGCGTCTCGAACAGCACCATGCCCGAGAAGTCCTCGACGTTCTGGGGCCGGTTGACGAGGATGCGCGTCTTGTAGGGCTGGCCCTCCACCATCCCCGAGATGAAGTATTCCTCGGTGACGTACCCGTAGGTCTCGGTGTTGAACTGGTCGGGCAGCGGATCGACGAGGAATGGCCGCAGCGCCTGGGAGAAGATGCCCATCTGGGCCGGGTTGTTCTCGTCCATCGGCACGGGCTGGCCGTTGTTCTCCACCGTCGGCAGTGCCGGAACGGCGAGGGCGACGCCGGCGAGTGCGAACGTAAGCGTGACGGCGGCAACGCCCGTCAACGCACGCCTACGCGTGCGCGTCTTAAGGCTCATCGTAACCTCCCACACGTTTGTTGGACCGGCCTCTGCGGGCGGGTCCTTGCGCTAAACGATTTGCTCGGCTCACGAGTCTGCACGGGGAACGTCATCCCGACCTGCCGGCGCCTTCCGCTCGGCGTCCGGCCAGATTCCTGGCCGCGTGGCCTGCCGGCCGGAGCTACCGCCCAATCGGGGAGGCGGATCGGCCCTCCCAGATCAGTCGTTAGTGTTCCTTCGTTTATTGCTTGTGTCAATCCACGGCTTAGTCTTGGACGTCCGCCATGCGGATTTGCTCTTGTTCAGGGTAATCCTGTATCTGCCTGCGGAGCCTGACTGACGGAAGGGTGGACGGCCCGCATGCCCGGGCGGTGCGCGACGCAAGAAGGCGGGCCGAGGCCCCCGGAGCATGGCTTCGGCTTCCCTCGCTCCGCACGCCCTGAACCGGTCACGATGTCGCAAGCGGTGTTCGCAGTGGGCTAGCCGAGTTCTTGGGCAAGTCCGATCAGAAGCCCTTCAGGGCCCCGGATGTAACAGAGCCGATACGTATCCCCGTACTGGACCACTTCGCCCAACAGCCGCGCGCCGCGCGTACGGAGCCTTTCAAGCGTCTCGTCGAGGTCGCTCACGGCGAACATGACGCGAAGATAGCCCAGGGCGTTGACCGGGGCCTCCCGGTGATCTGCGACGACGGGCGGCGCGAGAAAGCGGGAGAGTTCGAGCCGTCCGTGGCCGTCCGGCGTGCGCATCATGGCGATCTCGACCGTCTGATCGCCCAATCCAGTGACCCGGCCGGCCCATGCGCCTTCGATCATGGCCCGCCCTTCGAGCTCGAGGCCGAGCTCGCGAAAGAAGTCGATCGTCGCGTCGAGGTCTTCGACGACGATACCGATATTGTCCATCCGCTGAAGCGTCATGTTGCGATCCTTCCGGTATCCGCCCGGGCGCTGGCCGGGGATGCACGAGAAAACGCCCGGAAGTCCCGCGCCGGGGGTGCGGCGGGCGCTGCGGCGCAGTAAGAACCGGCCATGGCTGTGATCTATGTCGACGCCGACGCCTGCCCGGTGAAGGCCGAAGTGTACCGCGTGGCGGAGCGGCATGGCGTGCGGGTCGTCGTGGTGGCGAACGCGCCGCTGGCGGTGCCGCGCGAGCCGCTCATCGCGCGCGTGGTGGTCGGCTCGGCGCCGGACGAGGCGGACGACTGGATTGCGCAGCGCGCGGGCCCCCGGGACATCGTCGTCACCGCCGACGTGCCGCTCGCCGCCCGATGCGTCCGCAACGGCGCCGCCGTGATCGCCCCGACGGGGCGGGTGTTCACCGAAGCCTCGATCGGGCTCGCGCTCGCGACCCGCGACCTGCTGACCGATCTGCGTTCCGCAGGCGTGGCGACGGCCGGACCCAAGCCGTTCGGTCCGCGCGACCGGTCGGCCTTCCTCGCCGCCCTTCACCAGGCTCTCGTCCGCTCGGCTCGGGATGGGTGAGATCATGCCCGTGATCGGGATCGACGATCCCGGCGACCCCAGAGTGGCCGATTATCGTGACATCCGCGAGCGCGACCTCGTCGGCCGGGCACGCCTGTTCGTCGCCGAGGGCAAGGTCGTGCTCAGGGTGCTGCTCGGGCAGGCCTCCCGCTTCCGGCCGGTCTCGGTGCTCGTTGCGGAAAAGCGCCTCCCGGGCCTCGCCGGGCTCTTGCGCGCCGTACCGACGGACGTTCCCGTGTACGCCGTCAGCCAGAAGGTCATGGATGGGATCGCCGGCTTCCCGATCCATCGCGGCATTCTCGCCACGGCGCGGCGGACGGAGGTGGAGGAGGCAGGCGCGCTGCTCGCCCGGGTGCCGGCCCGCGCCCTGGTGCTGGTCCTGCTCGGCATCGCCAATCACGACAACATGGGCGGGCTGTTCCGCAATGCCGCGGCGTTCGGCGTTCACGCCGTGCTCGTGGACGCCGGGTCCTGCGACCCGCTCTACCGCAAGGCGATCCGGGTTTCGGTGGGGGGCGTGCTTGTGGTGCCGTTCGCGCGTCTTTCCCGGGGCGCCGATCCGCTCGCGATCGTCGAGGAGAACGGGTTCACCGCCCTGGCGCTGAGCCCGACCGGGATCGCCGATCTTCGCGCCGTCGAGCCGCCGCCGCGCGCGGCGCTCGTGCTCGGCGCGGAGGGACGGGGCCTGCCGAGGACCATTCTCGACCGCTGCCGGACGGTCCGCATTCCGATGTCCGGCAGCTTCGATTCGCTCAACGTCGCGACCGCCTCCGGCATCGCGCTGCACCACGTCGCAAGCGCTGCCGTGAAACCCGGCGGCGAGGCATAGCCATGGTCCCGTGGGAACTGCTCGACACCGCCGACATTCCCGGTGGCGGCACGCTCCGGCTCAAGCGCCGCGGTTCGGAGTACTCGATCATGCTGGGGACCACGGAGCTGATGAACAGCCGGCTCGGCGGTTCGGAGGAAGCGCTCGCGAGGCTTCCCCTTGCCCGGATCGCGGGCCGGCCCGGACCGCGGATCCTCATCGGCGGCCTCGGCATGGGGTTCACGCTCCGCGCCGCGCTGGCGGCTGTCGGTCCCGACGCGGAAATCGTCGTCGCGGAACTCGTGCCCGCGGTCGTCTCCTGGGCGCGCGGTTCGATGGCCGACCTTTTCGCCACCTCGCTCGCCGACGCTCGGGTCACCCTCCATGAGGGCGACGTCGCCGGACCGATCGGAGCGCGCCGCTCCGCCTGGGACGCCATCCTGCTCGACGTGGACAACGGCCCGGAGGGCCTGACGACGCCCGCCAACGACCGGCTTTATGGTCCGTCCGGCCTGCAGGCCGCCCATGCCGCCCTGCGCCCCGGAGGGGTGCTGGCGGTCTGGTCGTCCGCCCCCGACGCGGCGTTCGGCCGGCGGCTGCGCTCGGCCGGGTTCGGCGTCGAGGAGGAGGCGGTGCGGGCGACCGGCAAGCGGGGTGCGCGCCACGTCGTCTGGGTGGCGACGGAGACGGACCGCTCGTCCAGGTATTGACACCGGGGCGAAAATCCTGCGGGTCCCCGCGCTCGCCCGGCCTGCGAGGTGCGGTTCGAAAGTCGTGTTCGGGCGTTAGGGTCACGTCCGGCCAAATCGAGGAGCGTTTCCATTGTCGGCTGACAGGGTCGAAGACCCGCAACCGTTCCTGACGGCCAGTCCGCTGCTGGCGCAGGCGCTGACCGAGCGCAACTACACCGAGCCGACCCCCGTCCAGTCGGTGATCCTGAAGCCCGAGGCCTCGGCACGCGATCTGCTCGTTTCGGCACAGACAGGATCGGGCAAGACGGTGGCCTACGGGCTCGCGATCGGCGCCACGCTGCTCGAGGGCGAGGGCTTGCCGCCGGCCGGGCCCCCCGTGGCCCTGGTCCTGGCGCCGACGCGGGAGCTTGCCCTGCAGGTCCAGGCGGAACTGAGCTGGCTCTACGGCCCGGCTCGGGGCCGCGTCCTCGCCACGGTGGGCGGCATGGATCCGCGTCGCGAGGCCCGGCAGCTGGCGGCCGGCACGCACATCGTCGTGGGGACGCCGGGCCGGGTGCGCGATCACCTCGAACGCGGCGCGCTCGACGTCTCGGCGCTTCGGGTGGTGGTGCTGGACGAGGCGGACGAGATGCTCGACCTCGGCTTTCGCGAGGATCTCGAATTCATTCTGGAGACGACGCCGCCGGAGCGGCGAACGCTGCTGTTCTCGGCGACCCTGCCGCGGGAGATCACCGCCCTGGCCCGGCGCTATCAGCGCGATGCGCTGCGGATCGAGGTCAAGGGCGCGGAGCGCGCCCACGCCGATATCGAGTACCGGGCGGTCCGGGTGGCGCCCAACGAGGTCGAGCACGCCGTCGTCAACCTGCTCCGCTTCTACGATGCGCCCGGGGCGATCGTGTTCTGCAATACCAGGGAGGCCGTCAGGCGCCTGAGCGCAGGGCTCGGAGAGCGTGGCTTCGCCACGGTGTCGCTCTCGGGCGAGCTCGGTCAGTCCGAGCGCAACCAGGCCCTCCAGGCCCTGCGGAGCGGCCGCGCCCGGGTCTGCGTCGCCACCGACGTGGCGGCACGGGGCATCGACGTTCCCGCTCTGACCCTCGTCATTCACGCAGAGCTGCCGCACGACGCTGAGAAGCTCCAGCACCGCAGCGGGCGAACGGGCCGGGCCGGCCGCAAGGGCGTCAGCGTCCTGTTGGTGCCGCTGAAGACGCGGCGGCGTGCGGAGCAGATCCTGGCTGCGGCGGGCGTACATCCCGTCTGGAGCGGGCCGCCCACGGCAGAGGAGATCGGCCGGCTCGACCAGGAGCGCCTGGTTCGGGAGCTTTCAGCCGCGGAGGCGCCGAGCGAGGAGGAGATGGCCGCTGCGCGGCTGCTGCTGGCGGAGCGGTCTGCCGAGGAGGTCGCGACGGCCCTCGTGCGCATGTACAGGTCGCGGCTGCCTGCCGCCGAGGAGGTGTTCGATCCCGGTCCGCAGCGCCCGCCGCGCGAGGCGGTCCCGCCCCGCGAGAGCCGCCCGCGCCGGGGCCAGGGCGACGGGCCCCACGGGCCGCACGTCTGGTTCCGGCTCAATATCGGCCGGCAGAACAACGCCGATCCGCGTTGGCTGCTGCCGATGATCTGTCGTCGCGGCCGGATCACCAAGGCCGAGATCGGCGCCATCCGCATCTTCGAGCGGGAGACGCGATTCGAGATAGTCGCCGCGGCCGCCGAACGGTTCGCCGCCTCGGTGCGCGAGGTGAAGGGGAGCGAGGCCCGGATCGAACCCGTGGCCGATCTGCGCGAGGGACCTCCGGACGGTCCGACCAAAGGCGCGCGCCGGCACGCGCCTCACCAGGGCCGAGCGAAGAAGTCCGGCGCGGGCTAGGCTGGAGGCCGGGTCGAGCCCTTGCCCGGCCGGGGCGGCGGATCGTCCTCGGGCAGGGGCTTGCACCTGCAGTGGATACCGGCGAATCTCATTGGTCCGGGGTGAGGAGCCGCGCGCGGCGCGGCGTTGGCGAGCGGGAACCTGTGGGTCGTCGGTTTCGTGCGGGAGCGGGAAGGAAAGTCCTATCCCGTGCCCGCGCAGTCCTTCGCATTGGCCTGCCGTGCCTCGTGGTGCTGCATCTGAACCTGGCCGCCACCGCGCTGCCGCGCACCGGCTGCGGCGCGGGATTCGTCCCCTGTATCGAGCGGATCCTGGGGGCCACGGTCTATACCCTGACGCGCCCTTTCCTGGGCGCCTATTTCTCGGGCCTCTATTCCCAGGCGGAAGACAAGTGGCGGCACTTGCCCCAGCGGTTCGTCGACCTCGTTCAGGATTACTATCCCGAAGTCGACCTGTCCTCCGTCCGGTATGCAACAGGCGTGAAGCTCCGACCTGGGTACACTGGTCTCACCTATGATCGCGATGTGTTTTTCGCAGGCGAGATGGATTTCGCCAATCGCTCGCACCTGAAACGGATGCTGCACGAACTCACCCATGTCGAGCAGTATGCCAGCGGGGTCGGTGGCTTTCTCGTCTCCTATGTGGGGCAGGCGACGATCCAGCTTCTGAGGCTGGGTCGCTTGGACGTCCATGATGCCATCGCCATGGAAAGAAGCGCCGACGAAAAGGCACGGGTCTTGATGGACGAGGTGTTCTCGGCGCTGAATTCCTAGACTAGGACCGTTCAACGCCGAAGGCCCGGTGATCTGTTTCGGTGGAGCCCCCGTTCCGCCAGGCGTCGGCGATCGATCCGCTGTCACACCACGAAGAAGTCGCCTGCCGAGAGAGCGAGGCCTGCCGATACTCTGGCGAAGACGAGGGCGGCGCCGGCGCCGTTGCCGTCGGCGTCGTAGGAGAGATCGCCCGTTGCTGCGTCGTAGATGATCCTGTCGTCGGCATCGTGGGCGGCCGCGCCGATGTGGAAGGCGGCGTTTGCCAAGGCGCCGCCGCTCAGATCGGTGAACGCCGCCCGGTCAAGCTCGAAGCTGTCTTCGAATTCGGTGAAGTCGGTGATCGTGTCGGCATTGGCGGCCCCGAGCGCCTCGTCGAAGATGAAGACGTCGTCCCCGTACCCGCCTGTGATCGTGTCGGCGCCCTTGCCGGCATCGATGCGGTTGTCGCCCGCGTTGCCGAAGATCGTGTTGGCCAGCGAGTTGCCGCGCCCGTCGATGTCGAAGAAGCCCGTGAGGGTGAGGTTTTCGACATACTGGCCGCCGAGGCTGTAGGTGACGGAACTCTCGACCGTATCTGTGCCTTCCCCGTCGATCTCGACGGCTTTGTCGCCGACGGTCTGGATCACGTAGAGGTCGTCTCCGGTCTTGCCCGTCAGCAGGTTGACGCCGGCGTTCCCGGTGAGCGTGTTGTCGAGCGAATTGCCGGTGCCGTCGATGACCGCCGCGCCTGTCAGGGTCAGGTTTTCGATGTACTGCCCTTTGAGGCTGTAGCTCACCGAGCTCTCGACCGTGTCGGTGCCATGGTTCTTGGCCTCAATCGCCTTGTCGCCGGCGCTCTGGATTACGTAGAGGTCGTCGCCGCCCTTGCCCTCCAGCCGGTTGATCCCGCTATTGCCGATCAGGACATTGGCGAGGGAGTTGCCTGTCGCATCGATATTTGCGGAGCCCGCCAGCGACAGGTTTTCGACATACTGGTTATTGAGGCTGTAGCTGACTGAGCTGATGACGTGGTCGGTGCCGGCGACGTTCGCCTCGATTGCACGATCCCCGGCATTGTCGACGTGATAGGTGTCGTCGCCGAGCCCGCCTTCCATCCTGTCGACCCCGGTCTTGCCGTTGAGCACGTTCGCCCCCGCGTTGCCGATCAGGAGATTGGCGAGGGAATTGCCTGTCGCATCGATGTCGGCGGAACCGATGAGTGTGAGATTCTCGACAAACTGGTTGTTGAGACTGTAGCCGACCGAGCTGATGACGTGATCGACGCCGGCGACATTGGCCTCGATCGCGCGGTCCCCGACAGTGTCGACACGATAGGTGTCGCCGCCGAGGCCGCCCTCCATCCTGTCGGCCCCGGTCCTGCCGTCGAGGAAATTGGCCCCGGAATTGCCGATCAGCGTGTTCGCCAGGGAATTGCCGGTGGCGTTGATGTCGGCCGCGCCGGTGAGGGTCAGGTTCTCGACATACTGGTTGTTGAGGCTGTAGCTGACCGAGCTGACGACGAGGTCGATCCCGGCGACGTTCGCCTCGATGGCCCGGTCCCCCGCGTTGTCGACATGGTAGATGTCGCCGCCGAGCCCGCCCTCCATCCTGTCCGCGCCGGTCTTGCCGTTGAGAACGTTCGCCGCGGCGTTGCCGATCAGGAGATTGGCCAGGGAATTGCCCGTCCCGTCGATGGCCGCGGAACCGGTGAGGGTCAGGTTCTCGATGTACTGTCCCTTGAGGCTGTAGCTGACCGAGCTCTCGACCCTGTCGATCCCGGCGCCGTCGACCTCGACGGCCTTGTCGCCGGCGGTTTGGATCACGTAGACGTCGTTGCCGGTCTTGCCCTCGAGCCGGTTGACCCCGCCATTGCCGGTGAGCGTGTTGTTCAGCGTGTTGCCGACCCCGTCGACGGCGGCGGAACCGGTCAGGGTCAGGCTTTCGATATACTGCCCTTTGAGGCTGTAGCTCACCGAGCTCCGGACCGTGTCGTCGCCCTCGCCACTGGCTTCGATCGCCTTGTCCCCTGCATTGTCGACGACATAGACGTCGTTGCCGCCCTTGCCTTCGAGCCGGTCGGCCCCGGTCCTGCCGTCGAGAAGATTGGCGCCCGCGTTTCCTTTCAGCACGTTGGCGAGGGCGTTGCCGGTCACGTCGATGTCGGCTGTCCCGTCCAGGGAAATCCGGGCCGCAGCGCCGAGCTCCAGCACGCCCTCGAGCGGTGCGTCGGCGACGAGCGTGAGGTCGTCCGCGTCAATCCCGGAGACGGCGCCGAAATCGCCCAGCACCGCAGGGGTCTCCACGACGATGGCGTTGCCGTCGGCAGCCGCGGCGAACGCGTCGGCCAGCGCGGTGGCGGAAGCGAATTCGTCGATGAGGAGCGTCTGCGAGGCATCAGCATAGAGGCGGACCAGCGCGTCGTCGCTGACGATCATTCCTGCTGCCACGCTCGTGCCCAGAACCGTGTGGATGCCGGCCGTCGGCTGGTCCAGGCTGGACAGCCGGACCGAGAAGGTCTCGTCGGCCTCCAGCGTCGTGTCGCCATTGACGTCGAAGGAGACCGCGACGGATTGCTGGCCGGCCGCCAGCGTCACCGATCCCGACGGGAGGCCGCCCGCGAAATCGGCGGCGTCGGCGGTGCCCGCCACGACCGTCCAATCGACGGTCACCGCTTCATCGAGGTCGCCGATCCGGTTGACGTAGAACACCGCCTCGGTGGCGCCGGCGTCGCCCTCGACGATCTCCAGGTCCCCGCCGTGGATATAGACGATGGCGTCCGCGGTGGTCACGCTGCCGGTTCCGCCGGCGACGTTTCCGAAGGCACCGAAGGACGCGCCCCGGGTTCCGGCCTCGCCGTCTTCGCCGCTCGGCCCATAGGAACCGTATCCGCCAGCGGCGAGGCCGCCATACCCGCCGGGGCCGCCGTACCCTCCCAGGCCTCCGAACCCGCCGGCGTCGTCGACGGGCGTCATGTCCCCGACCAGGGCGGTGGATGAAACGACCAGCCCCCGGTTCAGAATGCCGATGGCCGCGGCGCCTCCGTTGCCTCCGTCGCCGCCGCGTCCACCAGGGCCGCCGTCCCCGCCGGCGCCGTAGACGGCATATTCATAGCCGTAGCCGTAATAGCCGTAGCCGTATCCCCCGATGCCCCCATATCCCCCATACCCGCCGTACCCTCCGTAACCGCCGCTGGCGAAATTGCCGGGGGTGGTGTTCTCGCCCGACGCTGCGCTGCCGCTGAGGTGAGGGCCGAACCCGACCTGGCTGTCCTGCAGAACAAGGGTCGCGCCGACATCGTTGAAGATGGCCCCGGCGGCATCCCCGCCGCGGCCGCCATGTCCGCCTGCGCCTCCGGGGCCTCCCTCGCCGCCGTCCGGCGACACGTAGGTGCCGTCGTCGCCGTCGATCCCATAACCGCCATACCCCCCGTCGCCGCCGCCTCCGCCGATCGCCTCGTTGTCCAGCAGCGACACGCGGGCCAGCGTCAGGGTTCCCCGGTTCAGGATCGCTCCCGCCGCCGCCCTACCCTCCGCTCCGGGTGCGCCGTCGCTGCCCGGTTCACCGTCAATGCCGTCCTCCCCCGCGGCGCCGACGTCCCGGCCGCCCCGCAGGGCCAGCGAGCGGAGCTCGACGGTCGCGCCCGCATCCACCGTCAGGTGGCGGGTTGACGCATGGGCGTCGAGCGTGACGTCGGCGATCCCGTCGCCGTCCACGTCCCCGTCGATGACGAGATCGCCACCGCCGGCAACGACCAGCGACCCGGCCTCGATATCCACCGATCCGGCAAAGCCGAAGGCGATGGTGTCGCTACCCGCGCTGCCCTGGGCGAGTGCCAGGGCTTCTCGCAGCGAGAGGACCCCGTCGGTGGAATCGACGACGTCCTCGGCAGTCGAAACGATGATCCGCGCCATGGCTTGCTCCCGGAGATCCGCCGCTCACGAAAAAGGCGTGCGGCATGCACGCACGGCAGCAGCGGCGGGCGTCCGCGCAATCCGGCCGGCGCATTGCGAGCAGAAGGCAATAACCAACGCTCACGGTCGATTACCGACCGGCCGGTGCCACGGATGCGGTAAGTCGCTGCCTAAAGGTCGCCCGGAAATCCTCCAGAAGAGGGGTCACAACGGACAACGGAGTCTCAGAGTGTTCTCTAATCTAGCATGTATTCCACGGCGGTAGTGTGGTACTGCATTAGGGTGTGTCAGAAAATTGCTTCTGGGGGAGGGGGCCTCGAATTCGGCCTCCCCCGTGCCGGGTTCATCAGAGGTCGAGGGCGCCCTCGACCGTGCGGGGCTGCGGCAATGCTGTGGAGACCCATGCGTTGCGGAAGACGAGGCCGTCAGCCCCGGCTCGGCGCGTCGGCGACCACCCCGGATTCGGTAGAGCCGTCCGGCCAATCTTGCCCGCGCGGCGCCTGCTCCGTGGTGCCCGGGGGCCGCTCCTCGACGATCCGGTGGGCCCGTGTGCCCTTGCCGTCGCGCCAGAACGCCATCTGGGCGCATTGGCGGAAGATGTCGGGCGGCAGCACCGTGCGCCGCGGCTCGAAGCGCACGGGCCCGCGCACGCTGTGAAGCCCCGGCGCGCCGAGCTTGGC
>Ga0182738_1007415_pt1 | contig 11149 bp, 9 predicted proteins | sample eDN5th30CBELigMG_FD_128876 | JGI IMG/M metagenome (GOLD analysis project Ga0182738, IMG submission 128876) | Enriched Miracle-Growth compost microbial communities from Emeryville, California, USA - eDNA 5th pass 30_C BE-Lig MG (version 2)... ... | reverse complement strand
TCTCGGCGTCGGCCTGGGTCGGCCAGTGGCGACCGCAGACATCCCTGAGCCGGCGCGACGAGAAGCTGTCGACCACCAGCGCGACATAGCCCCAGCTTTTCAGCAGCTCCGCCATCCGCGTGTTGTTGGCGCCAACCCCGCCGCAGCCATGGAAGATCGCCACGGCAGGCGCCCGGCGCCGGGCCGCGGGACGATAAAGCTGGCCAGGAATGTCGACCCTGAGCTCCGGCGACCCTCCGTCGACCTTCACCCGCACCGCCTGCTGGGCGAGCGCCTGAATCGCCGTGAGCAGCAGGAAGAAGAAGACCGTCACGGCGATGCGCATGATGCGACTATGGCATGGCCGCCGAGTCACGGCTTTGGATTCACCACGTCGTTCTTGTCGAAGAGGAACAGGCGACGCGCATTCGCCGGCGCCTGGTTCGGCGGATCGGCAAAGCCGCGAGGGCCGAACAGGGAGACATCGTAGCCGTCGGGATCGTCTGGCGAGAGGCTCACGTAGCAGGTAGTGTCCGACCGGCCACTGGCGATCTCGAACGTCGGGCCGACGATGTCGGGAAGGGCCACGCCCGCCGCCCGCAGGTCATCGTAGAGACGATCGATCTCCTGCCTGTTGCGCATGACTGCGCCCGAGGCGAGCTGCGCCGACAGCCGTCCACGCGCCCTCGAGGACTGCATGTTGGCCTGCACGCGCTCCAGGAGATAGAGCTTGGCCTGATCGGTCGGAATCGCCCGAACGGGCAGCGATGCCGTTGCTTCCGCATTGCCGGTCGAATTGATGCAGACGTTGCGCGCCTGCACTTCCATCGATGTCGAAGGCGGCGCCAGGCCGATCGGGCAGACATGGAAGGCCAGGAACTGGCCGACCGTCTCTATGTACTGGAATTCCTCGACCGGACGGCCGATCAGCGACGCCACGAAGTTCGGTTGCAGGCCCATCTCGCCGGCATACTTGACCAGCATGGCTGCCCCGCCGCGCGCATCGGCGAAGCCCTGCAGGCGGCTCGCCACCGGATCGGTCGACGTGGCTTCGCGCAGACCGTTGCGATTGAGGAAGAAGTTGTGGAACGCCACCTTGCCACCGATCTCGATATTGCATTCGCCGGCACCCGTCGAGGCTACGTGGTGGGCATTGCCGCCAAGGAAGGCGAGCGCGCAGGATGACAGGCAAAGGTCGCGCTTGCGCACCACCGCGATCATCCTGAACTTGCGCAGCAGCCCGCCGATCTCGAAGCCCTCGATCAGGTTGCCGCCCATGCTGCTGAGCTCGATGGTGCTGAGCGGCCCGTCCGCCGGGGCGCCGGGAGCGGCGGCGAGTCTGGCCAGTTCGGCGTGCAGCTTTTCGGCATCGCCGGTCTCGATCATGCCGGTCACGCGCAGCCTCGGCATCGGCCGCGGCGCCGCGGGCTTGCTGGGACGCGCGAAGGGGATCGTCCCCGTCGGCGGGGGGGCCGACTCGACGGTGATGTTGATGGCATGCGCGGGAGAACCCGCCAGCAGCGCCGCGACGAACGACAGGGCGGCGGCGAATTGCCCGCCCCTAGCCATCGAACTGGCGCGGCTCGTCGAGCGCTTCGCGGACCATACGGGCAAGGTCGCTCTTGCGGAACGGCTTGTTGAGCAGGCGCATGCCGGCATCGATGCTGCCGCGACTGATGAGGATATTGTCGGCGTAGCCCGACATGAACACGACTCTCGTCATCGGAAAGCGGCGGCCGACCTCGTCGGCCAGTGCCTTGCCATTCATCTCGGGCATGACCACGTCGGTCAGAAGCAGGGCAAATGGCTGTTCAGCCTCTTCGACCGCCGCGAGTCCCGCCGCTCCGTTGCCGGCCTGCGAGACGGCATAGCCCAGGCTTTCGAGCTGCCGCACGACGCTGGCGCGGACCTGGGCGTCATCCTCGACCACCAGCACGCGCTCGCCGCCGCCGACCGCCGGTGCGCCGCTGTTCGACGCCGGGTCGGACTCCGGACCGGTATGGCGCGGCAGGTAGATGCGGAATGTCGTGCCGCGATCGACCGCGCTGCTGACGGCGATATGCCCCCGGCTCTGCCGGACGAAGCCGTAGACCATGCTGAGACCGAGCCCCGAGCCCTTGCCGCCGGCCTTGGTCGTGAAGAATGGCTCGAATACCTTGTCGACCTCCCAGGGCAGGATGCCCTGCCCGGTGTCGCTGACGGTGATGAGCACGTGGTTCCCCATCTCCAGGCCCGGCTCGCGCGCCGCCAGCGCCGCGTCGACGAACAGGTTCGCGGTCTCGATCAGCACGCGTCCGCCTTTCGGCATGGCGTCACGCGCATTGACGCAGAGATTGACCAGCGACGTCTCGAGCTGGGCGCGGTCTATGTCCACGATCCACAGATCGTCCGCCAGGATCGACTCGATCTCGACATGCTCGCCCAGCGAGCGGCGCAGCAGCTTGCCGGTCTCGGCCACCAGGTCGTTGATGCTGGTTGGGCGCGGCCGTAGCGGCTGCTTGCGCGAGAAGGCGAGCATCTGGCGCGTCAGATCCTCGGCGCGCTCCGCCGAGCTCGCGATGCGCTGCACGGTCTCGCGCGTCTCATCGTCGAGAGACTCGTTCTCCGCCAGCTGCTCCATGCCGTCGATGATCACCATCAGGATGTTGTTGAAGTCGTGCGCGATGCCGCCCGTCAGCTGTCCGAGCACGTCCATCTTCTGGGACTGGCGGAGCTGTTCCTCCGTCGCGCGGCGCTCGCGGTCCGCGCGCAGACGCTCGCTCACATCCTCGGCCACGGTGAGCAGCGCGGGGCGGCCGTCGTATTCGATCGGCCGAACCGTCAGCTCGACATCGACCGCCGCACCCTTCTTGTTGCGGTGTGTCTGGTCGCGGATCACCGAGGCCGCGTCCTTCGGGAAGGTCTGCTGCCGCCGGGCGAGGATCGCGAAATCGTCCGGCAGAGGTCCATCGCCGATCGTCTGGCCATATTGCTGCACTGCCGCGTCGTTGTAAGCGAGGATGCGCATCGTCCCGCTGTCGGAGACAATGACCGGCTGGGGAATCGAGTTGAACAGTGCGTGGTATCGGCTCTCCAGCGCACCGCGCGCGCGCCTCTCGCGGGCCAGCCAGAGGCCGAGACCGCCGAGCGCGGCGGAAGCCACCAGCCAGCCCGTGCCGACGATCCAGGCCACCCGTTGCCAGTTCGCCAGCACCTCGTGCATCGGCTGGGCGACGAAGATCACGAGAGTGGGGTAGGCCGCGACGTGGCGGTAAGCAAGAAGCTGGTGGTCGGCGCTGCGCAGCGCGTCGGCGGCGCGGCCCGGCGCAAGCTGCGCCAGCGCCGCGCGATCGGCGACGGGCTGGCCGATCATATCGCCAGCGAATGGCCGGCGCATGATCACCGTGCCGTCGGGGCCCGTGAGGGCAATGCTGACACCCGCGATCTCGGAATCGAAGGTCCAGGCCCGGTCGAAGAATTGCGGGTCCATCATGCCGACGATGAGGCCCGCGAATTCGCCATTGGGATGCCGCCGGCCATGCACGACCGGAATGAACCACTCCCCCGCCAGATCGGCGTCGCTCGGCTGCGCTGCCCGGACCAGATCGAACTTGAGGCCGGGGTCGGCCTTGAAGCGCGTGAAGTAGGATCGGTCCGACCAGTCGGCGCCGATATCGGCCTCGCCCTTCGCCTGATACACGACGCGTCCGCGCGCATCGAGCACCACGATATCCTTCAGGCCGCGCGCATTGGCGGCTACGTCACGCAGCATCGTTCGGATCGACCTCTCGTCGGCCATGCCCGAACTGCTCGCCACCGACAGGGTGACGTCGGTCAGCTTCAGCGCATCCTCGAGCCCGAGGGCGACCTCGAATGTGTGGCCGGCGACAAGCTGGGCGAAGGCGCCGAGCTCGCGCTTGCTGGCGGTGATCGCTTCCGTCCTGAGCTGCACCAGCAGGACCGCGAGCAAGCCGCCGGTGACGATGACGTAGGCGATGACCACCAGCATGGCACGCCGGGCGATGCTCAGCCTGGGCCGGGCGAAGGGCGCCGCCTGGAGCGAGGCCGGCGATCGGTTGCCTGCCGCGGCGTCGCGGCCGAGGTCGACGGTGGACATGCGCTAGGAGCCTTTCAGGACTTGCTGGACCTTCTCGGCAAGGTCCTTCTTGCGATAGGGCTTCACCAGGAACGCCTCGCTCGGGCGGATCTCGCCGCGATCGACCAATGCGCCTTCGAAATATCCGGAGGCGAACAGGACCTTGAGCCCGGGACGGATGCTCCGCGCCCGTTCGGCGACTTCACGGCCGCCCATGCCGTTGGGCATCATCACGTCGACGAACAGCAGATCGACATCGGGCACATGCACCAGGAGCTCCAGTGCCTCTGCGCCGCCCGAGGCCGCGATCACGCGGTACCCGAGGCCAGTGAGCTGACGTACTGCAATCGCGCGAATCTGATCGTCGTCGTCGACCACGAGTATTTGCTCGGCGCCGCGGCGAACGGCGAGATCGGCGGTCACCGGCATGGCGGCGCCGGCCAGCGCGCCGCCGGCCATGTCGCGCGTCAGATTTCCGAAGCCGACATGCCGCTCGCGCATGTCATAGAGCGGGATCAGCACGTTCTGGACATCGAGCGCGGCCCCGTCCTTGCGCACGAAGCGCACCGTTTCCTCATGCCTGCCGCGGGCCAGCGCATCGCCGAGCGCTTCCGCCGACGCGCTTTCCGCCTCCCGCGCATAAAGCCTTGCGAAAGGCTGGCCGACCATCTCCTCTGAGACGTAGCCCAGGATCGAGCGCGCCCCTGCATTCCAGGTGAGCACCCTGCCCCCGACATCCAGGATGAACACGGCACAGTCGGGCAGGTCCTCGACGAATCGCTGCAGCAGTTCGCCGCAATCCATGTCACTACTCATCGCTCTACTCCGGTTATTCGCCATGCCTTACGGGCCGTCGAGCGCCTCACGCACGCGGCTTGCGATATCGATCTTGCGGAACGGCTTGGACAGGAGGCGAGCGCCGGGCGCGATACGGCCGTGACTGAGCGCGGCGTTCTCGCTGTAGCCTGACATGAACACGACTCTCATGGCCGGCCAGCGCTGGGCGATCCTCGCCGCGAGCTCGGGCCCGCCGATGCCCGGCATGACCACGTCGGTCAGCAACAGGTCGAACGCCGCACCCGCTTCCAGCAGTTCGAGGGCGGCCAGGCCGCCGGCGGCCTCCGTGACGGCGTAACCCAGGCCGAGCAGCTGTGCGAGCACGGCACTGCGCACCTGCAGGTCGTCCTCGACCAGCAGAATGCGCTCGTTGCCGCGCGGCAGGACGACGGCGGCGCGGCCGCCGGCCTCGGCCAGCATGTCGGCACGCGGCATGTACATGCGAACGGTCGTGCCGCGCCCGACCTCGCTGTAGATCTTGATGTGGCCGTTGGACTGTTTTGTGAAGCCGTAGACCATGCTGAGGCCGAGGCCGGTGCCCCTGCCTACGCCCTTGGTGGTGAAGAACGGCTCGAACGCCCTGTCCAGAACCTCGGGCGGCATGCCGGTTCCCGTATCGCTGACCGCCAACATCACGTACTCGCCCGGCACAACGCCAGGATGGGCGAGGCTATAGGCGCCATCGAGCTCGGTGTTCTTTGTCTCGATCAGCAGCCGGCCGCCGTCCGGCATGGCATCGCGGGCATTGACGCAGAGATTGACCAGGGCCGCCCCGAGCTGGGCGCGGTCGATGTCGGCGATCCACAGATCGTCGGCGAGGATTGCCTCGATCTCGATCTGCTCGCCCAGCGTACGCCGCAGCAGCTTGTCCGTCGCGGCGACCAGATCCGTCAGGTCGGTGGGCTGCGGCATCAAGCGCTGCTTGCGCGAGAAGGCGAGCAGGCCGCGCGTCAGCTCCGCGGCGCGCTCACCCGAGGCGGCAATGCTGCTCAGCATCTCGCGCCGTTCGCCCTGCAGCGTCTCGTCCTCGAGCAGCTCCTCGACGTTGGCGAGAATCACCATCAGGATGTTGTTGAAGTCGTGCGCGATGCCCCCGGTCAGCTGGCCCACCGCCTCCATCTTCTGCGCCTGGCGGAGCATCTCCTCCTTGGCTTCGACCTCGGTGACATCCCGGCCGATGAAGAAGTGCTCCCGGTCCTCCTCCGACCACACGCCGGTCCATACCAGCGAGACCGGGTGGCCGTCCTGGTGCATGTAGCGACACCTGAAGTTTCGGATGACGCCGCCACGGCGGGCGATGCGCATCTCCCTTCGCGTCGCATCGAGGTCCCCGGCGTAGATGAAGTCGCGGCCGGTCTTGCCGATCATCTCCTTCGGCTCGTAGCCGAGGATACGCTGAGAAGCGCCGCTAACCTCCAGGAAGCGGCCGTAGGTGTCGGTCACGAGGATCAGGTCGAGGGAGGTCTCGAACACGCGGTGGGTATGTCGCGTCGCGGAATCGCGTTCGCCGGCCAGGACGCCGGCCAGGCGGGCATAGAGCGCGCGCGTCTCCAGCAGCAGCATGACCAGGACGAAGGTCGCCGCAGCGAGGCCGTAAATCCGGCCGGCATAGAAGCCGAGATCGAAACGCTTGGCGTTGAGGGCAGCGCTCAGCCCGACATCGCAGGTCCAGGCGACCATCACCACCATGATCCAGAGGTCGAGCGCGCTGTGGGGGCGGCGGCGCCACAGCACCAGCAAGGCCAGCAAGCTCAAGCCCCAGACCGCACAGATCAGGACCGTCATGGCGGTCGTATAGGTGTCGTCGGCGCTCAACAGGGTGGGGAGCAAACCGTGTCCCCAGGTCGTCAGGAGCGTGACGCCAGCCACCGCGAACACCGCGATCGCCAGCGTGCTCAGCAGGGCAGCGGCCGGCCGTTCAAGCCGCCGGGTATCCTGCTTGATCGCCGCGTAGAGCATGACGAGAAGCGGGAAGCCGCCGTGCCACAGCACGAAGAGCCAGACCGTGGTCTGCGGCCCCGAGCCCATGAGCCCGGCCGGCGCGAAAAGGCCGGGAAAGGACAACGTGTGCGGGACAATCGCCATCGCGGTGAAGAAGTAGGCGCCGGCCAGCACCAGAAGCGGACGCGTCCGCTGGATTGAAAACTGGCCGAACAGCACAGCGGCGGTGACGAGATCGCTGATGAAGAGCGCCGCCTGATAGGCCGGGATGAACGCGGGGACCGGTGGAAGCGGATGCCTGGCGAAGGGAACCAGCACGACGAAGACGACCGTCGAGACCGTGGCAAGGAACATTGCCAGGCGGCGGTCTCCGCTTAGAGGAGGCAGCAACGAAAGAAATACGGCCGTGCGGCGCCCGAAGGCGTCGCTGCTCGCCGTTACAGTCATCCCATACCCTCGACCGACGTCATGGCACCCCACCCCCCTCAGCGCACGTCATGACATCCGAAGCCTATCAGCCAGACTGCGAGGCTGGGACATGCAAAACCGCATATCTTTGCTGCAGTTTCTATGAAGGTTTATTTGCAGCCGGCAAGCGCGCCAGAATAGTTCCTGGAATCCTCGGCCTTTGGGCGATTTTGACGCCATGCTCGCCGCTGCCTCGGGGCCGCTTCGTGCTTCAGGACAGGAGTTTCTCGGCCTCGGCTGAAAATTTGCCGCGCAGCAGCAATACGATCATGCGCGATTCCATCGTACGCAATGCGGCAGGCGAAGACCCGCGGAACTACTCCGCCGGCATCGGTTGCTTGAAGACCGGCACGCCCTCGACACGGTCGTCGAGCGCCTCGGCGCCTTCGGTCGGCAGGACCTTCACGAAGTTCAGCGCGCCGTTGATATCGTCCTTCCAGATCTCCTTCGGCAGATCGTAGACGAACTCGACGCCATAGCCGTTGGGATCGTGGATATAGAGGCTGTGCGTCATGCCATGCTCGACCCGGCGGTCGAACTTCACGCCCTTCTTCTGCAGGTAGGCGAGATGTTCGAGCCAGGCCTCGCGGCTCGGCATGGTGATGGCGATGTGGTTGACCGCGACCGGCATGCCGAACATCGACCAGTTCTCAGGCGGCTTCGGCAGGGCCGTGTTCTCGACCAGCGCCACGTCGTGATGGTGGCTGGTGCCATCCTCGCGGATGCCGCTGTAGAAGCGCATCTTGGGCGGGTTGGGCCGCTCCGCCGTGGGCGTCAGCTGGCCAACCTGGCGGAAACCGACGATCTCGGTCCAGAAGCGGTGCGATTCCTCGATGTCGCGGACGTTCAACACCAGATGGTTGATGCCGCGCGGCGTGACCGGCTTGTCCATGGCGCGCTCCTCCTGTGCCTTGGAGCATAGCCGTCCTCCCCATTCAGGCAAACGCCCCCAGACCCCGAAAAACAAATAATCGATCACCGGGAATAAACCCGCCCGGCTGGCGTCTTCCTGTCGGCACTTCGCCAAATACGGGAGAATCCAATGCGCAAGCTGCTTTCCTTCACCACCGCTGCCGCCTTCCTCGCTGCCGGGATCGCCTTCGCCGGCGAGCCCGCTTCCCCTGCCCCTACGGCCAAAAACGGCATGTTCGTCACGGCCAAGGGCATGACGCTCTACACCTTCGACAAGGACAGCACGGGCAAATCGGCCTGCAACGGCGCCTGCGCCACCAACTGGCCGCCGGCGCTCGCCGTCGACGATGCAAAGCCGGCGGGTCCGTGGACGATCGTCACCCGCGACGACGGGCTGAAGCAGTGGGCCTACAAGGGCAAGCCGCTCTACGCCTTCGCCAAGGACACCAAGGTGGGCGACACCACCGGCGACGGCTTGCTGAACGGCGCGTGGCACATTGCCAAGCCGTAGTCGGATTCTTACGCCGGGGCGCGCCGACCCGCTAAGCTGAGCCCCTCTCAAGTATCGGCGCATCCGTGTTTCTTGTTGGTGGCGCGGCCCTGCGCAAGACCGCTTTAGAGTAGCCCGATGGCCGATCCTGGCCCCCTGATCGAACCGCACATTCCGGCGCTGCGGCGCTACGCCTTCGCGTTGCTGCGCGACCGCGACCGTGCCGACGATCTGGTGCAGGACACGCTGGAGCGCGCGCTGTCGCGCTGGCTGTTGCGCCGGGCGGACGGCGACGTGCGCGCGTGGCTGTTCACCATCCTGCGCAACCTGCACGTCAGCTCCTGGCGCCGCGACCGAAGGCGCGGTGCCGTCCTGGCGCTCGACGAGGCGGCGATGCCCGCCGTCGCTGCCCGTCAGGACGCCGCGCTCGAGATTCATGACGTGCTGGCGGCGCTCGACCAGTTGCCGGAAGAGCAGAAGTCGCTGCTGCTGCTGGTCGGCGTCGAGGACTTTTCCTACGACGATGCCGCGCGCATCCTCGGCATGCCGATCGGCACCGTGATGTCGCGTCTGTCGCGTGCGCGGCAAAGGCTTCGTGCAATCGTCGAAACGGGGAAGGTCGCGCTGCTTCGGAGAGTGAAATGACCGGCGACGCCCCCATCCTCGAGGACGACCTGCAGGCCTATGTCGACGGCCGGCTGCCCGAAGCGCGGCGCACGGCGGTCGAGGCCTATCTGGCGCAGCATCCGGACCTGCGCGAGCGCGTTGCCGCCGAGATGCGCCAGCGCGCCAGCCTGCGCGGCCAGCTCGAGGGCAAGTTCGCCGAGCCGGTGCCGCCCCGACTGTGGGTCGCCAATATCCAGGCCGCCCGGCGCGCCGGCGCGATGCGGCGCCTGAGGGCGGTGGCGGCGGGCGCGCTGATCTTCGCCGTTGGCGCGGGCGCCGGCTGGCTTGCGGCCGATCGGGAGATCGTGGCGTCGTCGTCCCGGCCGGCGCCCACCACCGCCGTGGCGCAGAATGCCAGCGCCGCCTACCGCACCTTCGTGGTCGAGGTCGCCCATCCGGTCGAAGTTGCGTCGGCGCAGGAAGGCCATCTGCTGCAATGGCTCTCCCGTCGGCTCGGCAAGCCGCTGGTGGCGCCCGACCTGACGCCCTACGGATACAAACTGATGGGCGGGCGACTGCTGCCGGGCAACGGAAGCGCCGCGGCGCAACTGATGTACGACGATGCAAGCGGCAAGCGGCTCACGCTCTATGTGCGCGCCGCCGAGGGCAGCGAGACGGCCTTCCGCTTCCAGCGCGAGGGCGATGCCGCGACCTTCGCGTGGATCGACCAGGGCTTCGGCTTCGCGGTCACCGCGCCGCTTGCGCGCGAAGAGCTGATGCCGATCGCCGAAGCCGTCTATCGCAGGTTCGGATCCGTGAGCTCGTCGAACTGACGCAGCTGTCTCGGCGCCCAGCGATGATCGCGCGCCGCCGCGATCCAGCGTGAAAAAACCGGCCACCGGCGACGGGCGCGCCTCACCCAATCGCGGCCGGTGTCGAACTCGCTGGCGAACAGATAGAGAGCAAGCACGAAGAAGATCCACCCCTGCAAGATGGGCAGCAGGCTGCCGACCACGGTGAGGATCAGCAGGGCGACTATTGCCAGGCCCATCAAGGGTTTGCGCATGCGGTCAGAAGCCTCCGTCGTCCTGTACGCGGCAAGGCACCTGGCGATTGCTCCAGGCCCTCCGCCGGATCGAGCGCGAGGTCCTGCGCGACGATCGCGACGGCCCTACAGATGGATAGGCTTCTCCCACGCCGCAAGGGCGGCTTCCTTCATGGCCTCGTTGACGGTGGGATGGGCGTGGCACACGCGACCGATGTCCTCCGCCGAGGCGGAGAACTCCATCGCCATCGCCGCTTCCGCGATCATCGTGCCGGCTTCGGCGCCGATGACATGTACGCCGAGGACCTGATCGGTGGCCTTGTCGGCCAGAACCTTCACGAAGCCCTCGGTCGCGGCGTTGGCGCGGCTGCGGGGATCGGCGGTGAAGGGATACTTCCCGATCTTGTACGTAACGCCCGCAGCCTTGAGCTGTTCCTCGGTCTTGCCGACCCAGGCAACCTCGGGCTGGGTGTAGATGATCGAGGGCACGAGGTCCCAGTTCACGTGACCCTTCTGGCCGGCGATCGTCTCGACGCAGGCGACGCCGTCCTCGCTCGCCTTGTGGGCGAGCATGGGACCGTCGATCACGTCGCCGATCGCATAGATGCCGGGCACCGATGTCTGGAAATGCGCATCGACCTCGATGCGGCCGCGCGGCGTGAGCTTCACGCCGGCCTTGTCCAGGCCGAGGCCTTCGACGTACGGCCGCCGGCCAATGCAGACCAGCACGATGTCGGCCTCGACCGTCTCGGCGGCGCCGCCCTTCGCCGGCTCGACGTCGAGCGTGACGCCCGAG
>Ga0182738_1007414_pt1 | contig 11149 bp, 5 predicted proteins | sample eDN5th30CBELigMG_FD_128876 | JGI IMG/M metagenome (GOLD analysis project Ga0182738, IMG submission 128876) | Enriched Miracle-Growth compost microbial communities from Emeryville, California, USA - eDNA 5th pass 30_C BE-Lig MG (version 2)... ... | reverse complement strand
TCGGTCAGAATATATAAGCTTTCCCATTTCACCTCAATCCGCTCGAATCTTCAAGAAGCCATGATTTGATTCTCACTTTCTAGGTTTCAATGATCACAGAACGATTAAAGATAAGGATAAGTTTCATTGAATTTTAAAATCTCAGAACATCTATTTTTGATCTTTTAATACGAACCATAGAAACTTATGTACAAATTTACAGTTAAATAACGTTAATATTTCCCACTCTATCATTGATTGGCGATGCCGTTAATCACCTCAATTCCGCTCAACCAAGGAAATTTATTAGACCATTATTTCGCTCGAAGATCGTCTTAAATCTATAATTAACTCGCTCAAATTTTTCTTCTCTATCACTTAAATCCCCTCTTCTTCACAAAAAAAGTCTTCTCCCCTCCTTCGTTCGATCACATGAATCCGCATTCAAATCAAAAACTTTCACATCCAGCCCCGCATCAAGGGCAGACCAATTTTCATTTTCTACAAGGCGATAGATTCTATTACAATACGTTAAACATGCAACCCTATCTTCCTATCTCTTCCCAATCTTCCCAATTCACTCAAAACTTTCATCCTCATACAAATGATCAAACCTTGACTCCAGTTCCAAAAAGTGAATATGAATCCGAAGAATATTTCGCATTTGAGTCATCCAAACCAACTCAAGACAACAATTCTTTGGATCATTGGAAGCAAGAGTCGACAGGTCAGGAAGCCTTTTCTCCTTCCCAGAAAACTACCAGACAAGCCTATCTCAGAGTTCTCCAAAAATTGGAGCAAACTCATTTGAATTCAAATCAATCGCACGAGAATCAAATGATTCTTCAGAGTCCGGCTCTGAAGCTTGAACCTTCAGAGCCTTCTTACCTCCCAAAAACTTCCGACAGCCTCCAGATCAACCAGACTCCCATAGCCCCTGCCGAGGAAAATCTGGAAGATTTATTAAATGAGGCTCCAGATAATTTTATTAAAGATTATAAATGGGACCCTAGTCACGATGATTTGTTGTTAGAGCTGGCCTATACCCTCAAGTTCGATTGGCAAAGGGTCGCCAGAGCCTTTCCTGAAAAGAAAGTCCCTGTCAAAGCGTTCAAAGAACGATACAGAAAGCTCCATAGTGTTACTCTTGGAAATAAAGCCCGATTCTCCAATGAAGAAGACAACAAGATTCTCAAATATTATCACATGTATGGCACTAAATGGACTGCCATGGCCAACATGCTGCCTGGTAGAACTGCTTTAGCCATCAAAAATCGGTTCTATTCTTCTTTAAGAACTCAACTCAAGAAATCATGTTCACATCAAAGTCCTCCAGCATCCTCCACTCTCAATTCCACTCCTTTAACCTTCCCAAATCTAGCTCAGGTGCGAAGCAAGTCCTTCACCACAGAGACTTCGGCTTTTGAATTGAAAGAAGCAGATCTTTCATCGACTGTAATTTCAAATTCAAATCGACCGATTGACACTCATACCCTTCAGTGCTTTGACTGTGACTCTTTTTTTGATTTTCAGAGCACTCAATATCCGCCAGAGGAAGCAAAAACAACTTTTGAAGGCTTTGAAGATCCTATGGAAGTTGAATCTTCATTCATTGAAAATAAAGATGGCGGCCATGATCTCCAAAAAAGAACTTCTTTGGGTCCTCAAGAAAAGCCCGCCAAGCCTGAATTTACCCAAAAACCAACAAGAAGAAAAGCCAAAACCGAACCACAAAAAATAATAGAGGAGGCTCCAAGTGAGAAAGATCAACAAACATCATCATCACCAAAAAGGACAAGTGAACTTTCAAAGAATTTGGTGAATGAGATTGACGGGTTGTTAATGATGAGTTATCTAGAGAGAGAAAACTTTCGAGAAAGAATCAAAAAAGATCCTGATTTAATGGTAAAGGAATTAAACGAAAGAGTTAGTTCTGTAATGACGCTCTGCCAAGAAGTTCAGGCAGAGTTGGGCAAGATTTCAAAGAAAATTGTCAAGACAGATGAGTAACGAAGTAAATTATTTAATAAATATATTCAATTCAGCTTGTAATTATTTATCAGCTAGGAGAAAAGCCACACAGCTTTTTTCTCATGTTTTCCTTAAAGGTTATACCTTCACTTCAGATTGTTTATATCTTTTTGTTTGTATTATATGTGTTATTTCACTCTCTTTGTTTTTCTGTTTGACCAGAAATAAACACTTTCTGAAGATTATTCAACAAAATTTCTCAATTCAAAACAAGTTTATTTTGCCAACAAAATGGCGAAACGCCAATGAATTTTCTCCATCACATGTCTAATTATTTAGTGTACTTATCCAATATCCTCTTTGATTTCCAGCCTCTTAGAAAATATATAGCTAATTCAATCTCTGACCTACTGTTTGTTCAAAACAACTCAGAGGATGAATGAAACAATTTTCCAAATCAAATAATTCTTTAAATTTTCAATTTATAGAGGAAACAAAAATCTTCATAAAATATTTTAATTAAACCAAATCCTATTATTGCGTCCATCACCAAGAGCCCAACCTCTCCAAAAGAAGGATTCTCTAATGAAAGATGGAAAAAGTCAAGCAGACTTCCCAATTTTTCAAGGAGGAAATGCGCTAAAGAATAAGAAAATAACTGAGATAGGATTTGGTTCAAACGTCTCGCACGTGGATGCAATATGATTATAAAATTAATTCCAAACAAAGCATTTTATTTTCACTTTTAACTTTCATTTCGTATTATCAATCGTATATTCAGTTGAGAGTTTGATTTTGTATTTCTCTCAAGTTTGATTTTAGACTGGGCGCTAGCTTATAATTTTTAATCAATTCATTGAGAAGTCTTGAATGAGTTAATCAATAAAAATTTGCCAATCTGTTAAATCAAAAGAATTTTCGAATTTTAGAACCTTCATTCAAAGAAGATTATAAATCCTGTCTCTTGAGATGTCAGATTGGTTTTCAAAGAAGCTTCTTAAGAAATCAATGATTTTTCATTTCCTTTATGAAATTGATATCAAAATAGACATTATTTCATCGATCTAGGCGAATCTTTTCAAGTCTTTCCCAAACAAAAAATAGTTTTCTTCCTTTCGAAGCCTTGTCACCGCTGACTTCAAAAGCTTGATTTGACTCTTCATTATCCCTTTTCTTTTTAGAAATTCGAAAGTTTTAATTTTTCAATACAAAAAAATGTCAGAAATAATAAAACAAACTGGAGTTTGATGAGTTTATTTATTTCCGTGGGAAAATTGGTCAGCCTAAACACACTAAACCTGACCTTTTGCAATTTGAATCAAGGTCTTCTGAGCCAATTTATTTGAAATCACTCATTCAAATTTCAAAATTCACAACAATAAAAATTCTGTATTTTCCTTTTTTGAATTCTAAGATTCCGTCATCTCATCACATTACCTCCTCCTCACTTGAAAAAATAATGAAAATCATTGAAACAAAAGAGTGCTCTTCTCTTGATCTCTTGATCTGAATGAAAAAATTCACAAAAAGGAGTTTCAAATCGAAAATTTTCTGAAATTGTCTTTCAGATTTTGATTTCTTCTTTCAATCTAGGATCTATGAACAACGAAACAAATAATATGAAAGTGTTGAAGCTAAGCTAAGCTAAGGTAAGCTAAGAAACTGCAAATAAAAGTTCCTTTATGTATTAAATTAAAGGCTTCCTTTCTTCCTTCCTTTTGGTCATTCTGAATATACAAAGTATAAATTAATCGTCTCTTTTGTCAAAAAGAGGCTTTGTTTGACTGCTCCTGGGCAGAAAACTTTTTAAGCGGCCAACCTGTCATCGAACTCAAAGTATCTTCTATGCTACCCCCATTTTCCATAGGGACCTTTATCTATTTTTTCTGGAAAATCAAAGAAAAGGGAGCCAAACTGACTTGAAGCTGGGTTTAAAGGATCCAAGTCTCCTTGTCTATTGTTTTCTCCCATTACTTCTTCTTCAAACACAATCCGAATCATCTCCTTCTTCTCTTCTTCCTCTTCTTCTTCGAAAAAATTTCTTGGTTGAGCCTGAATCTTTTGATTTGAAAAATCGGTATAGAGGTCTTGATAGAGCACATTATATTTGGTTTCAGCCCCATCACGTCCTGGTGGATAACTATGGATGTTCTCAAAGTTAGTAGCATTGTTGTGTTCCAATACCACTTCGTCTTGATTTTCTCCACCTTGAAGCACATTGTCAAAGGCAAAGAACTGATCACACTCAAATTCAAACTCACCACTCCTTTTCTCATAAGTATCAATCATAGAACGAGGCTTTGTCACAATCTCCTTCATCTTCATATCGTTTTCCTCAATCGCCATCTCTTTCCCTTCAGGGTCTTTTGGACTTAATTCCAAGAAAGAGAACTTTGAAGGCACAGTCCGTGTCCGTCTTGCCTTTATTGGCACAGAACTGTCTGAAGCTGCTTTGATTTTATCTCGAAGAGCAGAATAGAATCTATTTTTGACAGCTGTGGTTGTCCTTCCAGGCAGCATATTTGCAACAGCTCTCCAATTTGTCCCATAAATCTCATAGTACTTGAGAACCTTGGAGTCTTCTTCATGAGAGAACCGAGCCTTATTTGGAAGGGTGATACTTTTCAAATAGTTGTATCGTGCTCTTAATGCTCTTGGAGTCACCTTGGTCTCGTTGAACTGCTTCGAAATCGTCTTCCAGTCACATTTGAGCTCGTAGGCAAGGCTCAGTAGAAGCTCATCTTGGCTTGAATTCCATTGTAAATCTTGTGGAATTTTATCTTCAGACTCATTAAATAATTCGAGAGAGTTTTTTGGCTCGATTTCAGGAACAATATTTATTGCTCCTAAATTTCTCGCAGACTGATGGGAATGACTGATGCTTGCCATATTCTCGGGGGCTTTGAGCATTATGCCAAAATCTTGAAGATTGATACTACTCAAGGCTTCAATATTTAAAAATAAAGGCTCTTTTGGGCCTTTTTTCTTCAGCTCTTGAGCCTTTTCTTCAAACTTTCGACTCCAGAAGCTTGAGGCGATATCCATAAAGTGATCGAAACTCATTCCTTCTTCTTCTGAGGGTATTCCCGATTTTAAGGTTTGATTATTCGTCAAAATTTCAGCACTCGGTAGAGATCTTTCAGGACTTTCTTTTTTGGCCTTCTCTACAATTTCCTCAAGGCTTGTTGTCCTTCGAATTAATGGGGGGTCGATCAAGGGGTTACTCGTAGGGGAAACGAGTTGCTTTGAATTTTGTTGCTGTTTTACAGTTGGATCTTCTTTAGTATTCTTTAGACCAATATTCATAAAGGGTTAAGGGACAAAAGCTCCCTATAAAGAGTGAAGTGAAGGCTTGGGTGAAGGAAGAAATCACGATTATTAATATTCAGAAACCAGTAAGGAGGGATAAAAAGAGAATAACGGTATTGGTAACCATATTAACGTCAATAACTGCACTTGATTAGACAGGCGTATCTAAACGGCATTAACCGTAGCCGTAGCTTTTCAAATCAAGCAAGTATTTTAAGGTTTGAATTTGCCGAGCGCGTTTTCAAATTTAAATTTTTTTAATTAAACCAGCCAAATGCTTGCAAATTATCGCATGTTTAATCTCTCTGTGTTTCTGACTCCTATGGCTCAATTCAAACATAATATTATTAAACCTCCATTTTGAATCTCTTCCTATCTCATTCATCTTTCAATCATTAGAAGATCAAAGATAATTAAAAAGTCATGATTTCTTTCGAGAAAGAAAAGCCCTACGAAGAAAGACTTTAGAAGAAATTTTATCCTTTTTTCAAACAATTAACTATCATTGAACTTTCAAAACAACGTAACTCAAACCAAACAACCGAGGAGAGGACACAGCCATGATGATTCAGAATCACCTCTTTTTTCTGGTATCTTTCTTTCCTTCAGATAATTGTGGCCTATTGAATCAATTAAAAACCACAAATAGGTGTTTGCTAAGAGTTCTAAATTAAGCAGTACTAAATTAAATTCAGACTAATAAATTATTTCAGTCTTGATAAATTCTGTTAACCTCTCATCATCAACACTTCCTAAATAAGTATCTTTCCTCGAACTTCACGCCCTCCTTCTGGGGAGCGGCTAGCCCTCCTCTATCCTTCGAAAACTCCTCATTTATGTCTAGATTCAGGATATATTCCCTTTCCCTTTACTAAGTCGTTTTAAAAAATACATAGAAAATTAAGTACTTAATTTAGTACGAAATTTAAGGCTCAAATCACATTTATGCGATAGGTTCGACCTTTGAGTGAATTTTAAGAACAAATCTTACCCTATATCATCTCCCTATCAACCTTACTCTCAGCCTTTTCCCTTCCATTCATTATTCCCATTGACCTTTTCAATTCAAAAACTTTTGAATCATCACTCATTACTCAGTTTTTCAGCAAAACTCTTTATATATCTCATCTAGATACGAATATCACATATTTCTTATATTCTTGGTTTTTCTCTCTCAATTGAGTCAAAGCGATCGAGAGATATTTTTGCTGATTCTCTTTGATTCAAAACTAGGGCATAGTCCAGCTCGAAAAAACCAACACTGCGCTGGAAAGATGACTTCTAGTCGTAATTATAATATTATTTACGTTTGTTGAATCACTAATTTTACTACTACTATTAACGGCAATAACAGTCATAGGCAATCCTTGATTGTTCTTCTAAAATTAACAGTAGCCTTAAAATAATTTTTGCACCAACACCAAACATTTTTTCATTGCATTAATTTACTTTTCGACTTCTAAATTAATCATTTCGCCTATGAAAAATCTTGCCTCCAATTCTCAAATCTTTCTTACGAGTGGTTCTTTTTATTTATCTTCCTTCTTGAGACTTCTTCTGAATTCTCTCTCCAATGTCAAAATGTCTTATTCACATCATCACTTTTCCCTCTTCCATTTCTCATCAGACTTTTCCCGAAATTCTTTTTCCCACAAGATATCATCTATCTATTATCGAGTTATATCACTTTAGGCGTTATTGCATCTCGTTATGATCCCCTTTGCCTACATAAATCTCGAGGATATGTAAAAGATATGTTAGCCTGCTGCTACTATTTATAAATTAAATTTGTTGGTTAATTACCAAATTAGTAGATTTACAGTGAAAATCAGTCTTAACCAGTTTGGATAAATATTAGAACCTAATTAAACCTTATGTTTTTCTACTTTAATTAGTGAAAACGTTAATCACGTTAATCCAAAGACAGTTAATTTCGTTAATCGCGCTAATCAATCGGGCGTTATTGAAACCTTTAATTCCCCTGGCTCCTTTCTGAAATTTAATAATATATTTTTTCTTACTTGAATTAATTAATAATTCATCTTCCTCATCTTTCCCATCATATCTCTACCAAATGAACGTCTTCCTCAACAACCAAGAAAACGAAATCTATCAATACACCAACTTCCACTCACAAAGCTATGAAAATTCTTTCCACAAATCCCAAGCACCTATTGTCGATATCAGCAACAACCAGTCAGGATTTGATCATTTTGTCGACATTGCTTCAAACTTCTGGAGCAAGAAATTCGATGAAAAAGCTAAAGAATTACAAAGCGAAACTTTGAGTGAAATCTTCTCTCCACACACTTTATCACAAGTCGAAGTTTTTGATTTTAATACTGGCTCTCACCCTCAAATCAATCAAGAAATCTCTACAGATTTATCTTCTGATAAATTTATTGACAATTTTAAATGGGACTCTTCTCTTGATGAAATCTTACTCGAACTTGCCTTCCAATTCAAATGCGACTGGCCCGTCATCGCTAAAAAGTTCCCTGAATCAAGAATCTCCCCTAAGCTCCTCAAGGACAGATATCGTGACCTCTTCGATGTCACTCTCGCCAACAAGCAAAGATTCACCGCTGACGAAGACAGAAGAATCCTCAAGTACTTCCAGAAGTACGGTACCAACTGGAGAGCCATCTCCAACATGATTCCCGGCCGCGCTCCCACCACCATCAAAAACCGATTCTATTCCTCTCTTAGAAACAGAGTTCAAAGATACTCATCTGACAAGACCCCTCTCACCTCCTCAAAGGCCATCAGACCCATCTTCTCCGACTTACCCAGCCTCAGAAGAGGCTCATTCGAAGACCTGAGCTTTAACATTCAGGAACAAAGTCTTCTCAAGGTTAATTTTCTTCCTCATGTCCAACAACAACAAGTCAAGCAAAACGTTGAACAGTTTTATGACTGTGACAAGTTCTTTGCCTTCGATAGTAGCAACTCTTATGAAGCCAAGACTTGTGAAATGACTGAAGAACCTAATGACCTTGAATACCAAAATTTCACTGTTCCTGTCAATGTTAGTCAGCCTCGAGTCCTTGATTTCCAACAACCTTCTTCGATTGAAATGCAAAATAATATTAATACCCATTATTTGCAGCCAAATCAACAAGGGATGACTCAACAAATTGACAACACTCCAGAAATCATTTTTGAAGAAAATGAAAATTTACCTACCAAGGACCCCAAAACTATGGTGAATGAATTGAACAACAGAGTCAATGTGGTTATGTCTCTTTGCTTCCAAATCCAACAAGAAATTGAAAGGACTATGCAAAGAGCCAACTCCACTCCATCATCAACAGTTCACTAAGCATTGCAAACTTCCTTTCGTTCAGAATATCTCCCTTGCTTTTTTAATTTATATTCTTACCTTATACCTTATTATCTTTTATGTACAGCCCCTTTAATTAATTCATTCATTTATTGATTTTATGTTTTATGTTCATGTGACTCTGATGTCATGCTTATATTCTTCAGTACCTTGACAGTATCTTTACCATACCATAAATTTGAAAAATCATCTCTCTTTCTCAAGTAAAAAGTCCAAAAATAAAAAGTGTTGCTTTCAAGCACAGATTAATTATTCAGTCAACTTGAATCAAAATTCCAGAAATGAATTTTATTATGAAAAACAGAACTTCATGATTTACCCTTCTATATTTAATTGCCAAGAAGTCTCCCCACTCTTTTTCCTTAAAAATCATGCCCTAAATCTGGGAATTAGCAGATCAATTAAGTTTTCAAGGAGTTGATAAAATTTGTAAACCCCAAAGTGGATATATACCCTTTGATTTTGTTTTTTAAAACAGCAAAGGGTTTTTGCGAAATTGCCTCTGAAGAAAACAAATATTGAAGGTTCACTTTGTAAATCTTGATCAAAGTGTTAAAGAACAATTATATCTTTTAAAAAAACATGAATTTTGTGAAGTTATCAGTCTTCCAACTAAAAATTTTTATTCCATCAAAACATTGGATTAGAATCCTTTTTGAACTGAACTGATTGAAGGAGGAAAAAATAACTAAAACAGTTACAGCTTTGGAGCGAAAAGAAATCTCAATGGCATTCATACATTTGATTTTTTAGGAAACTGTTGCGAACACCAAAATTCAACAACTTGTGAAGTTGAATTTTGTTCAAATTCAAGGGCCTTTCACAATCAGTTCGCAAAAAAAAAAAATTTCATTATTTTGATAGTCGTTCTAAGGAGATAAAGCTGAAAATTCCGTGATGATAAAACTGGAAAATCTGATTGAAAAAATAAAACACACTCAGAATATCTTTTTTAAAATTAAGATTTTTTTTCGAAGAATTTTCTTTTGATCAGGCGAAGGAATGTTGAAAAATTTGATTCGAAATGTTTGAACAAAAAAGAAATTGGTCATTCCATGGAAAAAAAACATAACAAAAAACTAAAAAAGTGAAATCAACTTTGTCCTAAAGTAATTATCGCCTTGATTGAAAAAGAAGTTTCTAAATTTTTTTGTCAAAAATGGAGTGCCTGCGATCAAGAGTTTTCTGGAAAAATCAACTCTTTCAAAAATTCTTTTCAGAAAAAAACTCTCATTTGACCCAAAAAAATCTTGCTCATTCACTTGACTTCTTCTCCAAAATATTTTTCTTGTTCATCTTCCTCTTTTAAAATGCCCTCAAATTAAAATTTTTCCTCGATAATTTTTATTTTTCAAAAGAGTGAAGAAGGTTGAGGAGAAGAGTTCAAAAGATTCTAGCATAACAAGACAACAAGACTTTCGATTTCTTGAAAACTGATGACGAAACGAATGCTCAGAGGCAAGGGTGTTCTGAAAAAGAAATTTTTTGTCATATTTCGGAGAGTTGTTGAGCTGCCTTCTCCAGTTCGGACTGTCCAATTTTGTTCGTTCTGGTTCAGGTTTTAGGGACATCAAATACCCCAAAGAAAAATAATTTTTAGAAACTTTCTCCAAAAGATCTGTTTCTCTCTCACAAAAAAAAACAAATAAATTTTTTTTGAAAAATTTCAATTGATAAAATTTCATGTGATTTTAATAGTTGTTCAGAGTCTTGGGGGTTCTTTGGTTAAATTTTTAATTGAATTTTGCTTCCAAATTATACTCCAACGCACTTTAACAAAAATTTCTCAATCAAGTAAACTGTGAAGGTCGATCAGATGAAGAAAGTCTTCCTTATTTCTGAGATGAAGATTGGTTAAATCACTCTTATGAAAGAAAACGTATTTTGCTTACACTCTCTATTTCTTCAAAAAATATTTTCACTTTTATGGAAAAATTTTTAATAAAGTTTATCTTCATCTATGGGGAAGCAACTATGACCAAACGAATAAGTTGTGAATATTCAAGAAACTCTTGTTAGTGTCAGGTTTTGAGAGGACAGAATATTAAACTCGAAATTTACAAAAAGATTTTATGGAAGCCATTATGAAAAAGTCTCCTTTATTAATAAATGTACCTCAAATAACACAATAGAATAGAGAGAAAATAAAATAGGAAGGTCCTTTTTCTACTTTTTGCTAGCTTTATCGAGTTCGTTTTGAATTTGATCATAAATATCCATCAAAGAACTAACCAAGGTATTTACTTGAGTCTGAAGTCCTTTAATAACATCTTGGGAGTTTTTTTGTTGATTTTCTTCATCAGGATATAAAAGGGGCATCTTCTTTTCTTCTTCAGTCTCACTTGTTATGAATTTAGCAAAAAGATTTTCATCATAAGAAGTTATTGAATCACTCAAACATTGATCATCGAACTCTAACTGCTTCTGAACTTTCCTTTGAGATAAGGAAATCAAATCTTCTTCTTCATCTAATCTTGATGTTTCGGTTTTTAACTTCTTCTTTGGTTCATAGCCTTCATCGTCATCTTCAATGAATAGGCCTTCTTC
>Ga0182738_1007412_pt1 | contig 11151 bp, 8 predicted proteins | sample eDN5th30CBELigMG_FD_128876 | JGI IMG/M metagenome (GOLD analysis project Ga0182738, IMG submission 128876) | Enriched Miracle-Growth compost microbial communities from Emeryville, California, USA - eDNA 5th pass 30_C BE-Lig MG (version 2)... ... | reverse complement strand
TTGACTGTTTTAGCCTGTATTTTCAGAAGTTTTGGCCTGATTGTTTTTGCTGGATTCCTTTGGGGGCTTGGTGACACGGCAATTCAAACTCTAATCGCTGCTGTGATTGGGTTTGTGTTTGATGGCAATAAAAATTTATTTTCAGCATATCGATCTTTGCAAGCAGTTGGCATCGTGTATGCTGCTTTTCTAAGCATTATAATCCCGAGAAGTCAGCCAATTCTCTATTATCTTGTGGTATTTTTATCGCTTGGTATTTGCCATTATTTATATCAATCTTACCTTGTTCAATTCCAAAGAAAATCGAACTCTCTTTTATCCAGCGAAAAAAGAGAGTTTGAATTACGTGAAAGTGTGCACTTATCATCGCAAGTATAAAATTTTAGACACGACATCGAGAAAGGTTTCAATATATTCTCTACTTTATGCAAAATGAATAAAAGGGAAGAAATCTTCTAAACTTTATTGACAAGACCTAAACTGTCTTCATGTAATCTCAATGTCAAGACGATATTAATTAATAATTATGACTTATAGTTATCGACTCCAGTGGAACATTTGCATGGAGAACCTCGGATAAACTCTTTTCAGGGTTCAAATAAAATTTTGGGAAATGCTTTTCCTGGAGTGTTCAAATTCAACAAAAACTTTTTTGCACTTCAGAAAATTACTCAAACGAATCCCTGAATATCACTTGTCGAAAGTTAACATTAATTCTTTAGTTGACCTTTCATTTTTAATGAAATTTATTCTCCATCCACGGGCTATAGTCGTTGACCGTTGAACACATATTGAAAATCTGGGTATTTGAGGTGATCCATGGATGAATGCAAAGGATAAGTGGCTCAGAACAAAACATCTTTTAGGAATGACCATATTGTGTTCCTGAGACACTTAAGTCCTTCCTCAAAAAATTCTGTTTTCTTGTGAAACATTTGAGTTCTTGGCTTGTTTTCAGAAAGCGGAAATTCATTATGAACACGGAAAAATTTGAAAGTTCCAGAAATCTCAAAAATTCTAGATTTTCCTGAGAAACTCAGAAAGTATGGAAATTGAATACAGAAAATTAGTTTTTGAGAGAAAAGTGAACTGTTTTTTTGAATTTGGTAAAAATATTTGCTTTTCAAAAACATTTGATTTCGGAATATTTTTCTCGTTTTTGATTTAGATTGTCCAATGGTCTACGCGGGAGTTGATAGAAACGAAGCAAATAATTTTCTTTGGCTTTTAATTGTTGAAAAATTGTTGCTCGTCTACTTTTTTGGTTTTTGCTCAGAGGCTAGGCTAATTTTAGCGCAATTTATAATTTATGAGATTCTAAAGTCTAATCGTTTTATCTGTATGTAAGAAATTTTAAGCAAGAAGAAACAAAATCTTGATAGACACATAACTGAGGTTCATTTAGTGAGATATGAAGAAGTTTTGATCGTCAATCCCTCGAATCAGCATTTCTCTCATTGACTCAAGGACTTGAGAGAGGAACTTTAAATAGGTAAAGTTGACTTTGTACTGTATATTTTATTCTTATTATTAAAATTCCGATTAAAAAATAAAATGTTTAGATATGATCATAGGCTTTTACAAGAAGACGAAATCCTTGGAGGGACCCAAACCTCAACTGTGTATGCTTACAGCAAGTATCCTCAGGATGACAGGTGGGCAGTAAAACACGTTCATGCGTCGAATATGGAGATGATGGGAAGGTATTTAGGAGAGATTGTTTTGGGATTTAGCTTTGATCATCCAGCTCTTTTACCAATCAGGGGATATCATATAGAAGAGCAAGAGAAACCCAGAGCTTGGAATATTTATATGAAGATGCCAAGAATGCAAGGAACGATGTCGGATATTATTAAATCATGCAGAGACAATAATGATTACATTCCAAAGAAGCAAATTATAAAATATTTCCACACTTTAGTTAGTGGGCTGGATTACCTTCATCAGAAAAAGATCGCTCACAGAGACATTAAATTAACAAATGTGCTGTTTGACAAAAAAGGAGATATTAAGCTTGCTGATATTGGCATTGGAAAGTACGTTCCAGACGGTGAAGATATGAGTATGGTGAGCTCTAGAGCCGGAAGTCAGATGTATGCAGCTCCGGAGATGCTGGACATGACCCAAAGTGTGAGAAAAATGAATATTTATAAGGCAGACTGCTGGAGCTTAGGACTGCTTATGTTGGAGCTTTGTACATTGAGACACCCAATTCGAACAGGGTTAAATGAATTGGTTGAGTATATTGATAAGGAGCTTCAAAATGTTGAAACAAGATACGGAGCTGTCTTGAAAAATTTAATTCTTTGCTTGGTGCAGCTCAAACCTGGACAAAGGAAAAGTATGAGTGAAGTCAAAGAAATCCTCGAAAATGAGTTTGCAGAAACTTTGGGTCTGGCTGGGTTAGCAAATTCTGTATGGAGTTTAAATTCAAGTATTTTGATGATAATTGAAAATTTCTTTAACAGCATGAAATAGTGAAATGGGATTTGAGAAGAGATTGGAGAAAATTGTTTGAATTCGAAGCAGGAAAAGGACTTGAAATCAAAGCTATTGAGAGTAGCAAGTACAGACAGTATTTAATTTTTCCTTGAACTTTGATACTGCAAATGATATGATGGGGTCTAACTTACATATAGGGTTGATGATAAACTGATCAACATTTTCATGGAGGATGTCAAAAAGAGATTAAAAGATAGAAAATTGGAAAACCTCAAAAATTTTAAGCTGAACTTGGAAAAGTATAGAAATATTTATTTTTATTTAATATTGTAGCTGCTCGCAAATTACTGATCAAGGAGTCAAGAACGTGTTGAAGAATTTAGAGTCCTCTTTTCAAGATCTCCGCTATCTTTCACTCAGCTTTTCCAAGTAACCTGCGAGAGGAAAATGTTGAGATAATCATTTTCTTTAGCTGTTTGCAAATAAGAGACGAGAGCATAGAAAGAATATCAGGTTTATTCAAGACAAAACTGAGTAGGCTTGAAGAACTCTCTCTAGATTTTGAAAGGTACGAATTAGTTCAGATATTATTTGCAATCATGTTATAGATGTAAATTACTAACAGATCGTGGAATTGGAGGATTGTTTAGTTCAATTGGGTCCAATCTAAATAATATACAAATCTTATCTTTGAACTTCAAAGGGTAACTATTGTGAGTCTTTGTTTTCAACCTTTTTCTCAGGTGTTCACAAATTACTGATAAGTGGTTGAATGATATTTCTTTCCATTTACCCCAAATTGAAAAGCTGACTGATTTTAACTTGAACCTTAAAAAGTATTTTTCCAATTCGACTCGTTATTCACAAATTTTTAGTTGTAAAGGAATTACAAATAAAGCAGTTTCAATCATGGGCGAGTTGATCTTGCCGAAGCTGAACAACCTGAATATTTTGACACTCGACCTCTCTGGGTACGGGAAATTGTTTAAAAGCTAATAATCCCTTTAGTTGTGATGAACTCCAAAATAAAGGAGTTGAGATACTAGCTCACTGTATTCAAAAATACCTTTCAAAATTAATCTACATGTCATTGTCTCTCCTTGGGTAATTTGTGAACTAATAACTTTACCAAATTCCCATGATAGGTGTGAAAAACTGAGAGAGGGCACAGATCAAGAGTTAAAAACAATATTTAAATCGATATGTCGTCATCAAATTGTCTTTGAAGCAGGGCAAATAGAAGCAAATGAAATTCAGCCCGAAGAGCAAAAACAATCAACATAAAACATCAATACTTGAATAATTTTTTATGTATTATTTATATTCATTATGATGAGTTTGAAATCTTAATTTTTCTCAACAGTTGAGTTGTGCGAAAGTAGACGGAAAATTTTCTAATCAGATCTCATGAGAAAAAATTGAGACTAAATAAATAACAAAATAATTAGATAATGTTTCGATTTGAAAAAGAGAGGCTTAGGGAAGATTTAAAACTTGGGGAGGGTGAGAATTCAACTGTGTTTGCTTATTCAAAGCATTCTCAAGATGATCGCTGGGCTGTCAAACATATTTGGACTCAAGACACAACAATATTTTTGAGATCGATGCAAGAAATTGTCCTGGGATTTAGCTGTGATCATCCTTCTATCCTTCCAATAAAAGGATATTTTGTTGAAGAAGATAAAAACTCTCGTGCGTGGAGTTTATGTTTAAAGGTGCCAAGGATGCAAGGCAATCTAAAAGATGTTTTGAATGTATTTAGAAGTCAAAAGCGAGATCTTCCTCTTCAGAGAGTTGTCAAGTATTTTCATGCTCTGACAAATGGTTTGGAGTATTTGCATCAAAGAAAAATAGCGCATCGAAATATAAAGGCTTCCAACATCTTGTTGATAAGAAGGGGGACATAAAAGTAGCTGATATTAGTACAGGAAAATACACCCCAGAGGATGAAGAAATAAAATATCTCACACTTAAAGCTGGGGATGTTGTGAATCCAGCTCCTGAGATGAAAGATCAAGCACTTAAAGTCCGCAAAATGCATGTATTTAAAGCTGATTGTTGGGGTTTAGGAATGATTATGTTGGAAACTTGTACACTCCGTGCACCTCTTGGATTAGGAGATGATAAAACTAATCGATTATATCAATAATTGCTTGGAGAAAGTGGAAAAAGAATATGGAGCTCCTTTGAGAAAAATTATAGCAGGAATTTTGGATATAAATTCGGACCAGAGAAAAAGTATGAGTCAAACAAAAGTGGAGCTTGAACAACAATTTCAAGAAACCTATATGGTATTAGGGAGGGAGGGAGCAATCAGATTTAACTGAATGTTATAGCAACAAGAGACAGAGACTTTGTACAACCATTTCAAAATAAGTAAGGAGAAGAGATCTCCAGCTTAAACAAAGGCTTCCAAGTCAAAGGTTTAGAAACAAAACAGTACTTGATTTTTGGGAACTCCCAAAATGATCGAATTGAGAGTTTGATTGATGATGATGTAAATTTGCTTTTGAAACATCTTCAAAAGTTTACTCAAGCCTATAAAACTGAAGGACTCAGATGCACTGATTTTGATCTTGAAAAGTTTTTTGTTTTAGATTCTCTGAAAAACTTTATTAGTTGCAGTCAAATTACTGGACAAGCCCTATCTCAGATTTTCAGATCAATTGATGAAAATTTTCGTGATTTGCGGTGTCTCTCCTTGAATTTTTCTTGGTAAAATTCTCAAGGAATGAAATGATTTCCTCACATTTAATAAGATGCCCTGATATTGAGTTGGATAAGATTTTAGATCCAAAGAACAATAACTCGACTCTTGGGTTTAATAAATTAGAAGAGCTCTCTCTCGATTTAAAATGGTAATATTTCTTAGACTACTACTCTTGCATTTTGATTGAGCCTGAATAGGTGTAGAAAGGTCAATGATGAAGGGGTTAAAAACCTTTTTGAATCTTTTTCTCAAGGTTTTACAATACTGGGATTTCAAGTCAAGGTTTAGAGTACATTTCTTCAGTGATTACAAACATGACAAATTTAACTCATTTATCCCTTTCGGTTTAGAAGTAATGAATTTCGAGTCATTTTTCTAAGTGACTGTTCCAGCTGCTATAAAATTCAAACTGAAGGAATTTACAGTTTGACTGAAGCCTTAAAAAGTTTGAGTGTTTTGCCGCAACTAGTGTTTGATTTCACAAAGTAAACTGTATTTCAAGAATTTACGTTCAAAATATTTCGAAGCTGTATTGAAATTAAAGATGATGAAATAAAAATGCTTTGTAAAGCAATCAGCAGATATCTCAAGCACTTGGAATATCTCTCACTTTCATTCTGTGGGTAAATTTCGAGGACGGAATTGAATTATTCTTTTTTATAATTTTTAGAAAATTCTCAAATGATTTATTTTTAGGTGTGAAGAAATTAAACTTCAAACCAAAGCTGCTGTGAACCAACAATTGCAGTTTATTCCGCAAAGGATTATCTTATTTGATGAAAATAAAGTTGAGTCACGTTGTTTATTTTTGATGTACTGGTTTCAAGAGGTATTTTTTATATATTCTTGTTGAATATTTCAGAACTTGAAAAATAAATTTGAAGTTTGGGGAAGGAAATTTTATAACAAAAAAATTCAGTTAATAGAGTAAAATACTTGCTTTAGTTTTTTAATCATTCATATGGTCGCTGTCTACGTATGGTCCGAAAGTGGTTCAAAAAATTTAGATTCCGCTCTTCAAAGAAAATGCACGATTTTGAAAAGTTTTTTAGACTGAATTTCGAGTCTATTCTCTTATTCTTTTGGTCAGATGTTTTGAGTTCTGATAAAATTTTCCAAAAAATCGGAGTTGAACCATGAAAATGCACACTAGATCTAAATCTTTTCAAAATATTGCATCAAGTCAAGGAAATAACTTAAATAAAAGAGACTCTTATTTACGAAGACCTTAGGCTAAAGAAGAAAGGATTTACCAATGAGATTAAAAAACAAAATAATAAATTAATGAGGTAATGAAGTTAGGGAGCTAATTTTATTGCGAATTTCAATTTAATATTAAAATTTTAACCGGTTTCGGATCTAAAACTAACATCAGGACATGCAATTCATAAACTTTACAGTATATTAAAAAGGTATCAACGATTTTTCACCAAAGGGTCTCAAGCTTGTTTAAACTTGTCTGGATCCTCTAAAACCTTATTTCTCTTGTCTCATATACGGTCTCTCCGTCAGCAAGAAGAAAAAGGAAAATTTTTTATCGATGTAGACTCGAAAAAAGTGAGAAAACTTTTGAGTCTGAAAATTACGTGTATCTTACCGGGAAGATATCAGCACAACATATCTTTTGAATTATTGTGAGAACACACGCAATGCTAGGCCTCATTTTTTGTTTAAAGACTCAATGGTTAGGTTTCAAACTGTCGTTGGGTCTAATGAGTCAAAAAAACTGAGCTGTAGGCTTACTTCAAGCAGAGGTTGAGGTTCGATGAGTGAATATCTTAATAACAAAGATTTCTGGAAAATACAGTGAAGTAATGAACAACTTGGTAACTGATAAGAACCAAAAAGAAAGCGCTTTTAATTCGACATAGAGTAAAATTACAGTTAATTCGTAAAGAAGTTTCTGGATCAACAGGAATTTGGGGCAATATTTAAAGCGTGTGAAAATATTATAATTAATTTAACAAGTAAAAACCTCATAAAGAACAACACCAACTTTTCCACTCATGATCCTTAAATTCTGTTATCAAAACGAAATTCACAGATCATCTGACGCTCCTTCTGAATTTGGCCACTTGAGAGTTTTCCTCAAGAGTATGTTTAGAGAAGCCTTGCCCAAAAACTATTCTCTCACTTACCTTACAAACGAAGGCCAAAGCGTTGCTTTGAAGACTGAACAAGACTATGAAGGCTTGAAAGCCCTTGCTGCTTCCAAAGCAATCAAGGTTGTGATCACTGAGGAAGAAGGAGAACCTCAAGTTGAACAAGCTATTCATGAACAAAAGCCTGTCCAAATGGATGCCTCTGAATACGAAGTTATTGGTCATCCTGTTGAAGAAGAGCCCATTAAACAAGAGCCTGTTGAGCCTATTAAGGAAGAACCTGTTGAGGAAGAACCTATAAAGGAAGTGGCTGCACCAAGAGTTGAGCCAGTTGAAGAAAGAAAGATTGAAGCTGTTGATGTTTTGGCCAAGGTTTCTGAAGAGCTCACTCAAGCCTATGTCTTGCCCATGCTCGAAACTTATGGCGAAAACCTTCCTGAAACCTCCTTGATCAGCACCATTTTCCAAGAGAAGCTTAGAGCCCACATGCCCATCCTCCTTGCTCAAGTTAGAGAGACTGTCTTGAAACAACAATCTAGCAATATTCAATCCCAAAAAATCTCTTATCCTCAACTTGATGGCCCTAATGTTCAAGGCCAAGAGCAAGTTATTTATCAAGGACAAGCCAGTGAAGAAAAGAAAGATTTGATTGGAAAAGTTCTCCAAGTCATTAATGATCTCCCAGATGTTGCTTTGAGAGCTCTCAGTGATCTTCCTGACAAAGCATCCAAGGCTTTCAATGAATTCCCCGAAAAAGCCTCCAAAGCCTTGAATGAATTCCCTGAAAAAGCTTCTAAAGCTCTCAATGAGCTCCCTGACAAAGCTTCCAAGGCTTTGGGCGACCTTCCTGAAAAAGTTGCTAATTTTGCTGACAATGCTGCTCACCAAATCAGTGGAGACCCATATGTCGAAGTTTTGGAAGGAAGATACCCTAAAAGTATTGTTGAAAAGGCTAACCAACTCAAAGAATTCTTCCCCGACAGTGATAAGAAGGAATTGTTGGACTTTGTTACCAAATTCCCCAAGGAAATCAGTTTGGATGAAATTGCTCACCACTACGCCAATACTAAGGGTATGTAAGTTTTCTTTATAAACGATTTGTATGATATATAAAAATTAAATATGACTAAGTTTTTAAATTTATAAAAAATAAATCAAAGAACCAACTGATCAATAGTATGAAATTTTTATCTATTTTTTGTAGTAGATTTAAAGAATATGAGGATGATCTGGTCTAATAATACTTTGTTATTCAAAAATTCCCTCTCTCTTTCTCAACAAAAAAAACCAATTCTAATTGAAATTCTTTGAAGGAAACTTTTGAAAAAAATATTTTTGAACTTCACTCTTTTCAGAAAATAAAAAAATTTCTTACCAAAATCTTTTCAGATATGGCTCAATCTTTGAGAGCAATTTACTTGTCAAAAAGTACCTAGATAAAAAAAAGTCTATCTCTCTCTGGAAAGACTCAAAACCCCTGAAAATCTCCCAAATTTTTCAAACAAGAATTTAGAAAAGTTGTTTTTCAATCCCAATTTTATACAGCCAACTTAAATCGAAATGAAAGGAAAACCACAAATTATGAGATATAAAATTTCTTGTACAATGAAAACATATTGAGATTTTGTCAAACTTGATTGATTAATTTTCAGCTTTTCTTGCTCTGACCTTCTTTTTGATATCTTCAGCAGGAGTGAACTTATCGAAAGTGCTTGAAGGATTATTCCAAATTGCATACTTTTGGCTGAGCTTCGTCGCAGCCTTTTCTTTTTCATCTCTTTCATTATAGAAATCGTAACTGTCGAGTGAATTGTATTTTCTCAAAGCTGAAAACATTTTGTAGTGTATATCTTCAAATCTACGTTTAACGACGTTATTGACCTCAGCATTGATGGGAAGCTCATATTCAGGATCATCATAGGAATAATAATGCTTCTTGACCTTTTTGTCAGAGCTGATTTCTGCAGCAAGTTCTTCAGCGTTCAAAGGAGGATTGACAGCTTGTAAGGCGTCTTTGTAGGTGACTGGAATTCTGTAAACATCCCATTGAATATTATTGATCATGAGATCTTCAAAGCTGATATTTTCAAGATATTGATAGTGCTTCATCAGGTATTCAGACATCATATACACTATATCTGAATATCTCTCAACCTTTTCGAAGAAAATTGTACTATAGTAATGATAAAAACTTTCTTGAACAAAAAGAATTACCTCCAGATAAGAGCATCAAGCTTGTAATAAGGCCTTAAACTGGTCTTGGGATTTTTGTTGAAATGTCTGTCATAAGCAATACGATTGTTCAACATGTAATGGTTAACGTCATTGATGAAATCGTTCTTTTTTCTCAAATGGATTTGACTTGCCTTTTCAAGAGTAATTCTCTTGAATTCATGCTCCATTTGCTTGGCCATAAATTTGGATTCGATGTTCTATAGAGAGGTTTTGAGTTATTTTTCAGAAAATAGAAAGCTTACGTCGAACTTTTTCAGTCTATCAATGAGCAACCAGATGTGCAAATTGACAATACTATGCTCAATATGGAAATCAGGAGGAACATCCATCACTGTCAGGAGATTAGAAGGTAATTTTCAAGTTGGAAGAAATACCTCTGGTGAACTCAATCGAGGAAGAGTAGAAGATAGCTCTTGAAATAAGATTTTGAGAAACAAAAATAGATCTTTTTCTTGATCTTTTTTAAAAAGTGTTTGTTAAAGAAAGTCGAAATTTAAAAAGCGATACTTTTGATAATAACCTCTTTCAAAGAGATGGAAGATTAATCTTCTTTTCCAAGGATCATCATTGATTTTCATGGTGGTATAAATATTCTCGAGTTTTTCTTCCAAGTTCAAAGGCTATTGATTGATTCAAAATCAAAACTAATTTCAGAACTAAATCTCACCTCATAGATGGGTCTAAAATCATCATAGAATTTCAAATCTCTGGAATGATAGTTTTTCATGAGTTCCATTCTTCTTTGTTGAGTGTAAGTCCATCCGCACTTGTATTGGGATTTCTATAGGCGAGATCAGTTAAGATTAAATTTTGAATCTACATTTGTGGCCAGATATTTCAGATATTTTTCTTGTTTAGTGATTAAATATCTGGTTTCGATATCTTTTTCAAGCTCAGTCATTTCATCGCCATAGAAAAATCTTTTGTATATTTTACGAGCCTTGTTTGCAACATCATTATATTCTTCCAATTTCTTCATAGGAACAACTTGACTAAAGAGATTTAATATGGCGTAAGATCGGCCATCTTAATTTACCCGTTGATCAAAACTTTTTTGAGATATTCATCACACAAGGGTTTGAAGTGTTCTTCCAAAGTGGTAGTCATCAAATATTGGGAGTTCATATCATTGGTTTCGTGCATTCTTTGTAATCTTTCTGGTTCGAGCAATTTCTTCATGAAGACGAGTTTTTGGGACTCAAGACCATCTGAGACTTCATTGATAGGATCAATAATGTAGATTTTAGGAGCTTAGTTAGGAGTTTAGGTGAATAATAAATCGAACAGAAAGTTTACGGAGTTCTTCTTTAGTGGTCCATCTTTTGGCAAGCAAAGCTTTGACAGCTTTATCGTAATCGCTGATATTGGTGTCATATCTGACGGTTTTGCCGTTGATGAATTCAGCATCTCTTTGATGCTGATTTGAATAGATCGTAAAGGAGAATCTATTTAGGGGAGAGAGGGTATTAAAAAGAAGCTTGGAACTGCCTCTCGAATAAAGCTTAAGCATTAGTGCAATTTTTTTCGAATTATAATACCAAATTATTAAATCGAGACAAATTAAATAAATGTCAAGTTCTGTCGAAAAGAAGAAGCCCGAAGGTGAAGAGAGCGAAAAGAGAAAGGAGCCTCGCCCTCTCGATGAAGCCGATATTGATGTTT